>Ga0209632_10000260_pt1 | contig 55625 bp, 61 predicted proteins | sample COG_10_FD_184754 | JGI IMG/M metagenome (GOLD analysis project Ga0209632, IMG submission 184754) | Pelagic Microbial community sample from North Sea - COGITO 998_met_10 (SPAdes) (version 2) | ecosystem: Environmental > Aquatic > Marine > Neritic zone/Coastal water | place: Helgoland, sampling...
CAAACCTTGCGACAGGGATTATTGGTAAATCAATTACTGATGTTCAAGCAATAGACTGGTACCAAAACTGGAACCAAGCAAATCTGATGTTTGTTAGCGACTTTAACGGAAATGGAACTCTTGAATTAAATGAGTTTTTCATGGGTGGTAAAGCCGTTGTGTTAGCAACTCCAGAAATTGCTGGATTACCTTATGTAATCTCAGGTCTAGTTGCTGCTGGAGGTATGGCTGCTGCCATGTCTACGGCTGATGGTTTAGTTCTAGCGATTGCAAATGCTTTATCTCATGACTTGTACTACAAGATCATTGATCCAAAAGCAGAAACTGCAAAAAGGCTAATTGTTGCAAGGGTATTACTTGTATTAATTGGTTTTGCTGGAGCAACTATTGCAGCTCTTGAAATTCAAGGTATCTTAGGTTCAGTAATCTGGGCTTTTGACTTTGCAATGTCAGGATTGTTCTTCCCACTTGTACTAGGTGTATGGTGGAAGAGAGCAAACGCACAAGGTGCTGTTGCAGGTATGCTACTAGGTTTAGCAGCTGGTACTTGGTATTTAATCCACGTACGTACTGGTGGAACTCCAATATGGGGTGTAACTCAACTTACATTCGGTATAATTGGATCATTGGTTAGTTTAGTGTCTATGGTTGTTGTTAGTTTACTAACAAAAGCTCCAGATGCGAAAACTATGGCAATGGTTGATGAAGTTCGTATTCCTAGCGGTAAAACAGTTCTAGGAAAACAACACTAATTAAATTTTATATCGAGGGGCAAATTATTTTGCCCCTCGATTAAGTTAAAAAATCTCCATATTTATGCCAGACATACATCCTTTTATACTTATCATTGATTACATATTAGGTCTTGTAATGTGGACTCTTATTGGAAGAGTAGCGATGAATATTTTTCAAAGAGAAAACTCAGAATTCTTTTTTATGAAAGCTTTTGTAAAATTAACAAACCCATTAATACATTTATTTAGACCAATAACTCCATCTTTTATTATACCTTTTCTTGTTCCACTTTATGTTGCTTGGTTCTTCTATATGATCAGATTTTACCTTATGCCATATCTATTAGGATATTCTGTCATGGGAATGTTATCTTTTCCTTTAGAAAGCGAAATTGCTGCTGAAATTTATCGAATATTCGGTAAAAATTAATTCAAATTAAAAAATAAAATTGATACTAGTGTTATAAGTAATTAATGAAAAAAATACAAATTTCACCTTCAATTTTATCTGCTGATTTTAGTCAATTAGGTAACGAGATTAAAAGATTAGAAGAAGGTGGTGCTGACATGATTCATGTGGACGTTATGGATGGACATTTTGTTCCAAACTTAACTTTAGGACCACCTGTTATTAAAGCTCTTAGACAATATACTAAAATACCTTTTGATGTACATCTAATGATATCACCAGTTCATAAATATATAAAAGATTATGCAAACGCTGGAGCAGATATTATTACAATTCATCCAGAAGCAACAAATGATTTACAAGACTCTATAAAACTTATTAAAGAACTAAATAAGAAGGTTGGTATTTCATTAAACCCTGAGAGCGAAATCAATTTAGTAGAAAAATATTTAAACACAATTGATTTAATTTTGATTATGAGTGTAAATCCAGGTTTCGGGGGTCAAAAGTTTATGCCTAAAGTATTAGATAAAATTAAATATTTGAACAAAATAAGAGAACATAAAAAATTAAATTTTGACATTGAAATCGATGGAGGAATCAACTTTGATAATAACAAATTAGCTATTGAAGCTGGAGCAAATATACTCGTATCTGGAACTACAATTTTTAAAAGTAATGATGGAAACATAAAAAAAAATATTGATCTTTTAAAATCGGGTTAAAAATGATTTTTGAAAATTCTTTTTTATTTTTAAAAAAAAAGACTCGTTCTATTTATTTAAATTCAAATATATATGATAGAAAAATTTCTTTATATAGTGATAACACTTTAAGTTATAGACCCAGTCCAAGTCTATTAGATTGTCTCATTAAGTATGACAAAAAAAAAGTTGATTTAAAAAATTATTCATTAGACGAAATTTGGATAAATCAAAACCTTGCTAAAAAAGATTTTGATAATTTAAACAGTTTTTTTTGGTTGTTTAGTTTAGATTTAAAATCATCAAAAAAAAAAACGCAAAATATAATTTTAGAATGGATAGAAAAAAACAATAGTTATAATTCAAAAAGTTGGGAAATAGATATTCTGGCAAAAAGAGTGATTGCTTGGATCTCAACTTCAAAACTCACTTATGATGATGGAGGTGTGGTTTACAGAAACAAGTTTAACAATATTATAAAAAAACAAATTAATCATTTGATTAATGAAATTGAAAAAGATAATTGGGCTGATAACAAAATGATTGGTTGTGCTGCAATTATTTTAGTAGGATTATCTTATCAAGATAAAGACAACTATTTAAATACTGGACTAAGTTTATTGAAAAAGATTATCAAAATATCTTTTGATAATAAGGGTTTTCCCAAATCAAGAAATATAAGACAATTAAATTTTTATCTTAAGTATTTTGTATTGATAAGAGAGTGGCTAAATGAATCTCAAAATGAAATTCCTGAGTATATTAATGAATACATATATTACTTAGGACAAGCTTATGCTTTTATTTGGAAAAATAATAAAAAAAATTTTTTATTTAATGGAAATCATGAAACAAATAATATTGAATTTGACAATTATTTAGAAAGATTAGGATATAACTTTAAAAATACAAGCAATGAGTTGGGTGGTTATATAATTCTTTATAATAAAAAAATAACTTTAGCAATGGATGCCGGTCCACCTCCTGATAAAAAATTTTCCTCTAATTATCAAGCTGGTTCATTATCATTCGAAATCTTATCTAATGGAAAAAAAATAATTTGTAACTCTGGATATTTTCAAAATTTTAAGAATCAATTGAACGCAATTTCAAAATCAAGTGCTGTTCATAGCACCCTAATTTTAGACGATACATCTTCGTGTAAATTTACAAAAGATAAAAATTCTAAAATTTCTGAAGGATTAAAAATAACAAAAAAAGATATCATTTTTGAAAAAAATTATTGGAAAATTAGTGCTGCTCATGACGGTTATTTAAAAAAATATGGCATCATTTATGAAAGGAATCTAGAGTTTTATCCTGAACAAATGAAATTTGTTGGTTTTGAAAAAATAATATCAAAGAAAAATATTAGTAATTTAAAATTTGATATTAGATTTCACCTTGAGCCAACTGTTAAAGTAATGAAAACACAAGATAATAAATCAATACTTATAGATATTGATGGTGAAGGTTGGAGGTTTATTTCTAATAACAATAATATAAATATTGATAACGGTTTATATTTTGGTAAAAAAAATTTCTTTTTAGATAATCAAAATATATTTATTTCGGGAATGACTAATACTGAAAATCAAATTATAAATTGGGAGTTAACAAAATTATAATGAAAAAAATTAAAAAAGCACTGATTTCTGTGTCTGACAAAAAAAATCTAAAAAATCTTCTTAAAATTTTAACTAAATATAAAATTTCATTTATAAGTTCTGGTGGAACTTACAAAGAAATTAGAAAACTCAAATTTAAATGTATGGAAGTTTCAAAATTCACTGGATCTCCTGAAATTCTTGGTGGAAGAGTTAAAACGTTACATCCAAAGATTCATGCTGGAATATTAAGTAAAAGAAATAATTTATCTCATAAAAAAGATTTAAAAAATAATAATTTTGATGAAATAGACCTAGTAATTGTTAATTTTTACCCCTTTGAAAAAACCCTAGAACACACAAACAATCATTTAAAAATTATAGAAAATATTGATGTTGGTGGTCCAACTATGGTTAGAGCTGCTGCAAAAAATTATAATGATGTTGCAGTAATTACTTCTTCAAATCAGTACGATGAACTAATAAATGAAATAGAAAAAAATAAAGGATCTACATCTCATAAATTTAGAGAGAAAATGTCTTTAGAAGCTTTCACTGAAACCGCTTATTATGATGCTGTTATTTCAAACTATTTTAATGAAATTAAAAATAATTATTTTCCAAAAAAGAAAGTTATTTATGGAAATTTAATAGAAAAATTAAGATATGGAGAAAATCCTCACCAAGAAGCAGCAATTTATTCGAAAACTAAAAAGTTAAATATTGAACAAATTCATGGTAAGCAATTAAGCTATAATAATTATAATGATATTTTTTCTGCTTTAACAATATCAAAATCTTTACCTAAAAACTCTGGAACTGTAATAGTTAAACATGCAAATCCCTGCGGTGTTTCAATTAATAAAAACAATTTAAAAAGTTACAAATTAGCACTTGCGTCTGACCCTATCAGTGCTTTCGGTGGAATTGTTTCATGTAATTATAAGGTAAATAAATCATTAGCCATTGAACTTAATAAAATTTTTTTAGAAGTAATTATAGCAAATGGCTTTCAATCTGATGCTTTAAAAATATTAAAAAAGAAAAAAAACTTACGTCTAATTGATGCAACCAAATTTAAACTTGATGATACGATAAAATTTAACCCTGTAAATGAATCTATTTTAAGTCAATCAGAAGATTTTAAAATATTCAATGTTAAAGATTTTAAGATAGTTTCAAAAAGAAAACCAAATAAGTCACAATTAAAGAATTTAATTTTTGCTTTTAACGTTTGTAGATTTGTAAAATCAAATGCAATAGTACTAGCTAGTCAAGAAGCAACTATTGGTATTGGTTCTGGCCAACCCAGTAGACTTGATAGCTGCCAAATTGCGATAGATAAAATGAATAAATTTCAAAACTCAAAAGAAGATATAGTAGCTGCTTCTGATGCCTTTTTTCCATTTATAGATGGTATAGAAAAATTAGTACAATCAGGAGTTTCTGCTGTGATACAGCCGTCTGGATCAATTAGAGATAAAGAGATTATAAATTTTGCGAATTCAACTAATACAGTTTTAGTTTTTTCAAAAACTAGACATTTTAGACATTAAAAATTTGATCAATTTTAGCAGCTAGAATAAAATCATTTTCTGACAAACCCTCTACAGCATGAGTTGTAATTTTAATACTTGCATATCCCCAGCCAAATGAAATATCAGGATGGTGATTTTCATTTTCTGCTATCTCACCTACTTTAATGATAAAATTCTGACTACTAACAAAATTTTTAAAAAGAAAATTTTTTTCTAAAAAATATATTTTTTTTTCATCTTTTTTTACATCCCAGCCATCTACTTTTTTTTGATATTTATGTATTTCACTAATATCAAAAGGTAAAACTCCACCTTCACAAGGAATACATTTTTTATTTAACAAATCATTCATTAATAAATATATTTAAGTTTATTGGAGCGGGTCAAGGGAATCGAACCCTCTACCTAATCGTTGGCAACGATTCGCTCTACCAATGAGCTAGACCCGCTTATAAAACTTTATAAATAGCCGTTTTTACTAATGCAATCAATAATAAAGTGTTCGACTACTATGATCATTTTTAAAAATTTGATAAAAGAAAGAATGAAAAAAGAAGATTTACCAAGAAACATACCTGTCTTTCCACTTAGTAATTTTATTATTTTTCCTCACACAACTGTTCCACTAAATATATTTGAACCTAGATATATTGAAATGGTAAATGACAGTATGAAAACTAATAAATTGATAGGGTTAATTCAACCAAAAAAAGATAATTCAGACTCCGATGCAGGTCTTCATGAAATTGGTTGTTTAGGAAAGATAACTAGTTTTAAAGATTTAACAGACGGCAGATATTTAATTGACCTAAATGGTGTATCTAGATTTAAAATAATTAAAGAGATTAAAAATAATAAATTGTATCGTGAATACGAAATAGATTTTAAAAACTTTGAAGATGATTTGAATCTTAAAAAAGAGGAATTAAAATTTTCTGACTTAGAATTAATTTTTAAAGATTTAAAAACTTTGTTTGAAAAAAAAGGTTACATTGTTAATTGGAAATCTCTTGAAAAACAAAATTTGAATGAAACAATTAATGCTCTCGCTATGGCTTCGCCTTTTTCATTAGAGGAAAAACAAATTTTACTAGAAAGCTCAAATTTAGAAATGAGAAAAAATAAAATTGCTGAAATATTAAAAACTTATAATTACGATAATTTTAATAATACAACTATTCAGTAATATTTAAAAATTTAATCCTTTATCTGCAATATTAATAAAATAATTTGTAAGGTTTTTATTTTTTCCTATTATTTTCAAAATTTTATTAAAATTATTATTTTTCATTTTATTATCGATATTAAAAGATTCATAAATGAAATCTATAGCGTTTGAGAAAAGAAAATTTTTATTTTTTGTTTTTATTTCAAATTCACTTAAAATTTGAGAGTCCAGCTGTATTCCAATATCAACTTTATTTTGAATAATCTCTGATAAAATTTTAATATCTCTTACATTCATGTTGAATCCTTGACCCGCTAATGGATGTATTCTATGAAGTAAATCTCCAAATGCCAAAATATTTTCATGACGATAATTTCTTAAATTAACCAAGCTTAATTTAAAATTACCGAGATTGGATATTTTTTTGATTTCATAATTAGGGTTATTTTTATTTATTAATTCAATAATTTCGTCATTAGTATATAATTTCTTTTTGGTACTAAGAGAACATACAACTGAAGTTTCAACATTTGAGATTGGTAAATATGCAATAGGCCCAAGCTTTGTAAATGTTTGAACAGCAGTATTATTTTTTATTTTTTTGTGCTTTAAAATTGCTGTATATGCATGATTGTAATAATTTTTATTAATTCTTTTTGTAAAATATTTTTTAGATACGTAGTTATTTGGATTACAATTAATTATTAAATCATATTTTTTTTCTTTTAAAAGTTTTTCAAAATCTTTTTTTATTATTTTTTTAAATAGTTTGTTTTTGGATAATTCAACCTTTAACAAGTTATGAAGTTCATAATTTCTTATCATGTAAAAAAGCTCTTTTTTATCATTTTCAAAACTCAATAAGTTTTGAGATTTTAATTTTTCTGAATTAATCTCAATCTTTTTTATTTTCCAAAAGTTTTTCTTTGGAATATCTTGGATTTCTTTTTTGAAATAATCAAAATTACTCTTGGACAAACCTATGGTTCTAGTTTTTGGTATTTTTACAATTCTATTTTCGCAATAAATATGAACATTTATTTTTTTATTAATAAGATTTTTAGCTAAAGATAGACCAGTAAGTCCATCACCAATTATACAAATATTCATAATAATTTTAATTTTAACAACAAAAATTAGATGATACAAAGTGATTAATTTGATTCATTAATTTATGGAATTTAAAAAATTAGCCAGCAATACAATTAATTTCGTTTTAAAAAGAATTATTGAAACTTTTGGTTTGATAATATTAATATTTGCTGTTTTATTATTAATTTCATTAATCAGCTACTCCCCAAATGATCCAAATTTTATTTTTCCAGATAATACTATTATAAAAAATGTCCTTGGATTTCATGGAAGTTTTACGGCAGATCTTTTTTTCCAATCACTGGGGTTAACTGCTTTATTGATTCCCCTTAGTTTCTTTGCTACTGGAACAAATATTCTTTTATATAAAAAAATTTTTGTAACTATAAAAAGTTTTTTTTATATCATTCTATATTCTTTATTCGGTTCTCTTTTCTTTTCTGTTTTTTACCCAACAGCGTTCAAACTTTATATTAATGGTAATGGTGGTTTTGTTGGAAAATATTTAGAAACAAGTTTTTTAAATTCATTAATCAATACTAATTTTCAATTATTTTATTATGTACTTTTATTACTAATTATAATATTTTTTTTACTAAGTATTCATTTTAAAGTTAGCTTTTTCAATTCATTAGTTAAAAAACTTTTTAAAATTGTATTCCTAAGCAAAGAAAAAAATTATACTAACAAGAACGAGATTATTGATGAATTTATACCTCAAGAAGAAATCAAAAGTTTAATTCAAGAAGATTTACCTTTTATAAAAGCTGAAACAAATCAAGCTATTAATAAAACTAAATTTAAACTGCCTTCGAATGATTTATTAAAAATACCTTCAAACAAAGAAAAGAATATTTCTGATAAAAATGAAAACAATGACCCTGAATTTCTTGAAAAGATTCTTTTAGATTTTGGAGTAAGTGGAAGTATTAAAAAAGTAAGTCATGGTCCTGTTGTCACTTTAAATGAATTTGAGCCTGCTCCTGGAGTAAAAGTTTCAAAAATAATTAACCTGGCAGATGATATTGCTAGAAACACAAGTTCTGAATCTGCTCGTATAGCAACTATTCCCGGTCGTAACACAGTGGGGATAGAATTACCTAATTCATACCGAGAAAATGTTTTTTTAAGCGAAATCTTAAATAACCCAGATTTTAAAAAAAAGGATATTAAATTACCTATTGCTTTAGGCAAAAATATCTCTGGAGTTCCGATTGTTGGTGACTTAACTTCAATGCCACATCTTCTTATTGCTGGAACAACTGGATCTGGAAAATCAGTTTGTATTAATACAATTATACTGTCTCTACTTTACAGACACACTCCTGATAAATGTAAATTTATTTTAATTGATCCCAAAATGCTTGAGCTTTCTACATACGAGGGTGTTCCTCACTTACTTTGTCCGGTTATAACTGAGGCAAAAAAAGCAGCATCAGTTTTAGGTTGGGTAGTAAAAGAAATGGAAAGTAGATACCGACTTATGACAAAAGAAGGTGTTAGAAATATAGATGGTTACAATTCAAAGCATAAGTTTCCTATGCCTTATATAGTTGTAGTGGTCGACGAAATGTCAGATTTAATGTTAGTTGCTGGAAAGGAAATTGAAAATTACATTCAAAAATTATCCCAAATGGCAAGGGCAGCAGGGATTCATATTATAATGGCAACTCAAAGACCAAGCGTTGATGTGATTACAGGTACAATTAAAGCAAATTTCCCAACTCGTATTTCTTTTCAAGTAACGTCAAAAATCGATAGTAGAACAATCTTGGGAGAACAAGGAGCTGAACAATTGCTTGGTAAAGGGGATATGCTTTATATGTCCTCTGCTAATAAAATTGTTAGAATTCACGCACCATTTGTTTCTGATATTGAAATCGAAAAGATAAATAATTTTTTAAGGTCACAAGAAGAACCGGATTATATTGATGAAATTTTAAATTTTGTTGATGAAAAAGAGATCAATGAAAACTCAAAAAATCAGGGAGATAAGGATGCGCTTTATCAGGCAGCGCTAGATATTATTAAATCTGAAGGTAAAGCTTCAACATCATTTTTACAAAGAAAATTACAAATAGGATATAATAGAGCTGCAAGAATTATTGATATGATGGAAACTGATGGAGTTGTAAGTAAAGCAAACCACGTTGGTAAAAGAGATGTTCTTTAATGTTTAAATTTTTGATCATTCTATTAATTTTCAATTTTTTTAATTCTGCTTTTTCTTCAACAAATGAAAATATAATTTCACAATTAAAAACTATTAAAAATTTAAGTTTCAATTTTATTCAAACTATTGATGATAAAAAAGAAAAAGGAAATTGTATAATCTTGTATCCAAAAAAAATGTTTTGTGAATATAATGGTCCAAAAAAAAAAATTATTGTTTCTAATGGTAAATCTGTAGCAATTAAAACAGCTATCAAAGGAGGCTATTACCTCTATCCACTCTCTAAAACACCTCTAATGTTTTTACTTGATAAAGATTATTTAATATCACAAATAAAAACTTTAAAACCTAAAACTGTTAACAACAAATATTTAAATTTTAAACTCCTTCAAAAAGAAAGTGAAATAAATATATTTTTTAACAAAAATAATAATCAACTTGTTGGCTGGCAAACGGAAGATATTTATCAAAATCTGTCTATTACTTATATTTCAAACATTGAAGTAAACAAAAAGATAGATAATAGAAAATTTATCTTACCTGAAAATAATTAATTAATTATATAATCAAGGTTTCAGTTTTAAAAATCTTCATACCTCGGGACAGATAATTATTTAAAGCATTTTTATGATCATTAGAGCATGTATGAACCCACAATCTTTTTGCCCCTTTAGAAAAAGCACACTTGATTGCTTCACTTAGTAAATAACCACCTAGTTTTTTTCCAAAATATTCTTCAAAAATTCCAAAATACGCAATTTCTGCAACTTTAGTTTTAGTCTCATAAACAAGTTCGAAATAACCTACAATTTCATTCCCATCTTTCAACAAGTAAGTAAAAAGTTTTGGATTTGAAATATACTTAGTCCAATTTAAATCATTCCAACTAAGCCTATCAATCCACTTATGTTTTTTACCTATTTCCCTATAACAAAATTTATTTAATTGAAAGTCTTTAGAATCAGCTAAGTTAACTGAGTAATTATCTGATGGTTTTTTTACCTCTTTAAAATCTTTTAGAGATTTTATTTCTAAATATTTTCTTGAAATTTTTTGTTTCACTCAACCATTCTACCTATGTTTTCACCCCCAAATAAGTGAAAGTGCAAATGAGGAACTTCTTGACCACCATGATCACTTATATTTGTTAATGATCTATATCCTTTTCCTGTATCTACTGAAATTTTAAGTTTTTTAGCAACTGTGTTAATCCCTTTTAATAAACCTACCATTTCATCGGATGAAGCATTAGTACTGAAATCATCAAGGTCAACATACTTTCCTTTTGGAATAATCAATGCATGAATTTTTTTTTGTGGATTAATATCGTGGAAAGATAATACAAAATTATCTTCATAAATCTTTTTACAAGGAATTTCACCTCGTAAAATTTTTGCAAAAATATTATTATCATCGTAACTCATTTTTTTCTCTTATGTAATTCAATCATTACATCTTCTATCTGAATATTATTTGCCTCAAGATACATAATTAAGTGATAAAAAACATCAGCTGCTTCATGGATTTTATTTGTATCTTGTTCTACCGCTTCTATTAATTCATTTATCTCTTCTAAAACTTTTGCTTTACTTAGAGATTTATCACTTAATAATTTGTTAGTATAAGACCCCTCGACAGGTTTACTTTTTCTTTCCCTGGCTAATTTAATTAGATCATCAAAAATATTCATATCTATTTATCTTTTAACAGCATCTCCTCAAGTTTTTCTTCTGTCTTCGCCATTGCCATATAATCTGTAAAAACAGTCATGCCTTCAGCTAAGTGTTTATGTTTTGCTTTTTGATTTGCGTTCGAATATATACCAAATTTAAAATAACACTTATTTGTGTAATTCCCTTTATATTTTTTTTTACCCCAGTTAGTAGGTCCTTCATAATCATAAGCGAGTTTTTCATCTACCCAAACTTTTAATTTCCCATCTGGTTTTTTAGAATTTTTGAAATTAATTCTAATATTAGTCCAACTGTCTGTTCCATAATTTTCATTAACTTTGAATTTTTTAAGAATTCTTCTTTTTTCCATACTAGTTGGTTTCCACTCATCATTACTTTTAAAACTTGAAAATTGTTGAGTTAAAACTAAATTTGCTTTTTGGATTGTCATCATCCAAGTAATTTTGTGTTCTTTCGGATGACATTGCCCAACAGTAAATTTTCTTTCATGATTTTTTGGAAATAGCATGTTGTTAGCTGGCATAATGGCATAATTAATCCATTTTTCTGTCCCTTCAGTAAAGGTCATCTTAGAACTTTTTGATACTAGTTCAGTACGAACACTTCCAAAGTGATGGGTACAATCGTTTTGTTTATCCTTCTTTAAACATTTAGAATAATCAGTTGTGAATAAATTAAATACTTCACCATTGTAAGCAAAGTCTGCAGCACCAATAACTTTTGCCATCGCACCATTGTTTATTTTTGCTTTCAATGAAACCTGGTTTGGATAACCTGGAAAAGAAACCTTGCCTGGTTTTAATTCTACATCTTTACCAATTACTAATTTATGAATATTGGTATATCTCTCAAGGTCACTTACGGAATGATAAGTTTTGGCCCATTCTTTGTGAAGATTTGCAGCAGTTTGATACCAGCTTTCATCTGCCAATAGTGGCTTAAAAACAAATAAAGGTAGTAAGATATATAATAATTTTAATTTAGTATTAACCATAATTTAAACTCAGATCCTAACAGGAATTCCTTTTGAGTCCAAATATTCTTTAGCTTCTTGCACTGAGTGTTTTCCAAAATGAAATATAGAAGCAGCTAAGACCGCGCTAGCTTTCCCTAATTTAATCCCATCAACTAAATGATCTAAATTACCAACACCTCCAGATGCTATTAGTGGAATATTTACTTTAGATGATATCTTAGACATTAAATTAATATCATAACCAACTTGTGTTCCATCTCTATCCATAGAGGTAACTAACAGCTCGCCTGCTCCACTATCCTCCATTTTCTTTGCAAATTCAATAGCATCAATATTAGTGTTATTTCTTCCACCATGAGTAAACACCTCCCATTTATCTCCATTTAGTTTTGCATCGATTGCAATAACAATGCACTGTGATCCAAATTTTTTTGAACTTTCTATAACTACTGCTGAATTCTGTACTGCTGCTGTATTAATTGAAACTTTATCTGCTCCACAGTTAAGTAATCTTGAAATATCTTCAATACTTCTAACCCCACCACCAACCGTTAAGGGCACAAAACATTTTTTAGATGTTCTTTCAACCACGTCATAAATTGTGTCTCTATTTTCATTGGAAGCAGTAATATCTAAAAAACATATTTCATCTGCTCCACCATCACTATAAATTTTAGCCTGCTCTACTGGGTCTCCTGCATCTTTTAAGTCTACAAAGTTTATACCTTTAACAACTCGACCATTTTTAACATCAAGACAAGGTATAATTCTTTTTTTAAGCATCTATTTCTTTCACAAGCTCTTCTAATTTAATATCACCATCATAGATAGCTTTGCCAACTATTATACCTTCAATATTCTTGTTTAATTTCTTTGCTTTTTTAATGTCTTCTATTGAAGACACTCCACCAGAAATAATCACTGGACAGCTTGCAACATCAGCAACTTTAGATGTTTCCTCAAAATTTGGACTTTGCTTCATTCCATCACGATTAATGTCTGTATAAATTAACCTGCTTGCACCAAAATCATTAACTTCTTTTAGATAGTCCAAAGTTAATTGGTTTGAATTTTCTTTCCAGCCAAATACTGACAAATATCCATCTTTTGCATCAAGACCTAAGGCAATTTTGTTAGGGAACTTTTTACAAGCTTCTTTTAAAAAATTTTTATCTTTAATTGCAGCACTTCCTAAAATTACTTTTTCAACACCAGCATCAGTATATTTTGTAATACTTTCAAGGTTTCTTATGCCTCCACCAATTTCAATTTTAAGATCAAATTTACTCACTATTTCTTGAATAATATCTAAATTAACTGTTTCACCAATTAAAGCTCCATCTAAATCAACAATGTGCAAATTCTTAAAGCCATGATCTTTATATTTTTCAGCTTGATCTACTGGGGACATTTCATATTCAGTTTTATTATCAAAGTCTCCTTTAACTAGTCTAACACATTTTTTATCTTTAATATCTATGGCAGGAAATATTTTCATTCTATAAATTTATAAAATTACCAATTATTTTTAATCCTACTTTGTCACTTTTTTCAGGGTGATATTGGACTCCAAAAAGGTTTTCTTTTTCAGCTGAACAAACAATTTTTGATGAATAACCTGTTGTTGCTGAGATTACACTTTTATCTTCTGGAATAAATTCATAACTGTGTACAAAATACATATGAGACTTATTTTTTATATCTTTGTATATTTGACTTTTTTTAACAATATCAATTTCATTCCAACCAATATGAGGAAGTTTATATTTTCCTTGTTGATTATCAATTTTTGATACTTTTCCAGAGATCCATCCCAAGCCTTTAGTTTCAGATTCTTCATAACCAATATCTGCAAACATCTGTAAACCAACACAAATTCCAAGAAGAGGTTTTTTATGATTGATTACAAATTCGTTTAGTGTGTCAACTAGGCCATTTATACTATTCAAAGCATCAACGCAGCTCTTGAATGATCCCTGTCCTGGCAATACCACCTTATCACTTGATCTAATCTTATTTAAATCTGATGTTACTTCAATATTAACTTTATCTTTAGCAACTTCTTTAAAAGAATTTATTACAGAGCTTATATTGCCAGAGTTGTAGTCAACAATTGTGACATTCATTAAATTTATAAAGAACCTTTAGTTGAAGGTATGCTTTTCTTATTTCTAGTATCTATTTCTAAAGCTGTTCTTAATGATCTCGCCAAACCTTTATAGCAAGACTCAATAATGTGATGACTGTTGTCTCCATAAATATTTTCTATATGCAATGTTATTCCTGCTGACTGAGAAAATGCCTGGAACCACTCTTTAAATAATTCCGTGTCCATTTCTCCAAGTCTTTCTACTTTTAAATTAACTTTCCAAATTAAATAAGGTCTATTTGAAACATCAATCGCAACCCTTGTTAATGTTTCGTCCATTGGAATCATAGCATGAGAGTATCTTCTGATTCCTGCATAATTTTTAAGGGCTTTCTTTAAAGCTTCACCTATTGCTATACCAGTATCTTCTGTTGTGTGATGAAGATCTATATGAGTATCTCCCTTTGCTTTTAAATTAATATCTATTAGTGAATGTTTTGATAGTTGCTCTAGCATATGATCTAGAAAACCAATTCCAGTATCAATTTTATATTGACCTTTGCCATCAATATTGACCTCAACACTAATGCTGGTTTCTTTTGTTTTTCTTGATACTTTTCCTTTTCTAGCCATATATTTAAAAGGTATACAAAGATTAATAAGTAATATCAATATTAGTCATCAACTACTTGAAGAATAAAAAATAATATCCATCTATATCTAATGACTACAATAGTGCTTATTAGAAAAAACAATGAAGTCGTAGTGGCTGGTGATGGTCAAGTAAGTATGGGCAATACAGTAATAAAAAGCACAGCTGCTAAAGTTAGAAAGATAGAAAAAAGAAAAGTAGTAGCCGGTTTTGCAGGATCAACTGCTGATGCTTTAACATTATTTGAAAGACTTGAGGCAAAACTTGAAAAACATGCTGGTAATCTTCCAAGAGCTGCCGTTGAATTAGCCAAAGATTGGAGGACTGACAAATACTTGAGAAGATTAGAGGCATTAATGGCTATCGGTGATAAAGAAAATAGTTATATTATATCAGGTACAGGAGATGTCTTGGAGCCTGAAGGAAATGTAATAGGCATAGGCTCTGGTGGTAACTATGCTTTAGCAGCTGCTAAAGTTTTAATGGATACTGATTTAAGTGCTGAAGATGTTGCAAAGAAATCTATTACAGTTGCTTCTGAAATTTGCGTTTTTACAAATAACAATATTAAAATAGAAAAAATTTAATGGAAAAATCAAACGTTACAAAATTTCCAAAAGAAAAAAAAGATGAAAAAACTTCATCTTTAGTTAGTTCTCTTTCTCCAAGAGAAATTGTATCTGAATTAGATAGATATGTTGTTGGACAAAAAAAAGCCAAAAAGGCTGTTGCCATTGCTCTAAGAAACAGATGGAGAAGACAGGCTCTTACGGGCGAAATGAAAAATGAAGTTTTACCAAAAAATATTTTAATGATGGGGCCAACCGGAGTTGGAAAAACAGAGATATCAAGAAGATTATCAAAATTAGCTGAGGCGCCGTTTGTTAAGGTAGAAGCAACAAGATTCACTGAGGTTGGTTATGTTGGTAGAGATGTTGAGCAAATTATTAGAGATTTACTTGAAATTGCAATAGCGATGGAAAAAGTCAAAAAAAGAAAAGAAGTTTATTCAAAGGCACAAAAATTAGCAGAAGAAAAAGTTTTAGATGCGCTAGTTGGAAACAAAGCTAGTCTTGCTACAAGAGAAAGTTTTAGAAAAAGATTAAGAGATGGAGATTTAGATAATAACGAAATTGAAATAGCTGTAAATGATAGTGGCTCTCAAACTTCATTTGAAATTCCAGGAATGCCAGGTGCTAATATTGGTATGATAAATATCGGAGAAATGATTGGAAAGTCAGTTGGTAACAAACAAAAAAAAAGAAAAATGACAGTAAAAGAGTCTCATGAAATTTTAATAAATGATGAGTCTGACAAATTGATTGAGGAAGATAAAATTATAAATTCTGCAAAAAACTCAACTGAAAATAATGGTATAGTTTTTTTAGATGAGATTGATAAAATTTCCGGCAGAGCTGACAGAGTTGGTGGTGATGTTTCAAGAGAAGGTGTTCAGAGAGATTTACTTCCTTTAATAGAAGGTACAACCGTTAGCACAAAGTATGGTCCAATCAAAACGGATCATATTTTGTTTATTGCATCAGGAGCATTTCAACTTGCAAAGCCATCAGATTTATTGCCTGAACTACAAGGAAGATTGCCAATAAGAGTTGAGCTTGAGGCTTTAACAAGTGATGATTTTAAAAGAATTCTAAAAGAGCCTGATTTTAGTTTAATTAAACAATATGTTGCTCTTCTTAAAACTGAAAATGTGGAACTACAATTTTCTGAGAAGGGTATTGATGCAATAGCCAATATAGCCTCTGAAGTTAATTCTACTGTCGAAAACATAGGTGCTAGAAGACTACATACTATCATTGAAAGAATTTTAGACGACATTAGTTTTACTGCTACAGATAGGTCTGGTGAAAAGATTATAATTGATGATGAATATGTAAAACAAAACCTAGATGAGCTTGTAAAAGACACAGATCTATCAAAATTTATTCTTTAATAATTATATCTTGTATTCAAAATTTTGAGTTTCATCATTTACTTGAAGTTCGGTTGCTCCATTATTTAAATGAAAGTTTCGTGCCATCTCAGTTAATGGAGAAAGAGTAATCAATCTATTCAAATAATTAGATTTTTTTATCATCTTATGCACCTCTTTAACAATCAATTTCCCTCCACCTTTTTTTTTTGACCAAACAGTGTATGCGATTGCTATTTTTCCAATATTCTGATCTCTTTGAGCACTTCTTAAATAGGCATCCCTAGTCATCAAATCTAACTCTTTAACTGTTTTTGGTATTTCATCAGTAAAACCAAAACACATAATAGCACATATTTCTTTTTGATATTTAACACCGTAAATTTTTCTTCCATAACTTCTTCTAAAAACAATGTCTAGTTCTGGACGAACAGGATCTTCTCTTACATCACATGATTTAAGTTCAACTAATTCTGCACCCTTAATCCATTCAAAAAAATTATCAATTTTTTTTTTTACTTTTCTTTTTTTTATAATTTTTATTTTTCTTTGTATAACATTTGTTATTTTATCTAATTTTTTTTTAACCTTGTTCATTATTTAATTTTATTTTTATTCCTTAAATAAACATAAAAAGCTCCACTGCCACCATCTTCAATTTTTGCATCTGTTATTTCTATAATCATTTTCATTAAATCTTTATTGTTTTCTATAAATTCTGGAACTGAATATTTCAAAATACTTAAATCTTTTGATAAAAAAGGGTCAGCAATATTTTTAGAACGGAGGCCTTTTCCAGTAATTACAATAATTTTAGTAACATTTTCGTTAAAACTTTTAGTAACAAATTCATTTATGGCTGTATTTGCTTTTTCAAGAGTGTAGCCATGAAGGTCTATTTTTTTAATTTTTTCTTCTCTTATTTTCTTTTTATAATCAAGTTCTTTGTTTGGTATTTTTTCTCTACTTGATAAAAAATTTTCCCAATCTTTTTTATCCTTATCTGAAATCTTCTTTGTCAATTATGTGAGAGTATCTATTAATAGCCAATTAGGGTTAGGTGAATTAACATCTTTTGAAAAAACCCAAGTATCATGAACTGTTTTAATTTTTTCATCATCACCTGAAATAATTTTTTTTTCTTTGTCTTTTATACAAGTAATTATTTCACTAACAAATTCTACGGTAACCTCTAGGCTATTTTCTATTTTTTTATGTGTTTTTATTATTGCTGATTTTATACCTATAAAAGTTATTTCAGCATAATTTCCTTTTGCCTGTCTATCTTTAAGAGCTACCTGAAATTGGTTATAAATTTTTTTTCCCAAAAGAGGCTTACTAGCAACTAATTTATTATCACTGTCGCTAAAGTCAGTAATAATTGTTTCATAAGCAATTTTAGCTCCTTTTAAAAAATCTTTTTGGGCTTCCTCATCAAAAGTTTGATTTACTTTTTCTGGTTTTATATCAAACTTTTTAAATTCCTCTTTAAATTGAGATGGCAATTTCCCTTCAAATCCAGTTTTTTTTCCAAGTATTCCTCTTAAACGAAGAAAAATAAAACCTGCGATCATCGCTAAAAGAATGATATCGATATATTCAAAACTATAATTCATATTTTAATAATATTTACTATGTTGATTAATTACAACTAGCAATTTAAGATAAGGACAAATGAACACATTTTTTTTACTTATAATTGCCATTCCAACTGTTGAAATATATTTATTTATTAAGGTGGGCTCTGAAATTGGAGCTTTTAATACTATATTGCTCATTTTCCTCACTGCTTTTTTTGGTATTCTTTATGCTCGATATGAAGGCTTTAACACTCTAAGAGCTGGTATGTCCCAAATGGTTAAAAACGAACTTCCTATTTATGAAATTATTTCTGGTGCTGCTTTGGCTTTTGCAGCAATGCTCTTAATTTTACCTGGTTTTGCAACAGACTTTCTTGGGTTATTAATTATTTTTCCACCAACTAGGAAACTGATATTTAAAAATGTATCTTCTAAAAAAAAATCTAATAACAAAAATCAAGATTTTATTAATGGTGAATTTGAAGATATAGAGGATGAAAATGACAGAAAATTTTGAAATATTAGCTGAATTTATAAAAGATATGTCTAGTGAAACTCCAGATATAGAAAGTTATATATTTGTAAAAGAAAATATTTCTAAGTATCAGTTAAAAATTGATATTAATTCTAAACCTTTAAAAAACAAAATGATTGAAGTTAATACAATTTTAAAATTTGAAGATAAAGAGATAAATGAAAAAAAATCTTATTTTGAGATAGTTTATGTTTCGATTGTTAAAATCAATGAAGAAATCAAAAATAAAAATGATTTAGAAAAAATTTTATTATGTGATGTTCAAAATAAAATTTATCCAAACTTAGAAAAAGCATTTTTAAACTTACTTCATAATTCTGGCTATCCTGGAATTAAATTTGAAAAAAAAATAGATTTTACTGAGCTGTATAAACAAAGAATAAATTAGAAAAAATTTTTTTTCATTTTATTTTTTAAATATTCTTTATGCAGTTTTAATTCTTCTGGAGAGGGTGTAATGATTTTTTTATGATAAACTTTATCTTTATTTGAACTGATATTTAAATCTATATTCTCTTGAGTTTGAAAGTTAAGTTTGGGTTCTTTCTGGTCTAGGAGATTAATATAAACTTTTGATAGTAAGTCACAGTCTACCAAAGCTGTATGTTTTGTTCTTTTAGAGTTGTCAATTCTGTATCTTTTACACAATGCATCAAGACTAGTTGGAGAACCAGGGAATTTATCACGAGCTAAAGCTAGAGTATCAATTACATTTTTTTCATTAATTTTATTTTTACCTAGCAATGCTAGTTCATTATTAAGATGAGATAGATCAAACTCCGCATTATGAATTATTAAATTTTTATTTTCTATAAAGTTTAAAAAATCATCTACAACCTCGGAAAATTTTTTTTGTTTTAATAAAAATTCATCTGTATATCCATGAATTTTAAGTGCTTTTTCGGAAACTTTTCTTTCTGGATTTAAATAGCAATGAAACTGATTTTTTGTAGGCACTAAATTTTCAAGTTCTATACATCCAATTTCAACAACCCTATGTCCATCCTGGACTGATAAACCTGTTGTTTCGGTATCTAATACTACATCTTTCATCTATAAGATCTCTTTTAAAATTTTTTTTATATCTTCTTTAATTGATTTTTTATTAAAAAAGTTTTTTATAATAAAATCTGATTTATTCTTTTTGTATTTAAGTGGTAGTTGAATTTTTTTAAATTTATTTATTAATCTTAAATCGTAATTTTTTCTTTTTCTTAATCTTTTAAGGATCTCTGATTTTTGCGCATGAATAAATATTAAAACATCGTTCTTTTTATTAAGCTTATTTTCCAACAAAAGTGGAATATCAAGTATAATAATTTTTTTCTTTTTGTTTTTTTTTAAAAATATATTCATCTTTTTTCTTATTTCAAAATGAACAATTTTAATAATTTTTTTTAAATTTAATTCTTTTGCTAATATGGCCTTAATGATTTCATTCTTATTTATTGGGAAAGTATATATATATTTTGGTAGTACTTTTCTTAGCTTTTTAAAAATTCTCTTATCTTTTTTATATAGTTCCATGACTTCAGAATCAGCATTAAATACTGGATACCCAAAATTTTTAGCTACATAACTTTTTCCTGATCCAATGTTTCCCAAAATTCCAATTCTAATCATAAATCTAAAAGTTTGATCACTTCATTATCAATTTCAGGCATTATATTTGTCCAAATTTTAAATGATAATTGAGCTTGATAAATAAACATCATCTTGCCATTTTCTGTTATATTCCCTTTTTTTGTTCCATTCTTTAAAAAATTTGTCTTAGCTGGATTATAAATAACATCATAAAATACTTTATTATTTCCAAATGTTTCATATTGTAGTTCGATAACATCGTGTTGATTTAAACCTAAACTCGTTGCATTAATTATTAAGTCAAATTGAGGGCTTTTGCCCCACTCTATTATCTCTAATTCTTTAAAATTTTTTTTTAAAATTTGGGGCTCCTTCTTTGTTCTGTTGCTTAAAAAAATTTTTTTAACACCTAGTCTTTTCAAGGCTAAAATTATTGATAATGCAACTCCACCAGCACCTAAAATAAAAACCGTTTTATTTTTTGAATCAAAATTAATAAATTTTAGTGCTCTTTCAAATCCTTCTATATCTGTATTATCTCCGATAATTTTGTTTTTGTACTTATAAATCGTATTAACTGATTGAGCCTCAGCAGCAACGCTAGTTAATTTGTCTACAAATGGTATTATAAGTTTCTTAAAGGGCACTGTTACATTTGCACCACATATTTTCTCCTCACGAACATCTTCAATTATATTTTTTAAATCTTTTTCTTCTATTTTTTTTTTTTCATAAATACTGTCAATTAAATTATATTTTTTCATCCAATAGTTATGTATTATGGGTGATAAAGAATGTTCAATCGGATTTCCTATGACTAAATATTTTTTCATTTATAATTATTTAAATACTTTTTAATTTTTTTAATTGGTAAACCCATTATAGTATCCTCATCTCCTTCAATATTAGCAAATAACGATCTACCTTCACCTTCGATTTGATAGACATTATAGGCATACAAATCTTCATCAGTTATTTTTTCTAAGTAAGCTTTTAACTCTTCTTCTTTAAAATTTTTCATAGTTAATGATGCTTTATCTGTGTAATTCCATATCATAGACCCTTTACGGGATATACAAACTGAACTTATTAGATGATGTGTTTTACCATTTAGGTCATTTAATATTTCTAGGGCATTCTTTCTATTTATTGGTTTTGAAATTATTTTACCCTTAAGGTCTATAACACTATCGGCCCCTAGCACTAATTCTTCAGTTCTTTTTAAGCTTATTTTATTAGCTTTTAATTCGGCAAGATTCTTGGAAATAATTTCGGGTGAAGCGTTTTCTTTCAGCAAACTTTTTTTGACACTATCTTCATCAACATTTGAAGGTTCAACTATAACATTAATTTTATTTTCCTCTAAAATTTTCTTTCTAACTCTGCTTTTAGAAGCTAGTACGATTTTATTAAGCATTGTTTTTGTATATTTCGTGAATTTTAATTATTGAAGCCGCTACTTCTTCAACTGATTTTCTTGTAACATCTATTGTTGGCCATTTATATTTTGAAAAAGTTTTTTTTGCACTATTGACCTCATCCCTAATTTTTTCAATATCAGTGTAATTCGTGTTTTCTCTTTCTTTAAGTGTCATCATTCTATTTTTTCTAATATCAACCAATCTTTCAGCTTCTGTTGTTAAACCAACAACACATGCCATGTTGGGATTTTTTTTTAAACTCTCGGGTATTGAGGTTTCGTTTATAAGAGGTATGTTTGAAGTTTTAAATCCTTTGTTTGCAAGATAAATAGATGTTGGTGTTTTGCTTGTTCTACTGACACCAAGTAGTATTAAATCGGATTTGTCTAATTCTTCAACCAAGTTTCCATCATCGTGATTCATTGTAAATTGAATAGCTTCTATTCTTTCATAATATTCTTCATTAAGTGCATGTTGTCCGCTCGGGACGTGTGATGCTTGTTGATTGAGAAGCTTTGAAAAACTTAGAATTAGATTACCAAGAACCCCAAAACATGGAATTTTCTTTTCATCACTCTTGTTTGCTAAAAATTTTGCAAGATTGCTATCAACTATTGTATATAAAATAATTGAGCTTTTATTTTTTTGTGCTTCTTCAATAATTTTAATAACCTGATTCTCTGTTCTTGTAAAAAAATAAGACTTAACTTCATATTCAATATTTTTAAATTGTGCTTTAATGGCTAAAAAAACCCTATCCAAAGTTTCACCTGTTGAGTCCGATATTAAATATATTTGATATGTATTGCTCATGAATAAAATGTTAATATTGTTGTGTAATTTTTATCATTTTTTATGATTGAGTTGTTTTTAATTTTTTTCATGTAAAACTTGCTTTTTATGAACATTAATAAACATGTTAATTATTAATATACTTTTAATTTAATAATATTAAATAAAGTGTTAAATTAAACAATAAACCTTATTTTTGTTAAATATTTATTGTTAAGAAATAATGTATAAACTGTGTAAAATAATTAATTAACATTATTCACAGGCTATATAACAAATACTATAATTAATATTTACTTATTATTATGACACCCATTCAAGAAACTATATTAAATAAAAAGACAACTAATACGCCAATATGGTTAATGAGACAAGCAGGAAGATATCTACCAGAGTTTAGAAAAATACGAGAATTAAACCCAGATTTTGTCAGTCTATGTTTAAATGAAAGCTTATCTTCAGAAATAACTCTGCAACCTCTTAAGAGATTTAGTTTAGATGCTGCAATAATTTTCTCAGACATCTTAATGGTTCCTCATGGATTAAATCAAAAAGTAAAATTTGAAAAAAATTTTGGTCCTTTATTAGGAGAATTAAATATAGAACAAATGTCCAAAATTGATGAAATTGATTTTGTACAAAAGTTATATCCTATTTACAAATCACTCAAGAAAGTAAGTGAAAATAGTTTAATAAAAGATAAAAATTTAATAGGATTTGTTGGTGCACCATGGACATTGTTAGTTTACATGATTAATAAACACTCACCAAAAAAAAAATTAATAAAAGATTTTTTTAAAGATGTTTTTTTAATAAATAGACTTTTAGCAATTATAGAAAAATTTTTAAAATTACACATTACCCATCAAATAAAAAACGGAGCTACTGTTATTCAGATTTTTGACAGTTGGGCAGGATTATTAGAAGAGAAAGATCTACCAAATTATGTTTATATACCAACTTTAAATTTAGTTAATTATATTAAATCGTTAAATATACCTGTAATTTGTTTTCCAAGAGGTATAAAAAATTATAAAAGTTATTGTGACATTGTTAAACCTGATGCAATTAATATTGATTACGATGTTGATCCTATAAATGTATATAAAAGTATCAATATACCCATACAGGGTGGTCTTAATCCTAAAGTTTTACTAACTGATACTGAGAATTTAAAAAAAGAAACTGCAAAATATTTAAACATCTTTAAAGATCATCCTTATATTTTTAATTTAGGTCATGGTGTGCTCCCTGAAACAAATCCTAATATGGTTGATTATTTGGTTAAAATGGTAAAAGACTATTAAATGAAAAAAGCGATTATTTTATTTAATCTTGGTGGTCCTGATAAAATTGAAAACGTTGAACCTTTCTTATTTAATTTATTTAATGATCCAGCTATTTTAAATTTACCAACTTTTTTAAGATACCCTTTAGCAAAACTTATTTCGAACAGAAGAGCTCCAACAGCTAAAAAAATATATGCAGAACTTGGCGGGTCATCACCCATACTAAGGCTAACCGCTGAACAATCTAATGCTCTTGAAATTAAATTAAACCAGACGCAAACAGAGGATAAATATAAATGCTTTATTGTAATGAGATGTTGGAATCCAAGAGCCAGAACTGTAATTAAAAACGTACAATTGTATAATCCAGATGAAATTATTCTAATGCCCCTATACCCCCAATATTCTGCCGCTACATCAGGATCTTCAATTAAGGAATGGAAGGATGTCTGCAAAGAAAACAATTACAAAGTTAAAACGAGCACAATTTGTTGTTATCCCACAGATCATAATTTTATCAATGCTCACACTAATCAAATAATAAGCGAAACCAAAAACCTCAAAAATTTTAAATTAATTTTCTCTGCTCATGGTTTACCGGAAAAAAACATTAAAAAAGGAGACCCTTATCAATGGCAAGTAGAACAATCAGTTAAAAAAATAGTTGAGAAATTGGATAATGTTAATTTAGATTGGATATTGAGTTATCAAAGCAGGGTTGGACCACTCAAATGGATTGGCCCATCAACAGAAGATATAATTATTGAAAATTCAAAGATTGGAAAGCATATTGTTTTGGTTCCTATTGCTTTTGTTTCTGAACATTCAGAAACTTTGGTTGAGCTTGATATAGAATATAAAGATCTAGCCATGACTAATGGATGTAAAAAATATACAAGAGTTCCAGCGTTAGGTATTAATAATGATTTTATCAAAGCTATTTCTGAATTAATAATTAAAAAAGATGAGTTTAAAATTAACGATAGTCTCTATCCACCAAAAATACAATGCCCTTCAAATTTTAAAAAATGTCCATGTTTAAATTATGAATAGTTATTTATTAATAAAAAGTTTACATTTGATATCTGTCATCGCATGGATGGCTGGACTTTTATATTTGCCCAGAATTTTCGTTTATCATGTAGAGAATAAAGATAAAAAACAAGCTACAGATATTTTTGAGGTTATGGAAAAGAGACTATTTTATTATATTATGATCCCTTCAATGATACTGACCTGGCTATTTGGTATTCTTTTGGTTTTCTTAAATGGATCAGAAGTTTTGTTTCAACTGTGGTTTCAATTAAAAATTATTCTGATATTTTTGTTGTCAATTTTTAACGATTATCTTGGGAGATGTATTTATTCATTAAAAAACAACACCAATACAAAATCAGCTAAATACTTTAGAATAATAAATGAAATACCTACATTATTGCTTATTTTAATTGTATTTATTGTTGTTTTTAAGCCTATCTAGGCTTGAAAAAATTTAAAGAGTATATATATTTAATTTATCTAAATAACTCAAAACCCCCCCCAAAAATGAATATACAAGAACTAAAGTTAAAATCATCAGAACAGTTAATCGCGCAAGCTGAAAAACTTGGCATTGAAAATGCTAGCACTCTTAGAAAGCAAGAAATATTATTTGCTATATTAAAAAAAGTTGCTGAAAAAGAAGAAATAACAGGACTAGGTGTTTTGCAATTATTACAAGATGGATTTGGTTTTTTGAGAGCCATGGAGTCTAATTATTTAGCGGGACCAGACGATATTTATGTAAGCCCAAGTCAAATAAGAAAATTTGGATTAAGAACAGGAGATACCGTAGAAGGTCCTGTGCGAGCTCCAAAAGAGGGAGAAAGATATTTTGCACTATTGCAGGTGAGTAAAATTAATTTTGAGGAGCCTGAAAAGGCACGTCACAAAATTGCTTTTGATAACCTTACCCCACTTTATCCAGATAAGCAGCTTGTTATGGAAATTGAAAGCACAAAGATAGAAAAAAAACCTGATTTAACCCCAAGATTAATAGATCTCGTTAGTCCAATTGGGAAAGGTCAAAGATCAATTATTATTTCACCACCAAAAGCTGGTAAGACAATGATTTTACAAAGTATTGCAAACTCAATAGCTAAAAACTATCCAGAATGTTATCTAATGGTTTTATTGATTGATGAAAGACCTGAGGAGGTTACAGACATGCAGAGAACAGTTAAAGGTGAGGTTATAAGCTCCACCTTTGATGAGCCAGCTTCTAGACACGTAGCTGTTGCAGAAATGGTGATAGAAAAAGCAAAAAGATTAACAGAGCATAAAAAGGACGTTGTTATTTTGCTAGACTCAATAACAAGATTGGGAAGAGCTTACAACGCAGTGATCCCAAGTTCTGGTAAAGTTTTAACAGGTGGTGTAGATGCTAATGCACTACAGAGACCTAAAAGATTTTTTGGTGCTGCAAGGAATATTGAAGAAGGTGGGTCTTTAACAATTATATCAACAGCATTAATTGATACGGGAAGTAGAATGGATGAAGTAATTTTTGAAGAATTTAAAGGTACTGGAAATAGTGAGACAGTACTTGATAGAAAAATTGCAGAAAAAAGAATTTACCCAGCTATAGATATAACAAAATCTGGAACAAGACGAGAGGAATTACTTTTTAATAAAGATGATTTGTCAAAAATGAATGTATTGAGAAGAATTATAAGTCCAATGGGAACAATGGATGCAATTGAATTTATAAATTCAAAACTTAAAGAGACTAAAAGTAATTCTGATTTTTTTAATTCAATGAATAAACCAGCTTAATAACCTAATTTATTAATTAAAATTTCTAGATTTTTTGAATAGTTTTTCCATTTTTCAATAGATGTTTTGTAAAGTGGTTCTCTCACTTGAGCAAGACTTGCAGTAGAAACAGATCTTTTATTTTTGTGAAAATCGAGACATTTATCGTCCCAATCAAGTTCACAAAATTTTATTAATCTTTTTGTTTCTACCTCTTTATTAGCTATTAAATTTTCATAATTCATATTAAAAATCTTTTTATCAAATTTTTTTTGCCAAAAATTCATTAAATCGTCATACAATTTATAAAAATTAACTAAATCAGCAAAATCGTAAGTATAGTTCATTGATCTTGATGAAAACGTGTTTTTGTAATTAGACCAACAAATATCCATTGGGCTTCTTGTACAGTGAATTATTTTAGAGTCAGGAAATATTTTCATAATAAGACCAATCCATTTAAAATTTAAGGGAGCTTTATCAACCAAATAGTCTTTAGTGTTTTTGAATATTTTAATTTTTTCTAAGTAATAATCTCTTATCTCTCTTAGAGATTTGGCATTTAAGTTGTTTGAATTTAAATTCAAGATGTTGTCTTTAATAGATAGTTTTTTCTCAATCCCATCTTTTAAAAAACTTAGCTCACCAGCACCATAAACATCTTTATGGCTAGATAATATTTGCTCCGTAAGTGTAGTACCGGACCTTGGCATACCAACGACAAAAATAATTTTTTGTCCCAAGGGTTCAATATTATTAATGTGTTCTTCAAAGGCTTTTTTTATTCTATCAAAATATTCAGTATCATTTTTAGAGTCATATTTAATCTCCTTCTTATAAAGTTTATTTCCTGCTTCATAAAATTTGAAAGATTTTTCGTATTCACCAATATCTTCATAAGCTTTTCCAAGTGCAAAATTTAATCGTCGCATTGCTTCATCATCAATATTATTCTTAAGCTTTTTTTCCATTGATTTTAAATGGGTATCTCCAGGCTTATATTTTTGAATTAAACTTAAAGATTTGTCAGCGATTGTGAAATTTGGGTTTATTTCTAATATTTCATTATATATTTTTTTTGCTTTTTCAAAATCTCCGGATTGTTCGTAATATCCAGCAAGTGATAATTTTGGAGGTAATAATTTATCATTAATTTCAATTGCTTTAATAAAATATTCTTTGGCTTCATCATTTTTATTTTGGGTTGTTTTTAAATTTCCAAGATTCACTAAAGCTTCTATGAGGTCAGGCTTAAGTTTTAAAGCTCTATTATAATAATTTTCAGCCTCATCAGTATCACCACAATGTACTGATGCTAACCCTAAATTGTTTAATATGTGAAAATTTTCTGGTTCTTTTTTTAAAATTTGAATTAACAACTTTTTTGACTCTTCACCTTTTTCTAAAGCATTATAAGCTAAAGAAACTATGTTATATAAAATAGGTTGCTCTGGGAATTTATTTAATAAAGTTAAACCTTTATCAATTAAAGTATCAAATCTTTTAGCCTTAAAAAGATTTATCATTATAGATATTTGATTTTTTAAATATTCGCTGTTTTCCATAAATAATTTTAATTTTTTAATACAAAACCATATTAATAAAATAGTATATAAAATATAATAAATTTTAGGTAATATATCTGATGACTATTTATGCTCTTTCTACTGGACCAGGTATCTCCGGGTTAGCTGTGATAAGAGTTTCAGGAAAAGAAACCTTTAATGTAATTAAACTATTAACGTCAAAGACTAAATTTAAGCCAAGAGTGGCCACTCTCACAAAAATCAATAAAATCAACACTTCTGAGCTTATAGATGAAGGCTTGATTATATGGTTTCCTGGGCCTGAGAGCTACACAGGAGAGGATATGGCTGAATTTCACATACATGGAAGTAAAGCTGTAATCGAAGCTCTCCATAAATCAATCTCATCAATAAAAGATTGTCGTTTAGCTGAGCCTGGAGAATTCACTAAAATTGCATTTCAAAATGGAAAGATAAATTTATTAAAAGCAGAGTCCATTGCAGATTTAATTTCTTCTGAGACAGAGATGCAGAGGCAACAAGCTATAAGAATTATGAAAGGAAATTCAGCAAATAAATTTAATGAACTTAGAACAAAACTTCTAAAAATTTTATCACATATTGAGGCAAAAATTGATTTTCCAGATGAGGATTTACCCAAAGATATTTTAAAAAATATAAAAAAAACTTCTAGCGAAGTTTTATTAAATATAAAAAAAATTCTTGAAGATCAAAAAGTTGGAGAAAGAATTCGCGAAGGGTTTAAAATTGCAATAGTGGGTCCAGCTAATGCAGGCAAGTCTAGTTTATTAAATCACTTATCTAAAAGAGATGTTGCAATAGTTTCAGAAATAGCAGGAACGACTAGAGACGTTATAGAAACACACCTTAATATTGATGGATATGCTGTTATAGTTTCAGACACAGCTGGTATAACAGAGTCTAAAAATGAAATAGAAAAAAAAGGAATAAAATTAGCTCTTGATAGAGCTGAAGACGCAGATTTAAAATTAATAGTTATTGATGCAATAAATGGCAGTTTTAAAGGGATTTTGAAGGATTTAATGGATGAAAATTCCATTTTAGTTATTAATAAATCTGATATTCTAGATAAAGACCTTCAACCAGAACTGAAACAATTTGATCATGTTTTAATTTCTGTAAAAAAAAATTTAAATCTAGAAAATTTAATTTTGAAGATTAAAGATAAATTGAAAAATAAATTTACTATTAATCAGGATATATTAATTACACGTGCAAGACATAGGCAACATCTTGAAGAATGTTTACAATGTTTAATCAATTTTGAAAAAAAAAATACTTCTGAGGAATTTGACAAAGCTGCTGAGGATTTACGTTTAGCAACTAGACATCTTGGAATGATTGTGGGAAAAGTAGATGTCGAAGAAATCTTAGGGAGTATTTTCAATGATTTTTGTATTGGAAAATAGATTATAAGAGGAAAAAGGCTATTTTGCTTAATTAAGGTAGCATTACCAACAAATTTTTTTTTAAAAAAAATAAGTGTTTTTACTGTGTTTTTGGCTCATTTTAATCAAGTTTGTTGATATTAAATGTTTATTTACACTATATATCATTTTTTTATCATTATATTTAAGAGTTAGAACAATTTTTTTATCATCACTCATATCTTGTAAAAATAATTATGAGTTATAAATTTAAGTTATGAGAAATGATTTATCATTTGATGTAGTCATTATAGGAGGTGGCCATGCAGGTTGTGAAGCGGCAGCGGCATCAGCACGTCTTGGAGTTAACACTGCGCTATTCACTCACAAGATTGAGACAATTGGTGAGATGTCGTGCAATCCAGCAATAGGCGGATTAGGCAAAGGTCACTTAGTTCGAGAAATAGATGCACTAGATGGTGTCATGGGAACAGTAGCAGATATGTCTGGCATACAATTTAGACTTTTAAATAGGAGTAGAGGACCTGCGGTTCAAGGACCCAGAACACAATCTGATAGATTTCTGTATCGTAAATATATGCAAGAAAAACTTGTAAACTATTGTAATTTAACACTTTTTTCAGACTCTGTTATTGAATTTATTTTTTCAAAAAATCGTATAAGTGGGTTTAAGACAATATCTGGGAAGATTGTTACTTGCGGCAAGCTTGTATTGACAACAGGCACTTTTTTGAATGGCTTGATACACATTGGAGAAGATCAAACGCCAGCGGGTAGGTTCGATGAAAAACCTTCTACCGGTTTAAGTGAACAATTAAAAAAATATAAATTTAAAATTGGTAGGTTAAAAACAGGCACTCCTCCTCGCCTTGACTCAAGAACTATTAAATTTGAAAATTTAGAAGAACAATTTGCAGATGACGACCCTTATTTTTTTTCATTCTTAACAAAAAAAAATATTAACCAACAAGTTTCATGTAGGATGACTTACACAAACGAAAAAGTTCATAAAATAATTAAAAAAAATTTAAACAGAAGTGCTATGTATTCTGGAAGTATTCAGGGTGTCGGTCCAAGATATTGTCCATCAATAGAGGATAAGATTGTTAAATTCGAAGATAAAAGTCGCCATCAAATTTTTTTAGAACCAGAGGGGTTAAATGATCATACAATTTATCCAAACGGTATTTCCACTTCTCTTCCAGCAGAAGTACAACAAGAGATATGTAATAATATCAGTGGTTTAGAAGATGTAAGAATCATTAGACCAGGTTATGCTATTGAATATGATTATGTAGATCCAAGAGAATTATTTTTAACGCTAGAAACAAAAAAAATACAAAATCTTTATCTCGCAGGGCAGATAAACGGGACAACAGGATACGAAGAAGCAGCAGCACAAGGTTTAATTGCTGGGATAAATGCTGCTCTCTCTTTCAAAAAACAAGAACCATTCATCTTAGATAGATCAGATGCTTATATTGGCGTTATGATTGATGATTTAATAACAAAAGGAGTTGCTGAACCTTACAGGATGTTTACTTCAAGAGCTGAATATAGATTAAGTTTAAGAGCAGATAATGCAGATCAAAGATTGACGGAAAAAGGTATTAAGATAGGTTTAATATCTGAATTAAGAAAAAAATTTTATGAAGATAAAGCAAAAAAATTATTAGAAATATCAAGTAAGATGTCTAAATCTTATATATCACCCTCTAAAGTAAGCTCATTTAACATTAAAATTGCAAAAGACGGTGTTTTAAGGCAGTCTATTGAAATCTTGACTCATAATGGTGTAAATATGAGGAAAATTAGGGAAATTTGGCCTGAAATACCTTTTTTTGACGAGAAAATTGATGAGCAAATTGAAATAAATGCTCATTATAGAGGTTATTTAAAAAAACAAAAGGCTGATATCCTAGCATTTAAAAGAGATGAAAATCTCATAATCCCAGAAAAAGTTGATTATGATAGCCTTTCTGGTCTGTCAAATGAGGTAAAAGCTAAATTTAAACAAGTTAAGCCTAAAACAATGGGTCAAGCACTTAGAATTGATGGTATTACTCCTGCTGCTGTTTATATTTTGTTGTCACATGTCAAAAGAAAGTCTATTAAGCAAATAGCTTAATGGAAGATACTATTAATAAATACCCTTTATTGGACAAATTAAATGTTTCACGTGAAACGTGTCTAGAGTTTAAAGAATTTATGTCTATGGTAAGAGAAAAAAACAAACAAATTAATATAATAAGTTCTAAGACTGAGGAAGAAGAAGAAATGATGAATAGACATATAATAGATACAGCACAAATCATTGATTTTATTGATTTAAATTCAAGTTCATCATCAGATTTAGGGAGTGGAGCAGGTTTTCCTGGGATAACGGTGGCAATAATGCTTAAAAATCTAAAAAAAAGGATAAAAATCAAACTTTATGAAAAAAGTTACAACAAGGCTTGTTTTTTGAAAAATATATCAAAAAAACTCAATTTGGATACAGAAATAATCCAAAAGGATATTTTTGAATTAAGCGAAATGAAAACAGGCAGTATTATGTCTAGAGCTTTTAAGCCGTTACCAGTAATTTTAAACTTAGTGAATAGTAATTTTACTAATTATAAAAATTTAATTTTATTTATGGGAAAAAGTGGTGAAAAAATTTTAGAACAAACGTTAAAGGAATGGGATTTAGTTTTTGAGAAAAAAAAAAGCATAACAAGCAAAGACTCTTTTCTATTAAATATAAAAAAAATTAAAAAATTTAAATGCAAATAATTTCAGTTATAAACCAAAAGGGTGGAGTAGGAAAAACTACCACAGTAATAAATCTTGCAGCAGGACTTGCACAACAGAACAAAAAAATTTTAGTAATTGACCTTGATCCACAAGGTAACGCCACTACAGGACTTGGTTTGTCAAACTTAGGAAATTCGAGTGATACAATTTATGGAGTATTGAATGGAACAAAATCGATATCAGAGGTGATAAAAAAGACAAATTATGCAAATTTGGATATTGTAACATCAAATGTAGATTTATCTGGTCTGGAGGTAGAAACAGCTAGTGACAGTGAAAGAGCTTTTATTTTAAAGGTTAAATTATCCGCTTATTTAAATGATTCTAGAGGATTATATGATTATATTCTCATAGATTGCCCACCATCGTTGAGTTTGTTGACAGTTATGGCTTTAGTGTCATCACACTCACTTTTGGTGCCATTACAGACCGAGTTTTTTGCTCTCGAGGGTGTAACACAGCTAATAAAGACTATTGAGAGAATAAAAACTAATCTAAACCCAGAATTAAAAATACGAGGTATTCTTTTAACAATGTATGATAAACGAAACAAATTATCTTCTCAAGTCGAAAAAGAAGCTAGAGATTTTTTTAATGAGAAAGTTTATGCAACAGTTATTCCGAGGAATGTTAGATTATCAGAAGCGCCATCACATGGGATGCCGGTATTAATTTATGATAAAAATTGTCCTGGAAGTAAATCATACTTTAATTTTACTGATGAATTTATAAATCAAGAAAATCTTGAGAGCACGGCAGCATAATGGACTCCAACAAAATTAAAAAAGGACTAGGCAGAGGACTATCCTCATTAATTGGTGATACAAAATCAGAAACTAATATAAATAAATTATTAATAGGAGACTTGGTTAGCAATAAATTTCAGCCACGTAAAAGATTTGATGAAGAAAATTTACAAGAACTATCTAATTCAATAAAAGAAAGAGGTGTTATTCAACCAATTATCGTAAGAAAATCTAAAGATAAAAACTCAAAGTATGAAATAATTGCAGGTGAAAGAAGATGGTTAGCGGCACAAAAAGCTGGGTTACACGAAGTGCCTGTTGTCATCACTGATGTAGATGATCTAAAATCATTAGAATTTGCAATTATTGAAAATGTACAAAGAAATGATCTAAATGCTATTGAGGAAGCTCATGGTTACCAACGTCTAATTAAAGAATTTGGATATGATCAAGAAAAAGTTGCAAAATTTATTGGAAAAAGTCGAAGTCATATAGCCAATTTTTTAAGATTACTTTTGTTGCCAGAAGATGTTTTAAAATTAATTGAGGAAAAAAAGCTATCCGTTGGACATGCAAAAATTCTAATAGGTCTTGATAATATTCAATTCATAGTAAACAAAATAATAGAAAAAAATCTTTCTGTAAGACAAGCAGAAAATTTTGTAAAAATTTTTAGAATAAAAAAAAATCAAACTAAGTCACAAAAAAATTCAAATATACGCGCTTTAGAATCTTCGATACGAGAAAAAATAGGACTTAATGTTTATATAAAAAATAAAAAAAATAATAATGGGTCTATAATTTTAGAATACAATGATCTTGATCAATTAAATAAGATTATCGAAATTATAAAAGCTAACTATTAATTTTTTGCGACTTTTCAATAATAAAGTTTGAAAGAATATTGAGTGAGTTGTTCGAATATTTTTTTATCAAAAGTTCAATTTCACTTATTTCGTATATCAATTTTTCAGCATTTTCATAAGACCAATTTTGCATTTGTTGTTTTACAACTTCCTTATCTTTCCAAAAAATTGGAGGTTTAAAGTTAGAAATTGTTGCATCTATATTCTTTTTATTCTTTAATTCTCTACAAAGGTTAATTAGTCTTTTTGATTTTATTAAAAAACTTCTTATAATAAGTATACAATCCTCTACTGAATAATTATTTTCGTTAAGTATTTTTACTGTTTTATTTTTATTTTTTGATAAACAAGTATCAACTAATTCTGAAACATTGTAGTTTTCTGCTAAATTAGTTAGCTTTAAAATCTCTTCAGAACTAACTTTAGATTTATTTTTTAAGAAATTTTCTATTTTTTCAAGTTCATTATTTAAGTTTTGTCTATCACCTCTTGATCGCGTTGTTATTAAATTTACCACTTCTTTAGAAATCGAAATTTTTTTTTCTCTAAAAAAATTGCTAACAATAGTTGCTAGTGTTTGGTTATTGTCCTCATAAAAAGGGACACAAACCGTTTTTTTATTTTTTTCAAACAAAGCTCTTAGTTTAGATTTTTTTTCTAAAATACCGGAATTAACTATTATAACTAAATCATTGATTTGTTTGTCAATTATCTCCTCAAGTACATCTTTAATTTTATCTGTCGCTCTATTAATTATTATTAGTTTTTCTTCTTCGAAAAAAGATTTTGACAAAATATTGTTAAAAAATATTTCTTTATTTGAGAGAATTTCGGCCTCTTCATAAAGATAAGTGCATTCTAAATATTTTTTTTTAAACTTCTCTTGAATGATTTGGTTTTTGTAACCTTGATTTTCTCCATAAAATAAAAAAAATTTATTTCTATTATCAATTTTATTAAGTTCAAAACTTTTAATAATCATCTATAACGTGTGTAATCTTATATTTATTTCTTGTAAAATTTTATCAATTAAATTTTCTTGAATTATCTTTTCATATTTTTTAAGTTCAAATTTATTTTTTTGATTATCATATATAAAATCTTTATCTAATTTTATATTACCGATAAGAATATTTGAATCATTATTCCGGACGTCAAAGTTAGCGCTAACAATCATCCTATAAGCTGACACTTGTCCTTTATTGTCCTTTAAGGATATAATTTTTTTCATATTTGCTGAGACTTTTAAAGAATATCCTTTTTTCGTATTATCTTTTTTTATATTTCCAAGTCTTTTAGATATTCTTTTTGTTACATCATTTTTATCTACGCTTTCAATATCCGCTATGTAATAAGATATATTTTTGGAAGAAAATAATGGTTCAAAGCCCGAACACCCAAACAGTAAAAAAAAGCAAAAATAGAAAATTATTTTTTTCATTTTAGTATTAAATTAACCAATCTATCTTTAACATAAATTGTTTTTATAATCTTCATATCTTTAAAGAATTTTTTATATTGACCATCAGATTTAATTAGAGTTAATAATTGATCTTCATCAGTGTTAGCATCGCAAGTGATTAAGCCTCTTTTTTTTCCGTTTAATTGAACAACGATTTGAAGTTTTTTCTTTTCTAAAAACTTTTTATCAATATTTGGCCAATTAGTTTCATCTTTATTTTGAATTTGATTTATGCATTCAGATGCTATGTGTGGAATAACTGGACTCATAATTGTTAATATTTTAAGATAATTTTCACTTAATATTGATTTTTTGATTTTATTTATCTTGAGTTTTGACAAAAAATTGTAGGTTTCGTGAAAATTTGCAATTATTACATTGTAATGAAAATTATTTAAATTTTTTGTTATTTTATCAATAATTTCATTCGTAAATTTTTGAAACTCCATTTCAACCGTATTCTCCATTTTATTTTCATTTGTAGAAAAAATTTCATTTTTTATGCTTTGGTGTATTAACCAAAATTTTTGAATAAATTTATAAGCAGCAAGCATGCCCTGATCAGACCACTGAACATCTTTTTCTGGAGGACTGTCTGAAAGAATAAATAATCTAACAGCATCAGCTCCATAATTTGTTATCATTTCTTCTGGATCAATTGTGTTTTTTTTTGATTTTGACATGGATTCAGAAGTGCCAACTTTAACTCTCTTTTTAGGGTTTCCTTTTACAAAATAATCTTTGCCATTAGAACTTTCTACCTCTTTAGGATTAAGCCAAGCACCATCTTCATTTTTGTAGGTTTCATGACAAACCATACCCTGAGTGAATAAACCCAAAAAAGGTTCTGTGATGTTAAATTCATTATTTTTGTTTTCTAATGCTCTTGTAAAGAATCTAGAATAAAGTAAATGAAGTATTGCATGTTCAACACCACCTATGTATTGATCTACTGGCATCCAATAGTCAACTTCATCTTTGCTAAAACCATATTTATCGTTTTTTGGAGAACAAAACCTTAAGAAATACCAAGATGAATCAACAAAAGTATCGAGAGTGTCTGTCTCCATTACACAATCTTCACCATTAATTTTAATATTTTTCCACTCTTTTGCATGCTCAAGAGGATTTCCAGTTGTATTTAAATTAATTTTATCAGGTAGCTTTATTGGTAAACTTTCTAGAGGTATTTTTAAAGCCTCGTTTTGTTTGTTATACGCAATAGGAATCGGGCAGCCCCAGTAACGTTGTCTAGAAATACCCCAATCTTTTAATCTAAAGTTAATTTTTTTTTTTCCAATATTTTTGTTTTCTAAGATTTTTATAGTTTCAGAAATAGACTCATTTGGAGCTTTTAGATCGTTTAAAAAATCTGAATTAAAGATTAACCCAGGGCCGGTGTAAGCAAGTTTTGTAATTTTAAAAGTATTATCTTCGTTTTCTGGTTTGACTACAGGTAGAATTTCCAAGTTGTACTTATTTGCAAAATCTAAATCTCTTTGATCATGTGCAGGACAACCAAATATCGCACCAAATCCATAATCCATTAATACAAAATTTGCGAAATAAACAGGTACTTTTTTATTATTAAGAGGATTTATTGCAAGTAAGTTGGTTTTGAAACCTATTTTTTCAGCCTGAGCAATGGACTCTTCTGTTGTTCCTGTTTTAGAACAATCATCCTTAAATTTTAAAAATTCTTTATTTTCATTATAAAAAGTTGAGATTGGGTGATCTGGAGAAACAGCTAGGAACGAAAAACCAAACAAAGTGTCAGGTCTAGTAGTATAACATTTTATTTCATTAACAGGTAAATCACCTTTAATTTTAAAATTGATTTCACATCCAAAAGATCTTCCAATCCAATTTTTTTGCATCGTTTTAACTTTGTTCGGCCATTGATCTAATTTATCAAGACCATCAAGTAATTCTTGAGAGAATTTGGTGATATTAAAAAACCATTGATTAAGTTTTTTCCGTTCTACTATGGCTCCAGAGCGCCATCCTTTTCCCTCAATTACCTGCTCGTTTGCAAGAACTGTTTGGTCGATTGGGTCCCAATTTACATAGCTTTCTTTTCTGTAAACTAAACCTTTGTCAAATAATTCTAAAAAAAATATTTGTTGATATTTATAATAATCAGGAGAACAAGTTGAAATTTCTCTTTCCCAATCAATAGAAAGGCCTAGCTTTTTCAGCTGAAATTTCATTCTTTCGATATTTGTTTGAGTCCAAATTTTGGGATCTAGGTTATTTTGTTTTGCAGCATTTTCAGCAGGTAAACCAAAGGAGTCCCAACCCATCGGGTGTAAAACATTAAATCCTTGAAGTTTTTTGTATCTAGAAAGAACGTCACCGATTGTGTAGTTTCTCACATGTCCCATGTGAATATTTCCTGATGGATAAGGAAACATTTCAAGACAATAAAATTTTTTTTTATTTTTATCTAGCTTGGCTCGAAATAATTTTTTTTCGTTCCAATTATTTTGCCATTTTTGTTCAAAATCTTTAAAGTTGTATCTTTCCACTTTTAATTATTAATAATTAATTTTTAATTATTGGAACCGGTCTCGTCTTTTTCCATAAACTTTTTCTTAGGTCGGTTTTCAAAAGCTCTTTTATCGTCTTGAGTTTTATAGATAGCAGCTTTTTTTAAAATCTTATTTCGTATATCATTGCTTATATCGTTTTTAATTTCCTTAGTAGAACATACGTTATTAACACAAGTTCGCTTGTATAAATTAACAATCATGCCATCAGCTCTGATTTCGTTACTTAAGAATCTAATAGTAATTTTTATTGCTTCATTCGGATTATCTTCAGAATACCAATCAGTTATTAATACACCTCCAGAATAGTCTGCATTAGCTAGGGAAATAAAGTCTAAAGTATCTAAGGCAGCTTTCCACAAGGGATTTGAGGATGCAAATAAAAATTTACCATCACCTTTATTATTGTTAAAAAATTGTATTCCTTTACCATCAATAACATTTTGTTGAGCTCTTTTTCGAGCATTGGGTTCTATAGGCTTTTTAGAAAAATCTGGCTTAGGTATCCTCCCACAACTCGCTAAAAGTGTAGATATGCATAAAAAAACTAAAAAATACTTAATATAATTATTATTAATCATGAATTTGCTATTGTTTAGCCTAATAATACCCAATAAAAAAGGGTAATCGTTATGTGTGATAAATATATCACTAATTTATAAAAAAATGAGTTTTATAGTCAAAAATCATGAAAATAAAGGGTTATGTGATAATTGTTCAGCATTCATATGAATAACTTAACAAAAGGAATAAACATGAATAACGTTAAAAAAATCGGATTTTCAGCACTTGCTGGATCTCTAGCTATGGTGTCAGCAAACGCTATAGAATATAATATGTCAGGTGGAATGCTTGCTACATTCACAACACAAGATCATCCAACGGGTGCAGAAACTGTAAACGGTAAGGGATTAGGTGTTGCGACTGACTTAACTTTCACTGCAGCTGGTGAGTTAGACAACGGTCATACTGTAAATTACATGATGGCAGTTGACACTGATGGTGCTCTATCAAATACGTCATCTCAATTGACTTATGGTATGGGTTCTATGGGTACGCTTCAGTTAAACAACAAAGGTGGATCAAAAGCTAATGGAATTGATGATATCACTCCAAATGCTTACAATGAAACTTGGGATGGTTTAACTTCTGCGGCAGCAAACAACAACCCTTCATTCTTTGGTTCTTCTACAGCTTCTGGATCAATTGATTACAGAATCCCTGCACAAGAGCTAATGGGTCTTACAATCAATGGTTCATTGACTTACGATCCAAATGCTGGTGGTGCTGGTGCTGCTAAAGGTGGTGTTGGTGTAGGTTCTCAATCAGGAACAGCAATAACTTTACAAATAGCTCACGCAAGTGGACTTGAAGTTGGTGCTGGTCAAGAAAAAGTTGATCTACAAGCTACAACTAAATCTCATGACTTACAAAGACATACAGCGTATGTTAAGTTTGCAGCGGGTGGCCTAACAATTGCTCATCAAGAAGCAGTTGAAGATGGTGCAGCTTCAGGTACAGACAGCAATCCAGACAAAGAAGCTACTATGACTGGTGTTGCTTACACAGCAGGAGACTTTACAGTTTCTTACGGTGAGTCAGAAGTTGAAGTAGCAGCTATCGGTGTTACGGCAGCTTTATCTACTATTGAATTAACTTCAATACAAGCAGCTTACACAATGGGTGCTATGACTGTATCAGCAGCTATGTCAGAAACGTCAAATGACGCTGGTGTTGCCGCTCAAGAATACAATGAAAACACATTAGCTGTTTCATTTGCATTCTAATTAGTACATAGACAAAAGTTTAAAAAGCCGGCCTATTTATTTAGGCCGGTTTTTTTTTATCCATCTAATAGCAGCAAATCCATAACAGTTTACTGCCTTTAATTTATTAAAATTAGTCGAATTAATCCCACCAAGTGCAATTGCTTTTATTTTAGTAGCATTTGAAATTAGATTAAATTTAGAAATACCCAAAAAAGATTTTGATTTTTCTGTTTGAAAAATTGGTGCAATGAATATTTCAACACAGTTCTGCTTATTTTTATTTATTACTTCCACAATACTATGAGCAGAACCAATTATTTTAAAATTTTTAGGCAAATTAAAATTTTTGAAATTAGGCAGTTTATTAAAAGATGGAATATAAACACCATCTAACTTAAGATTTCTTGCAACTTTAAAATTATTTGAAATATAAAATTTCCTTCTTTGCTTAATACATAGATCTTTAATATTTTTGATCATATTTAGATCTAAATTATCTTTATAATTTCTGTATATTAATGAAATATTCTTATTTAATTTTTTTATTTCATTAATATCAAAGTTATTTATAAAGTAATAAGTCTTAGGTTTATTATGCATAATATTGTTGATAAATTATTATTAATCCAAAAAGAAATACAGGAAAAAAATACTTTAACAAAAGTTGTAGCAGTTTGTAAAACCTTTCCGATTAAAGAGATATTACCTCTAATTAATCATGGTCATAAAGATTTTGGAGAGAATAAAATCCAAGAAGCTGTTGAAAAATGGACTTCTATAAAAGATGATTTTAAGGATATAAATTTGCACATGATTGGTAAAATTCAATCAAATAAAGTAAAATTTGTAGTGCCATTGTTTGATTATATTCATTCATTAGATAGTTTAAAGTTGGCTTTAAAAATTTCAAACGAACAAAAAAAATACAAAAAGAATATAAAAATTTTTATACAAGTTAACATTGGCGATGAACCTCAAAAATTAGGTATTAGTCCTGAAAATGTAGTTGATTTTAAAAATAAGTGTATGAATGACCTAGATCTCAATATTATAGGTTTAATGTGTCTACCTCCAATAAATAAAGAAACATCAGTTTACTTTAAAGAAATGAATTATTTATTAAAAAAAACTAATTTAAAAGAATTAAGCATGGGTATGTCCAACGATTATTTAGAAGCAGTAAACAACAATGCATCTTATGTTAGAATTGGTTCTAAGTTATTTGGTAGTAGGGATTAAATAATTTTTATTCTACTTTTTTTTGTTAAAATTTTTAAAATTATTAGCATATCTTTTTTTTTTACAGCAATACATCCAGCAGTTTTTTTATAATTATTTGTTAAATGTAAAAAAATAGCGCTCCCTTTTCCAGGCTTTGGTTTGATTGTATTATATTCAACTACAATCAAGTAATCATAAATGCTATCTTTTCTGAATAATTTTTCATGTTTTATTTTTTTATTAATTATCATTATTTTATTGTAAAATTTACTATTGATATCATCACACCAACCCATGTTTTTTTTTATAATTTTAGTTGTAATATTTGTTTCAGGTTTTTTAACTCTATCAGCTCTATAAAATAGTGTACCCAGTTTAAATTTACCTTGTGGTGTACATTTATCTCCTTCATTTTTTTTTGAGGTAATTCCATTTTTACCAATGGAGCATCTGAATACATAATCATCTAATTTTAAGGTATCTTTATTTTTTACAGTTATTAGCATAAACTAAAATTTCATGACAAAACAAATTATAAATATAGTAGAATTTCCAATATTGCACGATATCTTAGATGAAATCAATTCTCTTTTATCTTTTAAGATAATTAATTATCAAAATTCAAAAGAATTTTTAAAATCTGAAAAATTAAATGATTTAACTCTTTTAAAAAAAGATAATCATCAATTACTGTCATCAAAGACAGTAAGTATTAAAAATTTGATTTTAATAGATGATGTGCCAATTAAATTAGAGCAATTACTAAATTTGATAAATATACGTTTGATAAAAAAAAAGTATGATTTTCAATCACAACTTAATATCAAAAATTATTCTTTAAATTTAAACTCAAGAGTTATTTCTTTTCAAGGTACAGAATTAAAATTAACAGAGAGAGAGATAGACATAATTCTTTTTTTAAATGATAAAAAATTACCTCAAACAATTAGTAGCCTTCAAAACAGTGTATGGAATTACAGTAATAAGTTAGAAACCCATACAGTTGAAACTCACATATACAGATTAAGAAAAAAGATTAATGATAAATTTAATGATGATAAATTCATAATTAGTCATGAAAATGGTTATTTGATTTAAAATGAAAAAAAAAAACCCTATTGCAAAAGATTTAAGAACTAGAAAATATAAAACTAGAATAGTAAAAGCAAAAAAAGGGAAGGGTAGTTTTAAAAGAAAAAAACTAATCTAATCTAGCCCCTATCTTTTGAATAATCTCTGAAGACATTTCTGTTCCTTTTTTTAAACTTTCAGCAGTTGATAAATTATTAATATAACCATGCAAGTATCCAGCAGCAAATAAATCTCCAGCACCTGTTAGATCTACTATTTTTAAATTTTTTTTGCTTTCACATTCAAAGACTTCATTTTTATTTATAGCTATACTTCCATTTTTACCACGAGTAACAATGAGTGTTTTTTTTATTTCTTTTCCAAATGATATTATTTCATTAAAGTTTTTAGCTTGTATTAATGAGATAATTTCCTGCTCATTAGCAAAAATGACATCAATATTATTTTTGACTAAATTTAAAAAATGTTTTTTGTGTCTTTCAACACAAAACGAATCTGACAATGACATTGCTACTTTGTTGGAATTTTGAATAGCTTTTTCAAAAGCCGATTTAGGCTCGCCTTCATCCCATAAATATCCTTCCAAGAAAGTTATTTTACTTTCTTTTACTGAATTTATATCGATATCATTCTCATTAATTTTTCCAGCAGTTCCTAAAAATGTACACATTGTCCTTTCAGAATCGGGTGTAATTAATATTAAGCAAGTTCCAGTTGGTAAGATTTCTTTTTTTTTTGAATAAAAATATTTAACACTCTCTTTTTTTAAACCATCTTCATATTTTTGACCTAAATCATCATCACTGATTTTACCAATAAATCCAACCTGGTTTCCTAATTGGGATAGTCCAACAATAGAATTTGCAACCGAACCACCTGATATTGTTCCTTCAATTTTTAAAGTTGATAATAATTTTTTAAATTCACTTTCATCTACAAGTTTCATTGTACTTTTTGTTAGGTTGTTATCTGATAAATATTTATCTTCAACTTTGCAAATTACATCAACAATAGCATTGCCTATTCCTAAAATTTTCATATCAAGCTTTTTTAATAATTATTGGATTTTTACGTTTAGGATAACAAGTAGTACAAATTTTACAAGTTAAACCATAACAATTTCTAGCCTGACAATACTCTCTTCCATAATAAATTATTTGAAGATGTAATTTATTCCAAGTTTTTCTAGGAAATATTCTTTTTAAATCTTTTTCTGTTTGAATTACATTTTTACCATTAGTTAGCCCCCATCTTTGAGCTAGTCGATGGATGTGCGTATCAACAGCAAAGGCTGGAAATCCAAATCCTTGAGACATAACCACACTTGCTGTTTTATGACCTACACCAGGCAGTTTTTCAAGTTCCTCGAAGGTTTTTGGTACTTTTCCACTATGTTTTTCCAACAGTTGTTTAGACATTAAATAAATACTTTTTGCTTTTATCCTGAAGATACCTATGCTTTTTATTAATTTTTCTATTTTAAATCTTCCTAATTTTACAAAGTGTTCAGGTTTGTTATATTTTGGATATATATTCTTGGTTACGTTATTAACATTTAGATCTGTACATTGTGCAGATAATAAAACAGAGGTTAAAAGTGTGAATTTATTTCTATGTTTTAATGGAATTGGAACTGTAGGATAAATTTTATTTAAAATCTTTAGAATTTTTTTTGCCTTTTCTTTTTCATTCATTATTTAAAATTCAATAAATCTCTCATTGAATAAAGTCCAGGTCTTTTTTTGGTAAGCCATTTTGCAGCAGTTAAAGCACCATCTGAGTAAAGAGCTCTATCAAATGCCTCATGATTTAATCTTATAATTTCTTTGCCACTAGAGAATTTTACCTCATGTTCTCCAATTATTTCACCTCTCCTGATGGAATTAAAATTTATCTTTTTTCCATAAGGAAAACTTTTTTTATTTAAAAATTTTTTTCCCATTAGATTGATAATATTTTTATTTTTTCCATCAGCTATACCTTTTCCAAGCATCAAAGCAGTTCCAGATGGGTAGTCTTTTTTATGTTTATGATGAATTTCATATATTTTACTTAGATAGTTGTCATCAAGAGAACTTGATGCAATTTCAGTTAAATACATTAATAAATTTACACCTAAACTCATGTTGCCAGCTTTCAATATTGGAATTTTTTTTGAATATTTTTTAATCAGACTATCCTCTTTTTGATTAAAACCAGTTGTTCCTATTACTACTCTTTTTTTTAGTTTTGCAGCAATTTTAAGAATCTCAATCGTACATTTTGGGACTGTAAAATCTATTATTACATCAGTTTTTTTAAAGATTTTATCTGTATTTAAGCCTAACTCAATACCAGCAATTTTCTTCTTAACTTTTTTATTTTCGGTAAGAGCAACTAATTTAAAATTATTATTGGATTTAGAAGATTTAATTAGTTGTTGGCCCATTCGACCAAGACATCCGGTGATCGCTAGATTAATTTTTTTCATTTAAGAAAATATTAACCTTTTTTGATGAATTAGTCTTTTAGTTTTTCCAGAAACTTTTGGCTTTTTGAAAGAATTTTTTAATACTTGGGTTTGATTTTTCATTTTCAATTTCTCTAAATTTCTCAAGTAATTCTTTTTGTGCTTTATTTAATGAAATGGGGATTTCAGTTTTTACCTGAACATAAAGGTCACCATTGCCACTACCTCTCATATAAGGCATTCCTTTGCCCTTTAGTCTAAACTGTTTACCATTTTGAGTTCCATCAGGGATTTTTATTTTTGCTTTACCACCATCAATTGTTGGTATTTCAATTGTTGCACCAAGTGCTGCATCAGAGATTGATATTGGAAATTCGAAAAATAAATTCTCATCTGATCTTTTAAAAAGATCATGAGAGTACACATTTATAAACAAATATAAATCACCACTTGCGCCACCTCTTGTTCCAGCTTCACCTTTACCAGCTAATCTTATTCTTGTACCATCATCGACACCTTTTGGTATTGTTACAGATATTTTTTTTGATGCTTGTTTACTACCCTGACCATTACAGTCGTTACATGGGTTAGTAATTTCTTCACCACTGCCTGCGCATTGAGGACATGTTTGTTGAACCGTAAAAAAACCCTGATTTGTTCTTACTTTTCCATTTCCGCCACAAGTTGTACATCTTTCCGGAGAAGATCCTGGCTTAGACCCATTACCTTTACAAGTATTACATTTCTCAGTAGTTGAGAATTTTATATCTTCTTTTTTCCCCTGAAAAGCTTCCTCTAATGTAATTGATAAATCATATCTTAAGTCAGAGCCTTTATTATTATTGTTACTTCTTCCTCTAGACCTTCCACCACCACCAAAGTCACCAAAAAAATCTTCAAATATGTCGGAAAAATCTGCCCCTCCAAAGCCACCGAAACCACCACTTTGTCTTCCACCACCATTTTCAAATGCAGCATGCCCAAAGTTATCATAGTTTTGTTTTTTCTCTTGATCTGAAAGAATACCGTAAGCTTCGCTTGCTTCTTTGAATTTATCTTCTGCAGTTTTATCACCAGGATTTTTATCAGGATGATATTTAACTGCTAATTTTCTGTAGGCTGATTTTAATTCACTAGGGCTAGCATTCTTATTAACACCTAAGACGTCATAAAAATCTCTTTTAGCCATAAGTTACTTTAAGATGATAGTTGTTTTAAGTCTTAAGCGCTCTTTTCTTTATCGTCTTCTTTTTTTTCTTCTTTTACCTCTTCAAAATCCGCATCAACTACATTATCGTCTTTTTTACCCTCATTATTTTTATCACCACCTTTAGATGGATCTGATTTTTTCTCTTGAGATTTATAGATTGCCTCACCCAATTTCATTGAAGCCTGAACTAAACTCTCTGTTTTCTTTTTAATATCTTCAATATCTTCACCTTTTAAAGCCTCTTTTAGGCTTGAAGAAGAATCTTCTATTGCTTTTTTTTCAGCATCTGAAATTTTGGCCCCATGTTCTTTTAAATTTTTTTCAGTTGAATGAATTAAAGTATCTGCTTGATTTCTAACATCAACCGATTCTCTTTTCTTTTTGTCAGCTTCTTTGTTAGCTTCTGCGTCTTTAACCATTTTTTCAATTTCTTCATCGCTTAAGCCACCTGAAGCTTGGATTTGAATTTTTTGTTCTTTACCAGTTCCTTTGTCTTTGGCAGAAACGTTTACAATTCCATTTGCATCTATATCAAAAGTTACTTCGATTTGAGGAACTCCTCTAGCAGCTGGTGCAATACCAACTAGTTCAAAATTTCCTAACATTTTGTTGTCTGATGCCATTTCTCTTTCACCTTGAAGAACTCTAATTGATACTGCTGGCTGATTGTCTTCGGCAGTAGAAAAAACCTGACTTTTCTTTGTTGGTATTGTTGTATTTTTTTCAATTAGTTTTGTAGATACACCACCCAAAGTTTCTATTCCTAAAGATAAAGGTGTTACATCCAAAAGAAGTACATCTTTCACGTCTCCTTGAAGTACACCAGCTTGAATTGCTGCACCCATAGCAACAACTTCATCTGGATTCACACTTTTGTTAGGATCTTTTCCAAAAAAATTTTTAACTTCTGCTAATACTTTTGGCATTCTAGTCATTCCACCAACCATTACAATTTCATCGATTTCACTTGCAGTAAGTCCTGCATCTTTAAGAGCAGTTTTGCAAGGAGGTAAAGTTCTTGATATTAAATCTTCAACTAAAGCTTCTAATTTTGCTCTAGTCATTTTTAAATTAATATGTTTAGGCCCAGTTTTATCAGCAGTCACAAAAGGTAAATTGATATCTGTTTGTTCAGCAGAAGATAACTCAATTTTTGCTTTTTCAGCAGCTTCTTTTAATCTTTGAAGTGCTAGCTTATCAGTTTTTAAATCAATACCATTATCCTTTTTAAATTCGGCAACTAAATAGTCAACAATAGAATTGTCAAAATCTTCTCCACCTAAAAATGTGTCTCCATTTGTTGATTTAACCTCAAAAACTCCATCACCTAATTCAAGAATAGAGACATCAAACGTTCCACCACCTAAGTCATAAACAGCTATTTTTTTATTTTGTTTTTTATCTAACCCATAAGCTAAAGAGGCTGCTGTTGGTTCATTTATAATTCTTAAAACTTCTAAACCTGCAATTTTACCTGCATCTTTAGTTGCTTGTCTTTGAGCATCATTAAAGTAAGCGGGAACAGTTATTACAGCTTTAGTTACTTCTTGGCCTAAATATTTTTCAGCCGTCTCTTTCATTTTTTGCAGAATAAAAGCTGAAATTTGTGACGGTGAGTATTTTTCATTTTTTGATTCTATCCACGCATCACCTTTCTCAGAGTTAACTATTTTAAATGGTGCAGCAGCAATATCTTTTTTTACAGTTGGATCATCAAAATTTCTTCCAATTAATCTTTTTACAGCAAATATAGTATTTTCAGGATTGGTTACAGCCTGTCTTTTAGCAGGTTGACCGACAAGCTTTTCTCCGTCATCAGTGAAAGCAACAACAGAAGGAGTAGTTCTTGCACCTTCTGCATTCTCCAAAACCTTGGGTTGACTACCCTCCATGATAGATACACATGAATTTGTTGTTCCTAAGTCTATTCCTATAATTTTGCTCATAATTTAAATCCTATCCTTCATATATGTGTTATTTTCTAATCTACAAGTTCTAACAAATATTATTAATTTGTAGAATTCTCTTTATTTTCCTCACTTTTTTCTTCTTTCATTTCAGTTTTTTTTGACACTCCGACTAACGATGGTCTAAGTAGTCTATCCTTCATCATAAAACCTTTTTGTATTTCTTGAACGATTATGCCAGGTTCTTTTTGATCATTCTCAATTTCAATCATGGCTTGATGAAGATTCGGATCAAGTTTTTTGTCTATTGAGTCAATGGGAGTGATTCCATTTTTGGATAAAATTGAGAACATATCTTTGCTTATTATATCAAAATGTTCTAACGTTTTCTGTAGAGCCTTTGAGTCTTTTAAATCATTATCCTTTTCAAGAATTTGTTTTGATCTTTCTAAATTATCTATCAAGTTCAAAGTTTCTTTTGCAAGAGTAAAGCCACCATAATTGAAAGCATCATCTCTTTCTTTCTCAAGTCTTCTTCTTTGGTTTTCCATTTCTGCAAAAGTTCTCGAAACCTTATCTTCTAATGCAATTATTTTTTCTTCAGGAGTAAGTTCTATTATTTTTTCGCTTTTTTCATTAATGTTTTGTTCGGGTACCGTATTTTTATCTTCAGAAATATCATCTTTTATTTCAGTAGTTTTTTCTTTTTCATTAATGTTTTGATCTTTTTCCATTATCACTTATATGGTATGAAATTTAATAATTGCTAGATGTTAAATAAAAAAATTAAAGAATTATTAGTAGGAACAAATAATAAGGGTAAATTAAGAGAAATCAGGGATTTACTACCAAAAAAACTTAAAATTTATAGTCCTTCTGACTTTAGAATTAAAAGCCCCGTTGAAAATGGCAAAACATTTAAGGAAAATTCTTTAATTAAAGCAAAATATTTTTCAAAAAAAACAAAGATGATCTGTTTGTCTGATGACTCAGGTTTAGAAATTGATGCTTTAGGTGGAAATCCAGGAATTTATTCAGCTAGATGGGGTGGAAAAAAAGGAGATTTTGTTAAAGCAATGAATAGAGTTTTTAAAGAACTAGACAAAAAATCTAAAAATTGGAAAAAAAAAAAAATTAAAGCAAAGTTTGTATGTGCTTTAACCATTTATGGAACTAATCAAAAATTAATACAATCCATTGGTACAATAGAGGGATCAATTTCGCACTGCATGAAAGGAAAAAATGGATTTGGCTATGATCCTATTTTTATTCCAAAAGGCAAAAAAATTACTTTTGGTGAAATGATGCCATCAAAGAAATATAAAATAGATCATAGATTTAAAGCATTTAAAAAGATCAAAAAATTTTTTTAAAAGTCTTATTTTCAACTTTATAAAAATTTAAAATATGATTAATCTTATTGTTTTTTATTTCAAAAATTCCAACCTTTCCTTTGAATAATGTTTTTTTTGAAAAGATTTTTTCATCTATGATTAGATTATTTTGAAGTATTAAATAATAAACTAGCCCTACTAAATCAAAACTTAAGAAAGATAATTGATTTGGGTATTGATTAAAATTTTTAAAATATTCTTTAGAAAATTCTTCATAATTTTTTTTATTTATAGAAGGAAAATATATTGGTTGTGAGCTAGTTTCGTTAAGTAAAGATTCATCAAACCATTGATTGAGGGTTATGAAGTATTTTTTTTTTGGCGATATATCTGTATATAGCAATGATGTAGTAACGCTTTTCAAGCTTTCATCAAAATCAGCAATTATTATAGAATCAAATTTTACGCCACCTAGGGTATCTCTTTTTTTTAATTTTTCAATTAATGAGCTATTATTATCTTCATTTAATTTTTCAAGTCTCAGTATTTCATCTTCAAGATTTTGTTTTCTAGTTTTGTAGTTTGTAATTTTTTCAATTTGTTTTGTAAGTTTAGTTGGGTCTGTATTGTAAATATAATTTTTAATTATTTTAATTTTAGAATTAGTGATTGCCCTTTCAATCTCTTTTTTATAATCAACGTCAGGAGTTAAAAAAATAGTTTTTTTAATTTCATTTAACTTTATAAATTTTTTAATTGCATTTATCTGTGATGTAGCATTTATTCCAGCATTAATAATATTATTTGAGGAGTTATTATTTTTATTTGTTAGTGATAAAAAAGTTATTTCAGTTAGTTCATCTAAGTAGGCTATATTGTTATTAAAAACTGGACCAATCACAATTTTAATATCCAAGTTAGCTAAATCTCTTGCAGCTTTTAATGTACCCTCAGGGTTCGATTGAGTATCTTTTGGAACAATTTCTATTAATGAGTTATTAATTTTATTAATAGCCAATCGGGTAGATTTAATTATAGATTGCCCAATTTCAGAATTTTTACCTGTCATTGGAACGAGTAGTCCAATTTTAATCTTTTCATTTGCAAAAGTTTTGCTCGTTGAAACTAGGATTGGTAAAAATAAAATTAATATAATTTTAATAATTTTCTTCATTTTAATGATATTATTATATCTATTATATTGTGATGATTCTACATTCTGAAAATAAAAATATTCAAGTTGAAAGTGGTCTTTATATTGTTGCTACACCAATAGGAAATCTAGGTGATATTACCTTAAGAGCAATAGATGTACTCAATAAATCAGACTATATTTTGTGCGAAGACACTCGCACTTCAAAAAATTTACTAGATAGGTATAAAATTAAATCAAAACTCATTTCAAATCATAAATTTAATGAAAAAAAAAATTTATCTAAAATTATTAATATTTTAAAATCAAATTGTATTGTTTCATTAATTTCTGATGCAGGAACACCGGCGATATCTGATCCGGGTGCAATATTGATTAATGAGTGTATAAAAAACAATATTCAAATCACTCCAATATCTGGAGCATCAGCAGTATCGACGGCTGTCTCAATAAGTGGATTTAGCGAAAAATATTTTTTTTATGGATTTTTTCCTGAAAAAAAAAATAAAATACAAGATGATTTTGAAATACTCTCTAACATAGATGGCTGTATCGTTTTTTTTATTTCTCCAAGAAAATTTAATAAATCGGTTGAAAAAATTAAACAATATTTTTCAGGAAGAAAAATATTGATATGCAGAGAAATGACAAAGTTTTATGAAGAATATCTGAGAACGGATATTGATAATCTAAAAACATTTAAAACTGACCCTAAAGGAGAATTAACAATGGTCATTTCAGAAAAATTAAAAGGAAAAAAAACTTCGCTACTTTTACAAGAATCAGATAAAAAGAATATTCAAAAAATGATTAAAAAGTTAAGCATTAAAGATATTACTGATTTAATAAGTCAAAATACTAATGTTCCAAAAAAAGAAATTTACAAATATTGTCTAAAATTAAAAAATGAAAATTAGAATTATTTTAATTTGCTTAATATTTTTATTATTCACATCGTGTGCAGGGATAAGTTCAAAGGGTATTTTTGGTACAGGGGTTAGCATTGCCTTAGATCCAAGGTCTTTAGGTACTCAAATAGACGACTCAGTTATGCAGAAGAATGTTACTGCAAGGTTAGCACTAAGAGATAAAAGCTATCTAATTTCAGTCAATACAAAAGTTTTAGATGGTAGAATTTTTCTAACGGGAAAAGTTGATAGCCCAGAGGAAAAACTTCAAATTACTAAATTAGCATGGGAAACAAAAGGAGTTAGGTCAGTTAAAAATGATATAAAATTAAAAGAAGATTTTGATTTTAAGCAATCAGCTAAAGATTTACTAATAACCTCTCAGTTACGAACGGCATTAATATTTGATAAAGAAATTAAAGCAACAAATTATCAAATAGACACATATAAAAAAAAGATATTTATTTATGGAATTGCACTAACATCTAAAGAAAGACAGAAAGTAATAAATGAGGCTAAAGAAATTTTAGATGTTAAAGATGTAGTGGCAAGTATTTTTTTAGTAGAGGATTTGAGAATTCAAAAAGATTAATTTTTTTTATAATCTATAACATCAGCTGAGTACGCAGCAACAGAAGCCAAATTTATTAGTTCAGAAGTAGAAGATCTTAACGGTGCTATTTCTATTGGCAAACCTAAACCAATTAAAAGTGGACCAATTACTTTTGTTTCACCTAATGTTTTCATCAGCTTATAAGAGATTGCAGCACTATGCTGTCCAGGCATTATTAATATATTTGCATTTCCTACAATATTTGAAAAAGGGTAAAGTTCTTTATAATTTTCATTAAGAGCTACATCAGGTTGCATGTCTCCATCAAAAGAAAAATCCACTTTTCTATCTTTTAAAATTTCCACAGCTTTTTTAATGTGTTTGGTTCTGCTTGTAAGGGGTTGACCAAAAGTTGAGTGTGAAACAAAAGCAACTTTTGGAGTAAAACCAAATAATTTAGCAACTCTGGATGACGAAATAGCAATATCTGCTAGTTGATCAGAACTAGGATATTCATGAACACTAGTGTCACCTATAAATATAGTTTTACCTTTGTAAACAATCATATTTAAACCAAACATTATTTCTCCAGGTCTTGGGTCTACGACCTGTTTTATTTTATCTAGTGAAGCTCCAAATCTTCTTGTATTTCCAGTAACTGCACCATCTGCATCGCCACAGGCCACCATACAAGATGTCCAAATAACTCTATCATTTCTTACAAGTCTGTCACAATCTCGCTCTAAGAGTCCTTGTTCTCTCTGCATTTTTTTAAATAAATAGTTAACATATTTCTCACGTTTTTCTGAGTCTGTAGAATTGATAATTTCAATACCAAAATAATCATCATACCCAATTTTTTTTAATTGTTCTTTAATTTTATCTTTTTTACCAACTAAAATTGGGATTCCCAGTTTTGAGTTTTTAAATGCAATTGCAGCTTTAAGAGTATTTTTGTCCTCACCGTCAGCAAAAACAATTCTTTTTTGATTTTTTTTAATATATGAATTAATACCCTGCATAATAGTAAGTGATGGATTAAGTCTCTGTTTAAGTTGCTCTTTATATACTTCAAAATCATCTATACCTTTTCTTGACACACCAGTTTCCATTGCGGCTTTAGCAACAGCTGCCGGTATTACACTTATTAATCTTGGGTCAAATGTTGAGGGTATAATATAATCTTTCCCATAATGTGGTCTATCGCCGCCCATTGCTGCTACTACTTCATCCGGCACATCTTCTCTTGTAAGTTTTGCTATGGCATCCGCTGCAGCCACTTTCATTTCTTCATTAATGGTTTTAGCTCTAACATCAAGAGCACCTCTAAAAACATAAGGAAATCCAATTAAATTATTTACTTGGTTTGGATAATCTGATCTGCCTGTGGCAATGATGGCATCATCCCTAACTTCTTTAATTTCTTCTGGAGTTATTTCAGGATCTGGATTGGCACATGCAAATATTATAGGATTTTTTGCCATTTTTTTTACCATATTTTTTGAAAGAGCTCCTTTTGCTGACAACCCTAAAAATACATCAGCACCGCTAATGGCCTCATCTAAAGTTCTAAGTTTTGTTTCAATAGCGTGAGATGATTTCCATTGGTTTAAATTTTCTCTACCTCGGTAGATGACACCTGTTCTATCAACCATAGTTATATTTTTTTGAGGAACACCACTATTTTTAAATAGATTAGTACAAGCCATTGCTGAAGCGCCAGCACCATTCACAACAATTTTAATTTTATCTATTGATTTGCCTGATATATCCAAAGCATTTATTAATGCTGCAGTAGTAATAATGGCTGTACCGTGTTGATCGTCATGAAAAACTGGAATATCTAAAATTTCTTTTAATTTATCTTCAATAACAAAACAATCTGGGGCAGCAATATCTTCTAAGTTGATTCCACCAAAACTACATGAAAAATTTTTAATACTATTAATAATTTCGTTAGTATCTTTCGAGTCAATTTCTAAATCTATGGAGTCTATGTCTGCAAATCGTTTGAAGAGAATTGCTTTTCCTTCCATAACGGGTTTTGATGCAAGAGCCCCTAAATTTCCCATACCTAAAATTGCAGATCCATTACTTATAACAGCAACAAGATTACCCTTTGAAGTATAATCATAAGCTGCTTCTGGATTTTCTGAAATTGCTTTCACTGGCACAGCTACTCCTGGCGAGTAAGCTAAAGCCAAATCCCTTTTTGTAGTCATTGGCTTGGAAGAATTGATCTCGATTTTACCTGGTTTATTCTTGCTATGGTAATCTAAAGCTTCTTTATCTGTATAATGGTCTATTTTAGTTTTTTTCATTTATGTTAATTAGATATACAAATGGGACAAATTTAAGACTAATATGATTTATGAACCTAATTAAGTCAACAGGCACATTTAGTTTTTTTACTATAATTAGCAGACTGCTTGGGTATATGAGAGATATACTAATAGCAGTGTTTCTTGGAGCAGGGCCAGTTGCAGACGCATTTTTTGTTGCATTTAGAATTCCAAATACATTTAGGCGACTATTTTCAGAAGGAACATTTAATGCAGCATTTGTTCCAAGCTATTCATCACTATCAATTAAAAAAAAATCTGAAAATTTTGCCAATAGTATTTTTAGTTTACTTATTTTAGGATTATTTTCTTTAGTCCTTGTAGTTGAGATTTTTATGCCAATATTCGTCTTTCTTATTGCTCCTGGTTTTGAAGGAGATTATGAAAAAATGGAATTGGCTATAACATTAACAAGAATTACTTTTCCATTTTTATTGTTTGTAAGTTTAGCCTCTTTCTTTTCTGCAATTTTAAATTCTCATAATAAATTTGCCGTTTCATCTGCGGCACCAATAATTTTAAATGTTTTATTAATTGGAGTTTTGATTTTTGGAAAAATTTTAAATGATCAGTTAGTTTACTTCTTATCTTACGCAGTGACTATTTCTGGGATAATACAGTTTATATTCTTATATTTTTTTGTAAAAAAATACTATTTACCAAATTTTAAGTTTTCAATAAATATAGATAATAAAATTAAACTTTTTTTTAAAAAATTATTACCAAGTATTTTTTCATCTGGTGTTACTCAAATAAATATTCTAATAGGAACGATTATTGCATCTTTTCAGGCTAGTGCTGTTTCTTATCTTTATTATGCAGATAGAATTTACCAAATTAATCTTGCAATAGCTGGAATTGCGATAGGTACTGTGGTATTACCTCAATTATCAAAACATGTTAAAAATAAAAAAAAAGAAAAAATAGATCTCATCCAAAATAAAGCTCTTGAATTAAGTTTGTTTTTGAGCATACCTGCTGCGATTGCACTGCTTATAGCTTCTGAAGAAATTATATCATCCTTATTTGGGTATGGGTCATTCGATAAAGAAAGTGTAAAAAATTCTGCAAAAGCTTTATTTTATTTTGGTTTGGGATTACCTGCTTTTTCTTTAATAAAAGTTTTTTCTACATTTTTTTTTGCAAGACATAATACAGAGACACCATTTTATATTTCTTTAATTTCAGTATTATTAAATGTTTTAATTAGCGTTAATCTTTTTAAAGAGGTTGGATTCTTAATAATACCCATAGCTACCACTATATCTTCATGGTTTAATGCAATTGTCTTGTTAATTTTGTTAAAGAAAAAAAAATTATTTAATTTCAATTTAATTTTTATTAATAGATTTATAAAAATTGTGTTTGCTTCAATATTAATGGGAGTATTTTTTTTTAATTTAATTAATTTTTTTCAAGATGATTTTTTATATGAAAAAAATTTGAAATCAGTTTATCTTATTTGTTCTGCAATATTAGGACTTGTGTTCTATATTTCTATATCGATTTTAATCAAAGCTTTTAAAATTAATGATATAAGATTAAAGTA
>Ga0209632_10000262_pt1 | contig 55436 bp, 58 predicted proteins | sample COG_10_FD_184754 | JGI IMG/M metagenome (GOLD analysis project Ga0209632, IMG submission 184754) | Pelagic Microbial community sample from North Sea - COGITO 998_met_10 (SPAdes) (version 2) | ecosystem: Environmental > Aquatic > Marine > Neritic zone/Coastal water | place: Helgoland, sampling...
CTTCTCTAGAATTGATAGTGCTATACTCGAGACTGATACTGATGCTACTACAGATATGAATGTTTACGCCGTCAACTACAATGTCCTTCGTATCATGAGTGGTATGGGTGGACTCGCATACTCCAACTAAGTTGGAGTATACTCGTAATTATTTCATAATTTTATCGATACAGTAACTAAATGAATTAATTAAATCTATCTATTAATATTTTATTTTAATAAATAAATTTTAAAATGAATGTTATAAAATAATATTAAATTATTGTTTTAAAGCAATTAATTGTGATCTAAATGGTTCTCTTAAACCAACTGCTGCAACTATATTGACTAATTCTAAAAATCTTTCTTCTACAGATGATTCAGTATCATCTCTAACATCAACTAATTTCTTTTTATATGTATTGTTAAACTTCCAATCTTTAGTTATATCTATTAATTCTCTTAATTTATCTGAATCAGATTCAGTTGATGTTTTTAATGCAGATAATCTAGAATTCCAATTACCTCTAAAACCTAATGCTTGGACAATACGAACTAATTCATTAAATTTATCTGTAAAAGATACTTCAGGAGTAGATTGTTCAACCGGAACAGATGTCAGAATATCTTTAATATTAGACGCAACTTCTTGTACTGATACTGGTTCTGGATCTTCGGTCTCAACAGGATCTTCTTCTACTGGTGAGGGACCTTCTGTCTCAACTGATTCTTCTACTGGTGAGGGACCTTCTGTCTCAACTGATTCTTCTTCTACTGGTGAGGGACCTTCTGTCTCAACTGATTCTTCTTCTACTGGTGAGGGACCTTCTGTCTCAACTGATTCTTCTTCTACTGTTTCTTCTACTATAGTTTCTTTTATAGGTGTTTCTTCTATTAGTGTTTCTTTTATAGGTGTTTCTTCTATTAGTGTTTCTTTTATAGGTGTTTCCTCTGAGTCTTCGGCATCAGTGATTTTTACTTGAATATTAGAGTCAATTTGTTCAGATGATAAATTAGTTAAATCTAGAGTATTAGTATTAGACATTTATAATATTATATATATTTTTTTTTATATTTTTTTACTAAATTATTCAATAAAATACTTACAGTTATTTGTCCAACCCTTGGGTAAATGTGTAATATTAATTTATCTATAACATCCTCATAATCTATATTTCCAATTAATATTATTATTATAGATGTTTTCTATAATATTTATTAAATTTATTATTATTAAATTTAAATGAATTTCTCCAAAATTTTTTTCTATGCTATATTATAAAACAATATGGGAGGAGGATTAATGCAATTAGTAGCTTATGGCGCTCAAGACATCTATCTTACAGGCAACCCGCAAATTACTTTCTTTAAAGTTGTCTATCGCAGACACACTAACTTCTCTATGGAATCTATCCAGCAAACTTGGAATGGTTTTTCACAGGGAAATGATGGTCGTTGTACTGCCACCATCTCTCGTAATGGTGATTTAGTCCACAGAATGTATTTCCAAATTGATATGGGAAATAATAATGCTTCATTTCAATCAAATAATCCTGGTGCTGCTTGGATTAATAATGTATCCGTAGAAATTGGTGGTCAAACTATTGATAAACATTATGGTAAATGGTTAGAAACATGGGCTGAGTTAACCGAACCTAATCCTACTGGGATTGCTGCTGGTAGAAATCAAAATGCGAGTGGGACGGCGATGGCTGAGACCCGCGACTATCAAAACACTCTTTTCCAAAGAATGGCTGGTTATGGTGGAGTCTGCGGTCCGATGACTGGAGCCCCTTCTGGAGATTATCTTAATTCCGGTAGATATTTATATGTTCCTCTTCAGTTCTGGTTCTGCAGAAACCCAGGTCTTGCTCTTCCATTAATTGCTCTTCAATATCATGAAGTTAAAATTATCTTAGACCACGCAATCGGTTCGACTTATCACGCAGTTGGAGGAGCTGGTGCTGATCAATCACTCTGGGCTGATTACATTTATCTCGATACTGATGAAAGACGTAGATTTGCTCAAGTCAGTCACGAATACTTAATTGAACAATTACAACATCAACTATCATCTGGTCTTAATATTGATCTCAACTTCAATCACCCTGTTAAAGAACTTATATGGACAGGTCAATGGAAACCCGTTTCTAACAGTACGGACGGCGCGCATGAAGGTTATTCTAAATCCTTAATCGCGCCCGGCATGGGACCATTCACTGCTACGCCCACGTACTTACTTAAATTAAATGGTCATGACAGATTCTCTGCTCGCCCAGTAACCTATTTCACTCAAACACAAATATGGCAACACCACACTGGTCCAGGTGGTCTTAATGTGTCAAGCAGAACATACACCAATGCCTCTGATTCTAACAGTTTCAATGATTCAATTGCTGTATACTCTTTTGCTCTTAAACCCGAAGAACATCAACCATCTGGCACTTGCAACTTCTCTAGAATTGACTCTGCTCAACTTATTAGAAATGCCGGGTCCATCACGGAGCAATATGAAATATATGCTGTTAATTATAATGTTCTCCGTATCATGAGTGGTATGGGTGGTCTCGCTTACAGTAACTAAGTTACTAGAACTAAATAATTAAAACCATTCTAATTCTCTTATTTCTAAATTATTAAAGTAATTATAATATTCTTTTTTAGTATATATTTTTAAATTTAAAGAATCAATATCAGATCCTTTACTTGTAAATTTAGAATTATGATTAAATATATAGTCAATATATTTAATCCTATTCAAATAACCTCTTGCTCTTTTTAATTTCCATTCACATCGCATTGCTTCTTTTTTACATATAAATCCATCTATAATACATATGGGTTCCCATTGATTTAAACCTTTATTTCTTGTTGTATATTTAGCACCACCTTTTAATATACAATTATGCTGTTTCCATCTCCTTTCGAAGTCATTCGTATATCCAATATATGATTTATTATCATTTTTCAATAAATACACTAAAAACATTTAAAAATTTGATTAATATGATTATTAATATATAAAATAATATGTCTTTAAAGTTAATTTTAGGATGTATGTATTCTGGAAAAACTACTGAAATCCTTAGAATTGTTAATTCACTAAAACATATAGATGAAATACCTTTAATTATTAAACCCGTCATAGATAATAGATATTCTATAGATAAAATATCAACTCATGATAATATTGAATATGATTGTAAAACTATTAATAATTTATCTGAATTAAAAAATATAGAAAATAATTATATTATTATAGAAGAAGCACAATTCTTTAAAGATTTATATTTATTTATAATTCATCAAGTTGAAATTAATCGTAAAAATGTTATTGTAGTAGGATTAGATGGTGACTCGAATAGAGAAAATTTCGGTGATATTCATAAATTATTACCTCTATGTGATGATATTATTAAATTAAAAGCTTATTGTTCCATATGTAAAAATGGTACACCTGGAATATTTTCTAAAAGAATTAATAAAAAAAATAAAGATACAGTATTCGTAGGATCTGATAATGATTATATTGCAGTTTGTAGGAGATGTTACCTTAGTTAATATAAATATTGATTTATTATTAATTATTCTAATTAATATAAATATTGTGTTTTTCACAAGTATCTTTAATTGAATCTTTAAATCTAGTTACTAATGGATCATATGTTTCATATGTTTCATAACCACCTATACATTCTCTACATTTAGAACATATATCACATTTACATTCATTCATAATTAACTTTCTTTTTACATCTGATTTTTTTTCTAATTCATCATCTAAATCATCACCAGATTCATCATCTGATTCAGATGAATCATTAATACCATCTAATATTTCATCTGCTGTATTAAATGATTCATTCATATCTTCATCTGTCATGGGCACCATTAATCTATAAATTAATCCACATATAATATGATCACCAGATAGAATGTTTTCATGATCTTCTTCGGAATGTTCACATATAATATTTGATATTTTTAAAGCACTATTAACTTGTGCTAAATATACTTTAATAATATTATGTATGGCTTCATCTTGTTTCTGATCAACTAAATTCATTATTAAATATATATAAATTAAATATATGAATTAATCAAATTTAATACTTATTAAATAAAAAAGATAAGCAATTAATAAACCTAATATTATGCCACATAATAATTGTATTAATGAATGTTCTTTTATAAAATATTTCATAAATAATGATATTAATCCTATAAAAATTATGATTAATTTAGTTTTTATTTTAAATCTATTCGTAAATATTAGATAAAATACTATAAAACTTAATATTGTTGCTCTACTAGAAGGCATACCATATGTTTTTGATATGGATGGTCTTGATTGTTTAATAAGTTTTTTTAATAATTTAGCAATAAATTGTGAAAACAATATACCACTCATCAAAAAAATAACATTATTATCTTTCATTTATTAATTATTATATAATAATATTAATTAATTATTGCTCTGCATAATGGACAACTAATATTATTATCATTTAACCATGAACCTAAACAATTTTTATGAAACATATGATCACAATTAAGTTTATTTAAAATGTCTTCATTTTTAAAATCATCTAAGCATATTGAACAAATATTATCTTGTAATTCTGTAAATACGATTATAGTATTTAATGAATCTAAATTAATATTATTTTTTTTTATACATAATTTTTTATAACTATCAAATAGATAACATAAACTATACATAGTACATATGGACATCACAAAAATGAAAGGTATAAATATATAATTATTATCATCATTAATAGCAGATGTATCCGTAATATTTTGATAATCATCTTCGTATGTATTATCTTCGTATGTATTATCTTCTTTATATGGAACATTATTCATAACATTATCATAATCAATATTTACCATAATTATATAATATTTATTTATATTTAAATTATTGAAATCCATTATATTTTATTATTAAATTTTTAATATTATCATAAATTATTTTTATATTTTTTCTTGTTAATAAATATTTATCTTTATGAATATTATTATAAATATTAATAATTACTTCAAATATTTCATTAAATATATTCAATTTATCTAAAATATTACTATTTATTTGTTTACTTTTATATTCACTTGTTACTGGTAAACAATTTATTAATTCATATATATGATTTAATATATATATATCATTATCTACATTATTTCTAAATAAATATGTTTCTATTTCATCTAATTTATCTATAAATTCATCAGCATTTATATATTTACGTAAGTACCATAATAATTTAGGATTTTCATATGTTATATCTGTCTCAATTATATTTCTATCATTATTTATAAAATAATCAAAAACTTTATTAATATGATCATTTTTTATAGATGAATTTATATTATTTAATATTTTATAATTAGTATTAATATTTTTATCACAACCTATTACTATTGGTAGATGTCCTTTCATTAATGATAAATAATCAATATCACCATAAAATATAATATTACCACGATTATCTAATCCTCTACGACCAGCACGTCCACTCATCTGTAAATAATCTTCATTAGTAAAATCATTATTCCCATCGAATTCCATTAGACAACACGTTCTAATAGGTAAATCTATACCTAAACATAAAGTCCTATCTGATATTACTATACTTATTTGTCTGTTCGCTAATAATTTCTGTAAAATCCATTTATATTCATCAGGCATATTTTCAATATATAATCCAATACCTCTCTTTAACATTTGAAATATAGGATGTTCATATGATATTTTAACACCTAAAGTTTTCATTATTTCTCTTCTTATTCCTCTAATAGTATCTCCAGACATAGGTTCATTCATAGTGAAACAGAAATCATCGTGCTTTTTAAATACATCTTGATAACTGAAATCTGGATTATCAGTGAATGTATTAAATTCTTTATTTAAATTATTCTTTTGTAATCGTTTTAAATCTTTATTTACTTCAGATCTATCTATATCATGTATACAACTTAAATAATATTTTGATACATCTTCAATATATTTTTGTTTATATTTTCTATCATAATTTTCTAGTTTAGTATTTTTATCTGTTTGTGCATCTTTAGATGTTTTAGATATTTTAATATTATCATTAAATTTTTCTCTATCTTCTAAATATTTTTCATATAATTCTTGTTTCTTTTCTAGGATCATATAATGAAAAGGATATTCCTTTTCCTCTGCTGATGCCAGATTTTCATAAATATGATAAAATATGTCTTTACATACTTCTGGATTTGTATTAAATGTTATCATGGGAAACATATCTTTATTTCTACAATCTCTTAAAAATTTAATAATATTATATTTAGTACTTTCATTAATATTTTTAATTTTCAATTTATTTAATATTTCTATAACTTTTTTATCATTACTGTTATCAATTAAAAATTTCTTTAAAAATTTTTCATATTGGGTACAATCATCTAGAGTCAATAATTTATTTTCTGTGAAATATTCATCTGGTGACATACCTTCGATTATATCGTCTTCATCATAAACTTCTTCAATAACTTCCCATAAAGTAGCACAATCATTTGGCGTAAATGATAAAGAATTTTCTAATAATTTTTCAGTCAAATCATTTTTATCTATTGAACATAATGGATGAATAGATTCTAAAGTTTTATTATAAATCCATCTTTGATGATTAATAAATCGTTTATTATATTCAACATAATGTATTTTTTTTAAAGGATGTATTTTAGTAAATGTTTCTTTAAGAAATTCTATATTACCAATTGTTGCTGATAATGCTAAGAAATTACAATTTAATATTTTAATAATATTTTCATATATATCTCCATCATCCGTTTTATTTAAATTATGAATTTCATCAAATACAGCATAATCAAAATGATTACCAATTTTATGTAAATTATTTTCAATTTCATTTGGTGTACCGATGAATATATTAGTTTTAGCATCAAAACTGTTATGTGATAAATTATCAACTAAATAATGAACTTTATATCCCATATAAATAAAATGTGATCCAACTTGATATGCAACTGGTTTAGCTGGACATATATATAGAATCTTTTTATGAATAATACCAGTGCTCATAGCAATCCATGTTTTACCAGCAGATGTAGGTGCTTTCACTAAACATGATTCTTTTTTATTAACTATATTAATTACTTCTTTCTGCCAATCATCTAGTTTCTTTTCAGGATTATCCCAGAAATTTAAAGGTGGTAAAAGATAACCTAATTCTTTCATCATATAAAGTTTATATTCATATTTCTGTAATTTAGTACCAATTAATTCAACTAATTCTTTATAATCATTATTTTTAACATCTTTTAATTGATAATAAAGTGAAATTATATAATTCATATATTTATTTCTTTCTTTATTACTCCAATAAAATTCTAATAAAAGATATTTCATTTTATCAACACCTTCCTTAGATTTTAATAATTTAACTGAATTAAAAGGATCATTAATATCTTTATTATCAAACAGAAATTCTACTTTTTGTAGGTCGTCTTTAATTTTAATTTCAGCGCGTTTCTTTGTAACTTCTGCCATAATTAAATCTTTTTTCTTAATAACAACCTTTTTACCTTTATTTAAATGTTTTGATTTGACAGATACATCTTTTTTTAATGTATCCTCAATAATATGTTTTAAATTTGTATTTAAAGAAGATGATAAATCACGTATAAATACATTGAAATTATTTTTATCAATATCTTGCTTTAATAGAATATCCATTATACAATTATATACAGTAATAAATACTTAAATACTTCAAATTTTTTTCTAATATATAATATAATAAATGGAAAATCAACCTGGCAGCCAAACCCAAAAGATTGGGTCCTTGATATGTGAAAAGGTGGAGGGAACTTCAGAACCTGAAATTCCACAAGAATCAAATCAGTTCTTTATACCAGAGGTAAAGTGTGAGAATTATTACCCAGAAGATTTCAATACAAGCAATATAATAGAAGAAATTCCCAAATACATACTCGAAAAGTTCCCTCAGCAGCTAAAAGCTTCCACCATTTTTAAGAAGATGGAAAATATCAATAACTCGCAACTCAGCCTCACCAGATTTGCCCAGAAGCGACTTTCTGACCCGAATGATACAGGTTCCAAATTGTTGGACGAAGTGTCATATAAGCCGGAAATTGACTCAGTGACCGGTACCAAGAGAGAATATATCAAAAATCCAGACACCCTCTTAAATTTAGTACGGTTGAAAATTGATAAAATTAATGATGAAACCTTTACCGATGGTAGGTGGGTCACAGAGGCAACCTTCCCTTCAGATTCATTGGTGAACAGATCGAACGTTACTTTATATCTCAAGACTGATGAGGCGAAAGCTACGGAGGCGGCCGCTAAGGAGAAAGCTGAAGCGTCGGTGGCGGCGGCGGCAGCGGCCGCTAAGGAGAAAAAGGATACAGCCGATAAGGCGAAAATTGATGCAGCCGCGGTAAAAGCGACGCAAGAACTTACCGGTAAAGATGATCTGGGTCCGCGGCGCCGCAGAGTTTTAGGTTTGAGCCCGAATTCCTTAGATCTAACGGATAATCAACAAGAAGAAGCAGATAAATTATTACATGATATCTATACAAAAATGAAGATTAGGATGGGGACGGGTGACTTCACTCGGCTTCTTCACGTGAAGATGGGTTTCGACAAAATGTTGAACCAATCACATCTCTATGAAATTTCACAAGATCAGGCTAACAAGATACATCAAAATCTAACTTTTATTTCGCAAAACTTCCGACAGGCCATGGCGGATGAAAGCACTGCGGGTCAAGCGATTCGCAAAAAAGAAACTACCCTCGTAGAAACCGTCAAGACTCTAATTACAGGAATAGATCTAATTAACAACATACCCGAATTAGATGAAGGTTGGCAAAACGTCGATGACGGTGACGAGTATGCAGCAATGATAAACCCAATTTCCATAAGAAATGACAAAATCAACACCTTATATAGAGGACTAGTAGAGCTACCCGCCCTGGTACCCCCCGAAGCCGGCCTCGGGCCGCTTCACGGACAGGAATGGGAGGTGTGGGAAACTGAATTATATAATATCGGAGCGTCGGATTCCCTCGGGTGGATTGAGGTAAAAAATTATGCACAAGAACAGTCGTCCGCAGCAGCAGGTGGTAATCGTAAAAAACATAAAAGAAAACCTAGAAAAATAAATAAAAAATCTAGAAAATCTATTAGAAAAATAAATAAAAAATCTAGAAAATCTATTAGAAAAATAAATAAAAAATCTATTAGAAAATCTAGAAAATCTATTAGAAAAATAAATAGGAAATCTATTAGAAAATCAAAAAGATCTATTAGAAAAATAAATAGGAAAAAAAAATCTAAAACTCTTAGAAAAAGACGTTAAACTTGTTTATCTTTAGAAATAAATTTTTCTTTAGAATTAACAATTTTATTAAAATCAATAGGTACTAATTCAGATATTTCATCCATTATTTCTTTAACTCCATCATCACCTGTACCATTACCTGTTCCATTATTATTATCATTTATTTCGCTGACTTCTTTATAATCATTTTTCTTTATTAATCCTTTAACTTTATTATTTTTATTTATAATATTTGTAATTTCTTTTTGTAATTTAAATATATTAATTAATAAAAAGTTAAATAATATTATTATTAATATAGTATATAAAGTTTTTTTATTCATATATATTATATATGTTAAAAAAAATATACATTAAAAATGGTATAATTATGATTTCCAATATAAATAATATGGAAATCAATTATAATATCATAAATGATAAAAATTATGATAAAAATAAATCAATAAAAAAATATTATGAAAAATATGGATGTATATATGATAAAAAATAATTATCTACACTTCAACTTTAACTCTAAACATATCAAATATTTTAGAAACAACAAAAGCTATTGCAATAATCACAACAATCATTTCAATAGTTTTTAATGTACTGATGTAATTAATAAATTTTTTGAAATTTGTAAAAAAATCAAAATTCACAGTAGTATTATTATATTTAAACATTGTTCCATAAATATTATCTAAAATTATATATTTATATGGATCATCGGGATAACATAATTTCATAACATTTATTATTTTTTGGAAAGTATCAGGTAAATATCTAGATAATCTATTTAAAATTGTATCTACTTTAAATACGTTTGACTCAATAATAAAATCTTTATCATTTTTATGATAAAATATTGCTAAAATTAACATTATATTAATATTTAAATCTACATCTCCATTACAAAAATCATTCATTAAATTATTATGTAATTCATTATCAGAAATATCATTAAATTTAATAATAACATGTTCCATAAAATCTAGTTCATCTGAATTCTTTGGATCACCTAATTCTAATAATGAATCCATATTTTTTATAGTATCTAAATATTTACTGCTATCAGTTTCATTATATAATATTTCCTTAGACCCATTTATAACTTTAATTTTATTTATAAGATATTCAGTTAATTTCTTATTTACGAGATCCTTTTGTAATTGTAAGAAAAGAATATTTAAACTAAATAATGATGGCGATTGTTTATGTGTATCTGTTATGGCTTCAATTGCCGCCTCTAGAGATCCCTGTTTTAAACCAGAATGTGATATTACTAGATTCGTAGGTTTTGGTGTAGGAGTCGTTTGCGGAGTAGCATCAGGATTTTGACCTTCTATAATATTCATACCTTCTAATTTATAAACCATATATATATTATATAATATTTTTTTAATAAGCAAATGATTCTAATGACTGTGTATATGGATTATTTCTAAATGGTGTTAATAATGATGGATCTGTTGATCTCATTTCAGGTCCTAATGATCTATCATCTAATTTATTTTTAAATTGTGTAAAATTACAAGTATTTTTAGCTAAATATTCTGGATTCATTTTATCATAATGTGTTTGTCTATGATTGAAATAATCTTTTTCATCTTTCTTAATTTCAATATTATAAGTTTCTTTACTATTATAATATTTACTACCTTCTGGAACAGGATATCTACCTTGAGCAATAATTTCTTTAGTAGCATTAGTTTCTGCATTATTATAATTATCTTCATTAACTGGTTGTGATACACTTGTACCGCCTATACCAACATAATTTTCATCATATGTTGTATGTTGTTTTTTAGTATTTTTAATTTCATCTAATAATCTTTCTGTAGGCATATCAGGGCCTGTTAAATAACCATTATTTGCAGAATTAATAGTTGTTTGTTTAATTGTATTTTTTACACCGTCTTGAATACCTAATGTATTTTTATCATAAGTAGGTTTAAGGTTACTATCATATGTTCTTAAAGTAGTCACATCTCTTTCATTAGGATAAACCATTATAGAATCTTTAACTTCTTCATTATTCATTTGACCGACTGCGGTTCCAATATTCCTAACTGTATCAGCAGAGAAGGTTTGTTTATTAGATAAAGCAAATTTAGGTCTATCCATTGGTGCTTCGCTATCAATACCAGTAGCAGGGCCTAATTCTTGTTTATTGAAAAATTGTCTATTAGTATTGGGAATTATTTCTTCGGGTCTTTCCATTTCTGCTGTATAAGCGCCTGTAGTAGTCAACCATTTATCAGCACTATTAAAATAATCAGTCATAGGCGTATGTTCAAATATTTGACCAATTTTACCTCTTTTACCATGTTTTGATCCCGTTAAAACTCTACCATCATATGTTTCTTTTTGATTATTTAATGTTCTAATATTTTCAGTTTTACTTTTTTCATAATATTGTCTATTAATATCACCTATAACTGAAGTTTTATCATCTATAGGTCCAACTTGTGTTTGTTCAAATGGTCTGACATTATTATTAATTTTACTAGTAACATATTTTGACTGTAAATTATCACCATCAAATTGTGATCCAAATACATTTTGTTTAGATGGTTGAAAAAAAGAGGGTTGTTCTGTTTTTTTTTGTTTTAAATCAGGAGAACCTTGATGTTGTCTCAATTGTACATTTTCATTATGATTAATATTTGGAGGTGAATTTCTAAAAAATGGTTCAACTTTAATACCTTGGTTATTTACTAAAAAATCATTTTTTTTTATTTTTCCACCAGCCGAACTACTATAAATATAATCATCATTATTTTCACCAGAATCTTCTGGTTCATTCAAATATTCTTGAATATTCTGAAAATTTATTACCTTGGAACCAGGTATTTTAGATTTTTCATAATTTTCAAATATTCGTTTTTGATATTCTTGATCAGATTCTTTAAAATAATCTGATTTATAAGCGTCTGCTTCAATTGGTAAGTTTTTTACATCATTATCATTATTATTATTATTATCATTATTATTATTATTTAATAAATAACCTATACCTAAAATACCAAGTAATACACTAGCTTCCATAATATACTTATATATATAAAATATATTATTAAATTAAAAAAATAATATAAAAATAAAAAATTAGGTTTATTTAAAAATCATTATATATTGATTTATTAAAAGGACATGGTTTATAATTATCTAATATACCTAAATAAGTATCTTCACCTAATCTTTTAAATGGTTCGATAGCAGTTTTTTGAGGATCTTTAAATAAATTATAAAAACGATTTTTAGCTATACCTCTAAGTTCTGAAGGAGGATTCGTTAATAAACTATTTTCAGAATGAAAAAAACCATCATCTAAATCTAAATAATCTATTTTTTTATCTGGATCAGGAATATATTTTTTATTAGGGTCATTACTATTAACATTAACTATATTATATAAATCTGATTCAGTATCTATTAATGACATATTTTGATTGATTGATGCTCCCATCTTCTGTAGACGAACTGTAGGTGCCCAAGGATATACAACTTTATTTAATTTTTTCGAAATATCTAACATATATAATCCAGGTCCCATAGTTTCTTTATTAATTAAATTATTTTGATATGCTTCATTTTCTAAATATAAACTATTCATATGTATATATATATATAATAAATTTATTTAATTATTATTATTTTTATTAAATTGGTCACACCTTTGATTATAATCCATTAATTTATAAACATCTCTTGATGGGATACCGCCTCTTACCCAACCTTTACTATTATCTTCAGGTATAATATGTATTGTATTTTGTATTTCTTTAGATAATCTGGGTATCATAGGTGTATAAAAATTAGGAATAGTAACACCTGATAAAACATTACAAGCTCTATCACCAAAACTAGTTAAATTACCACCTTGAATTACTGATTCAACATTAGGATCATATTTACCTTTACCAAAAAAACCAGCATTATATTTTTGAGGTAATTGATTTATATAATTTTTATTAGTTAATACTTCATCTCTTAAATCTGTATTTTTATCAACTAAACAACCTCTTTCACCTATGGATCCGAATCCAGCATGAAAATTTATTGCTGGTTGTGATAGCTGTAAATCTCTTGCATCTGGTAATTCACATTTACAACCATACATATTATCCAATTCATATCTGCCATTACCTAAACTTTGTTCGTTATCAATTAATGTAGTACCTTTATCATACATTAAATTATTTTGACCAAACAATTTAAAGTTAGTTTTTTTTATATCTTGTTCTAAACAATCTCCTATTTTATTTTCTACTATATTAGCATTTATATCAGCACCATATCCATGGATACCAATATTATTATTTGCTACTTCTGTTGACATTTATATATAATGTAATATATTTTATTTTTCTATAATTTATCAATAATGTTTATGTAAATTAGATGCACATTGAATTGCATTACCATCTTTACATGTAGGAGGTGTTTTATAACACCATTCAGCAAATTTAATTGAATCATTCATTATAGAATTAACTGGCATTGTATAAAATTCTCTTTGTGAATGTTTATTATTAAATATATCAAATTGATCTTTATATAATCCACCTGTTAAATATTCGTTCTCCATACTTCTTATAACACTATTATCATATGAATTACATGCTTTCTTTAAATTACCATCTTTATAATCATCAAAAGTTGGATTCATAAAAGGATTTGACGCGGTTGGTAATTTACAACCTTGTATATCATCATTATTATTACTATCAACATTTATTATATCTAAAGGATCATTATTATTTTCTATATTTAATATTTTATAATTTCTATTTATAATTATTGTTAAAATTCCAACTATTATTATAATAATTAAATATCTATAATCTTTTTTAAATATACTCATTATTACAGAATAATATATAGATAATCTTAATACTGCATTTAATTTACCATTTAAATTTATATGATTATAAGGTATAATCTCTAATAAATTATTCCTATTAAATAAAACAGTTAAATCGTTTAACCAAAAATTAGTCATATATATAATATAACTATTAAAAAAAATAATTATTTTTTATTATTTAATTTATTTCTTAATCTTTCTTTAACTACATCCGGATCATGATTTGATTGTTGATTTTGTTTATTAGGTTGCTGCTGTCGCGGTTGCTGTGGTTGCTGTGGTTGCTGTGGCTGTTGCATATTTTGAAACATATTCATCATATTACCTAAATCAGGCATTGCTTGATCACCGCTTGATGGACCCGAATTAGATTGCATATTTTGAAACATATTCATCATATTACCCATCATATCATTACCATTCATTAAATTAGATGCTTCACCTAATAAAGCATTCCCATCTATTTCCTTATTATCAATTTTTTCTGTAAGAGTACTATTAATTTTCTGAAATATATTCATCATATTTTCTGGTTTAAAGAATTGACCCATATCACCTTCACTCATATTATCAATATTTAAATCATCTGTAATTTCTTTAGCTAAATTACCTATTGTTGTATTCTCTAATACATTATTTATATTATTCATATCTTTATCATTAGTAGTATCATTAGTAGAATCATTATTATTTGTATCATTAGTTGATTCATCATCATTTTTTAAATTATCATTAATTTTTTTAATTTTCTTTATATCTTTTAAAGTTTTTTTATCTTTTACTTTTTCATTTGATTCTATAGATTTTAATACTTCATTTATTTTATCATTTGAATTTATTGTAATATTTATTAAACAGAATGATTGTAAATAACTCCATATACTATTCTTTGTTTTATCACTTATATCTGAAAACCATATTGTTTTCATAGATATATCTTTTATTAAATATAATTCATCTGTAAATATTTCTTCATTTTTATTTGTTATATCATCACTATTATTATCTATTAATTGTAAAAATTCTTTAATAATATTATTATCATCTAGTACTAATTCATCTAAAATTAAAATATCATTATAATTATTTTCTAAATTTTCTTTATGTTCAGGGAATACTATAATTAAATTATTAATAAAACCTTTAAAAATCTTTAATGTTTTTTCATTAATATCCATATTTAATATATGATATATATTATTTAAATAATTTTTTACGCATTACATACCACCTCTACTTTTCATCATTTCTTCATAAGCAGAATTATCAAATCTACCAGTTTTTTCACCTGTTCCAGAATTATTTGGTTTATTAGTAGGTTTTTCTTCACTATAACCATCATCTAAAAAACAATAATTTCCATTAATATTATTTTTATTATCATCTAAACTTTCAAACAAACAATCTTCTGAATAACATATACCCATTATTTCATCTTCTTTTTCATCTTTTTTCTGTTGCTGTTGTGGAGGCACGCCTTGTTGCTGTGGAGGCATCTGTTGCTGTTGTGGAGGCACGCCTTGTTGCTGTTGAGGCATCTGTTGCTGTTGTGGAGGCATCTGTTGCTGTTGTGGTTGCCCATTTTCACTCATATGAAACCTATTTACATCATTTAATATTTCATTTAATTTATCACCTAAATATATTACACCATCTTTAATAAGTGTAGGTACAGAAGTAACTGATTTGGGATAAGGATTTGTTTCTATATCCATAATATTAAAATAAGGTATTAAATGTTTATTATCACGAAACAATATTAATAATTGTTTGCAATGAGGACAACTTTTACTTATATATATTTCCATTTATTCTTTTATAAATATTAAAAATATAAATAATAAACATAAATTTGATTATTTAAAAATATTTATATTTATATATATATATATGGACTCTAAATTTTCATGTAATATAGATGTAAAACACGATGAATCTGATGAAAAAACATTAAATTTTGAAATTTATGGTAGTGATGATTATGGTTTAAATCATACTATAGTTAATGCTATAAGAAGAACATTACTTTCTTCCATAGAAACTTATGCATTTAGAAATTCTGATATTGTAATAGAAACTAATAAAACTTCATTACATAATGAGATTATATTAGATCGTATTGGATTAATTCCTTTATATATTGATCCTAAATTAGTTCAAGATAATTATTATAAATATTTATTCATGTTAAATATTAAACTTGATAATAAAATTCCTATAGTATTAGTAACAGCAGGTGATATAAATGTATTTGAACTTAAAAACACAATTACCAAAAGTTCTGACTATATAAATGGATTAATTACTACTGTTAATAAAGATAATTATGATTTAACAAAACCCGTATCAGATAAGGTTAAAGAAGAAATATTTAGACCATATAAATATGATACAAAAAGTTATTATTGTTTATTACATGAACTAAAATCTACTAATTCAGATACAGAAGTTCAAGAACTCGTTTTATATGGATCTCCATCTGTTTCAATATCAAAAGAAGATGCTAGATTTCAAGGAGTATCTTGTGCAAGTTATTCCTATAAAACAGATAAGGATTTATTCAGTACAATATTGAAAAAGAAAATACAAATAAATAATATTAAAGAAGAAGATAGAAAAGACTATATTAAAGATCTACAATTAAAAGAAAGTCAACGTTATTATCATAGAGATAAAAATAATGAAGCTTATTGGTATAATTTTATAATTGAATCACAACATTATTTAAATGCTAAGGAATTATTTATACGAGCAAATGAAATCATAATTGATTCACTTGAAGGATTTAAAGAAGAATTAAGTAAAATACTAGATGAAGATGAAAAAAAACTAATACATATGAAGTATAATAGTGATGAAAAAAAGAAAAATGTTATTAATATGATTGTAGAAATGCCGTGTGTTATACAAATTAATAATATATGGCATGGATTTGATGATACACTAGGATCTATAATCCAAGCACATATTTCAAATAAAATGATTAATGAAACATCTGTACTAAATTTAATAGGTTATAAAAGAACACATCCATTAGAAGATAAATATTTATTCACAATGTCTTTTAATCCAGAACACCATTTAGGTAATCCGGATACAGAAGAAAAAACTAAAACTGCTTCTATTATTGATGTATTCAGTCAATGTTGTGATGAATTAATTAGTATCTTTAATACTATTATTGTTGCTGGAAGTGGAATTTAATAATAATTAAGAACAAAAGTCAATCGTTTAATATTAGTGTTATGTAAATAATCATTAATTAATTTCATATTAATTTTCTGTCCTGAACTTTGATAGACATCATGTAATTCATGAATCAATGGTTTCAGTTGATATGGTACGTCTTTTGTAACAATATTTTTTTTAATGAAATGATTACAATAATTTGAATATAATTCATTTCTCATAATTTCATATTTATTTTTATATTTTTCAAATAGTTTTTTATCTTCATAATAATGAATTAAATATTCATTTAGATTTCGTTGTTTATATAAAGTTAGGAATACAAACATTTTATTATTTTGATTAGGTTTCAATTCAAACATATATTTATAATCATCTGTAATAACAACATATCTGATATCATTTAAATAAATATTATATCCTTTATCATATTTATTTAATTTTTCTTCTTTAGAAAATTCATGATAATTTTTATATGATTTATTAAAGTTGAACGTATAATTCATTTCATTAATTTTAGAAATATTATCATCTTTTATAGTATATTCTTCAACAAGAATAACTCTGTTTTCATTAACAGGTGTAATATTACAATTATCTTTATGTTGTAGAACAAATGAATAACAATGACTTTTATCTAATTCATCATATTCGGAAAAACATTCATTAAACATATCTTTAAAGGATTTTTTAGCATCTTTATTCCAATAATTCTTTGCACCGATATAGCTTCTTGTTGCTAAAATCCATGTATTATTATGATAAAATAAATTAATCATTGTACCGTCATGTAATTGACTAATCTCCATATTATTATTAAAAAATATTTGATTTTCAGATTTAAGAGATTTCATAGGTGATAATGATACTATTTTGTTAGTTTTTTGATTAATGATAACACTTTTAAATAATTTTGTGAAATCATCAATTACAGTATTATGTTTATATTTAACTAAAGTTAAACCTAAAACATTATATGTATTAATTTGTAAATTAAGATTTTTTAATTTAACTAGATAATCTTCATTTTCATTTATAAAATTTTGAATGTCCATATTTAAACACTTTGATAATATAATAATTTTAATTTTAAGTAATAAATAAATAAGGTATATATATAATGTATTATTGTAAAGATTCTATAATGAACATAACTGGTTATTTACATATATTATCTATAATAATTACTGTATTTGGTACATTTAAACATATAGAATCTATTGAAAATAATAAACCACATAGTATATGGTTATCTGCAACTTTAGCTATCATGTTATTATTAAGAATACCTAATCAAGTCTGTATAGCATTTAGTATGTCACATGGGTGGTATACAGTTATTGGTACTATTATAGGTATATTGAGTTTCGTATATTTAACATATATTACTTATGAAAAAAAAGTTAAAAAAAAAAAATAAGATATTATATTAATATATATGAGTGATTCAATTAAAATAGAGGAACAAAATATTATGGATGATAAAGAAATTTCACAGGAAGGACAAGTAGAACAGGAAGGACAAGTAGAACAGGAAGGACAAGTAGAACATGAAGGACAAGTAGAACAGGAAGAAGGACATGAAGAAGAGGAAGAAGATCCTGAAAAATTACCACTATCATTGGAAGATGTTGACGTACCGTTCTACCCGGGTGAAATACAGGAAGATGTAGATGAGGATAAAATTCCTGTATTAGATGAAGGTAAAGAAGAGGAAGAGGAAGAGTATGAGACGGTTTCATCGGAAGATAAAGATTTAGAAACAGTGGTTCAAGATTATTCACATAAAATGTTAGAATTTAATACTGATTTTAATATAGGCGATTTATTTTTAATCATATTTTTTGATAAAGAAAAATATACTGATTATTTAGGAAATGTGACGGAAATACAGGATAATTATTTTGTATTAAATAATGAAAAAAATATTTATTATTCAAGTGATACAAATGAAATACAATTGGTACATGAGGATTATACTATAATTGATATAAGTAGAATATCACCGGTGAATACAGATGTATTCGAAAAAGAAGGTGAGATATTTAAAGAAGAAGGAATAGAATTAATAGTGGATGAAAAATCTAGAAAAGAAAAGATATATACTATTACAGAAATAAAGGAAGATTTTATATCTGAAATAATAAATTTATATGATATTTATGATAATGAATTATTAATTAAAAATATCACAGAAATGGCTTATTCATTTATAGATTTGATAGATGAAAATAAAATTACGAATGAAATAGATGATACAGATGTATTAAAATTTGTAAAAGAATTAATCAAAAATAATGGTTTTAAATTACCACATTATATTTTACCAATAATATCACTAAAAAAGAAATTATTTAATAGTAATACAATAGAAACAGATGATACTATATTAACTACTACAGAAAAAGAATTAATAGATAAATATAATCTTTTAAATAATACAGATGATTTTAGTTCAAAGGAATATATGAATTATATGAATAATTTATTCAGTGAAGAATTTAATTCATATAGAAATGATCCATCTAATAATGGTTTTACAATAAATTATAAAGGAAATATAATTAGAAACAGTATTAATGATATGAATCCTTGTGATGGGGGACCTGTTCCTTATACAGTGGATTTATTAAAAGTTAGAAATAATTTAATGTTAAATTTATTAATTGGTGATTCATCTCATCCACCATTAGTATTTGAAAGAGGTAATGTAGTTGATGAAAGATATATTAATATTATAGGTTTTTTATTTATACCAATTAATAATATAAAATCTATTAAAAATTTAGATATAAATAATAATTTATTTAATCTTAATGAAATAATAAATTTATCTAAAAAATCTAATATATCATTAAAAAAAATAATATTAAATAATGAAATATTATTGAATGATATTACAGAAGATTCTGTTAAAAATGAAACTTATGAACAAGGTTTTAATAAATATTTATTTAATATAAAGGATAAAATTACTTATATAAATTTTAAAGAATTATTAAAAAATAATTTTCCAACGACATCAGATATAGTTGATTCATTAAATACAGAATTAAATGATGATTTTAAACTTTATGATTTGATTTATAATTATGATAATTTATCAAAATTATTGAATTTATATGATATATCCATAAATGATATAAACTATAATAAAAAAGTAGAATTAAATAAAATAATTGAGGAAAATATAAAATCATATAATGAAATTTATAAAAAATTATTAAAGAAATATATAAAACCTATTAAAGAAATTAAAGTCATAAATAAAGAATTAGATAGTAAGGATAAAATAAAATTATGTACAGAATTAATATTCTCACAGAAAGATTTAGTATATAGAAATATTTTATTACATAAATTTATATCATTATATGGTAGAGATGCTAATAAAGAATCAGAAGATAAGCATTTTTATTATAATATATATGCTGATTCAGAGAAATTGATATGTAAACATTATTTATATTTAATAAATGGTGATAAAGATGCATTTGAAACTTTAAAAAGTTTATATGGTGATACACCTAAAAATGGTGATATATATTGTAAAAAATGTAGTAGATTTATATGTTTAGAGGATTTTTCAACATTTGAAGGATTCAATGAAGGTGTGCCATCTAGTATAAGAGAAGCTGCAGTTGATATAGAAGAAGAAATAGATTTAAATAAAAAAGATGTAAAAGATGCATATGATTTTATTAAAAATATATCTGAAAAATTCAATATAGTTTTAAAAAATGATGATATGATAAAAATAATAGAATTATATACATCAATAAATAATGAAGATTTATATAATTATAGATATAATAATGATGTTCTAAAAGAGCATCCATATATAAAATCATTAAATAATAAAGATAAAAAGGAGTTTAAGAAAAGCATCGATTCTTTTAAAGAATATTTAATAAATATAAATAGAATATTATCATCGATATTTTTAATATTTATACAAATTCAAGTATCAAATAATTCTTATAATATTAATTTTAATAATAGGATAAATATAATAAATTCAGATGAAAGTTGGAGAAAATTATATAGTGCGGATAATAATGCATCAATAAATATAAAAGTAATAACATATATAGAAGCTATATTACAATCATTAATAAAGAAATATCCTAAAGATAGAATATTCGGATATGTAAATGATTTGATGAGTGAAAAAGAAAAAAACAGTATTTTATTGACATTCAGAGAGCAATTTACGAATATAATAAAATATTGGTTAAATCCTCAATATAATTTATATACAAGTTTAGATAAATATTTTTTATTTGAATCTGGTATAAATACAGAATATATTAAAGATAGTTGGACAACTTATAAACCATTATATGATAATAAATTAGTACAAAAAATAAATGGATATTTAAATTTAAATAATTCATTATTTAAGAAATATTTTGTAAATAATAATTCACTTCAAAATATATCATTATTAAAAGATATAAATAATGATGAACCAAAATATCAAGAATTACATATTACATTATCAGAAATTATGAATAATCCATCATTTAAAAGATTATATAATTATTCATTAAAATTATATGGAAAATCTGAAGTATTTCCATTATTAAATCTATTAACAGAACAATTTATAAATACATTTACACCTAGTGGTAGAAAAGATATAATACAAATATTAAATAAATGTCATTTTAATCATGATATTAAAAAATATACTTCTATTCATTATGATTTATTTAAGAAAGTATTTTTAGAGGATATAATAAAATTAGAAGTAGAAAAAGATATTGATAATATTAAAAAGTTTCAATATATAAATTTAAATAATAATGAATACTTTTTATTGAATTCAAAAGTAAACAGACATTATTCATATAAACCTATGAATGTATATATAAATGATAGTTTTGAAAAATTAAGATCAGATAAATCTGATATATTAGATAATTTGTTTAAATATTATTGTTTAGATGATACGGATAATTTAATACCAAATTTATTAAATGATAATATGATTAATTATTTTTTAATTGATTTTAATGAAGAATTACAAGAAAATTTATCTGAATGTAAAAAAATAGATATTCCTAAGACACTAGAATATTTTAAATTAATAATGAATTATTTAATAATCAAAAATAAATTATCATATTCACATAATAATTATATAGAATATACAGAGGATTATAGTAATGATTATATTAATAATAATATATATATTAATATTGATATAGAAAATAGATTATTAAATGTTATTAATGAAGAATATATTAATAAAGATGATATAATATATACTAATTTTAATAATATAGGTGAATTAATTAAATTAATAATACATAAAAAAACAAAAAAAGAATTATTAGATAAAGAAGAAATATTTAATCAATTTAATATATTATTAAAAGATTTAATAAAACATCAGAAAAATTATATAGAGAATATAGATAAATTATATAATAATTTAATCAAAAATGATATGTATTTACAATTTAATGAATATCAAAAAAAGAGATTAAAATTTAAATTAAATAAGGAAGAAAATAAAACTTTAGAAGATTATTTAGGATTTATTCCAAATACGAATATAACATTTTTTATGAAAAAAATAATAGATAAAATATCTGAAAAAAATGTATCGGATAAAATGATAGATAATATATTTTATTATTTAAGTATACTTAAAAATAATAATAAGGGAAATTTTAATCCTAATATAAAGAAAGGTGAATGGAAAATGAGTGAATCAAATATAGATGATATGAAAGAACATTTATCAATAAATAATTTATTATTACATAATGATATGTTTTTTAAACATAACATGAAGGAATTTGAAGATGGTCGAGTATATTCGGGATTTAATCAATATAGATATCCTGCAACAGAAATGGATATATATATATATTTTGAAGGATTATATAATTATATAAATAAATTTAGAGAAAATATATATAAATTAAAGACATCAAAAGATAATATCATTAATATAAAATCATTAGAAATTATAAATAAATTTATATTTATATATATAATAAATAAAATAATAGAATATATAGATTTATTATTAGATGATACATCAGAGATATATAAACAAGAAAATGATATATATAATAAAATAAATAATGAAAATATTAATATTAATAATAGTATAATATATTTATCTAGATTTTTATTAGATATAATATTTAATATTTATGATAAATTATATGATAAAAATTGGATTTATATGGATTCTGAAACATATAAAAATAAATTAGATGAACACAATGCAAGAGAAAAACAAAATAATTTAGATAAATTAGATAATATGTCAGATGATAAAAGAAAATTATATTCTGTAAATCAAAAAATATCTGGAGGAGTAATGTATTTTGAATCTGAAAAAGCCAATTATGATTATAAAAATAGTGAAGAATATAAAAAAAAAACAGATGAAGAAAAAAAACAGATGGATAATGAAATGTTTGATGAAAATAGTGTAGAACAGGAAAATAATAATATAGATCAATCTACTGATGTATCTAATATAGATGAAGAAGGATATTATAATAATGAAGATATAGTTGCCGAGGGAGAAGAGAATGAAGATGATTTAGATGCATTACAACTTGATCAAGAATAAATATTATTTATAATAGGTTTTAATAACAATTCAAAATAAATATATTAATATTATATATGAATAAAATATTATTATTATTATTATTATTTGGAATATCTATGATTATATTAGGATTTATAAATATGAATAAGATATCTACTGAAAAAAAAATAATATATAAATATTTACCACGAAATGTATATGATGAAATTTTTTTCTCATTACCTTTATCACAATATGATAAAAAAATATATGATAATATGAATCCTGAATATGTACTTGAAGATGAAAATAATTATAATACTTTATCAAAAGTAATATAATTATTTACATACCCTATAAAATGGATATTCTCCACATTTAAGTGATAATCTTGTTATTTCACATATATCTCCAGTTGTTAATCTTTTATATTTAGATATTATATCTGTTTTTAAAATTATAGGTAATTGATTTATAGTAATATTACATTTAGTTAATATTTCATCTATAGATTTATTATCTCTAATACATTTATGTTCTGGTATTAATGAATGTTTTAATAAATTATTCGTTAATGAATCTATATTTATAATATATACATTTTTAAAATGTCTTAAACTAATATCATTATTTAATTCCATATTTAATGATTTTAATTCATCATTAATTTCTTTAGTTAAACCATGTTGAGATAAATTATTTTGTAATTCAATATTTAATATTGATATATAATTTTCAATTGATTCTGTAAAGTTTCCATCTACTATTACCATTATACTATCACAATCATTTATATAACCTGTTCCATATATTTCTTTAATAATTTTATCTCTAATTTTATCATTCACTTTTTGAGATGTTTTATCGATTTCTTTAAAATTGTAATAAAGTATTAATAATCTATAATTTGTAATTATTCTATGATTTAATATAATATTACAATTAAAACCTAATCCAAATTGTCCTATGAAAGAATTATCAGAATTTAAATATATTTTTTCTATTTCAGATTCAGTATAATCTGTAATAACAGATGTATCCCATTCATCACTTAAAATTTCTTTTAATGTATATCTAGATTTATTAATTTTCTCAGTTTTTTTCATATTATATTATTATATTTATATTTTTAAATCAAATTTAATATATATAATTATTATAATGAATTTATTAATTAAAGAATTTGATTATTTATATAATTTTTTTGATCATAATAATAATAATAATAATAATAATAATAATAATAATAATAATAATAATAATAATAATAATAATAATGACCGTTCATTATGTAAAAAACCTAAATATATTCCTGATTTCTGGAATACTTTAGATACAGGTATTAAAGATCATACTAATTGTTATAGTTATGTAATGGATAGATATGAATTAAATGCTGATAAAAAATTACAACCAGGTGAATTATCATCAGGTAAATTCGGTTCATATGATTGTAATGTAATTTTGAATAAATTAAGAGAAGATTATAATATTTATAATATTATGAAAGTTGATAAGAACTATAAACCACCTTGTAATCATTATAAAATAGCTTTAGTTATTGATGATGTAGGTGATGAACAAGATTATCATTTTTATAGACAAGATGATGATGGATATTGGTCACATAAACCAGGTAAAAATAATGTTAGAAGACACGATGCTTCTGGTAATTTAATAAGAGACCCTGAAACTGCTGATAGAAACTATGATGAAAGAGATGATGACTCTAATAATGAAACTGATAATAATTACTATAAATTTTGTGGATATTATTCAGTACCATATGATGGTGGTCCTTTTAAAAGGTTTAATTGAATTTTCTAAGACTCTAATATTAAAGTTATCGACGCTTCTCCGGTTCCATCTAATATTATTCTTGGGGGGCAAAGATTTGTTAATATTTTCTGGCTGTTCGGATGAGAGGCAAATTTTGAATTATCGGTTACGCCCTGTACAGCATATGAGCAAAATGTAACATTCGTAATGGTAGTTTGGTAGTTACCAGATAAATTATTGCTTGGAGTTAAAAAATAAGGTTTATTAGCTAATAAATTATTAAATTCAAGGGTAACACCATCACTTATCGGATATGTTTCATTATTTAATGTTAAAGTTACGCCGGGCACTCCGTAATCATCAGTTATATTTATTGTGAGTTTAAGGGGTTGATACTTTTTTATGGATAGTGGTTGGGTGTCCCAGACCACAGGAGCATCGTTTATATGTGTAAGTATCCCGGAAGCACTATATATCGGTGACGAGGTGTGTATATATGTCACTGTTACTTTTCCATGCTGCATTTGATAAGATGCATTTACATACTGTGGGTCATAACCCCATTTAGAGTCATTTATTGTCCAATCTAAATGGTCACCAGTTCTAACACCAATATAACTACTATTTAGGACAAGAGATGCAGACCAGTCCGATCCGGTATTTATAAAAGAATGTCCTCCTCCTCCTGGGGCCACAGAACTACTATAATTTCCATCACCACCTGTACCACCTTTATATCCACCACCACCTCCTCCAGGGTGGAATGCAGATCCTCCCCCACCACCAAACCCACCATCACCATCACCATACGACGGTGGGTCACCAGCAGGAGCATATCGTATTTCACCACCTATTAAACCGTTTAGGAAGCTTGCACCACCTGTCCAGCTACCAGATGTGGTGATTGTCGCGACGCCAAGTCCGTCGAAGAACCATCCGCCTCCACCGCCGCTATAATAAGCTCCATAACTGGCATTTATGGCTGATCCATTTATTGGAAACAAGTCATTACTATTCATATGTGATACATGTGTATTATTATTTACAGATGTCCATGGTGCTATAGTAGTAGATGAACCCGTCCAATTAGTAGTGCAGGGAGCACCGCCTGAGCTAATACCAGCAGCAGCAGCCCCACCCCCACCACCTGCCACCAATAATATATCGGATGTTGATACATCCTCATAATATCCTGTGGATGGTTCTTTTACAAAATATGAAGCACCACCTCCACCTCCACCAGAATACAAATTAATTCCACTATTGTGTGATGGTGGATTGGTTGGACCTGAGAGAACACCCTTTTGTCCTACTACTATAATATATACGTCACCCATATTTAATGAAAAAGTAGCAGACACTTCTGCACCATTTCCTCCACTATTATTTCTATAAGTCCCTCTAGTATGACCTCCACGAGCTCCACATACTTCTATATTATAATAACCTGTTTTAGGTACTGTCCACAATTGATAACCTGGTGGATCCACCTCAAAAATAAGACTACCCGATAATTTATCGGTATAGTTCCACCACTTTTCGCTGACCCCTGCATAAATGGAATCATAATGGGCTTTACATGTACTATCTGTGGGACCATATTGTCCTGATGCATTACAATTCGTAAATGTAAATGAACCAGATTCCTGTCCAGATGTAGCATCATCAAACCATGCATAAAGATTTGTATCAACAAGGGCGGGGGCACTATAAAAATGTTTATGTGCTGCGTTTTGATGGACATGCCGGGTATTATCATGCAAGTCGACCGGATGTCCTTTAAAACCATGACTAGCTATAGACTTATAACTAGATTGTTGAAACAACCATAGTTTATCAGGTATCTTAAAACTCATATTATATATTATATAATTATATAATTATTTAAATATCTTAAATAAATTTATATTTAAATAATTATATATATTATATATATTATATGTCAATAATTTTAACAGCCAAAGGTTCTTTAGATCAACATTTAATAGGTAATCCTCAAATAAGTTTTTTTAAGATCGTTTATAGAAGACATACTAATTTTTCCATGCAACCCATGCAAATTCCTTTAGAAGGTAATATTACCGATACTGGTGGATATTTTCAAACTAAAATATCAAGATCAGGTGATTTAATTAATAAATTGTGGTTTGATTGTCGTATTTCAGCATCTAACTCATCCTCGCTAACTTCTAATGATTACTTTACATGGACAAGAAATACAGGTGCAGCATATATAAAAGATTATAGTTTACAGATAGGTCAACAAATAATAGATAAACAAGATAGTGATTTTTTAAATATTTATTCTGAAATATATGATCCTTTTAATGATAGTTGGTCTGGTTTGAATAAATCAGTCGCACGTGATAAAGTGTATTATAATCAAGAATTTAGTATCAATCATGCTGGAATGAATCCCAATGGTTATTTACAATTATATATTGATTTACATTTTTGGTTTTGTAAAGAAAACCGTCCAGCTTTACCAATAATATGTATTCAAAATCAAGATATAACATTAAATTATAATATTAGAAGTACTGCAAGTTTAATAAATGGCAGTTTTGCGACGACTGCTGTAATCTTATATAATACCGATACCTTGAAATTATATGGTAATTATATATATTTGGATACAGATGAAAGAAGAAGATTCGTACAAACAACACAAGAATATTTAATTGAACAGATTCAATATTTATCTAAAGATTTGATTCCAGGATCCACTAATAATATACAATTAAATTTTAATAATCCCATCAAACAATTATTTTGGTTTATACGAAATAATAAATCTAATACAGAAGTATTATCGGACGGAAGTAATAGTCATGTATATTATAAACCACAAAATTTAGATGTTGATGTACAATTTGATTTAGAAAATAATCATAGAAGGTTCTCTAATAATGATTATTTTAATTATAATGCTTCCAGTATGGACGCTAATTTGAATCAGGAATTCATAGCAAATGTGAGAACAAATTATAATTTTAAAACAGCCAATATATCTGTAAATGATGTTGAATTGTTTAGTCCTCAAAAAACAAGTTTTTTTGAATTACAAACATATAACCATGCACATGTGAAATTAGATACTAGTGGTGGACTATTTATGTATAGTTTTGCATTGAAACCAGAGGGTTATCAACCCACTGGTACATTTAATATGACATATGTCGACAGATGTACTCTTAATTTATATGATGTAAAATTCGACTCGACTAATGATGGTCCTACACATGTTAAAGTATATGCTATTAATTATAATATTTTAAGAATTATGTCCGGTATGGCTGCTTTAGCATATAATAATTAATTATTGTTGAGCACATTGTTGCATCCCTCCTGGAGGTACACCACCACCATTACCTTGTGATTCTTCTTCTGAAATATCTTCAACTGATTCTTTAAACTTATTATATGATATTTTAGGATTTTTTTCTGTTAAATCATATATTTCAATATCTGATTCTATTTCATTTATAGTTGATTTATTCATTTCCATATTAAATCCACCTTTTATCAATATATCATTATCTATGGTAATTTTATCAGGAAATATAATATTAAATATCATATATAAATCACCTTTCAACATCGGCGAATTATAATAAGGCATTCCTTCTTCTTCTATACATTGTAGTAATTTTTCATTAATATTTTTATAATAAAAAATAGATCCTAAAGGACCCGATTTCTTTGATTTTAATAATGTATCAATACTTTCTTTATAAAAATATGTTTCTGATCCCTTAATCATAAATCCTGTGATATTTTCATTCTTTAGTTGTCCATTTTCAATTATATCTTTTATCTTATTTTCATCATTTAATTGTGCTTTTGCGAATGGTTCAATATTTAAATCACATACCATACTCTCCCATTCAATTTTTTCATTAAATATATCATAATTATTTGGTTTAATTATTTTATTATTTTTTATTAATATTTTTCTCCCATCTAAATGATTTAATTCTATTTTAAATCCTTTTAATGCTTCTAATAATGATATATCTTTATTTATAAATAAATCATATCCTTTTCTAGTAAATATTTCATTTTGAATTTCTTTAACAATTACTACTAAATCACCCGTTTCACCATTTACAATGTCATCTCCTTTTTCATATACAGTTATTTTATGATTATTAGGTGATCCCCTAGGTATTGTTACTTTAATATTTTCAGTTATATTATTTATACAATAGTTTTTACCTTGACCATTACATGTTGAACATGGTTGTTGTATTTGTTGTATCATTGGACCCATTCTAACAGTCTGTATAACCATACCTTTCCCTTTACATACATCACATCTGGTTACACTATCCATATCTATAATTTTTCTATTAATAGTAATATTTAATGTTTTTCCATTATAAATTTCATTCAATGTCATATTTACTTCATGTTTAATATTATTTCCTTTCCTTGTATTACTTTGCTGGACACCACCACTGAACATTTGACCAAACATATCTCCACCCATACCCATACCTTCACCCGATTCACCAAATTTATCATAATTACTTCTTTTATTATCATCTGATAAAGTTTCAAACGCAGTAGTTAGTTCTTTGAATTTATTAGGATCACCACCTTTATCTGGATGATGTTTCATTGCTAATTTATGATATGCTTTCTTTATTTCTTTTTTTGACTCATTTTTATTTACACCTAATATTTTATAATATTTTTCATTATCAACTTTATTATTCATAGATTGATTGAAAAACATTTTAATTAATATATTAATTTATTTTTAAGTTTATTTAAAATGATTTATATACTTTCTTTATTTTCTTACCACTCTTAAGTATCATATATTCGTTTTCTTCTTTTTTTATATTTTCTTGATTCAAATATAATTCTATATTTATTAAATATTCTTCTAAATAATATTTTTTTTCTTTATCATAATCTAATATTTCATTAAGTTTTTCATTAAATGATACACTTTTCTTCATTATAATATTATAATATTAATATATTGTTAAATCAAATTTTAAATATTTTATTATTTATTTTACGGACTCTTTTTGTATTAGGACGTTTTGTTTTTTTAGGTTTTTTAGATTTCTTAGGTTTATGTTTTTCAACTTTTTTAGATTTTTTATGTTTTTTATGTTTTTTAGACATTTTTTTAGCAGCATATTCAATTTGTGATTGATCAGATTTATCAGATAAATCTGATCCACTTGATGTTTTTGTAAGTTTTTTTGTTCTCATATGTCCATATAAATTATGACGTGTAATTGGCATATCTGATTTATGTATATCTATTTCTTCAGGATCTATCATCAATGCATAAAATGAATTCATTTCATTACGTATGCTTGTTTCAATATGTTTTGAATATTTACCATCTGTATCATTACTAAATTTAGTAATTATTTCAGTAAGTTCTTTCGGTTCTGGTTTTTTATGAGCTGGATCATCCATTATTATATCATATGCTTTAGATCGTAATTCTTCAAAATCTTTATGTTGTTTTAATGTTTTCAACGGATTTGATTTCTTTTTATCAGCATATTTTTTAGATATGATAGGTAAATATTTTGTACTTTTTATACCATTTAATAATACATAATTTAATTCACTAAGTTTATCATATAATGTTTTATATTGTTTATCCATTGTATCCCTATTATTTAATTTTCTACATAATGGTTTATCACCTTTTGTATGTATTTCATATACTCTTATTAACACATTATTTTTATCTATTAAAGAATCTAACTTTTCATGTAAGACATCAATTTCTTTCTTAAAATCTAATGATATTTTACTTTCTTCATATTTTTTATCTTTTTTATTTTCATTCAATATGTTATCATATATTAATTTCATTTCATTCATAATATTATATATTTTTATTGTATTTTTATTAAAATATGTTGTAGCAGATAATAATATTTTTAATCCTTCACATTTACCTGATAATGTTGTTTCCAATGAATATACTTTAGTTAAATATATAAATGTATTAATCATAATTTCATTTATATCTTTAATAATTTCACTCATTTATTATATAGAATATAATAATATATATATTATATATATAATGAGTGGAAGTGGAAAATGGAAAAAAGTAGGAAAAAAGTGGGTTCAATTATCAAAATCTTTAAGTAAATCAACAAGTAGTGAAGCGAATGAAAAACGCGTCAAAATAGATGAAAAATGGTTAAAAATATCAAAAGCAAAACCTTATATAAATAAAATACTTAAGAAAATATTGAATCATGAAAAAGATAGTATAGAATATCTATCACATTTAAGTAAATTACCTACAAAATCTTTACAAGAAAGAGTTGATGAATTAAAAACTGGTTTTAATAATGTAGAAGATTTCTATAAAGATTTCTTGTTCAATTCATCATTAAGAGATTTTTATAAACAAGGATCTAAGAAAAAACATTATAAGAAAAAACCTACTAAAAAACATAAAAAAGGATCTACTAAAAGAAGATCTACTAAAAGAAGATCTGTTAAAAGAAGATCTGTTAAAAGAATATACACTAAACGAAGATAATATCAACAAATAATACAATGTAATCTTTCACGAATTTTCTTCTTCTCTATTTTTCCATATATATTCTCTTTTTCAATTGTATCATTTATTGTATTATCTATTATAATTGATTCATTAGATTCATTTAAATCTATATGACTATTTCTTAGAATATTATTTTTATTAATATTATCCTCTTCCAATAATGATTTACGTAATTCTTTCTTTTTTACATTATCCTTAAATTCTAATTTTAATTCTCTCCATAATTCAGGTACATGATCCATATTTATTTTTATATTTTATTTATATTTATTTATAAATATAAATCAAATTTAATAAATTTGATTTTTATCATAAATAATTATCATAAATATGAGTGAAGAACAAAATAAAGCCATTATATATAATATATTACAAATTATAGGTGGGTTTTCACTATTTATTCTATGTATGATATGTATATACAAACGAGCACAAGCAGAAGGAAAGAGGGACCTGAGACCATCAAAAATAAATGTTATTCAGAAAAGTAGTCCTGACAAAATAAAAGAATTAGAAAATAGGATAAAACAATTAGAATTAAGAATATAAGAATATAATATTTAAATTTTAAACGCGTATATTATATAATGGATTACAATAAATTAGATATTCATATAAATAATTATAAAACAAATAATATATTGGCATTAAAAGAAATATTACTAACAATACTATTCAACTATATTATATTATATATAAGACATGATATTAATATTGTATTGTGGATATTTTTAAATACGCTTATATTATTAAGATGGTTTATGATATTCCATGATGTAGGTCATAATTCCTTTTTTACTTATAAAAAATGGAATAAATATACACAAAAATTTGTATCATATTTAATATTTACACCGTCTAAATGGAAATATGCTCACACATATCATCATAATAATAATGGGAAAAATATAGAATATAATGATACTATATATATGACTAAAAATCAATATGATGATTCATCTAATATAATAAAAATAATATATAATATTTTTAGAAATCCTATTATATTTTTTATATTTGCTCCATTTATTTATTGGTTTATAATTAATAGAACACCTATTAAATTAAATAAATGGATAAATATGTATAATAAAATAGAAAATACCATTATGAATATTATACTAGCTCATATAATATATAATGATTATATTATTTATTATTATATATCAATATATTTTACCACATTATTAGGTATGTGTTTTTTCCATTTACAACATACTTATGAAAATAGTTATATTTCTGAAGATAAAAATTGGAATAAATATGATGCGGATTTAAAAGGTAGTAGTTATTTGAAAATTCCATATATATTTAAATGGTTTACAATGGGAATTGAATATCATCATATTCATCATTTAAATTCAAAAGTTCCTGGGTTTTTATTACAAAAATGTCACGAGGAAGCACCCAAACATTTTTGGAAAGATGTCACGTATTTAAATTATAAAAATATTTATAAATCCTTAAAATTAATGTTTTATGATGAAGATAATAGAAAATATTTTTAAATTTGATATTATTAAATTGAAATTATATTCATAACTATATTAAAAATATTCATAAATCAATGATTTTTAAAGAAAAAGACCAATGTATAATATGTATGGAAGATTGCTCTGATAAATTATGTAAATGTAATGCGTACATGCATTTACATTGTTTAATCGAGTGGAATAATAGTATTTACAATATTAATCAATCATCGTGTCCTCATTGTAAGAGACCCGTACACATAAAAGAAAAGAAAATATATCATAAAATTATATATATTTATTTATGTGATTTTATTAGTAATTTTATAAATAATATCATTCAATATTTTAAAAATTTTATCTTATCATCTATTAAATTTATGAAAGATCTTGGTGTTATGTTATTTAATATTTTAATATTTATAATATTTTGTATTATTATTCCAAATATAGTTGGTATAATACTTTTCTCTTTATATTATCTATATAATAAAGATAATATTCATATGACATATGTAGATTATATTGAAAATAATATGATAATGGCATGGTTTATTGGTTTCTTAACTATGATAACTATTGTCCATATATGGGCTAGAAGAAAGACAGGTGATTGTCGTTTAGGTGATGATTGGTGATATTATTTAGCATTCTTTCTATAAAAATCTCTGCTTTCCCATTGTTTATTATAAGGTATTTTTGTATTTCTTGTGTTTTTTGATTTTACTTCATTATAAACTTTATTATTTATAAAATTATATAAATCATTATTTATAAAAAATCTTGTAAAATCACGACATTCATATCTTTCAAATATTGGTATCAATCGGTTAATTTTTCTAAACATTTATCACTATTATATAATATGTTATATTTTTTTATATACTTTAACTTTTTTTTATGATAAGAATCAATTAATAATGATCTTATTATTTTATATAAAAACATTACAATTCTTTCATTTATGATAACATTACTTACTACATTTTTATATTTATATGTGTCAAAATATAAATATAAAATTGAATATATTAACGGGGTTCTTAAAAACAATAATAATGATATTCTTTTATATTTAACATAGTTCTTCATACATCCTAATACAGGTATAATTATTAATGAATACATCATATATATATGGATAAATTTATACTTAAATCAAATTTAATATAACTTTAATTTTTTTCTATATTATATTATAAAACAATGGGAACGGATCAAATTATGTATTGTATAGTTGCGTTAATTTTAGGAATGCTTTTGGCAAATATGCTTAAAAATGTATGTGGGTGTAAGAATGTTGTAGAGGGATCGAAAGTTCACGGCTCCAAACTCAAGGATTATATCGTTGGTCTGGATGGGTACACGGTGGGGTGCGTGGAGTCGAGCCTCGGTCGTTGCGCCAAGTTTCCGCCATTCAAATGCGATAAGGGCAAAATCGCTGCATCGATTTTATCGTGCCAGGATAACCGACCACACGGCATGGAATATATATATAAATAAATTTATACTTAAATCAAATTTAATATAAATTTGATTGATTTATTATCATAAAATAAATAGACATACAGAAACAGATTTAAAAAATGAGATCAAAAGAAGAACATGATACTGTTAAATGGATGTTGAATAAAGGATTTTCTAATAACTATATAGAACATACTATTAATATTTTTGAAAAAGAAGGAATATCATTCAGTATAAAAACTATGAATTCTTTCAGTTTAAAAGAACTTAAAGAAGGATTTGAATATTTTGATAGAAAAGATAACGAAGATTTTATTAAAGAAATATTATCAGATATGAAAGGATTTAATATTAAAGAAAGTATTAAACAGTTATGTCATTAATTGTATCATTAATTTCTGTATAATTATAATATATTGGTGATGTAGAATTATTATCATACAATATACCATCATTTGTTAGTAAATATACAGATGCAAGTAATAATAAAGATATTGTAGTGAAGCATATACATTTTTTATGTTTTTTTAATTCTATATTCATATATTTATATATATATATATATATTATAAATCTTAAATATTCAGGTTTATATTATAAATTTGAATTATTTATTTATTTATATTATTAACATGGATAATAAAACTATATCAGAATTAAGGGAATATTGTAGAGAGAATAATTTAAATGGTCATAGTAAATATACTAAAAAACAAGATCTTCTTAATTTTGTAAATGGATATATCAAGAATATAAAGAATCAACAAATTATTGAAGATAATAAATATGCTAATGCTTTATTAGAATCTGAAAAAGAATATCATAAAAATGAACAAAGAAAAATATATTTGAAACAAAGAGAAGCATTTATGAAACAAAGAGAAGAATTTCTGAAGAAAAAAAAAGAAGAAGAACTTAAAAAACAAGAAGATATTATTAAAAATAAATTAATTCAAGAAACATTGACAAATCAAAATGAAGAATATGAAAATGCTTTGAAAGCAGATTTATTACAAAAAGAGAAGGAAGAGTATATTATAGAAAGAGATAAAATGTATGCTCAAAAAATTAGTAATGAAGAATTAGATAAAATGCGATTAGCTAGATTATCTAGATTTAGTTGATATTATTTATATATATTATTTACTTGATTATTTACTCTCATAAAAGTTGTACATTTTGATAAGTCTTTTAAATTTTTTGCGTTTACATATGTACAAGTTGATCTAATCCCACCTAATAAATCATTAATTGTATTTTCAACAGATCCTTTATATTTTATTTTTACTGTTTTTCCTTCAGATGATCGATATTTATTTACACCTCCATAATGTTTATTCATAGCTGTATCTGAACTCATACCATAAAATACTTTATATTTTTCATCATTTTCTTCTATTAATTCTCCCCCTGATTCATCATGTCCTGCTAATATAGAACCTAACATAACAAAATCAGCACCGGCACCGAATGCTTTCGCCGCATCACCTGGACATGTTATACCTCCATCAGATATAATATGACCATTACATCCGTGTGCTGCATCAGAACACTCAATAATAGAACTTAATTGTGGCATCCCCACACCTGTTTGTAATCTGGTTGTACATACTGATCCTGAACCAATACCTACTTTAACAATATCTACTTTTCCATTTAATATTAATTCTTCAACCATTTCTCTACTCACTACATTACCAGCAATTAATATACAATCTGGAATTAATTCTCTTACTTTTATACAAAAATCTACTAATTTTTTAATATATCCATTTGCAATATCTACACATACTATATTACATTTACTGGGATATTTATTATATAGAAAACTTAATTTATTAAAATCTTCGTCACGGATACCAATCGATACAATATAATTATTATCACAATTTTCTGGATATTCATCAACATTCATAAATTTATGAAAACATGTTAATATATTATATTCATTTAACTTATTATACATATCCACCGTACCAACTGTATCCATATTTGAAGCAATAATCGGTATTCCATTCCATATCTGTTTAGAATGTGGAAATTTAAATTCTCTTTCCATCACAATATCTTTTCGCGATTCCAATGTAGATCTTTTAGGTCGGATTAATACATCACTAAAATCTAATTTTATATCTTGTTCAATCTTCATATTTAATATTATTATCAATTTATATTTAAATAGATTATATTGAAATCCTATACAGAAAAAGTAGTACCACATCCACATTTTCCTGTAGCATTTGGATTTTCGAATATAAATCTATTTCCCATTATATCTTGTGTCCAATCAATAGTTGTTCCTAATAAATATAATAATGATTTACCACAAACATTTATTTTAAAATCATCTATCTTAACTATTTCATCTATTTTTTTGGGTTCATCATTATTAGGTTCTAGATTATATTTTAAACCATTACAACCTCCTCCTTCAATACTGAATAATATATATTTTGATTTATTTGTATTCATAATATTACTTAATTGTTTACTCGCCACAGCTGTCACATTAATAACACTTTTATTCATATATTAATTAATATATAATTTTATGAAGCATATTTAACAGTCCATTCTTTAGCAATTCTATTGTGTTCAATTTTATTTGTTTTATATAAGTTTGCTATTTCAGGAACCAATGGATCGTCTGGATTAGGATCTGATAATAATGATGTTATGGATAATAATAATTTTGATATTGTTAATGAAGGACTCCATTGGTCTTTTAATATATCTAAACATATTGAACCATTAGAATTTACATTACAATGATATATTTTTGTTTCAAAATTCACTTTTGGTGGTTTAAAAGGATAATCTGTTGGTAGATATATTTTTAAGAAAAATACTCCACCTATATAAGGTGTATCTTCTGGACCCAATATAGTAGCTTCCCAACTAAAATAATCATTTTTTATTGGACCAGCACTACAATTCGCAGGTGGATCATCCATTAATTCTTTATGTTCTTTTTTGATTCTTTTCAATGACATTGTATATATTATAATACTTGTTATTATTTTAAATATATTAAATTTAAGGAACATATTCATCCGCCACTATTCCAATTAATTTTTCGACGGGAGTACATTTTTTTCTCCGTCTTTCTTCATGATCCACCTTATCATTATCATCATATTTCAATTCTACAAAAATTACTTTCTTTTGATATCTAGTTCTAAAAAAATCAAACCAGCTACGCATGGAATTTTCATCTTGCGTATATTTTTCTAAAATATTCTTAGGAACACTAGTATTTAGAAATTCCGTCTGACTAGCGCTCCATTCACCCGGATCCTGCCATTTTTTTTCCCAATCATCATCATTATAAAAACCACACGGGTCCCAAATTAGCTCTATAATAGGACTTTGAAATACTACCTCTTTTTCTTCGGGTAATCTAGATTTTTCTTCATCCATTACTATATATGGCATGTTTTCATCCACCTTCCATATTATACATATGTGACCTTGTCCTACACCTTTTGACCTTGAAAAATCCGCCGCAATATCAGATGATTTACTCACAGAAAAGAATCCATTTTCTTTATATTGTCCATTTTGATCGAATGGATATATCCACATATCCTTAATACCTCTAAAGTATCTGTGCTTAAACTCGTCACCTAATACAACAATATCACTTTTACAAGCGTAACCTTGTGTCAATCCTTCTATTAATTGTTTTGTTTTTACCTTGAATATTTCACGTTTAGTATTTAACGACACCCACCATGATGGCGCATTCGGTTTATCATCATCACGCAGGTGTTGATATTGTTTTAAAATATAATTATCTAATATTGATCCGGGCTCAAAATAAGTTTTGGGATTTCTCTTGAAACCATTCACATAATTATCAAAATAACGCGAATAATCCATACAAAATAAAATGAATGTCTTGCGACCCTCACAAGTTTTTTTTCCAATAGCGTTTCTAATAAAACCATACATATCCCAATCTAAAAAACGATCGGATATACTCCAACTATCATTATACGGTTTAACTATATATATGGTCCCAATATTACTTATGTTGATGCTTTTTGTTAAATTTTGAGATATAAATATACCAGGGTTTGACTGGGGATCATTTGAGAGTGTACCATCTCCACCCAAAGGTGCTTCTATTTTTTCATCAAATCCTAATCCTATAAAATTTCTATCTCCATATTGAATATGTGAAGTTTCATATAATGTCCTCTCTGTATCTTTAGAATCCGTTATCATTTTTGCCTTTATTAATTGTTTAGAACCTGTTATTTTTAGTCCCTTAAAATTATCTTCTGCTTTAATAATATATACTTTTCCTATATTGACATCGCGTAAACCTTTATATTTTCTGAGAGCATCTTTCTCTATTAGTGTCATGGGAGTGAAAGGAGACACAATTAAACATACAAAACCTTTATTCTTTATTAATTCGTGTATGTATGGAAATTCTGGTCCTTTAATACTATTATTCAAATCAATTAGGAGAGGTACAGAAGCAGAGGGGTCCTCTTCATCTCTTAAATTTAATAAAACTAACAGTTGATTATATGATTTTTCAACAAAATTTTTAAGAGATTCAAAAAGTCCTCCTCCTTTTTTTATTGCTTTATGATGTATTTTTTTGCTTATGGGAAGTTTAGATTTTGATTTTTTTTTTTTTTTAGTTTTAGTATTAGTTTTAGTTTTGTTTTTTGGTTTTGTTTTCGTAGATTTATTTTTGGGTTTTACACTTTTTTTTTTATCTTTCATTAAATTACTAGATTTTTTTGCCCGTCGAGTTTTTGGCTTTGTGATAATTTTGATTTTGTGCCTGCGTGACTTCCTCTTTGATTTAAGTTTTTTGTTGTATACCTTGGAACCTTTTTTTGATTGATTTTCATAGTTTATTATTGCTTCATTTTTTTCTTTATCAGAGTTCCAATTAAGTCCGTGAAGTTTTTCTCGAAGACCCTCATATTTAGAATAATACTCTTCATATATTCTTTTCATATGGTTTGTTGATATATTATATATAATAGGTAGTTTAACTCCTATCTCCATTAAACTAAAGTTATCTTGAAAGTAATCTGTGATTTCTGGATTTAAGTCTACAGTATCACTATCTTTCATATATACTTGTCCCTCTTTAGAACTGACCGCGTCCATATAATCAAAGGGATTTTCACCTTCATCTGAGATTTCTGGTGGACGCACATCATCAGGCGGGCTATAAAATTCAATTATCTCGAGGGTTCGCTTCTTATTCTTTAGAACAGAATCTTTCCAGAAATTTAATTTTTTTAACACTCGTTTACACATATCATAAAACCAAAATACACGAGGAAATAGTGTATCATATTTTATAATATCTTTTTCCATTTTCGACACCACCCTTTTTAAAAAAGAGCTGGTATAAAAATTCTTTTGCATGTTCGACTCATAAAATATTTTTTCCAAAAAATTAGAATTCTTACTATTATGGGGAACAATTACTTTTAAATACTGGTCATCCAAAATTTCGGATGAAAGAATACCAATACTACTAAAAAAAACTTTGAGTGTTTTATAAAATTGGTTTGGGTCGCCGCTGAGATGATGTTTACCCGGGTGTTCCAAAGTATGTTTTTTTAGTTTAGTCTCGACAAATCCCATGTCCCAATCTCTGGGACGCTTTAATTTGGCAGCTGATCTGAGAAGATCATCCGATCTGAGAAGATCATCCGGTCTGAGAAGATCATCCGATCTGAGAAGATCATCCGGTCTGAGAAGATCATCCGATCTGAGAAGATCATCCGGTCTGAGAAGATCATCCATTATAATATATATATTATAAAAAAAATTATATTATATCAATGAATGCGTATATATTATATTAATATATTTATAAATTAGAACTCATATATAATTTATTCATTACTGATTTATAATCTAAGTTTAATCCTATTCTGAATATTTTTCCACTATTATCTCTTTTAAACATATCTTTAGTTAAATAAACATTTCCTTTATAATAATTTTTATTTCTTTTCAAATCATTTATGACTAGTTCTGTTCCTAAATATTCATGTTTGATTGTATCTTCTTGTAAATTATGACCATATGTAGCAAATACATAATCTTCAATTAATACAGATTGCCTATTACTAATTACAAAAGTATACATTTCTTCACATTTAATAGATTCTGGTTTTTTAATATTAATTGGGAAATTCCAACCACTTGTTAACCCAAAACCTATAATGGGATGATATGGTGTAATATTTAATACATTATTATCTAATCCTTTCAATGATACCATAGTTTCTATATTATCACATTTTGTAACTATTACACATTCAATATATCCTGATTCTATATGTTGTACGCCATTTATGATATCTACTGTTATAACTTCATCTCCCTTTTTAACATCTTCTACTTTCTTAAATATATTATCTTCCATACGAATTCTACTTCCCTTGGCACAACATCCTCCGCCTTGAACATTATACGAAGCCATTGTCTGCATACGTGGTAATGCTGGACGATTATGTGATCCTGGATAATTGAAACCAAATGCACGTTGTGTTTCTTTAGGTGGTGGCATATTATCAAAGATATCTGATACTTCATCTCTTAGTTTTTCAAATAATTCTCCGCCAAAATTACTCACACCTTTATCCTTAAAATTATTACATATCTCATTTTCATATGCTGTTTTTAATGATCTTAAATAATGAATACCCCATTTAGTAAACCAATCCTCTCTTTCACCTTGAGATGTCATATTTAATGCTTCTTTTACCTGTCCATCCAGATCCAATACTATATTTTTTATATATTCATTATCTTTTACTTCTCTATTACAAGATATTTCTAATAATAGATTATCTAATGTTGTTTTAAATCCATCATCATTGAATTTCTTAAGAGTAATACATCCATCTAACATATTATATGTTTTATATCTGTATAATTGTTCATAATAATAGTCATCCAATATATCATGTAAATCAGATTTAATAGTTTTTCCATTAATATTTATTTCTACATTCGATACATCCTTATCTACTTGCATTACAATATTTTTACTTTGACCATATTTTAATGAATTAATTTTAATTTCTTGAATACTGTCATCTACATAATTAATTTTTACAGGAATATTATAAAGTGCTGTTGTAAAGAAATTACTTACTCCATGAATAAATACATTTCCTAATAATGATGAATCAGGAATAAATGAATATCCATCTCCACCAGATAATTTGGAAATATTATCCAATAATTCAGATTTAAGACTATATCCAAATCCATAACAATTTATCATACATTTAAAATCATGATGATTAAAATATTTTTCTAATTCATATTCATGACCTCTATTAGGTTCAATATTAGGAACTCCATCTGTTAGAAGTTTAATAACTTTCATTTTATTAGGTGGTGAATGAAGTCTCAAACAATCCAATGATGTTTTTAGACCATCCCATATATTCGTTGTACTCAATGGTGTTAAATTGTCTAATCCTTCTTCAATTAATTTCTTATTTTCAACCGTACATGACATATTTACAAATATTTCCTTAGCTCTATCTGTATATGTAATAATTGAAATATTATCTTTTACATTTAATGTATTCAAAATAGTTTTAGCAGCAGAAACTGTTAGTGATAATACTGAAATACCATGACTAACTGAACTACCATCACCACCCTTAATTGGAGCATCTGAACCCATTGACCCAGACACATCAATACATAATACCATATCTACTGGTTGTCTAATAACCATATTAGGAACATCAGTTCTAATAAAGAGAAGACCATCCTTAACAGATGCTTTAAATTCTATATTGTTTTGAACATCATTAAATTCCTTAAGATCTTCTTTTAATACTTGTGATTCAATCTTAAGTTGGTCTTCAGATAGTTTATCTCTCATAGAATCGATAGTTTTCTTAAAAGGAATATTAGTATATAAATCTTTTTCAATCAAAGGTTTTCTAGTCAAAGGAGATGTATTACTCTTAGATAACCATTTCATAATAGCAGAGCGTTCATATGTATGACCTTCCTGATCAGTAACAGGATCTTTCATTAGTTCACCAGTAATAGGACAGTAAAAGTCATTCGGTACAAAGATTGTTTCCATATTTAATATATATATAATATTAAATTTACTTTTAAATCAAATTTATTTATAATATATTATATTATAAATGATAGGTTCTGGTAAAAAAAAACATAAAAAGAAGAAAAATATAGAAAAAAATAGTAAAACAAAAAAATATTCAAGAACAAGGAAAGAACATAGAGCATTAAAAAGATCTGAAAGGAAAATAATATTAAAAAATCGTTATAATTTATCTGATTCATCCGAATTTAAAAGTGTATCTCAAAAATTAGATGAACATTTAAGTGCAGCAGAATTTAAAAGCGCATCTGAGAAATACTCAGAAAAAGGTCTCCGTGTAAAATCTATGGAAGAAAATAATCAAAAATTAATTGAACGAGTTATTTCTTTTAAAAAAGGAATATATTCTCCTAATATTTTAAATAAAAGTGAATTTGAACATATATTAACTACTAATGATATTAATGATTATAATTCCGGAGCACCACTAAAAATGAGTCATATAGCATATATTTATTTAAGTTTAAAATATCCTAATATATGTATACCCGATAAAAAAATAGATAAACACGGGTTTATTCATTCATATGTAGATGGTCAAGAAGGTGGTTTATACTGGTGTCAAAATGTATCAGAATCAGGACTAGGACCAGGACCAGAATCAGAACCATCCTCCATAAACAGCAGTGATGATGTATTGGGTGGTGGAGCCCAACGTCATACATGTCCAGCAGAAACATTACAATTTGAAGGTCAACCACCTGTATATCGTCTTGATCCTGAAACTGTAAATAAATCAACATTCGCAAGAAACTTTAAAAGATGTTTGGAATTACCTGTCTCTGTATCACGATTCATAATAATAATATTAAATATATGGAATTGTAATGGTGGTGGTGCCCATGCAAATGTATTGATTTATGATAAAACTAATCATACTTTAGAAAGATATGAACCCAATGGAATCAATACAAGTTTTTATAGTAGTTTTAAATTAGATAGAGAATTAGAACGTGCTTTTAATGCAATGACACCCACCGATACGACTATATCAGAACTTGGTGGTACTTTCTTTGGACCACATAGTTTCACTGATTTTGGGATTCAAAATATGGAAGGCCTAAATCCACGTAAAAAACCATCTACAAAATCATGGGAAAAACCTGAATCAATTGAAAAAGGTTTCTGCTTTTTCTGGAGTATCCTATATATTGAATATAAATTAAATAATCCTGATATTGAAAGAAAAGATATTATACCATTAATTTATAAAATGGCAAGATTATCACTTGATAAGAAAAATAATTTTCAACCATTAGCAATAATAGATGATGACGCCGGTGTAGTTGAATTAGGAAAAACTATATCAGCTAAAATCCCTGATGAATTTAGTCGATATTATAGAGGTAATTATAGTGCCATAAAAGGAAAAAAAATAAAATATGATTTCAATAGTTATATTAGAAGTTATGCTTTATTTATGTATATTATCATGGGATATGTAACTGAAATTATTGAATTATATGGGTTTGAATCACCAGAACTTATCACACAAAAATATGAAGATGGTATTAATCGCATGTTAAATTATATTAAAAGTAATGCCGGCCAAAAAGTAATAAAAAAGAAAAAGAAAAAGAATAAGAAATCTAAAAAACTTAAATCTAAACCTAACTAAATAATATTATATTTATATAATTTTCATCCAATAATACAAATTAATTTATGAATTCTTTTTATCATATTTTCATTTTTAAAACATTTCAACCATTTTGCTAATATTTTTAATAATTCATCCTTATATTTAATCATATATTCTTTACATTTTTCTTTAATATCTTTCTTCATTTTTATATTAAATATATCCTCAAAATATAAATCTAAACAATGATCATCAATACTATATACTTTACCATCCACTTCATTTATTATAAAATTCCTAGCACAATGATCATTACATCCAATTACTAATCTAAATAAATAATTCTTAAAGAATTCCATAAAATTATCCTCATTTATATTATCAAAATTATAATTATTATTTAATCCATTATAAATATAAATATTTTCTTCTAATTTACTAGATTTTAAGTGCTTACAATTATAATCATAATCTAATAAACTATCTGATTTCATCCAATTTTCTTCGAATAAATTAACAAATTCTACATTCAAATGATTCATTTTTAATTTCTTTTTAATATTTTCAGTTCTAACTATCTGTTTTCTCATTTCATGAGTCATAGGTCCTTTTAATACATATTTCTTACCATATTCTAATGAAGTAGCATAATATACTTGCGGTTTCCCTCTACTAGTAATTAATTGTACCTGAACTACATCTTTATATCCAGGGATAATTTTTTCATATATATCTTTTTTTCCTTCTTTCCATAATTTATATACAATCTTAGTTTTACCATTTCCCATATTTTCTTCATCATCTAAATATACTTTCTTACATTCTTCCGCATATTTATCACCAGTTTCATAAATGTTTTCATTTACTACTAAACTATTATCAAAGAAGAATTTATATCCTTTAGTACCTCCAGATACGTGTTTATCTTTTACCCAGAAAGGTATTTCATCAAATCTTTTCTTTTCAGGTAATTCAATATCTAACGTATATTCTTGATTTAATTCAGGTCTTCTTTTAAACATAATATATAAAGCCCATACAAGATTATTCTTTCCAGAAAATGAATACAATTTGCAATATTTTTTTCCTATATATTCACGAATACTTTTATAATCATCATCTCTTACATACTCAGTCATCTTAATAGCCTCAATTAATTCAGGATTATCTGTTTTAAGATTATTCATACTATAATGAAGTGCTAATCTAGATAACCAAGCAGGATCATGTGTTTTCTTTAATCTACAACATATTACTACATATTTAAATAAATCTTCATCTTTACATCCAACGATTTCATTAGATAATTCAATATGACCAATATCTTCATTCGTAACATATACTAATCTTTTTCTTAATGAATTAGGTGTACCTTCTTTATACAGAATATCAGAATAATATAAACATTCTTCTTCTAATCCTCTCCTCATACATTTCTGAATAACAGAATATAATAATCCAATACTTCCTTCAGATGTTTGTTTTCTTAAGAATGCCATAGTTTTAATTATAAATATTTTAAATATTATATCAAATTTTTATAATATATATATATATATGCCTAAAAAATCCAAATCCAGACCCAGATCAAAATCAAAATCCAGATCAAAATCAAGATCAAAATCAAAATCCAGATCAAAATCAAAATCAAAATCAAAATCAAAATCAATATCTAAATCCAGTTCCAATTATGGTGGGTTAGATAGCATATCATCTTTAAGCGAAGGTGAACGGGTTCTTAGAGTTTCAAAATTCAATCCTACAAATAGTTTGGCGCATACAATTTATGATTATTTAAAAATAAATGGAGGAAAATTTTTTTACGAAGTTAAAAATAATGATAGAATACAAAAAAGTAAACAAATGTCTGATAAAACTATAAAATATAAATTAATAGGGAAAGGAAAATATGGAAAAGTTTTTAGAGCAGAACATGGTGACCAGTTAACTTCTATTAAAATAGTTAATTTAAAAGGTGTGGATGATACTGCCATGGATAAACATTTACTAATTGATGAACTAAAAAGAGAAATTTATATATTAAATAAGGTTAGTCAACACACCAATTTTTTAAAATATTTTGGTCGTTTATTTCAAGGCGAACATTTATATATATTTATGGAATATTTCAACGGAAGAACATTGAACGAAGTAATACGTTCCAGATTATTTAAGACCCCTTCACCTGCTAACAATATTACTGATGAAGGCATACAATTATTTAAAAATATATGTAATAGTATATGTTTTTTACATAGTAAAAATATTGTTCATCAAGATTTAAATGGAGGAAATATTTTAGTTAATGCTGAAGGTGAACATAAAATATTGGATTTCGGAATGTCATTATGCTTCAGTAAAAAGAAAAAATCATTATGTATGAACATGGATGAAAAAGTTATTTGGGAATTTCCTGATACGCATAGGGAATGGATCGCTCCATGGAGAATACAAGGTTGTAATTCAAATGGTTGTTCATATCATGATCTTAAAATAGGTGATTACTGGGCAATTATACATATTTTTTTAAAAAATATAAAAATCACCGATTTTTCAAAGTTCACAAAATTTTTTAAATCCATATATACTTCTAAACCATTTACTAGTGCTTTTCCAAATTTTTACCGCATGGTCATAGATGAGGACTATTTTCCCGAAAATTTAAAATTCGATATAACTCTATAAATATTTAATTAATTATATTTTTTAATATAATATATTATAAATGTTCAGCGTTGATACTAAAGAAAGAATTAAAGTAGGTGCTCTATTCATATTTCAAAGTTATAAAGTAATAATGGGTTCTATGCTGAGTTTATTTGTTCCTCAACTATGTGAAAACGAGGAAGTATGTACTATATCTGATAATCTTTTACATCATGATAACGATGTATTCCATCAAGTTACATTAGGATTTAATTTCTTATCTGTATTATTATTTATTGGTGTATATGTGATTGAATTAAAACGTGAAAATTGGTGCGTTAAATATTTAGATATTGATCATAATATTCCTGATAATAATTTAGAAAGTATTATAAAAGATAAACCAGATTTATTATTACCATTATCTAAACATAATACATTATATTTTAAAAGTATATTTATTACATCTATTATATATAGTATTAATTTAGTATTATCTAGTATTTTAATTTATGATAATTATGCAGGTATTCCATCTGTTACAAGTTATATGTCATATGTTGTATTAATTTTACTCAAAATATATAATTCATTATTTATATCATATGATTCTATGAAAAATAATAAAGCATTGAGTGCTTATATTATAGAATTTACATCATATAATAAAATAGACGTAGATCACGCACATAAATACGAAATAGAAGATAACCATTCTGAAGAAGATACATCTACAAATGATGAAAAAATAGAATTAGTTAAACCTGTTGTAAATTTAAAAGATGCTATTAAAGATGAAGATATTAAAATAGATGTTTAATTTATATGTTAAATGATTTACCTACCGAATTATTAGATAACATAATTTATAATATTAATACAACAGAAGATATATTAAATATAAGATTAGTTAATAAAAATTTATATAATTTATTAAGAGAAATTCCTATTTATAAATATGAACAATTAATTTATAATATAATATTTAATGCTAATAATATAAAAAAATATCATAATGATGAATTAATGAAAGAAATTGTATTCATACCATATGGAGGTGTGCAGGTATACGATTATCATAATTATACAAATGTATATTTTTTCTCAACACCAAAAAAAAGAACGTATCAAAAAAATAGATTAATTAATCCTAAATTAATTCATCCTAATTATGTTGGTTGTAATATTTTCTAACATGTTATTCCTAAATATTTTAATGTATTTGTTTCAACTCCAAATAAATAATGAAAAAATATACTCAATACAAATAAACCAATTGTAGTTAATATTAATGGTATATCTGTTAAATATGTTATCAACATAGCAAAACAAACGGTTAGATAATAATCAACCAAAGCCGTATTCAAAAATCTATACTTATGTACACCTTCCCCTACTTTTCCAAAAATATTTTTATATTCACTAAATATACACATTTAATTATATATATATATTATTTAATAATCAATTATTTTATATGGTGTATCCTCAAAATTTTTAATGATTTTTTCGATATCTAAAGGTTTATCTTCTTTTTCTAATATAGTTAATTCAAATGTTTTTGTATTTCTGTCACAAAACATTTCTATACCGTCCATTTCTTCACATAATTCCTCCATTATACCACGGTTCATTTCATCAAAATCAATATCATAATATTCACCGGTTTGTTTGGCCTCTGTTAGCAAATTATCATATTCATATAACGATTTTTGAAAATCTTCCCAAAATTGTTTATCTTTTATATCATTCATTACGGTATTTTCTTCTTCATATAAATCTATCCAAAATTGTTTATCTTCTTCATTTTGTAATATTCCTTTAGATTCTTGAATATTATTCTCAATAATATAATTGGTTGGTTTAATATCATTATCATATAAGAAAGGTTTCATGGGAATTGATACGCAAATACTAGGAACCAATAATAACAGATATTTCATAATATTCATAGTATTCATAATATTCATGATATTAATTATTGTATTATTATTCTTAATTATATTTCAAATTTAAGTAAATTTGATTACATTATAAGATATATTTATATTAAATAATAATGAACTTTATTATTTTCATTATATTTATTACGTGCTTTCTACCCAATATTCACGGATATAATTATGATGCTGGTAATACTGGACATAATCCTTATATGGATGATAAAACCCGATCAAGTTTTAAAAGACGCAATATATTAGGTCAAAATTTAGATAAAAATGGAAAAACAAAACATATACCACTTTATTCAAGATATAATAATAATAAAAGATATGATAAATTAGATTATAAAACACACTTCATTGAACCAACGAATGATCCTATTGTAAATGAATACATATTAAATAAAAAACTTATAAGTGAACCTAGAAAAATTAATTTAGATGATGATATTCTAGTTAGAGATTTATATTATTATGATAAATTTTCCTTCAAGGATAATTGGGCTAAATCATGGAAAGATTCAGATGTATGGTAAAAAAATTTGATTCAAATACTTAAGATAAAGTATATTGATTACTATGGCAAAACATTATAATAGAAAGTTTGTAAAAGATATCATAGGGACTCTCAAGAAAAATGGTTTTGATTGTGTACAACATTCTAATAATAAAAACAAATATGATATAAGTAAAAATGGAGGATACGTTGTGAGAGCTGTACATTCTGGTATGTCTTGCTTTCATGAATTGAGGCGAGATCTTAAAGAATATTATAATTTTAATATCAATGAAAATTAGTTTATTAACTATAACATGTATCACACATACATTGAGCACCATTGGACCAACCTCCACACTTCAATTTAGTATAACCCATTTCAATCATATTTTTTTCATATGAATATTCTCTGTAATATTTTTGTATGATTGATGAAGATGATCTCCTCTTATCATATTCATTCATTATTTTTTCAACTATATCTGATATAAGAATATCATCATATAATATTTTTGTGAAAGCTAATCTGCTTTCAGTTTCCATTAAATTTGAGATTTCAATTGAGATTATTTAAATATCAAATTTAACCAATAATTTAACAAATTATAATGGTTTTCAAAAACAAAAGTAAAGACAATACTTGCTCTAAATCTGCTCTTTCCAAGAAGAGAGAAAAGAACGCGTATAAAGGTAAGAAAAAAACCAATTTCAAGAAATATAAATGTAAGATGGACGAATGTTGCATCTGCTATGAAACTTTTCCCGTCACTGTTGATAATACTATTTCTTGTAATAAAACCGTGCATACTTTATGCTCTGAATGTAAGGACAAACTGGTGGGAGGCAACTGTCCCATGTGTCGTTCTCATACTGTTAAACCTCCCTCCAAGATTATCATTATTCCAGTATACCGGCAGAAATTAAAAACAAATAACTCAAAATATGTAACTGATTTTAGTATGATGTCTAGCAAACAAAGGCGAAATTTCTATAGAAAAGATAAAAATGGCCGAGTAATTGGTCAGAATCAAATTATTAGAGAAAGGACCGGTTGGACCACTCGTTATATGGGTCTCGGTGATTATCTTATGTGGTTCTCAGATGAAAGAGTCGCAAGATACAACGGCGGTGAAACTACAGAATATGATTCGGATGAGCAATCAGACATATCATTGGACGATTCATCGGACGATTCATCAGACATATCATTAGATGATACAGTAAGTACCTTAAGTCTTACTGATACCTCTGTAGGAGAAATGGATGCTTTCTCATCCGATGAAGAAGATTCTACTGAAGACGAAGAAGTTAATGGATTTATTCGCTTCTACATTGATAGATCCCTATCATTTGAAGAAAACCTTAGAAATTATTACAATAGCAGGATGGTGAACAGTTAATATATATATATATATAATGTGTAAATTTGATTAATAAATAAGTTTTTTTATCATAATTATAATGGACTTGAATTGCCAAATTTCACCAGATTTATATATCTTAAATAAATATAATAAATTATATCCATGGATTCCTAATTCAGAACAAATTAGACCTACAGGTATGAATATTTTAATGAAAGAAAGAATGCTTGATAAAATTAATAATGAATATAATTCATTGAAAGATTATATCCTAATAGATTTATTTAAATATGATTTCATTACAAATAATAAAAATAAATATCAAATTATTAAAGACAATAATATAAAATTACATAAATTTCAAGTATGTAGATTTAAATATGATATTCATCCTAAAACATTTCATTATATAATGTGGTACACTTGTGATAAAAAATATTTATCTGATGGGGAGGTTAATAAAGATATTATAAATTCTATATTTAATATTATTAAAGATGATAAATTTACATTCGTTTGGTATGAAAATCCTAAAATGAGTATCCCAGAAATTTATCATATTCAAGTATTCTGGATTAAATTAAATTAAATTAAATTAAAATGTTGGAATATTATATAATGCCTAAAGGTACACCAAGAGCCGGATCCGCCCCAAGTACCTTCAGGGAAATGTTCGATTGGTGCTTCTATGGTGAAGACGGTAAAGGTCATGAGTATACGATTGAAAACCGCGGAGAACAAATGCTCAGTTCGGGCACAAGTTTGATCGAACAAATCGATAAAGGTGATCATATCCAGGGGTTAGAAGATGCAAAAAATATATTAACGTGTTTAAAATATTCCGGTTACCATCTTACAAAAAGGACCGCGCCTATATTTAATTTTGGATTTGCAATATTCATATTATTTCTTGATGTTGATAAAATGGAAAAGTTGCGTCAACAAAAATTATTATATGCTGATCAATTGAAAAAAGTTTTTAAAGTCTTAACGGTTTCATCAATTTTAAATCTTGGAACAGCATTTCATGCAGCGAAATCCGCTTTAGGTCGGACAGAAGGTGCTCCCACAATTTTGAAAATCTGCATACTACTCGAAGAACAGTTTCTTATAGGTACTAAGATTGGTAGATTTGATGACGAACCCGGGTCTTTTGATTTCATGAGTGTCCCGCGCATAAAAGAAGCACCTGACCCTATAAAAGAGGGATTTAAAATAAATGCACCCACGAACGACATCACGAGTCGATACTGCGAGCGGTGGTACATAGCAATAATGAATAAAATATTAGATGCAGGTGGTGAAGAAAAAGCTCTAGAAAAGGCCCATGATGAGACTGGTTTGAAACTACTACCGGTACCGAGTACTCGATCCGGGCTCATAAAATACAATAAATATTTTGATACGGTTGTCGTAGACTACTTCCTGGATAATCCTTCTGTTAATGCTAATTTTAGTGCTTTACCACATCCGTATGCGGTACAGAACACAAGAGCACAAGCAGCGAGTTCTGAATTGATGAAATGGCTTTACTTCATTACAAATATGACATTGTATTTCAAAGAGGATGGTAAAACAATATTTGATTATTTGAAAGGTACTGGCCTCAGTGCGCAGGGTCAGCCGGATAAACTTAGACCTTTAAATGATTTTTTAAAAGATCTAGATACACTTCCGACTACATTTTTCGGTATTGCTCAATCTGTATTTGTATTTCACCCCAATATACATAACGCCGAAAACCAGAACCCTCTACACAAAGGACTTGCTGCACATTTAGAATACTGTCCCGATGCTAATGGCGGTACCGAGGCAGCTATCCCGGAAGATTTTGGTATAATAGTATATCCCGAAAAACTGAAAATTGAGCACGTAATCGCCGGACTTAATCGCCTACAACAGAGAGCTACATACGGATATAATTTGGATGGCACTATTAAATATGTGGACATACTAATCACCGAATTCAACGCGAAGGAGCCGGAGATCGAGAAAACCCCGCCCACCAATTTCAAGTCTGTCCTAGATTTTTTATCTGCTGAATTATGTGGTCATAAAATATCAAAAACACACACGGATTTTAGCCGGATTTTCCCGCGCCCTGCCACCACCGAAAGGTTTGCGGCGCTTGGTAATTTACCCACATTACCATTTTTCATGTCGTTTTTTGAAGAGGACGCAGACCCAGTTAGTATTCTGGAAACTCTTGAGACGGACCTCTTCGAATTATATGCCGCCGGTACAGGAGTAGGTATTGACGACGGCCATAAGCACACTATCCCTGAGAATGATTTCAGGGATTTGTTTAAGGCTTTTGATGGAGGTCATATAGTAGATCCACATGGGATCAGTGGATTCCCCCCTGCTATGATAGGTTCAGGTGAGAATCTGGTGATTAAAATTTTAGGTGATCACAAACAGGGTCCAGTAAGTGAAACCATTGAGGATATAATGAAAAAACTGGCACCGACCCTATGCTCAAGAGCCCATGCTATAAATGTAGTATGTTTAGCCATAGCACACATCAGGAATAAGGTTTTAACAGGTATTAATAAAGATACATTATTTGTTGTTGGGCAAAATCTGGATACACAAACATGTATTAGATTTTCTATAGGTTTAGGTTTATCACAATTATTATTTACATTATATAAACAAATGTATGGTAATGGCAAACCACATATTTTATCTTGTTGTCAAGGCGAAAGATCCGTTCAGGGCGGGGGGGGGTCCCAAGTTTCAGAATTGGGTCAAAGGGGGGGGGCATCTGTTCTCCTTCTCAAATTCCAGGACCAGAATGGTAAGGGTTTTGGCCGTTCAACAGCAGATGGACATTCAGAAATTGGTGTGGGTGTTGATCAATATCTACACAGGATGCTTGATGGAAAAAATATCATGAAAAATATTCTGGGAGGTTATGCGGAACTGGACGTCGGTGGAGGGGCGCCGATCCAGAACGGGGGGGATCTTAAACTCTCCCGTTATCAAAAAAATGAATTTCCCTCATTAGTTGTAGATTGTTTGACAATTTCTGGTAATATGCGTGAAAAAATAGTTAATCCATATCCTGTTATGGTGTTTATGTTAGGATGCAGACCAATCCCGTTAAAAACAAATTCCGCTGATACCGGACCAGGCCAGTTTCCTGAACAATTTTTAACTAATGATAGATTTCTTTTTGAATTATTTTATATGGCATATGGTCATATTGAATTTTCTATCATATCTATAGAACAGGAAGATTACCTTCGCGATATTATTAGATTTGCCACTTCGAAGTTTTATTATAATCAGATGAAAAAGGTACAACCTAAATTTTTAGATGAAATGGGTATATTAAAAAGTCGATTAAGCGCTATTCAAAATTCAGAGGATTCCGAATATGTTTTGCCCTTCGATACCATACAAACAATTACTGACACACTAAAAACGATACATTCTATTGGTAATTTACCGTTCCTCCTCGAAATTGAAACTGGGGAACTTTTTTCAGCCCTAGGTGGTGATTGGCTTTTGTTATATGAAAGTATGCTACCAGAAAATCTACGGAAAAATATTGCCTTACAAAATTTTACAGGGCAACCTCACACTGTAGAAGACTTATTTATTCATATCTTAAAAAAATCATCTTGGTATTACAATGTATGTTTAACATTTATAATATGTGTATCAATAAAATATTTAGATACAAAAAAAAATGAACTAATGGAGGAGTGTAAACTTGCAATGAAAAAACTAACCCATGCAGTCAATTTTTCGTTGTCTACAGAGCAAATCCGTGATCTTTCACGCCAGCCGAGTAAGAAGCGGCGACAGGAACGAGAAGCATACAGCTATATGTTACGGAGCAGTATCAAACCATGTGAAAATATTTTTCTTAAAAAATTAAAGAAAAAAAAACGCAATATAGATTTACAGAGATTTTTATTATGTAAAGCAGAATCATTAATAACTGAAGGTGGCGAATTTGGACAACATAATACTGATATAAGTATAATAGAGATGAGGGAAATCTGTAAAATGTAC
>Ga0209632_10000264_pt1 | contig 55377 bp, 56 predicted proteins | sample COG_10_FD_184754 | JGI IMG/M metagenome (GOLD analysis project Ga0209632, IMG submission 184754) | Pelagic Microbial community sample from North Sea - COGITO 998_met_10 (SPAdes) (version 2) | ecosystem: Environmental > Aquatic > Marine > Neritic zone/Coastal water | place: Helgoland, sampling...
TTTCGCTTGCGGTCTACTTCAGTAAGATATATTTTTCGTAACCTTAAAGACTTAGGAGTTACTTCAACATACTCATCCTTTTGGATATATTCTAACGCTTCTTCTAAAGAAAATTTAATTGCCGGAACAATTTTTGCTTTATCATCGGCACCAGAACTACGGACATTACTTAACTTTTTAGTTTTTGTGATATTAATAGCCATATCATCTCCACGAGAATTTTCTCCGATCACCTGACCTTCATAAATACTTTCGCCTGGATCTACAAAAAACTTACCTCGATCTTGTAACTTATCAATTGAGTAAGGAATTGCTTGACCTAATTCCATAGAAACTAAAGATCCATTTTGACGTTCTGGAATACCGCCTTTAAGAGGCTGGTATTCTTTAAACCTGTGTGCCATAATAGCCTCACCAGCTGTTGCTGTTAGCAGCTGATTTCTCATACCTATAATTCCTCTTGATGGAATTATAAACTCACAAACCATTCGCTCCCCTTTAGCTTCCATACTTAGCATTTCGCCTTTCCGCATGGTTACCATTTCAATGGCTTTACCGGAAACAGATTCTGGTAAATCAATGGTCATTTCTTCGACAGGCTCACATTTAACGCCGTCAATAACTTTTATAATTACTTGGGGCTGGCCAATCTGCATTTCATACCCCTCACGTCGCATCGTTTCAATTAACACAGACAGGTGTAAAACGCCTCTACCAAATACCATAAACTTATCAGCACTATCAGTCGCATTCACGCGTAATGCTAAATTCTTTTCTAATTCTTTATCCAGGCGCTCCTTAATGTGTCTTGAAGTTACAAACTTACCATCCTTTCCAAAGAAAGGAGAATCATTAATTGTAAACAACATACTCATTGTTGGCTCATCAATAGCAATCGTTTTGAGTCCTTCTGGATTTTCAAGATCTGCTACTGTATCTCCAATTTCAAAGCCTTCCAAGCCTACTATGGCACAGATATCACCCGTTTGTACTTCTTCTATCTTTTTTCTTCCTAAGCCTTCAAATACATGAAGTTCTTTTATTTTTGATTTCGCAATGCTTCCATCGCGTTTTACCAACGAGATTTGCTGTCCTGTTTTTAGTTCCCCACGTGTCAATCTGCCTATAGCAATTCGTCCTGTAAAAGAAGAGAAGTCTAAAGATGTAATTAACATTTGTGTATTTCCTTCAGGAATTTTTGGAGAAGGAATATGTTCAATCACCATATCTAATAATGGCTCGATGTTATCTATTTCATCTTTCCAGTCGTGATTCATCCAATTGTTCTTGGCTGATCCGTATACGGTTGGAAAATCTAATTGCCACTCTTCTGCGCCTAATTCAAACATCAAATCAAACACTTTTTCGTGTACTTCGTCTGGAGTACAGTTTTCTTTGTCAACTTTGTTTATAACAACACATGGCTTTAAACCAAGGTCAATTGCTTTTTGTAAGACAAAACGCGTTTGAGGCATTGGGCCTTCAAAAGCATCCACCAACAACAATACGCCATCAGCCATATTTAATACACGTTCTACTTCACCACCAAAATCAGCGTGACCAGGTGTATCAATAATGTTAATTTTTGTGTCTTTATATATAACGGATACATTTTTAGCCGTAATCGTAATCCCTCTTTCACGTTCTAGATCATTGTTATCTAAAATTAAATCCCCTGTGTTTTGGTTTTCACGAAAAAGTTGACAGTGATACATGATTTTATCAACCAACGTTGTTTTTCCGTGATCGACGTGTGCAATAATTGCGATGTTTTTTACATTAGCCATAAGTGCCTTGTTTTAAGCGTGCAAAGTTACATTTAATTTTCTGACTTTAATGCAGCTTATTAATTTTATAACACCTTTTAATTTTGATTATATTTGCACCATAAATTGAAAGCTATGAATCTTAACGATATCCCAAAACTAAAACATACCGATTCGGGTAATTTTTTCTTACTTGCTGGCCCCTGTGCTATAGAAGGCGAAACAATGGCTCTGGAAATTGCCGAAAAGGTGTGTGCAATCACAGAGAGTTTGAAAATTCCATATATATTCAAAGGAAGTTTTAAGAAAGCTAATCGCAGTAGAATTGATAGTTTTACAGGCATTGGTGATGAAAAAGCCCTTAAAATTCTTAGAAAAGTTTCTGAAACCTTTGATATCCCTACAGTTACAGATATTCATGAAGTATCTGATGCTGCTTTAGCAGCTCAATACGTTGATGTACTTCAGATACCTGCTTTTTTGGTAAGACAAACCGATTTGGTCATCGCTGCAGCAAAAACCGGTAAAGTGATAAACTTAAAAAAAGGACAGTTTATGAGCCCTGAAGCAATGAAGCATGCGGTTCAAAAAGTAAAAGATGCTGGCAATAACAAGGCATGGATTACAGACCGTGGTACGATGTTTGGCTATCAAGATATGGTTGTTGATTTTCGTGGAATTCCAACGATGCGACAATTTGCACCAACCGTTTTAGATGTAACACACTCACTCCAACAACCAAACCAGTCTAGTGGCGTGACTGGAGGGCGCCCAGACATGATTGAAACTATTGCCAGAGCAGGTATTGTCAATAATGTAGATGGGTTATTTATTGAAACTCATTTTGATCCTTCTAATGCAAAAAGTGATGGTGCTAATATGCTACATTTAGATCATTTAGAAAAATTACTAACTAACCTTACGACAATTAGACGTACTGTTAATTCCCTTTAAATTCATGTATAAAGCATTACTTGTTTGCATATTAATTGCTATTGGCAGCCATGGTTATTCTCAAGAAAAACAAATTGAGACGACCCCACTTGAAATTAACTTTAAAACTCAGAATAAGGGTAAATTTTATTTTTACTGGGGATGGAACAAAGCGCAATACAGTTATTCAGATATACAATTTAAAGGAGATGACTACAATTTCACCTTGTACGACGTGGCGGCAAAAGATCGTCAAACGCCATGGGATGCTGGTGTATATTTAAATCCTGGAAGTATGACAATTCCACAAACAGTAGTGCGAATTGGTTATTATTTTCATGACAACTGGAACCTCTCTGTTGGAGTTGATCACATGAAATATGTAATGGTGGGTACCCAAGCTGTGACCATAAACGGCTACATAGACCTTCAAGATCCATTAACGCAATTTAATGGTGTATATAATAATGCGCCCCTAATGATTGATGAAGATTTTTTACAATTTGAACACACCGATGGACTCAATTATGTAAATCTCGAAATTTCCAGAGTTGATAATTTAGGAGACTATTTTAAGTGGGACTCCAAAAAAATACAATTAAATATTTTAGAAGCTTTCGGAGCAGGAGTTTTATACCCGAAGACAAATTCAACCTTATTATCTAAAGAACGTTACGACGATTTTCATCTTTCGGGATTTGGAGTTTCTTTCAAAGGTGGAATTAATCTAACCTTCTTTAATAATTTCTTTGTTCAAGGAGAAATAAAAACAGGCTATATAAATATGTCTGATATCCGAACAACGACATCATCCGCAGACTCGGCCTCACAAGAGTTTTTCTTTTTCCAAAGAAATATATCTTTTGGATATATCTTTCAACTCGTTAAGTAACGGACTTAATCTTTTAATTTTGGAGATGGGACAATGGGCTTAAACCCATACTTATCAATCAAATAAATCAAAGAAGTCATGGTCGCGGCACCAAGTTCTAACTCTCGTTTATTAACGGCATCAAAGGTGTCATTTGCCGCATGGTGGTGATCAAAATAACGCTGGGAATCTGGGCGTAAACCGGCCAATACATTCGTACTTTTCTTTAAAGGACCTATATCTGCACCACTCCCCCCTTTTTTAAAATAATGAATTAAATAAGGCTCAAACAAAGGCTTCCATTCAAAGATTTGGTCCACCTTGTAATCAGGGCCATCAAACGTAAAACCACGTGGTGTAAACCCTCCTGAATCACTTTCTAATGCAAAGATGTGATTTTCTCCTTTGCGTGTTGCTTCTTTGGCGTAGGCGATACCGCCTCTTAATCCGTTTTCTTCATTCATAAATAAAACCACTCTAATAGTTCGCTTTGGTTTAATTCCAGAATTTTGAAGTAATCTCAAAACATCCATCGATTGCACACACCCCGCACCATCATCATGTGAACCATCCCCTAAATCCCAGGAATCTAAATGGCCACCAACAGTAATAATTTCATTTGGAAACTCAGATCCTTTAATCTCTCCAATTACATTATGTGACAACACATCTTTTAATTGACGACAATTTTGTTTTAAAAACAATTTAATACTAGAATCGATCTTTAACATGCTACTTAACTTTTCTGCATCATTAGTACTGATTGCTGACGATGGGATCCGTTTTGATACAGGTGTTTGTCCATAAGACATGGCTCCTGTATGAGGCAAATCATCTAATCTTAAATTCATTGAACGAACAATCGTAGCCACGGCTCCTAACTTACCTGCCTCTTCTGCGCCGTTATAGCGTTGATCCACACACCCTCCATAAGCTTCAAAAGTAAGTATTAAATCCGCTTGCATAGGGCGGTTGAAAAATACTATTTTTCCTTTAATCAGTTTTGGGTCTAGGGCCTTTAATTCCTCAATACCTTTCACTTCAATAACCTCAGCTTTCACTCCATTAACCGGAGTTGAAACGGAGCCCCCTAGAGCACATATATTAATCGAAATAGTTTTTCCAGGAGACGTTTCTATATAACCAAACTCAGGATTTCCACGCACCCACTTCGGAACCATTACAGGCTGAAGCCAAACACGATCAAGCCCCAGCTTTTGCAGCTCTGACTTGGTATACTCCACGGCATATTCTGCATTTAAAGACCCGGACAAACGGCCACCAATTTCATTTGATAGATAGTCCAACCACTCATAACTATGCCCGTTAGTCAAAGCATTTTTATAAATTGTTTTTATATAATCGGCATCTGATTGTGCTGGAGATACGAATCCGATAAGGCAAAAAGTGATGATAATTAAACATCTCATAATATTAATTTTGTTAGGTGAAATTAAAGGATGTAAACTAAACTGGCGTTAAGATTATTGTAAAACTCAATTATTTACTCACAAAAGAGGTTACGTCAGAAACGGTAACTTCAGATTCTCCAAGAATTATTAGTCGTTCAACTACATTTCTTAATTCTCTAACATTCCCTGTCCAGTCATAAGACTTAAGTAATTTGAGAGCTTTTTTAGAAAAAATCTTTTTAGAGGTTCCTTGTTCAACTGCAATCTTATCGGCAAAATAATCCACTAATAATGGTATGTCATCCCTGCGATCATTTAAAGAGGGTACTTTAATCAAAATCACTGCCAATCGATGATACAAATCTTCACGAAAACGACCTTCTAATATTTCTTTTTTAAGATTTTTATTAGTGGCGGCAATAACACGTACATTCACCTTAATATCCTTATCACTACCGACACGCTGGATGCGACTCTCTTGAAGGGCTCTCAAAACCTTAGCTTGTGCAGACAGACTCATATCTCCAATTTCGTCTAAAAAAATAGTACCCTGATTTGCAGCTTCAAACTTACCAGCACGGTCTTTGTGAGCACTTGTAAAGGCGCCTTTGATATGGCCAAACAATTCACTTTCGATGAGCTCACCAGGAATTGCTGCGCAGTTAACTTCAATCATTGGCCCGTCTGCTCGGTTACTTTTTTGATGTAACCAATGGGCAACCAATTCTTTTCCGGTTCCGTTAGGGCCAGTGACAAGAACACGTGCTTCGGTTGGAGCTACCTTATCAATGATGGATTTTATAGCCCCTATTGCAGGACTGTTTCCAATCATTTCGAACTGCTTACTTACTTTTCTTTTGAGACGTTTATTTTCTACCACTAGTTGTTTTCTATCTAGGGCATTTCTTATAGTGTTTAATAAACGGTTTAAGTCTGGTGGCTTAGAGATGTAATCAAAGGCCCCCAAGCGCATGGTATTGACTGCAGTATCTAAATCGCCATGTCCCGAAATCATCACCATTGGGATTTCTGGTTTTATTTTTTTTACAGCCTCAAGCACCTCAACGCCATCCATTTTTGGCATTTTAATATCACATAATATTAGATCAAAATCGGTGTTTTTAATCATTTCTGTGCCTACTAACCCATCTTCAGCTTCGAAAACCTGATACTGAGTATTTTCTTCCGTTAGTATTTTAACTAATACGCGACGTATAGAGGCCTCATCTTCAATGATTAATATTTTGGACATTTAGTTATGTTTTTATACATTAATAACGTAACAATAAAATTAATATTTTAACCACTTATAAAGTTCTTTATAAGTCGGTTTTTTGCCATGCATTAAAATTCCTACTCGGTAAATTTTAGCCGCAAACCATACAGTAAAAATAAACGTTAAAATAAGGATTGTAAGTGACAGCAGTTGGTGCCATATGGAAACACCAAATGGAATTCGCATTAACATTACCACAGGCGATGTGAAGGGGATAAAGGAAAACACTGTTGAAATAGTGCCATGTGGATCTTCAACTACGGTGAAAGCTCCAACATAAACTCCAATAATTAAAGGCATTAGTACTGGTAACATAAACTGTTGAGAGTCTGTTTCGTTATCAACTGCTGCTCCAATAGCAGCATACAACGAACTGTACAGTAAATAGCCTCCTATAAAAAACAAAATAAATGCCACCACTAGGTTGCCAATAGGAAGTGCGCTAAATTCATTGAATAACATTTGAATTTTATCGTTAGATTCCGGATTGGATAGGGCTTCAGAAACGAGAACTTCCTGTGAAGTTTGGGCCTGAGGAATATCGACTCCAAAGATAAATGAGGATGCAATGAAAAAGGTGAATCCTAGAATAATCCAAACAGCTACTTGTGTAATCCCAGCCAAAGATGTTCCTATAATTTTACCCAGCATTAATTGAATGGGCTTTACGGAAGAAATAATCACCTCAATAACACGACTCGTTTTTTCCTCAATAATGCTTCGCATTATCATATTTCCGTAAATAATGATAAACATAAATAAAAGATACCCAGCAACACCCCCAAATACCAACTTCATTAAACTCCCGATTTTTGAGCTTTTCACACCCTCAAATGTTTCTTGATTAATAGAAACATAGGTTTTTGAGGCTTCTATCAGAGATAAGTCAACTCCCTCATTTTGCAACTTCAATTTAGATAGCTTGTTTTCAATTTTAGATTCTAAAGAAGATATCAATGTCAATGAGGGCGATTCTTCTGAATAAAATTTAATAAGCTCTGAAACGGATTCTAATGGACTATCAGGAATGTGAAGTAAGCCATAGGCCTGTTCTTGGTTTGAAAGTGTTTTTGCAGTTTCTAAATCAATTTCAGATAATTGGGTGTAAATTGTTTGATCGCTTGTTTTAAACGTTTCTGACAATAAACCCGTTTCGTCTAAAACATAAATAGACCTAACGGTATCGTTATTAATACTTGTCAAATACCCTATAAAAGAAAGCAACGCTATTGCAATCAAAGGGCTTAAAAAAGTCATCAGTATGAAAGACTTGTTTTTTACTTTTGTGAGATATTCCCGTTTGATAATTAATGGAAGGTGATTCATGATTAATTATTTTTAATGGTTTGAATGAAAATATCGCTAGCATTTGGAATTAACTCCTTGAAATGAAGCACCTGAGATTGAGCCGTTAAAAACGCTAATAAATCATTTGGAGATTGATTATCACCTATTGATATATTAAGTTTTAAATCGTTATTCAACGATTTAAAATCTGCTGTAGTGACTTTAAATTTAGCTTGAATCGTTTGCTTTAAAATTGCCGAATGAGCGGACATCAAGCCCACTTCAAAAGTATTTGTTTTATAGGCCCGTTTGATATCGTCAAGGTTACCTTCCAGAATTTTTTTGGATTCATGAATTAATGCGATGTCATCACACAACTCTTCAACGGACTCCATTCGGTGCGTAGAAAAGATAATAGTGGACCCCTCATCTCTAAGTTGTAAGATTTCGTCTTTAATCAAATTGGCATTAATTGGGTCAAATCCAGAAAATGGCTCATCAAATATTAATAATTTAGGCTGGTGTAGTACAGTGACTATAAATTGAATTTTTTGAGCCATTCCTTTTGAAAGCTCATCAATTTTTTTATCCCACCAATGCCCAATATCAAATTTATCAAACCAATACTGTAATCGCTTTTTAGCTTCAGAATAAGACAACCCTTTAAGTTGTGCTAAGTATAGCGCCTGTTCTCCCACTTTCATTGACTTGTATAAGCCTCGTTCTTCTGGCAAGTATCCAATGTACTGTACGTGGTGTGGTTGTAAAGGTTCTCCATCTAAAAGAACGGATCCGGAGTCGGGCATGGTTATTTGATTGATAATTCGGATCAGGGTTGTTTTACCAGCGCCGTTGGGACCTAAAAGCCCAAAAATACTATGTTTAGGTACCTGAATGGAAACTGCATCCAGGGCCTTAAAATCTCCAAAGGATTTTGAAACCGACTTAGTTTCTAAAAGTGTATTCATGTAATTGGTTTGAATGTAAGACGTAAAAATATAAGAAAAGTTACAACAAAAAAACTAAAACTAAAACTAAAAAAATTAAAATAGTAGGGGTTAAACTGCTGTGAAAAATTATACATTTAAATCTTGTATTGTGAAATACTCAAATAACTAATGTCTATTTAAACGTCTATTCAACTACAGAACTAAGAAAAAGTGTTCCATTTTCTGTTAAACGATCTCTCAAAGAAGCACGCAAATCAACAAGCGCGGGAATGGCATGTAAAAATCTAATTTTCTTTTCAGGAATAGTAGTTCCTGTTGGTGCGGGATCAATTACAATAAATTGTTTGAATATTTCAGCGAAGTCTTCATCAGGGCTAAGTGCACTATAGATATTTAAAAATTGTGCAATATTGTTATTATAAAAAACGTCTAACTCTTGATTCACGTAATCGTCAAACAAATCAGTCCAGAACTCAGACGCAAATAGTCGACTGTAAGCATCTTCTTTTAAACACTCATTTTCATCTCCAAAAGGGGAGTCACAAGGAGTCGAATTATATTGATTTGGATGGAATGAAATCACATGAGCTAATTCATGAATAATTGTTGTTGTAAAATATTTTTGGGCATCAAAAAGACTAAAATAAGCGAAATCTACAGCCAACCCTAAGGTCATCTTAGACCTGTCATCATCAAAATTAACATATGCTGTATACTGGTTTTCGGAAGCTACTGCAGAAAAAATATGTAGGACAGAAAGGCTATTTAAATAATATTCAGGAAATATATCTTTAACGAGCTCCCACATCTCAAAGTGCTTGTCTTGATCTTGTTGGTAGGACTCATTGGCTGCCGTGTAGGTAGTGTAATCGTCTTTTACAACCTCTAAATTACCATTTGACAAAATATTGTAAACAACAAGCAGTCCCTCAGGATTATCAACTGCAGAGATTTCAGCTTCAGGGATTTCAGCTTCAGGGATTGAAGGATTGTCATCTTTTTTACATGTCACTAAAATTAATACGAATACTGATAATAATAATTTTTTCATGATTTGAATTTCTTTTAAAATTTAAATAAGCAATAACAATCTTACAAATTAAAGAATAGTGAAACAGTATAAAAGCACTGTGTAACCAAAGAACTAATGGCGTTATAAACGGGACGAATTAAAGAGCAGAACTAATACTGATTAACCAGGTTTAGAGTTCCTAATTTGAATTCTAATATAGTGCGGTTTATAAATTTTTTTACGAAACTAAATATATTGTCTTGTAACCCACAGATAATAGACAAAATTGGAATAAAAATTGGATTCAGAAAAATTAAAATTCATTACATTGCATCCTTCTTATAAAACAAAGATCATGAAAAAAACATTCTACACACTCATCCTTACTTTAATCACAGCAACCACTCAAGCTCAGATAGATTATGGAGTTAAAGGAGGCCTTAATTTTAACTCTGCAGAACAAGCTAATTACATAGGAAGTGCTAATGGCGCCATTAATGCAGAAAGCCGTTTAGGATTTCACTTAGGGGGTTTCATAGAAGCAAAAGTACCTGTTTTAGGGTTGTTTATACGCCCCGAAGTTGTTTTTACCAACATCAAATCGGAATACACTAATTTAGTGCAGCCAGGGGCTCAAACACTAACTATTAATAAAATAGATGTTCCCATTTTGATAGGGAAAAGTTTTCTGGGCACTGTACGTGTGTTTGCGGGCCCTTCCTTTCAATACATTATAGACTCAAGCTTTAATCTTAACGAGTATAATCAAACTGACAATGATGACCTTTCAGTGGGTGTGCAGTTTGGAGTTGGTGTGAAACTTGGAAAAATTGGTATTGATGCGCGTTGGGAAAAAGGGATCTCGAACTCAAAATCTAAATTTTTAGGCGCAGCGGCGAGTTCTGAAGTGAATTTTGACACGAGACCCAACCAGTTTATTATTGGGCTGTCTTACAGTTTGTAAAACACCACTACTAAAAAACACCTTTGGTTGACTTAGTATAAGTAGCGCAAGTATTCTTCGTTCAGTTTGCAGAGACTGGCTTATAATATCTAAAACACTTAGAGCATGTACCTGTAAGTTGATTTTTCTGAATTCCAGAACTAAACACGGCAAAACGTTGGTCAATTTCAAGAAAAACAACTGAAAGAACGTATATTGCATTCATAATATACGCCCATAAAAATAGGACCACTCAAGAAAATTAATTCATAGTGAACTTATGACCCCTTAAAAAAGAATAAACGGATGAAACTAAATTTAGTGTCTTGTGATGTGCCACGGCCAGATAAAAGAGCGATTTCCAAGTGTATTTTGGAAATTTCATCTCACATGAATCAGTCCTTAGCATATGAGCTAACTGAAATTCTCTTAGATGGGGACGCTGTGGACATAGAAGTCGAAGACAAAAATTCGGCTTCTGCTTTAAGAGCTTTACGAAAACTAAGCATTGATTACGAAATTATAGATTGAGTTTTTATAAGTAGTAGAAAACTGTAAGAAAATGACATATGCTTCCCATTACAACAAATACATGAAAAATAGCATGGTTGTAATTAATTTTTTTAATGGAATAAAAAACGGCTCCAACTGAATAAAAAACACCTCCTGCCATTAATAACTGTAGGCCTTGGGAAGCAATATTTTCCATTAATGTATTAATTACAAATACAATCTGCCAACCCATTAAAAGATACATAACAGTAGAGAGCTTATCAAAACGCCCCGTAAAAAACAGTTTTAAAATAACACCTACAACAGCAAAGGTCCATGTAGACCCAAAAACAATCCACCCCAGAGAACCATCCAATGTAATCATGGTAAACGGAGAATAAGTTCCAGCTATTAATACATATATCGCTGCATGATCAAAAATATTTAATTTTCTTCTGAGTTGGGGGTCTTTTGCAGAATGATACCAAGTAGAAGCAGCATATAAAACAATTAAACTGATCCCATAGATAATTAAGCTTGCAGGCTTCCAAAACCCATCGTAATCAAACGATTTAACAATCAGAACAGGCAATGCTATCAAACTTAATAAAAGCCCAAAAGCATGTGTAATAACATTTAACCGTTCCTCATGTTGTGAATAGAAAGGGTTTGATGCTTTGCTCATAATTTTTAAAAATGTCAGTTAGGAGAACATATCTTTTACCTTTTCAAAAAATGACTTGTCTGAGCTTTCTGGCTTAGGAGAAAAGTGCTCATCGGTTTTCATTTTCTCAAAGAAACTTTTTTGTTCTTTGCTTAGAGTTTTTGGCGTCCACACATTAATATGCACTAACAAATCCCCTCGACTGTAGCCATTTATATTTGGAATTCCTTTACCCCTGAGTCGAAGTATTTTTCCTGATTGCACTCCAGCTTCAATTTTTAATCTCACTTTGCCAGTTACAGTATCAATTTCTATTGAAGCCCCTAATATAGCATCCGGTAAGCTAACATATAAATCATAATGTAAATTATCTCCTTCACGTTGTAAAGTAGGGTGTGTTTCCTCAGTAATTGCGACAAGTAAATCTCCTGAGACTCCATTTCCTGGAGCAGCATTTCCTTTTCCAGTAACCTTTAACTGCATGCCATCAACAACACCCGCTGGTATTTTAATTGAAACGGTTTCTTCTTCTACTACAAACCCCTGTGAGTCTGAGTTTGAAGGGCGCTTATCTATACTTTGACCTGCACCTCCACAAGTTGTACATGGAGAAGCGGTTTGCATACGGCCAAGTATTGTATTTGTGATTCGTGTCACCTGACCTGACCCATTACATGTAGAACATGTTTTATAGCTCACCCCCTCGGCTTGTCTTTTACGTTTAACTTTTACTTTTTTCTCAACACCATTAGCAATTTCTTCAAGAGTTAACTTTACACGTATGCGAAGGTTACTTCCTTTTACAACTCGTTGTCGCTGTCCGCCAAAGCCACCAAAACCGCCACCGCCGCCGCCAAAAATATCTCCAAATTGACTAAATATGTCATCCATATTCATATTTCCGCCACCGCCAAAACCACCGCCACCACCACCTTCAAATGCTTGGTGTCCATATTGGTCGAAACGTGCCTTTTTGTCGCCATCACTCAAAACCTCATAGGCTTCTGCAGCTTCTTTAAATTTATCTTCAGCAGTTTTGTCATCTGGATTTTTATCTGGATGAAATTTAATCGCCATTTTTCTGTAGGCCTTTTTAATCTCTGGGCCTGAAGCACCTTTGTTAATCCCTAATATTTCGTAATAATCGCGTTTTGCCATCTCAGTATTGAAATTTTATATCTTAATGTTTATTAGTTCCCAATCACAACTTTTGGAAAGCGAATTACTTTATCCCCTAATTTATATCCCTTTTCGATCACATCTATGATTTTCCCTTTCATGTCATCAGAAGGCGCTGGAATTTGAGTAATCGCTTCATGGTCGTCTGCATTAAATACATCTCCACTGGCAACCTCAACAAGTGTAAGTCCTTTTTGCTCCAATGTTGAGCTTAGTTTGTTTTTAATCAACTCCACCCCTTTGGATAATTCAGTGGCTTCACTTTTAGTCATTTCTAACAAAGCACGATCAAAATCATCAACAACAGGAAGCAATGCCTTTATAACATCCTGACTAGCTGTTGAGAACAGCTCAATACGTTCTTTGGCGGTACGTCGTTTGTAGTTTTCAAACTCGGCAAATAATCTTAAAAATTTATCCTTTTCTTGTGCCAAATCTGCTGTAAGTTGTTCCTCTAGCGTAAGCTCAACGGTAGGTTCAATAACTGTTTCATTTATCGTAGTGTCTTCGGAAAGTTCAACTTCCTTTTTGCTTTCTTTTTTACTCATTGTGTTTATAGTCGCTTGGGTAATTAATTTTATTTTTTTAACTAATGGCAAAAGTACTGCCAATATTAATAAAATGTCAAAATGTCACAAAGTATTTTATGAAAAGGAACCTTCGAAATGAAAAACAACATAAAACAGAGGAGTATAAATGGAGGATTTAAAACAAATTGTTACAAGAGATGATCAAGCGCTGTATCCAATTCATGGTATTTATATTGAAATCCTAAGTTTTGAATATTTTGTGTAGAAACTCGCTGACTTTCTAGGACAATAGCGCTCATTTCGCCGAAAACAAAATTAAGTACAAACTCCGGTATATTAGGAAAAAATAGAGGACGATTAAGCGCTTTAGCAACCGACTTAACAAAGTCCTTTTGCTGAACTGGATTAGGGGCAACTGCATTGAAAACTCCGTCTAAATTTGACTCTAACACAAATAGGAATAAACTCACTAAGTCATCGATATGAATCCAAGACTGCCATTGCTCGCCAGACCCTAATGCAGACCCTATATAGCCTTTGATTGGTCCAGATATTTTAGGCAGAGCTCCTTCATTTGCGTCTAGAACAATTCCTATTCTCAGAGCTGTTGTTTTGATCCCCAAAGACTTAAATGACTTCAATGCGCCTTCCCAAGATCTAACTACTGTTCTAAGAAAAGAGGCATCAGTTCCTTGAAAATCTTCTTTATAATAACGTGTTTTGGAATCCGGGTAAATCCCAATAGCACTAGCAGAAATAACCTGTTTAATTGGAAATTTATGTGTGTCTATAGTTGAATGCAACAGCTCTAGCGCGTTTTTTCTACTTGAAATAATGATGGATTTAGAGGCTTTAGTCCATCGTTGTGCGATGGATGAACCGGCTAAATTAATAACGACACTTACCCCTTCAAAACATCTAACATCTATCTTATTGAGTTGAGGATTCCAATAAAAACCTTTGTAGTTTTTTTTAGAACTAATCTTGGTTTTACAAGTGGTTAAATAATGGACGTTAAATCCTATGGATAAGCATTTTTTTACCAATGCTTTCCCTACTAACCCTGTAGCACCTGTTATTAAAATTGTATCTGACATCATTACAAAATTAGTAATAACATACTCGTAAATAAATTAAATGTAAAAGGTTTAACAATACTTTAAGCATAATAAAGTATTTATTGTAAGCCACTAACTAACTAAGCTGGTTTAGTAGCTCTTAACATTTCTCTTTTTCCTGGAGGCCCCTCCAAACGTTCAACAAGAAATCCAACAGCTTGCATGGCACGACGCACACTCCCTTTGGCTGCGTAAGTTACCAAAACCCCATTGGACTTAAGCGCTAAAAACATCCGATTAAAAATAGCTTCGGTCCATAAATCTGGTTGAACCCGAGCTCCAAAAGCATCAAAATAGATCAGATCAAAAGAAGACACATCATCAATTTCAGAAAAAAACTGTTGACGCTTTTTTAAAGAAAAATTAGAAGTGATTGGATGCAAATTACCCCAGGAAACATGATGCATAGTATCAAATACTGAATATTGATCTGGCGCAATCAATGTCGTATAATTTAATTTTGATAATTCAATCTCATGCACAGGATATGCTTCAACCCCTTCATACTCAACCTGAATATTATTTAGTGAAGGTTCTAGTGCCGTAACAAAAGCGTTTAATCCGGTACCAAATCCGATTTCTAAAATACGTAATGTGCTTACTTCATGTGTTTCTAGAAAATGATGTAATCCCATTTTTATAAACACATGCTTTGCTTCTTGAATAGCGCCATGAATAGAATGGTATTGTTCATTCCAGTCTTCTATTTGAATGGTCGTAGAGCCATCTGATGTCGTTATAATCGAGCGTTTCATTGACCTGAGTTAAAGAGCTAAAAGGGCACCAACGGCTTCAAAACTATATGTTGTTTCGGGGCTTACAATAGCTTCTATTGTAGCTTCTGTAGCGCCTGCATCTTCAGCATAATGCTTTAAATCATCTATTGATGTTTCAGAAACAAAAGCTTTACCGCTAATAATTACTGTTCCATCTGCGTTTAATGGCATGAAAAATCCATAGTCTTTAAAACGTACCATAACTTCCTTTCCAGAGCCCATATCTAAGGACATCCAACACCCTTTTTTAGAGCACACTTCTAAAATCTTACCTTCCACTTTAGTGTAAACGGTATCCGCTGAACTCATTGCTTCATAGGATTTTGCTAAATCGTCCATGGACATCACAGATTGCGCATTTATTATGGCTCCATAGCCTTGGTAAACTACCGAACCAATAGTAACTGGAGATTGTGATGGATGAACCGTTTGTTTGCAAGAAGACAAATTTATGATTAGTAAGGTTATAATAATGCTATTTTTCATAGATAAATTATTAACTGTTAATTATACAAAAATATAAGAAGTTTTAAGATATTGATATGGTCAAAACATTTATTTCTGTAAATTTGTAAACATATAAAGTTTAAATATAGCAAATGGATTCAATACATGTTACCCCAACAACAGCATCTAAGATTAATGATGTAGACTTTAAGAACCTTGGTTTTGGAACTGTATTTTCTGACCATATGCTTGTTTGTGACTATGTAGACGGTACATGGGGTACGCCAGAAATTATAGCTTACCAACCCATTAGCTTAATGCCATCAGCAAAAATATTTCACTACGGACAATCAATCTTTGAAGGTATGAAGGCCTATAAAGACACCGATCATCAGACTTGGTTATTTCGTCCTGAAGAAAACTTTAAGCGTTTTAACATCTCTGCCAAACGATTGGCAATCCCTGAACTACCAAAAGAAGTTTTTATTGAAGGTCTAAAAGCGTTATTAAAAGTAGACGAGCAATGGATTCCAACACAAGACGGCAGCTCGTTATATATCAGACCAATTATATTTGCAACAGGCGAAGGGTTTCATGCTTCCCCTGCTGATCGATACAAATTTATTATTTGCACAGCACCATCAGGTGCCTATTTTGCAGGTAAAGTAAAAGTTCTTATCGAGCAAAATTATTCACGTTCGGCTAATGGTGGTGTCGGATACGCAAAGGCAGGCGGTAACTATGCAGGTCAATTTTACCCTACACAATTAGCGGTTGACAAAGGCTATAGTCAAGTTATTTGGACGGATGACAACACTCACGAATACATCGAAGAAGCAGGATCTATGAACATATTTGTTCGCATAAATGACACCCTAATTACTGGTCCTACTAGTGATCGCATTTTAGACGGTATTACCCGAAAAAGCATCCTTGAAATTGCTAAAGATGAAGGAATCAAAGTTGAAGTTCGAAAATTTACTGTCACTGAAGTAGTCGAAGCTTCAAAAAACGGCAGTTTAAAAGAAATGTTTGGAGCAGGTACAGCAGCGGTCATTTCTCCGATTGCTGGATTTGGATTTAAAGAGGTTGACTACGACTTACCTGAGCTGGAGAACCCTATGGCTTTACAACTAAAAAAACGAATCACAGACATACAGACTAATAAGGCTGAAGATAGCTTTGGCTGGACTGTGAGCGTATAATAGCTTAAGATTCTAAGATCTGTTTAATATTTGGTTTGAAATAATTTGGACCTTTTAACACTTTTCCATCTTCTCGGTAAATAGGTTGGCCGTCAGCTCCTAACTTACTCATGTTGCTGCGTTGGATTTCTTCAAAAACAGCTTCTATTTTATGTTGCATTCCATGCTCAATTATTGTTCCACAAAGAATATAAAGCATATCGCCTAAGGCGTCTGCAACTTCTATCATGTCATTGTTATTGGCCGCCTCTAAATACTCTTCATTTTCTTCTTTCATCAAATCAAAACGAAGGGTGTTTTTGGCTATTCCCAAGTCTGCTTTTAGGCGAGTTCTGTAGCCTATTTTAAAGGCTTCGTGAAATTCTTGAACTGCTTTTATTTTGTCTTTCATAATTGGTTTCTTTTGATGCATTTTAGGATCTAAAATAAGAGATGCTAAACATGCTGTGTTTTGTCTATTTTTTTTATAAATTTGAACGATTTATAAGCCTAAAAATACATAATTATGTTCAGTCAAGGACAACTAATTTTCGGAATCCTGTTTGCCATTACTTTTATTGGCATTTTAATCTACGCCTATCGTAAAGATTTTAATCTTCATCAAAAACACTACAAAGGAAGTTTATGGGTTTTATTGGCTTTTGTGGGCTTCATTTCCGGCATTGCTGCTATAAAATTTCTTTTAGGATACTAAAAAAGCCACTTACCATAATGATAAGTGACTTTTTATATAATTTAAACTAAGACTTCTTAATTAACTTCTGGCAAGAAACCATACTTAGCAGAATAATTAATCATTTGATCTATAAAACTTTTTACGTAATTAACTTCTATAGAAGTAATTTCACCATCAGCATCCAATTTAGGAACTAGTACTGGATTTACAAACCCTCCATAGGGTGCAGACGTAAATTGCTTATTACGTTCCAAAACATCAGCATGGATCACTTGGTCGACTTTGACGCCGTAGTCTTCAACTAATGCTTGTACAGCAACAAAATCACCTTCAGATTTTATACGCTGAGTCTCCCTAAGCAACTGTCCAAACAGGTCATGTAACTTTTCATAATCATTAATATTGAAATAAGTCTTCCCGTCACGAGTTACTTTTTCAATCACATTGTCTTTAAGTCCTTTTTCATAAGCCCAAGCACTCACCCACTGACGGTTTCTCATATGCGCTTCTTCAACATCATCTCCAAGATTTAGTCGAATTAATTGTGTCATTAATCCATTTCTGATGTAGCCATCAAATGCTGCCATCCCTACGCCTTTCCAATCACTTACTAAGCCTAGCTCTTGTAGTTTAGGGTTGTATAAATAATAAAGCCCAACTAAGTCGGCTCTTCCTTCTTCAAGTGTGGACGCATAATTTTTTAAAGTCTCCTTTGTTTCACCAACACCAGGGTTTAACTGTCCAGAAGCATGGCCAACAACTTCATGAAGCGCTGTGTGTAGTTTATCACCAATTTTGCCGTATAATTTTTCTAATTCATACTCTTGGTCGTCATGAACAAATTCTTTAAGTCTTCCCGAACTTCCAGAGTTGTTATAAGCATTTGTAATGTTTCCTAAAGAGACTGACTTACTCCCCACGGAAGCACGTATCCAATTTGCATTTGGAAGATTAACTCCTATTGGAGTTGTAGGCGATGCATCGCCTGCTTCTCCAGCAACATTTACTGTTTTATAACTTACGCCAACAACGTTTTTCTTTTTGTGCTCAGGAAATAATGGAGAATTATCTTCAAACCATTGTGCGTTTTCTGATAACACAGCCATTTTTTCAGACATGTCAAAGTCTTTTATCTGTACAATCGTTTCATAAGACCCCCTATACCCTAAAGGATCATTATAAACCTCGATAAAACTATTGATATAATCAATGTTACCTTCCGTTGCAGCAGTCCAAGCCACATTATAGTCATCCCAGGTTTGTAAATCTCCTGTATTGTAATATTTGATAAGTAATGCCAATGCATCTCCTTGGGCTTGGTTTTCAGCGACTCCTTCGGCTAATTCTAACCATTTAACAATTTCATCAATGGCTGCCCCATAAAGACCTCCAGATTTATAAACACGCTCTTGGAGCTGTCCGTTTACCTTTACAAGCTGAGAATTTAATCCATGAGACAATGGCTTGTCAGGGTTTGGAGAACTTATGTTTGCATAAAAAGCTTCCACGTCAGCATTAGTAACACCTGTTCCGTAGAAATTAACCGCTGACTCTGCTACATTATCTGCATCTTTAGATTGATTTACTTTTTTTAGGTCCTTATCGTTAAAAAGAACCTCAAAAGCATCACCCTCAAGAGTTGTTGAAGTAGCATTTAAAATAGAGACCAAGTAATCGGATGTGAAGTCAGGTACCATTTTTGCATTGCTATAATGGTGGTGTATTCCATTACTAAACCAAACACGCTTTAAAAAAACTTCAAAAGCAATCCAGTCTGAAGTTGTTTTATCACCCTCAAAAGTCGTGTAAACACGTTCCAATGCTGTTCGAATCGTTAAATTATGACGGTAGTTTTGATCCCACATAATATCACGTCCTGACAACCCAGCCTGGGTAAGGTAGTAAACTAGCTTTTGTTCTTTAAGCGTTAAATTATCCCATCCTGGAATTTGATAGCGTAAAACTTTTAGATCCGAGAATTGTTCTACCATGAACGGGAAGTTTTCTTCGGCACTAATTGTAATAAAGTCTGGATAAGTCTCAACAGTATTAATATCTGTCTTACAAGACCAAAAAAATTGGGCTATAACAATGGTGCCTAAAGCTATTTTTGAGAATAATTTCATGTGTATGTGTTTTTTAGTTTATCTGTATTCTTCGCCAGAATATCAAAGTGTTCACGAATATAATGCATTTTGCCTAACTAATAAAAATCATTTTTGATTCGTTTGTTTAAGAATGTATTTTTAATTTAGCAAAAATAACCAACAATGAAACAGGTTTTGTTAGTCTTTATAGGAGGCGGTATCGGCAGTGCACTTAGATATGCCATTGGAAAGTTTTTTAGCATCCCCTCAACAGGGTTTCCCTGGGGTACCTTTTCAGTAAACATAATTGGCAGCCTATTGATTGGTGTTTTTATGGGAGTTGCTTTAAAAAACAGCAGTCTTTCAGAAAACCAAACACTATTATTAGTAACCGGACTTTGTGGTGGATTCACCACCTTTTCGGCATTTGCTTACGAAAATCAACAATTTCTAAAAGAGGGGGATTTAACCACCTTTGCTGTCTATACTTTAGGCTCCTTAAGTCTTGGAATTCTGGCTGTATTTTTAGGTTTATTTGTTTCTAAAAGTTTTTAAATCGTTTGACCCCTGCAGTAATTTTTAAAGCTAAATAATTTTCTCTAGGCACAATAGGACAGGAATATTTTTCATTATAAGCACAATAAGGATTGTATGCTTTATTGAAGTCAATGACCAAGGTATCTCCGCTAGGAATAGTCAAATCTATATAGCGACCACCTCCATAGGTAGTCTCGCCATTTGAATCATCTAAGAATGGAAGGAATAAATAGTCTGAGTCGGCATCAGACTCAAGCGATGATTCACCCTGGTATATATTTAACTCAAAAGAATTCTTATTAATACTAAAAGATATAGTCCCAAAAACACGCTCTTTTGACATGCGTTCAGTCGTAGTTTTCATTTCAAAATAAGAAGAGTTTGGAGTGCGAGTTAATTGGGCCTTTACTACAAAAGAAGAATCAATTGGAAAAAAATCAATTCCTTCAAAGGTCTTTAAATCTTTAGATTTTAGAGGGGATGTAGAGGCATCTTTAAAAAAAGCATTTTGAGCTTTTTGAAACTCAGAGTTTGATTTTATAGATTTTTTTTGAGATTGACACCCTAAAAAAATAAACACACAAAAAGATACAAAATAACTGAATACAAATTTCATAGCAATAAAAATACAATTACTTTTTTGATATGGGATTGTTAGAAACTACATTCGAGAGAATAATTTGAGTTTTAATCTCTCCGTAAGTTATCAACTGGTCGATAAACTCCTCCATATGACGTTGATTATTTAAAACAACTTCCATTACTATATTATCATTCCCTGTGACTCTGTAGCAATTAATGACCTCGTCAAATGTCTTAACCTTGTTCAAAAAGGGTTGTAGACGCCCCACAAAAGCACGTACAGTAATCAAAGCTCTAAAGTCATATCCCATTCCAGTATGGGACACTTTTGTGTAATAGCCTTCAATAATTTCAGAATCCTCTAACCTTGATATTCGTTCAGCCACAGAAGGAGATGAAATACCCACTTGCTTAGCAATCGCTGTATTTGAGATTCTAGCATTTCGCTGGAGTAGTTCTAGGATTTTAGAATGAATGATATCAAGTTTCATATTTAATGTCATTTTTACTAAAAATATTAAAAAATAAATAATTATAACTATACAGCCTTAAAAATTAAATCGATATTGAATTGGTTATGTGTAATTTTATGAGAAATATTAATCATATTATGTCGACGCGAGGTTCATCAGAGTTACATGCAGCTTTCTATAACAAAGCCGTTGAAATAGCGCTTATTTCAAAAAGAATCTCTTACTACTTGAATGTAGATCTTTGTGCATTGAAGGCTAATGGCCATGAAGATATAAATATTTATTTTTCAGGAGATATCGTTCGACAATCAAGTTCTTTAGCACCACATATTAAAATGATTAATCAGGAAATCTTTTCGGAAAAAAGACAACACTATGCAAAAATAGTTAAATGGCTTATGCGAGGATTAGTCAAAAACTGTAATCGTTTAGAAAACTGTAATAGTAATGGAAATGAATTTATATCTATTCTAAGAAAAGAATTACGGCGTTTAAAAAAAATACAGAAAAACTGGCTACTTACAATTTAATAGCATTTCTAAAAGTAATGAGCCATTATCTGAGCCATTTCGGACTGTAGAACTTGTGCTTTTTGAGCCGCCTGACTTGCAAAATCAATATCCTGAGATGCATAAATAATACCTCGTGAAGAATTTACCAAAAGCCCCACTTGTGCATTCATTCCATATTTACAAACCTCAGCTAAACTTCCGCCTTGAGCTCCAACTCCGGGTACCAACAGAAAACTATCAGGGAGTATCTTTCTAATTTCAGAAAAATAAGTGGCTTTCGTAGCCCCAACAACGTACATTAAATTTTCTGAGTTTATCCAACTTTTTGATGTCACAAGAACGGACTGATAAAGTGGCTTTCCGTCCATTGTTGTTATAGTTTGAAAATCATAAGCACCCGCGTTAGACGTTAATGCTAACATAATGGTATGCTTGTTTGAGAACTCTAGGAAAGGCTCAATAGAGTCTTTTCCCATGTAAGGAGCGACGGTAATACTATCAAATGCTAAGTCTTCGAAAAAGGCCTTGGCATACATACTACTAGTGTTTCCAATATCTCCACGCTTAGCATCTGCTATGGTAAAAATTTCTGGATGATTTGTGTTTAGGTAATTAATTGTTTTTTCAAGAGACCTCCAACCTTTTAGTCCGTAGGCTTCATAAAATGCTGTATTAGGTTTGTAAGCAACACATAAATGATGAGTAGCCTCAATAATTGCTTTATTAAACTCAAAAATAGGATCTTCTAATTCTAATAAGTGTGTTGGAATTTTAGACAAATCAACATCCAGTCCAATACAAAGAAATGATTGTTTTTTTTTGATTTCAGAAACAAGTGCTTGAGTTGTCATAGGTTATATTGCGCCGTTATCTGCTTTAAGTTTTTCCGTGTTTTCAGCTAACATTAGTTCGGTAATTATCTTTTGAATATCTCCATTAATTATATTTGATAAATCATAGAGTGTCAATCCAATTCGGTGTTCTGTAACACGTCCTTGCGAATAGTTATAAGTTCTAATTTTAGCGCTTCTATCTCCTGAAGACACCATGCTTTTTCTTTTTTCAGAATCGGCTGCTTGCTTTTTTGCCAACTCTATTTCATACAAACGAGACCTTAATACCTTAAGGGCTTTTTCTAAGTTTTTGTGAGATGATTTTTGATCTTGACAACTCACAATCATACCTGTTGGCTCGTGATGTAACTTAATAGCTGAATAAGTCGTGTTTACCGATTGACCTCCAGGTCCGGTTGATGTGGTACGCTCTATTCTAACTTCTGTCATGTCCAATTGCACATCAAACTCTTCCGCTTCTGGCAACACAATTACGGATGCTGCACTGGTATGAACGCGCCCTTGAGTTTCTGTTTGTGGAACGCGTTGAACGCGGTGAACACCTGCTTCAAACTTCATAGAGCCATAAACATCCTCTCCACTGACCTCAAAAATAACTTCTTTAAACCCTCCAGATGTGCCGTCGTTAAAATCTACAACATCAACTTTCCATCCTTTAGATTCGCAATACTTTGTATACATTCGGAATAAGTCACCTGCAAAAATACTGGCTTCATCACCCCCTGCGCCAGCTCTAATTTCCATGACAATGTTTTTAGCATCGTCTGGGTCTTTAGGAATTAAAAGAAACTTAATTTCTTCTTCTAACTCAGGAAGTTGTGCTTTTGCCTCTTCCATTTGCATTTTGGCCATTTCAACCATTTCGGCATCACTACCGTCATCAATGATTTCTTTCGCCTCTTCAATATTTGACATTAAAGACTCATAAATGAGTCCAACATCAACCATTTTTTTCAGGTCTTTATATTCTTTGTTTAGTTGTACATAACGCTTCTGGTCAGAAATAATATCTGGCTGGATGATTAAGTCATTAACTTCATCAAAACGTTGTTTAACTATCTGTATTTTTTCTAACATCTACTTAAGAGAATTATGTTGTAAAAGTACTATTTTTTATGGATTCAAAGTCACTCAAAAGCAACGCTAATATTCAAACACTCCAAACTCACTTTTAATGGTCAGTTTTTTGGTGTTAGCAGCTTCTACACGTCCAATAATTTGAGCATCTACATTAAATGATTTTGATATCTTGATAATTGCATCAGCAATTTCTGGTTTCACATAGAGCTCCATACGGTGACCACAGTTAAATACTTGATACATTTCTTTCCAATCAGTGTCTGACTGAGATTGTATTAGCTTAAACAGTGGTGGAACTGCAAACATCTGATCTTTAATAATGTGTAAATCATCAATAAAATGAAGTATTTTGGTTTGTGCACCTCCGCTACAATGTACCATCCCGTGAATAGAACGTGCATCATACGATTCTAAAATCGACTTAATAATTGGAGCATAAGTACGAGTGGGTGACAAGACTAACTGTCCAGCATCTATGGGGGAATCTTCAACTGCATCGGTTAATTTCATTTGCCCTGAGTACACTAAGTCTTCAGGGACAGCAGCATCAAAACTTTCGGGATATTTAGCAGCTAAATAACTCCCAAATACATCGTGCCTAGCCGAAGTAAGACCATTACTCCCCATTCCTCCGTTGTATGAATTTTCATAGGTGGCTTGACCAAAAGAGGCCAACCCTACGATCACATCGCCGGGTTCAATATTTGCATTATCGATTACCTTACTTCTTTGCATTCTGGCAGTGACGGTTGAGTCTACAATAATAGTTCTTACTAAGTCTCCTACATCAGCTGTTTCTCCTCCTGTTGAATGAATTGTGACTCCAAACCCTTTTAAATCTTCAATAAGTTCTTCTGTTCCGTTTATAATAGCGGAAATAACAGCAGCTGGAATGACATTTTTATTACGCCCAATAGTTGATGATAATAGGATATGATCAGTAGCTCCAATACATAACAAATCATCAATATTCATGATTAATGCGTCTTGTGCTATTCCTTTCCAAACTGAAATATCTCCTGTTTCCTTCCAATACATATACGCTAAAGAACTTTTAGTACCTGCGCCGTCAGCATGCATAATCAGGCAATAGTCCTCATCATTAGTCAGGTAATCAGGCACAATTTTACAAAAGGCTTTTGGGAACAGTCCTTTGTCTATATTTTTTATTGCTTTATGAACATCCTCTTTGGATGCCGAAACACCTCTTTGTGCATAGCGTTTACTTATCTCGTTCCCCATAAAAATTATTTGTAGTGCAAAAGTAATGAAGTATTTAAATTATTTGAATTAAAAAAAGCCCAATTTATATAATTGGGCTTTTTTTTTTAATTTTATTTAGTAAATAATAATTCACGATACTTAGCCAATGGCCATAACTCATCGTCAATTAATAATTCTAGCTTATCACAATGATAACGAATATCATCAAAAAGCGGTTTTACTTTTGAACAGTAAATTTCAGCCTTTTTAGTGGTGTTATCAATTGAATTGGCCTTTTTACGCTCATTAATCATTTTAGTGACCCCAGAGTTAATAGCCTCAATACGCTTAGATATCTCTGCAATAAGCAGTAATTGTTCGCTAGCATATTGTTTGAAATCTTTTCCATAAATATCTTTCAATCCTTTGACATTATCAATCAAAATATTTTGATACTTAACCGCTGTAGGAATGACATGGTTTCGAGCAATATCTCCTAAACTTCTGCCTTCAATTTGTATGATATGTACATATTCTTCAATTTCAATATCATAACGTGCTTCAATCTCTACCTTATTCATCACCTTTAAGCTCTCATATAAAGCTATGGTTTTAGGATCAATCTTAACTTTAAGAGCATCAGGGGTGTTTTTATTATTACTCAAGCCTCTTTTGGCAGCTTCTTTTTCCCACTCACCTCCATATCCATTTCCTTCAAAAAGTATATTTCTAGAAGTTTTAATATATTCTCTTAAAACATTAAAAATAGCTTCATCCTTTTTCAAATCTTTCTTGGCGATTAAAGTATCAACCTCTAACTTAAAATCAATTAACTGACGCGCAACAATAGAGTTTAGTACTGTCATTGGATTGGCGCAATTTGCAGTGGAACCAACGGCTCTAAATTCAAATTTATTGCCCGTAAAAGCAAATGGAGAGGTTCGGTTTCGATCGGTATTATCCAATAATATTTCTGGGATTTTACCAACAACATTTAATTTTAAATCTGTTTTCTCTTCCGGAGACAGCTTGCCTTTAGTAACCCCTTCTAGCTCGTGGAGTACTTTTGTTAATTGGGCGCCAATAAATACAGACATAATTGCTGGCGGTGCTTCGTTTGCGCCTAAGCGGTGATCGTTTGTTGCAGAAGCAATGCAAGCGCGCAATAACTCTTCATTGTCATTAACTGCTTTAATGGTATTTATAAAAAATGTTAAAAACTGTAAGTTGCTCATTGGTGTTTTTCCTGGCGCCAACAGGTTTACTCCTGTATCGGTGCTTAAACTCCAATTGTTATGTTTGCCAGAGCCATTGACTCCTGCAAAGGGCTTTTCGTGAAATAAGACTTTAAAACTATGTCGGTCTGCTACTTTCTGCATCACGTCCATTACCAATGAATTATGGTCTACTGCTAAGTTAGCCTCTTCATATATTGGAGCCAACTCAAACTGGTTAGGAGCCACTTCATTGTGACGTGTTTTTACAGGTATTCCAAGTAACATAGATTCCGTTTCAAGCTCTCGCATGAAATTTAAAGCACGCGCAGGAATGGTGCCAAAGTAATGGTCGTCTAGTTGCTGATCTTTGGCTGAGCTATGCCCCAAGAGGGTACGCCCTGACATTTCAATATCAGGTCTTGAAGCTACTAATGCTTTGTCAATCAAAAAATATTCTTGTTCCCAGCCAAGAGAAGCAGTTACTTTTTTGACTGTTTTATCAAAATAACGAGACACGTCCGTTGCCGCATGATCAACAGAATTAAGAGCTCTTAATAGCGGAGTTTTATAATCTAAAGCTTCTCCAGTATAAGCTACAAAAACTGTAGGAATACACAAAGTTGTACCAAATATAAAGGCTGGTGATGTTGGATCCCAAGCGGTGTATCCTCTGGCCTCAAATGTGTTTCGAATGCCTCCATTTGGAAAGGAAGAAGCATCAGGCTCTTGCTGAACCAACTGATTTCCTTCAAAACGTTCTAAAGCCTCACCATTGCCTACTGTTTCAAAAAAGGCATCGTGTTTTTCGGCTGTAGCACCAGTCAATGGCTGAAACCAATGCGTATAATGAGTAACTCCTTTAGCCATTGCCCAATCTTTCATTGATGATGCAATTTGATCCGCTATAGAACGGTTAATCTTATCCCCCTTGTCAATAGCTCGCATGAGACTATTAAAAGCTTCTTTGGTTAAAAATTGACGCATCGTTTTGAATCCAAAAACATTAGCTCCGAAAATTTCGGACTGTTTTGCTTCCCCAGTAACTGGGATTGGAAGTCGATCTAAGGACTGCTTGAGGGCATGAAATCTAAGTGTAGACATTGAATGATGGTTTTAGTGAAACTGTTACTACAAAAGTATCATAATCACAGTTAAAATTAGCTTTTGATTAAACATTTATTAACAAATTTAAAATTAATTCACGCTTTAAATATGAAAAAAACAAATAATCCCCTAAAAAAATAGGGTATTCAATAAAAATTCATCAATGTTAATAATTTAACCCCTAAATAAAACAGTGTAACTATCATAATATTTATATTTGTGTACATAAAATCAATTATTTCAAAATATCATGGCAAAAATTAAATTAGAATATATCTGGCTAGATGGATACCATCCAACTCAGAATATGAGAAGTAAAACTAAAGTTGAAGAGCACGAAAACTTTCAGGGGACAATTGAAGAATTAGAAAACTGGTCTTTTGACGGTTCATCAACTAGACAAGCTTCAGGAGGTTCTTCTGATTGTTTACTAAAACCAGTTGCAATCTATCCAGATCCTGCAAGAATTAATGGCTACTTAGTTATGACTGAAGTATTGAATGCAGACGGAACGGCTCACGTTTCTAATGGACGTGCTACAATTGATGATAATGACAATGATTTCTGGTTTGGTTTTGAGCAAGAGTATTTCATCATGGATACCAAAACGCAATTACCTCTAGGTTTTCCAATTGGCGGATATCCTGCTCCACAAGGCATGTACTACTGTTCGGTTGGTGGATTAAATACCCACGGAAGAAATTTAGTTGAAGAACATGCTGATTTATGTATTGATGCTGGATTAAATTTTGAAGGAATAAACCAAGAAGTTGCATCTGGACAATGGGAATTCCAATTGTTTGCTAAAGGCGCTAAACAAGCAGGAGATGAAATTTGGATTGCTCGCTACCTATTAGACAGACTTACAGAAAAGTATGGCTACTATATTGACTACCACCCAAAACCACTTGGAAAAGATATGGACTGGAATGGCTCTGGGATGCATGCTAACTTCTCTAACACAATTTTAAGAACTTGTGGCGATAAAGACGTTTATGCTAAAATATGTGAAGCATTTAGACCCGTTGTAAAAGAACATATTGAAGTTTATGGAGAGTTTAACGACCAACGTTTGACAGGATTGCACGAAACTGCTTCAATTACCGATTTCTCTTGGGGAGTTTCAGACAGAGGGGCTTCGATTCGAATTCCAATTATAGCTGTGGAAAAAGGCTGGAAAGGCTGGTTAGAAGACCGTAGACCCGCATCTAACGGAGATCCTTATAAAATTGCAGGACGTATTATAAAAACAGTTAAATCTGCAAAATTATAAGTATTTAAAATACACTTTATATTTAAAAAAAACACTTGCTATTATGCAGGTGTTTTTTTTTGCTCATTACTTTAATTAATAAATCATTTAAATAAAGTTGCTATAAAACACAAATAAAGTACTATATTACATCCATTAAGTAGCTGAATATTAACAAATTATGCCCTGACCATCAGATGAGAAGCATACAATAAATAACCAATTAGAATCGATGCAAAAGCCCAGCTATAAGGACTTAGAAAAACAAATTAAAACCTTAAAGGGTAACATTAAAGGATTAAATGAATCAAAAAACGAGTTTTACGCTTTAATTGATAATAATCCTAAAATGTTTAAAATAATTGAATTAATTTATGATGAATCCGGGAAAGCCATAGACTATTATTTTAGAGAGATAAATACTAAATTTATGCTATTTACTAATCTCTCTAAAAGTCAATTGATTAATAAACGATACAGAGAAGTTATTGGAGAAATCCCAGAAGAATGGCTAATTTGTTATTCTAAAATTTTAAAAACAAATATCTCGGTTTCTGGAATAATATTAAATTCTCCTGAAAACATAAAATATGAAATTTCTGCGTGGAAAATAGATAGCAATAAACTAGCGGTTGTTTTTTCTGATATTACAGTCCAAAAAAACCAACAACTAGAGAAGATCCTAAAAGACAAAAACAAAGCAGAAGAAGAGAACAGACTGAAGTCTGAATTTATTAGCAATCTATCTCATGAAATAAGAACACCAATGAACGGCATCATAGGCTTTTCGGGTTTCTTAAATAACCCAGAGCTAAGCGTAGAGAAGAGAATGCATTACGTACGTATTATTCAAAATAGCGGGCAACAATTACTTAGAATTGTTGATGACCTTATAGAAATATCTAGACTAGAAACCAAACAAATAAAACCCATAACACACACCTTTTGCTTAAATGACCTAGTCTTGGATTTATATACAATATTTGACCTTAAAGCAAAAGAAAATAAAACCCCCTTATATTTAAAAAGAGGACTCTCTGACGAGGCAAGCACCATAAATTCTGACAAAACTAAGCTGATTAAAATCATAAGCAATTTACTGGAAAATGCTATAAAATTTACCACTGAAGGCTATATTGAATTTGGTTATACATTAAAAGAAAACTATCTAGAAATTTACATTAAAGATACAGGTATTGGAATTTCACTTGAAAGGCAAGATAGTATATTTGATCGCTTTACAAAAGAAGACAACAAACTATCAAACAACTTTAGCGGATTGGGTTTAGGGCTATCTATTGCAAAAAAAAACACGGAGCTGCTAGGCGGCAAAATTATTTTAAAGTCCCAAAAGGGAAGGGGGACGACTTTCACCATCAGCATTCCATATAAACCACTACAAATTAGTAAAAGCAAAAAACTAATTAAGAATTTAGAAACAAAAAAAGCGCATTCTCATACTATATTAATCGCAGATGATGAAGAAATAAACTACTTATACCTTGAGATTTTACTAAAAGAAAACTGTAAAATAAACTGTAAAATTATCCACGCAAAAAACGGAAAAGAAGCGATTATGTATTGTAAAGAAACTGCTGAAATCAGCATTGTTTTTATGGATCTAAAAATGCCTTTAATTGATGGCTATGAGGCAATGAGAGCGATTAAAAAAATACGACCAAATTTAACTATAATCGCGCAAACAGCATACGCATCTGATGATGATGTCAAAAAAATACTAAAATCTGGTTTCGATAATTATCTTAGTAAACCAATAAAAGATACCGTTTTCAAAAAACTAATTAAAAAATATAATTTAAAACCTGTCAACTAGATTTAAAAAGTAATAAACGTGATCAAGTTAAACTGATCACGACTAGAAGTTTCAAACAGTTGATTCATATAACCAGCTTCCATCCGAATTCGTTTACTTAATTGATACCCCAATCCTGCATATACACGGTTGCGATCAAAAACAGCACTTTCCGTATTCAAAAACACTTCGTTATAGGCCGAAAGATAAAACTTGGTGAATCCATCTTCTACTTTAATTAACGGAATCTTGGCAGCTAAAAAATATCGGAAACGCATTTTAAAAACGTCTTCAACAAACCGTTGCTCAGAACGATAACGATGCGTTAATGAAACAATCCCTATGCGATCCTTAGAAGTAAATTGCTGAAATATTCGGTGTTCATTTACAGATATTTTATCATTACTCTCACTCTGTGCATTGTAATTCTCTGATAAAATATACCCATACCCCAACAGTACGTTATGGTTATTTTCCGATAAATTATAACCCACACCTGTCCTAAGTAATAGTTGTTCTAGATCTCCAACAGCATCATAGTTTCGATACTGAACTTCGTTGTGAATGTTCCATTTACTATTCAGTTTTTTATTACCTATATAAATGAGCCAGTTACCAAAGTCACTTTCTTGTGCAATACTTGAAGTAGGCAACATTAACACACAAGTTAATGCTGCCAATAAAAATTTAGAGTTCTTAAGCATAAAAAGTCACCTTACCGTTAGAAATGTCATACATCCCTCCTATTATTATTAAGTCGCCATTTGCTTCCATTTCTTTAAGAATTTCACTTTTGTCCCGAATGTCATTTAATGTCATTTCAACATTCTTAGCAGCTACGGTATTCACAAAACTTATATTAGATGAGTTTCTCATACTTTCATCTTCAGGAAGCTCTACCGCATCAACTGCAGGCTCAATTTTATTGATAAGAGCTGTTAAATTACCCATTCGAGCATGGTCACAAGCGCCTTTAACTGCACCACAAGCAGTGTGGCCAAGAACCACTAATACTTTTGTACCCGCTAGTTTACAGGCAAATTCCATACTCCCTAAAATATCTTCATTTACAAAATTACCTGCAATACGAATGCTAAATAAATCTCCAATACCTTGGTCAAAAACATGCTCTGCTGAGACACGTGAATCTATACAATGTAAAACAGTTGCAAAGGGATATTGACCGGCACTTGTAGCATCTACTTGTGCGTTTAAATCTCGCACCATTTGAGTTGCATTTATAAATCTTTGGTTTCCATCTTTTAAAGCTTGTAGTGACAATGCTGGTGTCATCGCTGCTTGTGTTTCTTTTGTGTGTGCTTTCATAATTTTATGTATTAAATTATTATTATTATTAATTTACTAAACTGTTTGAGGTCTTAATTGAAAAAACTGTATGAAACTTTCTGGGTTTTTTACCACACCCCTAACAGAAATTAATTTGATTTCAATTTGTTTCCGTTGTGCTTTCTCAGAAAAATCCTCTAAAATCTCAATGATATCATTATCAAGATAGCGAGTTTTAGTTACGTCTAGTTCTAAACAACTGTTGTGAGGCAAAAGGTCTAATTCTTTAAGGATAGCACCTTTATTAAAAAAAGTTACTTCTTCTGCTAAAGTCATTTTTATTTTATGGACCCCATTACTGTGATCTTCAATGTGTAGAAAATGTGAATTTTGAAAACTTTTAATCAAAATTACTACAACCCCAACAGAAAGACCTAAGGCAATTCCAATCAAAAGATCGGTAAAAACAATTCCTAATACGGTGACCACGAAAGGCGTAAACTGTTTCCATCCTAATCGATACATTTCCATAAATAATGCAGGTTTTGCTAGCTTATACCCAACAATAAATAATACTGATGCCAATACTGACAGTGGTATTTTATTTAATAAATTTGGAATTAAAATTACGGAAATTAATAATAAAAAACCATGAATAATAGCCGACATTTTTGTTTTTCCGCCCGATTGAATATTTGCAGAACTACGAACAATAACCTGTGTTACAGGAAGTCCTCCAATTAGACCTGATAAGACATTACCTATTCCTTGTGCTAACAATTCCTTATTTGTAGGGGTTACACGCTTTAAGGGATCTATTTTGTCCGTTGCTTCCACACAAAGTAAGGTTTCTAAACTCGCTACTAAAGCAATCGTAAAGGCCGTAATCCAAACCTGTGGATTTGTAATGGCTCCAAAATTTGGGAAGCTAAACTGCGCCAAAAAGGAAGCTGTGTCTTCAGGTACTGGTACACTAACAAGTAAATTAGGCGAAATACCCCATTGAGTACTACCATTCGTACTAACAAAGTAAATGATACCAACAACTACAGCGACTAAAGGGCCCTGAATTAATTGAAATATTTTTCCTTTTTCAGTTAACACCTCACTCCACAATAATAAAATTACCAAAGCTAAAAAGGCAACTATAGTAGCGCCCGGGCTGATAAAGTTAATCGAGTTTAGGATTTCTGAAAAGGTGTTTTCGCCACCGACTTTAAAAAAAGCGAAATTCCCCTCAGGGTTGGAGTTATATCCAAAGAAATGTGGAATCTGCTTAAGGATGATAATAATCCCTATTCCAGTTAACATTCCTTTTATCACAGAAGATGGAAAGTAATACCCAATCACACCAGCTCTAAGAACTCCAAAGAGGAACTGAATTGCACCACCCAATACAACTGCTAACAAAAAGTTTTCGAAACTACCAAGAGTTCCGATAGCTGTTAAAACAATAGCAGCTAGCCCAGCTGCAGGCCCACTGACTCCAACGCTAGACCCACTTATGGCTCCCACAACGATACCTCCAACGATACCGGCAATTAGACCTGAAAAAAGGGGGGCGCCACTGGCTAATGCTATCCCCAAGCATAAGGGGAGTGCAACAAAAAAGACTACGATACTCGCAGGAAAGTCTGATTTTAAATTTTTTAATGGATTTGAGCTGTTCATAATATAATAATATTGACTTTGTAACGCATCATAGATAAGACGGTCACATTTTTTTTAATTTTAAATAATTGATTGTGATTTTAAACGACATAAACACTAAGTTGTCAATGTCTTCAAGATAAAGTTTGAAATAATTAAATTACTTCAGGAGGAGGGTCATGCAAGTCGATGGTTACATCATTTTTAAAATAACTTAAGCTATAATTAGAAGCTGTTTGAAAAAAAACAATAGAACCAACATCGAGTAATGTAAGTCTTAACTGTACCTTTTTTTCTTTTGAATCTTCAACTTCTTGGCTTTCTTTTTCACTTGAATCTTTTTCAGAATCAAGAGCAAGCCATGAAAAAGCCTGAGGATCTATGACCGACATTGATTTTACAACAGGCTGCAAAACAATAGAACTAAACACCAATACGAAAATTAATGTTCGAAACCCTAACGCTAAAATTTGAGAGATATTTTTCATTTTTTGGCGAGTGTATTAAATACTAAATTTTCGTAAAAACGAATAATATTGTTTTTTCCTTCTTCAAAGTCTGTTAAAGACGGAAGGTGTTTTGAAAAATAACGTTGATGATGAGCCCCTTCAATAACGGTTGAGATTAACATATGAGGGAACTCATATGTTGGATTAATTTCTAAGACAAGATCACTAATCCGTTGCACAACGCGCTTATATGTTTTGTAATAGCCTTTTTTATTTTCATCATCAATAGCCTTAGTATGGTAAGCTTTAGAAGACTCTGAAACGATGATTTTATTTAACAAGACTTCATTGATGTAAGAGATGGAATTGTCTTCTGTTACCTCAGCAGTCACTATAAAAACAGCCTTCTTTAAACGGTCACTGGCCGATGGCACATTTAAGGTGGCGAAAACTAATTTATATTCAATCCAACTCCAATACCAATTGATCAAATATACTAATAATGCATGCTTGCTTTCAAAATAACGATATACAGAACTTTCGTTAGACCCAATCTCAACCCCTAACTTTTTGAATGTAAAGTCTTCAAAACCTAAGGCATCAATCATTTCAATACTTTTAGATACAATTTTTTGTCCTAAAATAGAGGATTCTGGGTTCTTTGTATAAAGATCCGAACTAATTGTTATCTGTAAAGGTAATTTATCCATAATAATAATTACAAATATAATAGTATTACTATTAAAAGTAAAGGGTTTAACAATTATTTTACATGAAATACAAAAATCAAAAGGGTAATGTTGGAATTAACTACTTTTTATGTAAATTTATAACGGACTTAGAACCCAAATCTGATTCTTCATAACCAATAAGACCTAGAGTAGCGTATTACTTTTACCTTAAATCAGTAAAGCCATTAATTGGGCTAGATTGTGTATACTTAAATTTAGTATTTCTAATTGAGGTATACAGGCAATCGTTTAATCTAATTAAAACTAAAAATCTTATTATGACCCCCAACTAAAAAAAACCCAATGACAAACACAAATGTATTCACCGCTAGTCTTGAAAGTAAATCAAAAGCAAAAAAATTCCGCCTCATCTCCCTTATTGCTTGGACAATAGCCATGGCAGGTCAAGTTATGGCCATCTTAAAATTACTCCAAAAAGATCAATTGACCTGGCTCCTGGTAACCATTGGCCTCATCCTGATCCTCGCCATTACAGGCAGCATTTTTTGGAAAAAAGCAAACCGCTTAGATCCCGCCTTTAAAAAAGACAAAATCAGGTTTTTTGTTCAAAATCAATTGGGAGCAATCTTGGGGGTCTTGGCATTTTTACCGTTAGTTATTTTCATATTTACGAATAAAAATATGGATAAAAAATCTAAAGGGATTGCTGGAACGGTCGCCATTATAGCCCTTGTAATTGCAGGCGCAACAGGCATTGATTTGAACCCACCCTCAATTGAACAATACACCCAAGAAATCAATGAACAAACCAGCGCCCTAAAAACAATCAACAACAATTCTGATGCCGTATTCTGGACCAAAGCGGGCAACAAATACCATATTAATAAAGACTGTCAACACATTAAAGGTCGTGAAAGTATTTCGAACGGCAGCGTGAAAGAATCTTGGGAACAAAAGGGCATCTCGGAACTCTGTAAAACCTGTGAAAAACGAGCCCGGAAATAAGGGAATGAAGTTAGGATTATCTATTTCACCTCCCAATAAGTAACCTAATAAAGAAAAGATTTAAAAGGAAGAAAATTGTAGAATTAGTAAAGTTTTACAACAATAACTGTAAGTAATACGTTTAGTCATTTACTTCTATATTCCCTACTGCGTCTTCAACCACCTCAAGTAGAGATTCTCCACTTTGGTACGTGCCCAAGGCGTTCGTCTCAAAAACTTAAGACTGGATTTTAGAGTTGGACCATCGGTAAAACAACGTATATTTATTTTTTGACCCATCACTTCCCAGCCATAATGAGCCTCGAGGGCAACGAGTATTTGCTCCAATTTCACGCCATGTAAAGGATTGTTAGGTTGGGTTTCCATAAAAATTACCGGCGACGGTTATTATTAGACCGATTGCCACCACCCGCAGACCCCTGACGGTTGTTGCTTGGACGGCCACCACCACGTTGTTGACGGCCACCACCTTGTTTTGGTGGCACAGTCGATGCATTTGGATCTGGCTCAAAACCTTCGACAATTTCTTTCTTAAAACGCTGCTTAGTTAGTTTTTCAATAGAGGTCAAATAAGACGTTTCTTCTGCACAAACTAATGACAAGGCTACTCCGTTAGCTCCTGCCCTTCCGGTACGACCAATACGGTGTACATAATCTTCAGGAATATTAGGTAGCTCATAATTGACCACATGCGGCAATAATGGAATATCTAGTCCACGAGCGGCTATATCAGTGGCTACTAGTACTCTAATGTCTTTATTTTTAAATCCTGCCAAGGCTTTGGTTCGTGCGCCCTGACTTTTATTACCATGAATAGCCATCGCTGAAATACGGGCACTTTCTAGTTTTTTACAAAGGTTATTTGCGCCGTGTTTGGTGCGTGTAAACACCAATACTTGTTGCCAATTTCCATCTTGAATCAATTTTATAAGAAGGTTTGTTTTTTTCTCTTTAGCGACTCTATATACCTGTTGAGCTATCGCTTCAACCGTTGTGTTTTCTGGCGTTGCTTCTACAAGTGTAGGACGTTGTAAAATAGTTTGCGCCAAGCTTTTTATTTCTCTAGAAAACGTAGCCGAAAACATTAAGTTTTGACGTTTAGATGGAATCAACCCTCTAATTTTATCAATATCACGTTTAAACCCCATGTCTAACATACGGTCGGCTTCATCAAGTACAAAAATTTCTACTTTAGATAACGACAAATGGCCTTGATTTTCCAAATCGAGTAATCGTCCTGGAGTTGCCACCAAAATATCAACCCCATTTCGGAGGTGTTTAATTTGTGGGTTTTGATTCACACCGCCAAATATAACGGCAGCACGAAGGTCTAAAAACTTACTATAGTGCTTTACATTTGTGTACACCTGATCAGCTAACTCTCTGGTTGGCGTTAAAACTAACGCGCGTACAGGACGGCGATGTGGTACTGGGTTTTTAGATAATATTTGCAACATTGGCAGTGTAAATCCTGCTGTTTTTCCAGTCCCTGTTTGAGCGGAAGCTAGCACATCTAACCCTTCTAGGATTGGAGGAATTGCTTTTTGTTGTATAGGAGAAGGGGTTTCGTAGCCCTGTAAACGGACGGCTTTAAGTAGGGCTTCTATAAGTCCTAAAGATTGAAATGTCATATTTTATGTTTTGAAAATGACAGTATACAATACGATAGGTCATTCTGAACGATGGCACAAAGGTACGTCTTATTTTAACTAATTTAACGCGTAAATACCAATTTAGTGTCCGTAGACAAATTAGCATCATACCCATAGCCCTCTATAGCAAAGGATTTCAAGCCTTCAATTGTTTCTATTGCGTTTTCAATAATAAAACGAGTCATATAACCTCGTGCTAGTTTTGCAAAAATAGCGATGGTTTTGTATTGGTCATTTTTGAATTCTTTAAAATCGATATGAACTACCGGCACTTTAAGAGTCTTAATATCTATGGCCTTAAAATACTCTTGACTGGCTAAGTTAACAAACAATTCTCCTTCTTTTAAATCATCATTTAGAGCTGTCGTTATCTTTTGACGCCAAAATTCATACAAGTTCTTAGAAGCATCTACTGGGAACTTGGTACCCATTTCTAAACGATAGGGTTGCAATAAATCCATAGGCTTTAAAAGTCCGTATAACCCTGAAAGAATACGAACTGTATTTTGTAGCGAATCTAATTTTGATTCTTGAATTGTATAAGCATCTAAACCGCGATATACATCTCCACTAAAGGCATAAATAGCAGGGCGTGCATTTTTGGAAGTAAAAGGAAGACTCCAAAGCTGGTTGCGATCGTAATTAAGTTGACCCAAATTAGGAGAAATATGCATAAGATCAGAGAGGTCTTTGGCCGATTTCTTTTTTAATACGTTATTTAACTGCTGAGCTTCGCTCAAAAAGGAGCTTTCTGTGCTAAAAGAGGTTGGTAATTCGCTCTCATAGTTTAATGATTTTGCTGGTGATATGACTAGTTTCATAGAATACAATTATAGCTCAAAGTTAACAAGTAAGCTGGAACAGTCAAAGTAATCCACTAAAAAAATTAGTCTTCGACTAAATGATTAGAATACGTTTGCCATTTCTCAATACAGGTCTGCATATCTTTTGGTATTTCTGTGGTAAAAGACATTATTTCGCCTGTAGTTGGATGTACAAAGCCTAAGGTTTTGGCATGCAAAGCTTGACGTGGCAAGGTTTTGAAACAGTTATCTACAAACTGCTTGTATTTAGTAAATGTGGTTCCTTTTAAAATGCGTTCACCTCCATATCGTTCGTCGTTAAAAAGCGTATGTCCGATATGCTTCATATGCACCCGTATTTGATGCGTACGACCGGTTTCTAAACGGCATGTCACTAAAGTGACGTAACCTAATCGCTGAAGCACTTTATAATGAGTGACTGCAGGCTTTCCTTTCTCAGCTTCATCCTCTAAATAGACTGTGTTTTGTAATCTATTTTTTGGATGACGACCAATATTCCCTTCAATAGTGCCTTCATCTGAATCCATATTACCCCACACCAATGCTACATATTCACGCTCACTAGTTTTGGCCTTAAATTGGGCAGACAAATGAGCCATTGCAAGTTCTGTTTTGGCGACAACCAACAACCCACTAGTGTCTTTATCAATTCGATGCACTAATCCAGGACGGTTACTGCTATTATTGGGTAGGTTTTCAAAATGAAATGTAAGGGCGTTAATCAAGGTTCCTGAATAATTTCCATGTCCTGGGTGAACTACCATTCCAGGCGCTTTATTCACAACCAGTAAATCGTCATCTTCATAAACAACATCAATTGGTATATCTTCGGGGACTAATAAGTTTTCATAAGGAGGATGCTCAAATAAAACTCTAATCTTATCAAAAGGTTTAACCTTATAATTCGACTTGACAGGGACATCATTAACTAAAATACTACCGCCTTTGGCTGCTGCTTGTATTTTATTACGTGTTGCATTTTCAACAAAATTCATGAGATACTTGTCTATTCTCAACGGCTGCTGCCCTTTTTCTACTGTAAAAGCATGGTGTTCATGCAGTTCACTTGCAGTCTCTAAAAACTCGTTTGATTGTTCCATTATTTGTTGTTACTTTCGAATGCCGTTCCCTAAAACGAGGTCGAGTATCGAAGTTTTTGGAAGCATCGTACCTGCTTCTATGATTTGGCCTTTATAGCGTATTTCTAAAACTTCATCTTTCCCTAAATCGTCTTTGTAAATCAAAGATCCTATCTGAAAACCTAATGCTTCTAAGGATGGTTTAGTTTGACGAAAAGTGCGTCTAATCACATCGGGAACCGCAAAAGATCGGTAACCAGAAGGATTAAGAATTAAATATATTTTTCGATCTTCCTTTACCTGGCTTCCAGCTATCGGGTCTTGCTCAATAACGGCCCCCTTTGGATATCTTGGGTTGAAATTTGAGGAATCTTGAACTTCACTTCTAAGATCATTTTCTTGGAGGAGCGTATGAGCGACTTGATAGGATTTTCCGGTAAGACTAGGCACCGATACAAATAACCCGTGGTTAGTATACGTCTTAAGCCATTTTAAGGATAAAAACCCAAAAACAATTAGAACAACTAATGCATAAATTAATTGCTTAATAAGTGATTTGCTAAATACGAATCTAATGAAATTCATGGGTGTTTGTAATAAAGTAACAAATCTAATCAAATAATTCTGTCCTTAAAATCTTTAGCTTGTTTAGTTTATAGTAAATATATTTAGTTCAAAATGAATTTGATTTAATTTAAAAGTAATATTTTTACTGTATATATAGTGCACATGAAAAAAAACATAGCCATCATAATGGGCGGATATTCGAGTGAATATCTCATTTCTTTAAAAAGTGGAAGTGTTGTATCCGACAGTTTACCCCCCAAACTGTATAACTCCTATAACATCCACATTTTTAAAGACAAATGGGTCTATGTAAATAAAGACTTAGAAGAATTCCCTGTAGATAAATCAGATTTCACTATTAGATTGGATGGCATTAAAATTAAATTTGACTGTATCTTTAACGCGATTCACGGCGCTCCAGGAGAAGACGGCACCATGCAAGCCTATTTCAAATTATTATCACTTCCTCATACGAGCTGCAATATGTATCAAGCAGCGCTTACGTTTAATAAAAGAGACTGCTTAAGTGCTTTAAAACCCTACGGGATCATTAGTGCTGATGCTTATTTTTTAAATGCTGGAGATCCTATAGACTCTTCTGCGATTGAAACGGCTGTTGGGTTTCCGTGTTTTGTAAAAGCCAATAAAGCTGGTAGTAGTTTTGGAGTTACAAAAGTCTATTCAAAAGAGGAGCTCCCAAAGGCTATTGAAGTTGCATTTGAAGAAGATGATGAGCTGATTATTGAATCGTTCTTAGATGGTACTGAGGTTTCTGTAGGGGTGATTCGTTATAAAGGAGAGGTGACTGTCCTTCCAATTACAGAGATTGTTACGGACAATGATTTTTTTGATTATGAAGCTAAATATTTAGGGAAATCTGAAGAAATCACCCCCGCACGCATTAGTGAAACGCAAGAATCCAAAGTAAGAGACGTTGCTAAATATATTTATGAAATTTTGAAGTTAGATGGATTTTCTAGAAGTGAATTTATTTTTAAAGATGGCAAACCATATCTTTTAGAAGTTAATACAGTTCCAGGATTTACCAGAGAAAGCATCTTGCCACAACAAGCTTTAAATGCTGGAATTTCATTGTCAGACTTGTTTCATAACGCGATTGAAGAGGCTCTTCAGAAAAATCATTAACTTTACCATATGAAAAAAGCAATTTTTCCAGGATCCTTTGACCCTATAACACTTGGGCATGTTGACATCATCAATAGAGGGGTGACCTTATTTGACGAAGTTATTATAGCAATTGGTGAAAACTCTACAAAAAATTATATGTTTTCACTTGATGAACGCATAGCATTTATTGAAAGAGCTTTTAAGGACAATCCAAAAGTAAGAGTCATGAGTTACAGTGGCTTGACTATTGAGTTTTGTAAAGAGATTGGGGTTGATTTTATCCTAAGAGGCTTAAGAAACCCTGCCGATTTTGAATTTGAAAAAGCCATTGCCCATACCAACCGACACTTATCTACGCTTGAAACGGTCTTTCTGTTAACGTCTGCTCAGACTTCATTTATCTCATCGTCTATTGTAAGAGAAATTATTCGCTTTGAAGGAGACTATAAAAAATTAGTTCCGAATTCAGTTCGAGTATAAAACCTACAATTTATAGTCTGCCAGCCCTTTTGAAAATGCTTCGGGATTTTCGGCCAAATGATATCGAGGGTCATCAATTGCATCTAATATAACCTCTTTAAAAATTGGGCTTGACTTGTGTAATAAAATCTTACAATCTTCACTCAAATGCTTTAAATGAATCTTCTTACCCTCCTCTTTATACTTTGTTACTAGATTAAAAATTGATTCAATCGCAGAATGATCGCTTATTCGGGACTCAATGAAATCAATTTCTACTGAATTCGGATCATTTTTAACATCAAACTTATCGTTAAAAGCCGTAATACTTCCAAAAAACAATGGGCCCCATATTTCGTAAACTTTAGTACCATCTTCTTTAGTGCGTTTTCGTGCACGAATACGTTTCGCATTCTCCCAAGAAAAAACCAGTGCACTGACAATAACCCCAGAAATCACAGCGATTGCTAAATCAAAAAACACAGTCATTGAAGATACTAGTATCAATACAAACACATCTGTTCTTGGTATTTTATTAATGATTCTAAAACTTGACCATGCAAAGGTTCCAAATACAACCATAAACATAACGCCCACAAGAGCCGCAATTGGTACTTGTTCTATAAGTCCTGAAGCAAATAATATAAATGCCAACAACGCTAGAGCAGCCACAATTCCTGATAAACGACCTCTACCGCCGCCTTTGATATTGATAATAGACTGTCCTATCATTGCACAGCCTCCCATACCTCCAAACAATCCAGTAATAATATTTGCACCCCCTTGTGCCATACATTCTCTGTTAGAATTTCCACGAGTTTCTGTAAGTTCATCTATTAAATTGAGGGTCATTAACGATTCAATAAGTCCAATAGCTGCAAGGATCAAAGCATAAGGTCCAATAAATTTGAGCGTTGCTAAACTCAATGGAATCTTGTCAAAAATTCCCCAATGAGGAAGTGGCAAACCGCCTTTGAGACCTTCACCTCCACCGTCTCTAATAAAACTCCCTACTGTGGCAACATCTAAATTTCCAAAAATAACTATCGCAGAAACGACTAAAATTGCCACTAATGCTTCAGGAAGTTTTTTGGTGATTTGAGGCAAACCAAACATGATCGCCATCGTTAAGGCTACAAGTCCAACCATGGTAAACAAGGAAGCCCCTTGCATCCAAACCATTTCTCCATTTTCGGAGGTCATAAACATACTCAATTGAGATAAGAAAATAACAATGGCCAAACCATTAACAAAGCCCATCATTACAGGATGTGGTATCAAACGAACAAACTTTCCCAGTTTAAATAGGCCCGCAAAAACTTGAATAACACCCATTAAAATAACGGTCATGAATAAATAGTAAAGACCTAATTCATCGCCTTCAGCACCCATTGCATTTCCTCTTGCAACAAGACTTACCATGACAACGGCAAGCGCACCAGTTGCTCCACTAATCATTCCTGGACGACCTCCAAAAATAGACGTAATCAATCCAATCATGAAAGCAGCATAAAGCCCGACCAAGGGATCGACGCCTGCAACAAAAGCAAAAGCTACAGCTTCAGGAACTAAGGCCAAAGCAACGGTTAAGCCGCTTAATACATCATTTTTTACATTACTAGATCGTTTACTTATAAACTCCATCATTTTGTTTCAGTTTTTGCAGGGCAAAAATAAACTTATTGAAAGGGATACCAACTGTAAAGGAACTTTATTTGAAGAAATTTATGGAAATAACTAGTTTATATGCCTTAGACAAGTAGTTTGATATTGGCATAAGAGTTATTTAAAACTTTTTTAAGCTTGGATTCAGGAATCCATTTCACTTTTGTAATCCCTTCTTTTTCTTGAGGCATTAATTCACCGTCATATTCAGAATACATTTTAAACCAGTAGGTAACTTTAATCTGATATCGATCAAGTCTCTTAAATATATGATACGTAATTTCTAAAGGCTTCGTAATCGAAAGACCAGAAATACCGGTTTCTTCCTCAACTTCACGAAGAGCTGTTTGATTAATTGTTTCTTTAGGCTCCGCCTTTCCTTTAGGAAGGTCCCACTTACCGTTTCTAAAAATAAATAATATATCTCCTTTTGGATTGTAAACCTTCCCTCCTGCTGCAATCACATTAGGCAACAGAGATAAAAACTTTTTTAGAAGCTCGTCTTTATCAGAACCAATAAGATGCACCGCATCATATTTATCTTTTTTAAGTTTAGAAAGCACTTTGTTAATATCTACAGAGTCAATCAAGAAATTCTTGAAGTTTGTTTCCGTTTCTACCTTCGTAGTTAAGATTATTGGTTTATTACCAACAAATATTTTATACATTGTTAATTAAAAACAAATTAATAGAAAGTAAAAGTAGTATTTTTTAGTAATTTTGGCACATGATTTTCAACAAAAGTACAGCCAAAAAAACTGCTGAAGTTTTACTTCAGATAAATGCCATCAAATTAAACCCTAGAGATCCCTTTACTTGGGCCTCAGGATGGAAGTCTCCTATCTATTGCGACAATCGAATGGTATTATCATTTCCAGCAGTCAGAAACTATATCAAAGAAGAAATTGCTAAAAATTTAGAAAAAGAGTTCGGCAAACCAGATGTTATTGCTGGCGTCGCTACTGGCGCAATTGGTATCGGTGCTTTAGTTGCAGAATTTCTTGGACTTCCATTTATTTATGTACGTCCTCAAGCAAAAAAACACGGCCGTCAAAATCAAATTGAAGGGTTTGTTGAAAAAGGACAAAACGTAGTCCTTATTGAAGATCTAATCAGTACAGGCAACAGCAGCTTAGTCGCTGTAGATGCTTTAAAAGCAGTAGGAGTGAATGTGAAAGGAATGGTAGCCATATTTACTTATGGCTTTGATATTTCTAAAGAAAATTTCAAAACTAACAACGTAACCCTTTTTACACTTAGTAATTATGAGAGCCTTTTAGAGCAAGCGCAGGACACCAACTTCATTAATCAAAATGAAGCCGATATTTTATCTAAATGGAATACGAACCCTTCAGAATGGACCGGTAAATAAATTTAACTATGATTCTAGAATCCCCTAAAGTAAGTGTAGATAAATCTGCTCAAATGGTTTTTGACTTTTTGACAAATGTTAAAAACTTCAAACCTTTGATGCCAGAAAACACTAGCAAGTTTGAGCTTATGGACGATGAAACGTTTTTGTTTGCTTTAAGCGGAATGCCAGAAATTGTGCTGAAAAAAAAATCTGTAGAAAGCCCAACAACTATAGTCTTGGGAGCTGCTGGAGGAAAACTAGACTTTTCTTTAATTGCAGTAATTGAGTCGATATCAGAAAGTAAAAGTGAAGTTCAGCTTACTTTTGATGGCGATTTTAATGCCATGATGGCCATGATGATTAAAGGACCCATATCAAAATTTATTGAAACTCTAGCTCTTAACATCCCAAAAAATTGTATTTAATACAAAAGTTTTAATTCTTTTAAATCAAACTCTTTATTAGAATCTTCCATCTGAAGAGCTAATTTACCTGAAGAAGAAACCCCTCTTATAATTCCTGTAAAGGTACTTTTATCAGGATTCATGAAAGTAGAAGGTTTATCCTTTCTAAACAAATAGGATTCGTATTCGGCATTTAAAGGTTCGCTTCCATTTTTGGAATACAACTTAAAGTACATTTTTAGCTTGTCAATAATTTTAGCCAACAACTCATCTTTATTAACAGCTAAGGGTAAAATACTTTTTAATGAACTCACTTTAGTCAACCCTTCAAATATTACTTGATTAACATTAAGCCCAATTCCAATAACAGCATATTCAATTTGTTGGTGTTTAATAACGTTTTCTATTAATATGCCCGATATTTTACAATGGTCTGACAAAATGTCGTTTGGCCACTTTATAGACAGCTTAGGGACATTGAATGCTTCAAGTGACTTGACAATTGACAATGAAACCAATACATTAAGTAAAAACTGCTCATTAATACTGATGGTTATATTTTTCTTTAAGACACTAAATGTCAAGTTTTTACCCTCCTCAGACAACCAAGTAGAACCTCTTTGACCACGACCATTAGTTTGATGATTTGCTGCAACTACACAAAAATCTTCCAATCCACGTTCAAGAACCAATTGCTTTAAATAGTTGTTCGTAGAGTCTGTGGCATTAAGTTTGATTAATTGCATAGGAGTTATCAAGGTTCTAAATTATAATTTAATTAAGACAATATAACACGTTTAGAGCCAAAAAAGTAATAAATTTGCAAAGCAAAAATATTTTATGACAACAAATACACCAAGCTCCGATGACTTAATCACTTTCACCATAAATGGAATTGAGGATGTAAAGGGGCAAAATATAACAATTTTAGATTTACGAGATATTGAGAATACCGTTTGCGATTACTTTATTATTTGTGATGGAACTTCCAACACACAAGTAAATGCAATTGTAAGTTCAATACAAAAAAAAGTGAGCAAAAACACAAAGGACAAACCATGGCATGTTGAAGGCAGTGAAAATGCTGAATGGGTTTTAATGGACTATGTTCATGTCGTTATTCATGTCTTTCAAAAACACATTCGTGAATATTACGATATTGAGAACCTTTGGGGGGATGCTAAGATTACAGAAATAGAAACTAGTTACTAAAAACATACGCATGTCGAAAGATAAAAAACCAAAAAATACTAAGCAAAATGCTTATTGGATATACGGAGCTGCAATCGTTCTAATTCTTGCCTTTAACATTTTTTCAGGGGGCTTTGGAGATTCTTCAGGGGCATCAACCACTCCTTCGCAGTTTTTTAAATACCTAAAAGATGGAGATGTAAAAAAAGTAGAAATTGTAAATAAGCGAGAGGCTTTGGTTTACTTAACAACTCAGGCGAGCTCAAAAGATATTCACAAAAAAAACAAGAAAGAACAACTGTTTCCAACTGCTTCATCAGGACCAAATTACCAATTTGAATTTGGGGATGTACAATTATTTCAAAAGCAGTTAGAGGATACAATAAACGAAGAAGATTTAGATACTGCACTTAATTTCAAAACAGAAACCAATGCGTGGGGAGAAATTTTATCTTCACTTATACCATTTATATTAATAATTGGTGTTTGGATATTCATCATGCGACGTATGTCTGGCGGCGGCGGCGGCGGCGGCGGCGGTCAGATTTTTAACATAGGGAAATCTAAAGCCAAGTTATTTGATGAGAAACTTGAAACCAAAACATCTTTTAAAGATGTAGCAGGACTTGAAGGGGCTAAAGAAGAAATACAAGAAATTGTTGACTTCCTAAAGCATCCAGAAAAATACACAGCTTTGGGTGGTAAAATTCCTAAAGGGGCCTTATTAGTTGGCCCTCCAGGAACTGGAAAAACACTATTAGCTAAAGCAGTAGCTGGAGAAGCAAAAGCACCATTTTTCTCTTTGTCAGGTTCAGATTTTGTAGAAATGTTTGTTGGCGTTGGAGCCTCTAGAGTAAGAGATTTGTTTAAACAAGCTAAAGAAAAAGCACCCTCGATTATATTTATAGATGAGATTGATGCTATTGGAAGAGCTAGAGGAAAAAGTAATTTTTCAGGATCAAACGATGAAAGAGAAAACACTCTAAATCAGTTGTTAACTGAAATGGATGGTTTTGGAAGCAATTCTAATGTAATTGTTTTAGCGGCAACCAATCGTGCAGATGTATTGGATAAAGCACTTATGAGAGCTGGAAGATTTGACCGACAGATTTATGTTGATTTACCAGATGTAAGAGAAAGAAAAGAGATCTTTGAAGTGCATTTAAAGCCTTTAAAAAAATCGGACGACTTGGATACTGATTTTCTATCTAAACAAACTCCTGGTTTTTCAGGAGCAGATATAGCAAATGTATGTAATGAAGCGGCATTAATAGCTGCAAGAAGTGATAAGAAATCAGTTGAAAAACAGGATTTCTTAGACGCTGTAGATCGAATAGTTGGAGGTCTTGAAAAGAAAAATAAAATAATCACCCCTAGTGAAAAAAGAGCCGTTGCTTTTCACGAAGCTGGACACGCCACAGTAAGCTGGATGCTAGAACATGCCGCTCCACTTGTAAAGGTTACTATCGTACCTAGAGGGCGTTCGTTAGGAGCTGCGTGGTACCTTCCTGAAGAACGCTTGATCGTTAGACCTGAGCAAATGTTAGACGAAATGTGTGCTGCTTTAGGCGGAAGAGCAGCTGAAAAAGTAATATTTAACAAAATATCTACAGGAGCTTTGAGTGATTTAGAAAAAGTCACAAAACAAGCCAGAGCAATGGTTACCGTATATGGTTTAAGTGATAAAATTGGCAACATCACTTACTATGATTCTTCAGGTGAAAACGAATACGGCTTTTCTAAGCCCTACAGCGAACGTACCGCTGAACTTATTGACAAAGAAATATCTACTATCATTGAAACCCAATACCAAAGGGCAATTGAATTATTAGAAGAGAATAAAGACAAACTGACTGAATTAGCAGAAGTCCTTTTAAAAGAGGAAGTTATTTTTAAAGATAATTTGGAAACTATATTTGGTAAACGTCCATTTCAGAAGGAAGATGTTATTCAGCCTGCAAAAGAAATAACGGTAGACGAAAAAAAAATAGATGAGGAAGAATAAAACTAAAAATAAGCCGCATTTAAAACTTAAGGATTTATTAAATTTTTTATCTTTGAATTAATATGAGTTCAATACTTGTATTTAAGATAAAAAATGAGTGTATTTCGTAAAATATTTGGTTCAAATTCCGACAAATCAAAAGATAAGTCAGAAAAAGAAGATCAACATAAATTCCTGCCCGTTGAAAACGCCCCTGTAGATGAGGCATTTACAATGAATTTCAATAACAACGGCGGAAAGTTTCTTTATTGTGAAACAATTGATGAAGTTCAAAGTAACCTAGAAAAAATTGTTGAAGAAAACAACTGGAAGGATAAAACAGCCCTTATCCTTAACAAACGGTTGAAGGAAAAATTTAAGGCCTTTAATTTTAATACCACCACAAAATCCGAAGAAGCAGATTTTTTATTTACAACATGTGAATATTTGATCGCCAGTGATGGGTCTTTATTAATTTCCTCTAATCAAATTGCTGAAAAAAAATTAGCAGAACTTCCTAAAGATTTTATTGTATTTGCTACTACAAGCCAATTTGTAGAAACCATCAGTACTGGTCTGCAAGGAATCAAAGCTCAAAATAAAAAAAACATACCCTCCAATATCACTACTATCAAACACTTTAAAGTCGATGAGACTAATAATTTTTTAAGTTATGGAAGTAGTTCAAAAAACCTATATTTGCTACTATTAGAGGATTTATAACTTAGGTATTGAAAGAGCTTACAAAAAGAATTTTATCTGGTATAATGTTTGTGATTATTCTAATCACATGCATACAGAATAAGTATGTTAGTATTGGACTGTTTTATGTTTTCGGACTTGTTTGCTTGATGGAATTCAATAGACTGATAAAGCAAAAAAGTTCTGTCTCATATCTCATATTTACAGGCATTTACATTCTATTTTCTTTAGGAGAAATACTGTTTGGTACTGGCGTAGTAATAAACCAATTATCTCAAATATTTCATGTCCTAGGCATTTTTGTAAATCTATTTTTGATTAGAGATTTATTTTCATCAAAAGAATTACCTAACCTGATTTCTAATCAATTTATCAACACTACATTTTATATTAGTAGTGGATTTGTGTTTTTAATTTTAATCGCGTTTAACTTTGGAGACTATAATCCCCAAATTATTCTAGGCATATTTATGCTCATATGGACAAATGACAGCTTTGCTTATATAGTGGGTAAAAATTTTGGTAAACAAAAATTATTTTCGAGTATCTCTCCCAAAAAAACAGTAGAAGGTTTTTTAGGAGGCGTGTTTTTTGCGGCACTTAGTAGTTACTTTATTGCGCTCATAGCACCTTCGTTAAGTTTTACAAACTGGCTAATAATCAGCGTACTGGTTAGTGTGTTTGGAACCTTAGGCGACTTAGTGGAATCAAAATACAAACGACAAGCAGCTGTTAAAGACAGTGGGAAAATAATGCCTGGCCATGGTGGCATGTTAGATCGATTAGATAGTGCTATATTTGCAGCGCCGTTTATTTATTTATTTTTAAGAATATTAAATTATGTTTCATAGAGAAGGTCAAAAAATAATTTTAGGAACCCTGTTTTTCGTAGGAGGAAGTTTCTTAGTGTTAGATAGTACTATTGAATTGCAGTGGCTTCTAAAGCTCATTCAACTAACTCTACTAGTAATGCTTGTTTTAATATTACAGTTTTTTAGAAACCCCAAACGTCATACTCAAAAAAATGACGCCCAAATTATTTCGCCTGTAGACGGAAAGGTTGTTGTAATTGAAGAAGTTGATGAAACTGAATATTTTAAAGAAAAACGCCTTCAAGTTAGTATTTTCATGTCCCCGATAAATGTTCATGTAACACGCTATCCTATTAGTGGTTCTGTGCTATTTAGCAAATACCACCCTGGTAAATATTTGGTAGCTTGGCATCCAAAAGCTAGTACTGATAATGAACGTACTACTATAGTAGTTGAAAACAAAGTTTACGGAAAAGTACTGTACCGTCAAATCGCAGGAGCGTTGGCACGGCGTATTGTAAATTACGCAAAAGAAGGTCAAAAAGTTGAACAAGGAGCAGACGCCGGATTTATAAAATTTGGTTCGAGAGTTGATTTATTCTTACCTTTAGGTACAAAAATTAAAGTTAAACTAAACCAAAAAGTTAAAGGCGGTGAATGTATCATAGCTGAAGCGTAGTATGAATTCTGAGGCATTAGAAATAGAGTTTAGAGAAGCTGTTGATAACATCAACAGTCACAAAGAACCGTTTCCAGCGGATACTTTACTAAAACTATATGCTTATTATAAGAAATCAACTAATGACTATAGCCGACCTAGTAGTAGCAAAGCTATAATTAACGCCTTTAAAACTAATGCTTTATTTCAGCTTGAAAACATAACTCAGGATCAAGCCAAACAATGCTACATTGACCTAGCGAACAACTATCTACTATACAGAAAGTAATATTACTTTAAATTTGTTAAACTAGCCTTTAGAGTTTCTATTTTGGCGACTGCATCTGATTCTTTTTTCTTTTCACTAGCAACGACTTGCTCTGGAGCTCCAGAAACAAAACGTTCATTCAATAATTTCTTTTGAACTGATTTTAAAAACCCTTCGGTATATTTTAGCTCATCCTCTAATTTTAAAATTTCTGCTTCTATATCAATAGCATCGTTTGCGGGAATAAAATACTCGTTAGACTTTACCCTAAATGACAAGGCATTATCAACAGAGGTTGCGGTATAAGTCAAGCTGGTGATGTTTCCTAGTTTAGAGATAACCGAATCAAAATCTTTAATTTGAGATTCGTTATTTAACACTAATAAATCGATCGGGTTTTTAAAAGCAATATTCTTTTCTTTTCGGATGGTACGGACACCTGAGACCACTTCAGCAGCAAACTCAAAGCCATCTAAAATAGTGTGATCATACGTTTTTATTTCTGGCCAAGCGGCTATAATCAAGGCTTGTTCCGGCGTTCTATTATCAAGAATCTGCCAAATCTCTTCAGTTAAAAAAGGCATGAAAGGGTGTAATACTTTTAAGTTTGACTCTAAAATACTTACTACAGAGTCATACGTTTTTTTATCAATTGGAGCTTCATAGGCAGGTTTTACCATTTCTAATAACCAAGAGCAAAAATCATCCCAAATTAGTTTATAGGTAGTCATCAAGGCATCACTTAATCTATATTTACTAAAGTGATCTTCAATGTCAACTAGTGTTTTCTGAAATTTAGCTTGATACCAATCTATAGCTGTGACAGCGTAGTCAGGCTGATCGATATCTGCAACTTCCCAACCTTGAATAAGTCTAAATGCATTCCAAATTTTATTTCCAAAGGCTTTTCCTTGTTGACATAATGCTTCATCAAACATTAAATCATTTCCAGCCGCTGAGCTTAATAACAACCCTACACGAACACCATCGGCTCCAAAGTCTTCAATAAGTTTAAGTGCATCTGGGGAATTACCTAAGGATTTACTCATTTTACGACGTTGTTTGTCGCGAACAAGCCCAGTGAAGTACACATTTGTAAACGGCTTTTGATCTTTCAATTCATAGCCTGCTACAATCATCCGCGCCACCCAGAAAAACAAAATGTCTGGACCGGTTACTAAATCATTCGTTGGATAGTAATATTTTATATCCTCATTTTCTGGGTTTCTAATGCCATCAAATACAGACATTGGCCACAACCAAGACGAAAACCAGGTATCTAATACATCTTTGTCTTGAGTTAGATCTTTTATTTGTAATTCCTTACCAGATTTTTTTATAGCCAATTCCAAGGCCCCTTCAATTGAGTCAGATACTACAAAATCATCCTTTCCATCACCATAATAGTAAGCGGGTATTTGTTGCCCCCAAAACAATTGCCGAGAAATATTCCAATCGCGAATATTTTCCATCCAATGTCTGTAGGTGTTTTCAAATTTCTTTGGGAATAAATTTATTGATTGGTCCTCTAAGACCGCTTTAATTGCCGGTTTAGCAAGTGTTTCCATTTTTAAAAACCACTGATCAGACAGTCGAGGTTCTATCACTTCTTTTGTTCGCTCTGAAGTCCCAACTTTGTGTAAGTGCTGTTCTGTTTTAATCAGAAAGCCCTTTGCTTCTAATTCTTTTGCTATTTCTTTTCGAACCACAAACCGATCTTTGCCTTCATAGTGTAAACCAAAGCTATTCAGAGTAGCATCTGCGTTAAATATATCAATCACTTCTAATTGATACCTATCTCCTAATACTTTATCGTTTTGATCATGTGCTGGAGTCACTTTTAGACAACCAGTTCCAAACTCAATATCTACATAATCATCTTCTATAATAGGAATCACACGATCACACAAAGGCACAATTGCCTTTTTTCCTTTAAGATGCTTGTAACGTTCATCATTAGGATTTATACAAATTGCTGCATCTCCAAGTATCGTTTCTGGACGGGTTGTTGCTATTGTGATAACTTCATCACTATCTTGAATTTTATAATTTAAATAATATAAATTTCCTTGACGTTCTTCAAATATAACTTCCTCATCAGAAAGTGTTGTTTGTGCTTGCGGATCCCAATTAACCATCCTAAATCCTCTGTAAATCAGACCTTTATTAAATAAATCTATAAATACCTTGATTACGGATTCACTCATGTCATCGTCCAAAGTAAATTTAGTACGATCCCAATCGCAAGAACAGCCTAGCTTTTTTAATTGCTCAAGAATAACCCCACCATATTCATCTGTCCAATCCCAAGCATGTTTCATAAACTCAGCTCTTGATAGGTCATTTTTATTAATGCCTTGTTCTTTCAGTCTCGCAACTACCTTGGCTTCTGTTGCTATTGACGCGTGATCAGTTCCAGGAACCCAACAAGCATTTTTGCCTTGTAAGCGTGCGCGACGTACTAATACATCTTGTATGGTATTGTTAAGCATGTGTCCCATATGTAAAATGCCTGTTACATTTGGTGGAGGAATTACAATGGTGTAAGGCTCTCTTGAATCAGGAGTTGAATGGAAATACTTATTGGTCATCCAATAGTCATACCATTTATTTTCAACAGCTAATGCATCATATTTTGAGGGAATCGACATACTCTGGAATAGTTTTTGTAGTTACATGACAAAAGTACTCATATTTTATTTTCTTTAAAATTATTAATTGAATTTATATGATTACATTTTTGTAATTTTGAAAATAAGTACCTAAATTTACTATTAACAAATATCATATCATGAAAAACATTCTAAGCTTATTATTTATTTCCTTTTTTAGCCTCTCAATCTATGCTCAAGATAAAGTCGCAAAAATAGAATTCGAATCTGAGACAATCGATTACGGAACTATTGAAAAAGGATCAGACGGAGTTCGTGTTTTTAAATTTAGAAATACTGGAGATGCTCCTTTAATTGTATCAAATGTAAAGTCTAGTTGTGGATGTACAGTTCCTAAAAAACCAACAGAACCTATTTTACCTGGTGAAAATGGAGAAATAGAAGTGAAATATGACACAAATCGTGTTAATCCAATTCGAAAAACTATTACAGTAACTTCAAATGCCGAAACCCAAACAGTAGCCTTAAAAATTAAAGGGACTGTGATTGATTCTAGTAAATCATCAGTCATTGTAGATAAAAACAAAAGTATGTTAGAGAACTAAATTTAACATTGCTTAAATAAAAAAAAGCTCCCTTAGAGGGAGCTTTTTTTATTTAAGCAATCATACAAATTATTTATAGCTACTCGAAATTAGGCTTTAGGGAAAAAAAACAATCTAATTATTTAAATATTAGTTAAAGCGCTTTATTTTGTACAAACTTTAAGATAAATTTGTAAATAACAGTTATTCACAAACGATGCCGAAAATTTCTACTAAAGGAGTCTTAATGCCTCAATCGCCTATCCGTAAGCTAGTCCCTTTCGCAGAGCAAGCTAAAAAAGAAGGCGTGAAAGTATTTCACTTAAATATTGGTCAACCAGATATCAAAACCCCTAAAGTTGCCCTCGAAGCCATAAGGAACTCTAACTTAGAAGTACTAGAGTATAGTAGGTCTGAAGGTTCAGATGCATACCGCGAAAAGCTTTCAGGATACTATAAAAAAAATGATATTAAAGTAAATGCAGACGATATAATCATAACTACGGGCGGTAGTGAGGCACTCCTTTTTTGCTTTGGTAGCATAATGGACCTTGGAGATGAAGTCATAATCCCTGAGCCTTTTTATGCAAATTACAATGGTTTTTCTGTTGCACAAGGAGTTAAAGTAGTTCCTGTTGTATCCGGAATTGAAACTAATTTCGCCCTACCTCCTATTGCTGATTTTGAAGCGTTAATAACGCCTAAAACAAAAGCTATATTAATTTGCAATCCCGGAAACCCTACCGGATACCTATACAGTAAAGAGGAGATTCATCAATTAGCTACACTAGTTAAAAAACATGATTTATTTCTGATTGCTGATGAAGTCTATCGAGAATTCACATATGATGGTCTTGAGCACTACTCAATTATGCAAGAAAAAGGAATTGAGTCCAATGCTATAATAATTGACTCTGTCTCTAAGAGATATAGCATGTGTGGCGCAAGAATTGGGTGTGTTGTAAGCAGAAACAAAGCAGTGCTTAGTACCGCTTTAAAGTTTGCTCAAGCTCGATTATCCCCCCCCACCTATGGTTTAATTGCAAGTGAAGCAGCTCTGGAAACTCCAGACAGCTATTTCAGTGAAGTTATTAGTAAATATGTTGAACGCAGAAATGTATTGGTTAAAGAGCTTGAAAAAATTGAGGGCGTAAAAGTTGCAATCCCAAATGGTGCATTTTATTGCATTGTTGAATTGCCAGTTTCAGACACGGATAAATTTGCACAATGGATGCTAGAAACGTTTAGGCTTGACAACAAAACTATCATGGTGGCACCTGCAGCTGGATTTTATTCAACTTTAGGACTTGGCAAAAATCAAGTACGAATTGCTTATGTTTTAAAAAAAGAAGACTTAATAAGTTCTGTAGCTATTCTCAAAGTTGCACTTAAAGAATACAACTCTTAGTGGTTATCAAAAAAAACATATCGCTAAAGGATTTAAATACATTTGGGATGAGTGTGGCTGCAAGAGAATTTGCAACAATTAAATCTAAAAAAGATTTGATTGCAGCTTTAAACACCAACCCATCTAAGCTGTTAATCCTTGGTGGCGGCAGTAATATGTTACTCACAAAAGACGTGGATGCTTTGGTGTTACATATAAATATTAAAGGGATTAAAGTGATTTCAACTTCTGAAAACAACGTAAGAGTTGAAGTTGGTGCAGGAGAAAACTGGCATGAATTTGTGTCTTGGTGCCTTGATAAAAATTATGGTGGCATTGAGAATTTATCATTAATTCCAGGAAATGTGGGAACAGCCCCTATTCAAAATATTGGTGCATACGGGGTTGAATTGAAAGATTCTTTCATAAGTTGTGAAGCGCTTCATATTGACACTAAAGAACTTAGAGAGTTTACAAAAAAAGACTGTAATTTTGGATATAGAAATTCCATTTTCAAAGAAGAACTAAAAGGACAATACATTATCACTTCCGTGACATTTGAGTTAAGTAGTCATCAGCATGCTAAGAAAACAAATTACGGAGCTATTGAAGCCGAACTTAAAAAAAATAGTATCGAAAACCCAACTATTCAAAATATATCAACGGCAGTAATATCTATTAGGAACTCAAAACTTCCAAATCCAAAAGTTTTA
>Ga0209632_10000265_pt1 | contig 55256 bp, 65 predicted proteins | sample COG_10_FD_184754 | JGI IMG/M metagenome (GOLD analysis project Ga0209632, IMG submission 184754) | Pelagic Microbial community sample from North Sea - COGITO 998_met_10 (SPAdes) (version 2) | ecosystem: Environmental > Aquatic > Marine > Neritic zone/Coastal water | place: Helgoland, sampling...
TGGGAGCTGAAGTATTTAGTCAAGCACTTTATAAGGTTGTAACTAAATACATGCTAGGATTATCGGCGACAATGGATCGAAAAGATGGATTAACAGATGTTTTTAAAATGTTTATTGGTGATATTATCCATACTGAAAAGAGAAAACATGAAAATAATAATGTAATTGTTAGAAGAATTGATTATAAAGTAGAAGATGTAGAATTTAATGACGTAAAACATAATTTCAGAGGAGATGTTTGTTATAGCAGCATGATAAATAAATTATGCACATATAATCGACGAAGTGAATTTATAATTAATTTAATAAAAGGTCTTTTCAAAGAAAACAAAGACCAACAAATTCTTATATTGGGTCATAATAAAAGCTTGTTAACGTATCTGCATGATGCATTAGCGTTTAATAATGTGGAAACTATTGGTTATTATTTGGGAGGAATGAAACAAGAACAATTAAAGTTGAGTGAAAGCAAAAAAATTATTATAGCGACATACCAAATGGCATCTGAAGGTCTTGATATAAAATCGTTAACAACATTATTAATGGTAACACCCAAATCTGATGTAATTCAATGTGTGGGTAGAATATTACGAAGTAAGCATGATAATCCGATGGTAATAGATATAGTTGATAAACATGATATATTTAAAAGGCAATTTTATAAGCGTAAGAAATTTTATAATGAACAAAAATATTTAATTGAAAATACATCAAATATTAAATTAGAAGAAAATAATTTTAATTTTAAAAATAAGATTATTAAAGAAGATGAACCAAATGATAATCCTTCCACTATATTCAGAGGAAAATGTTTAATTGATCTAACTGATTAATTAATATAGGTATTATATAAATAATGGCATTCTTAAATTTTCCATTAATTGAATGGAAATGTGCCGTATATTCTTCACTTCTTGCTATTTTTATTAATCTTGTAATATCATATATAATTCTATATTTTGCAACCAAAGAGGAAGTTAACCCGGGAAATAAACCAGATAAATTATCATTTAAGAGTCAATTAATACATTCTTTAGTATCTTTTATAAAAATACCATCGGCGAATTCAATAATTATTTTTATAATATCAGTAACTGCTGTTTTAATAAGCCATAAAGTATGGGATTGCTAATAATATATATGTTAATTAATCTATGTATTATTATATTTAATGAATATAGTCGGCTTTTTGACAACTATTATATTCTGTAATAGGTGGTGGATTGGCTTCTGCTAGACTATTTAACGCACTTCCTGCCGTAGAATATCCAAACGCAACAGGGCCTCCTGCTCCACCTCTCATTTTATTTTTTCGTGTTTTTCTTGAACGTCTTCTTTTTCCACCAGCTTGACCATTTAAATTATTCAAATCACCGCCTGATGTTAGACTACCCGAATTACTAATTAAATCTGTGTTGGGAGTCATGTTACTTTCTGTAAACTGACCCAATCCTCCCTTAGGACCCATTTTAATACCGTCGTCAGGTGTTAACGTATATGATCCTCCCTTCATTCTACGTTTAGTTTTTCTACGTCTAACTCTTCTACTTTTCATAGACTTTCTTTTTTTCATAGACTTTCTTTTTTTCATAGACTTTCTCTTTTTCATATTTCTTTTCTTCATAGACTTCTTTCTAAAACTTCTTCTTTTTCCACCTTTTAATGCACATGAAGGAACGGAGGAAGAACTAAAATTAGCAGAATATTGTGAATTATCAGTATTTGCTAACTTCATCATATATATATTATAAAGATTATTACGAAAGCCAAAATTATGATTTTTGAATTAATACTTGTCTTATATCTTTTTGGGTAGCAATTCTTCTATCATTTGATACCTTAATTGGAACCCACTTTTTAAACCTATAATTATATTCACACATTACATTTGCAGTTTTATTAATATGAACAAATTTATCATCGTTAATATTTTGAAATTCTTCATCATCATCACTTTCTTCTAAAGAATCTAGACTGCGATTTTCCTTTATATTTCTAAAAATACTGTTCATATACACACTTGTTTTATAATCCGGAATAAATGCTAAATCATGAAAAGTTTGTTTCGGGTGTGAATAACAATATAACTCATAAATATCACTTTTTATTCTCGGTTTTATAGTAAATGTTAATCGAGGCAATTTATTTTTATTTTGATTGTAAATCGTGTTTAATACATTATTATTATTATTAACTCTATATTGAATATGGTATATCTGATAAGGGAGAAACTTAATTTCATCCATTATACTATTTTTATCATGTGAAATAATTGGAATAGCAATAACAATTTCATTTTTAGTATACGGTGATTGATTTAGTTCCTGATCAAAAATTACATTAAGTATAGACAATTTTCTTTTAAAATTATGTTTAAAAATATTATAACCCTTATAATAAATTATATCTTCACAGCTGAAAAACTTACTATTGTTATAATGTATAATTGTACCATAAAATATTGTTCCTAATGATAATTCGGGTAAATATTGACACATTTCGATACTGATTCGTTCTATTTCATTATTTCTGTTATGTTCAACTAATAAACAAACATTTTTATCATTTAAATATGTAAACCACATAAAACACTTTTTTCCCTGGGGTATTGCTAAACAATAGTCATACTTAAAAACTTTATTATGATTTAATTGTTCATAACAAAGTTCTATATCTGGGAATCTATGTGCTAAAATATTTTTTTTATCGTTGTCTAGGTACATTATATAATAATCCAAAATATCTTTAAACCATTTATAATTCTTTGTTGTTCAGAGTAGTGTTATTGTATCCATTAACGTCCTGTTTCTGAACATCTTTTAAAAACATTTTTAACTGATCCTTCATATTGTTTGGTTGATTGATATTATTATCTAAATCATCAATATTTGTTGTATCATTATTAATGATATCTCTTTTATTTTCATTATTTATTTCATTATTTTTGTTTTCTACCGATGGTTCACTATTTATTTTATCATATATATTTTTATATTTCTCACCAGGATTATTCACATAATCATATATTTTCTTATCTGTAAAGTTATTTTTAAAATATTCAAAAAGTGTATGAATTAAAAAAATGAGTAGTAAAGATAATAAAATTGTTTTTATTAAATCCATATAATTATTGTAATATTAGTTATTTTATTTTTAAACCTGTTTTCTTAATCTAACTCTATCTTCTATTACTTTAATATTTGGTAGTGGTAGATTCTTTTTAAAATAAGTTATCATAACATGAATACCAACTGACATAAACAACATAACCAGAATTATCTGTATAATTTGAGAGAATATTCCATTCCCAAAATATTGTTTTATTCCCTTCATTTATATAATAAGGTCACATTTATTTCTTATAAATTATATTTAAAAAGTCAGAGAAATCTTCTCTAATTGATGGATTGTTTAAATCTGCGTTAGAATATTTTGCATGATAACCTTCTAATATAAAATAAAAATCAGATACCTCATTATCAATACATTCAACTACAAATGTTAGTTGTGACTTATCTCTTAGGTTATAATAACTTACTCTTTTATCTATTTTTATATGGTTGCATGGAAGACATGAAACATAATCTCTTGATTTCTTGATAATAGTAGTATCAATTGTAATATTAAAACCATCTATATAGTCATCAATTGTATTTATTTCACCATCATTTATATCAATTTTCATAATTTTATTATTTTGAATAATAAAAATACCATCGTTTGAATATAAATAAATTAAATCTTCGCTAGAAGATAATATACTATTTATGTTTTGTAAATCGATATTTAACCATAGCTTATCCAAGTATATCCTCATAATAAATTATATTATAAACCATTTAAACCATTATTTTAAATTATATAATGAGTTTAAACATAATAATTGTTGAAACAAATGGATCTTTAAAACAAATGGCATGTAAAACATTTAATGAGGAAATGTTATATAAAAAATGTAATTTAAAAAAACCAGATGACTTTACGAAGCAAACAAAATGGAAGGTTACAATTAATGGTGAAATATATCATGTCTTTTTATTTGCAAAGGAAAAAGGCAGAGCAAATAATGAAAATAAATATGATTTTCCACCACCAGTTGATAATAAATTATTTTTTGGTAATTGTGCATTATTTGCTAAGAGTGCAACCGATGACTATATAGATCTAACTGTTGATTTATGGGGTAAAATATATGAAAAATTATTTGGTGGATTTGAAAATTTAAATGATACGGCATTACTGGATGAAGAAGAGGAAGATGAGCTTGATAATATACCAGCCGAACTGAAAAGTAAAGAGGGTTATTTAAAAGATGATTTTATAGTGGATGACGATGATGATCCAGATGAAGAAGCAGTTGATGATGATGACGATGATGACGATGAAGAAGAAAGCTGGGAGGATGATGACGCAGAGGATGAGGAGGATGGCACAGATGAAGATGAAATGTTTGATGAATTAGGGTCAGAGCTAAGCGTTGAATGTTATAATTATAGCGATGATGATTGCGATTGATATATAAAAAAATTGATTTAAATATTTATTATACTAATTTATTATAATAAATATGCAAAAGGTATCCGATCCCGAAATTTTTAGAAATAATATTCGATCTTCTATTAATAAGATATGTACTGATGAGAATAAATCAAAACACTTAGAGATAGGAATTTATAACTATTCAATTAATGAAGCAAAAAATAGAAAGATTGTAAAAAAGTGGGATAATCCATATTTTACACAAATATATATTGATCGTGTAAAAACAATTGTAATAAATTTAAAAAAATCAGATAAACTATTAACAAGTTTATTAAATAGTAAAAAGCCACATGAATTTGCATTTATGACACATCAAGAGATGAACTCTAGTAAGTGGCAATCAATAATCGAAAATAAAATGAAACGTGATAAAAGTAAATATGAAACTAGAATGGAAGCTTCTACTGACACATTTACCTGTAGAAGATGTAAATCAAAAGAATGTACATATTATCAAATGCAAACCCGTTCGGCAGATGAACCGATGACAACCTTTGTAACATGTATCAATTGCAATAATAGATGGAAGTGTTAAAAAAATAATTAATAATATATTTACTAATTATTTTTAATCAATATTAAAATGCCATTATTTCTAAATCTTTTACTTTCCAATATTCACATGATCCACCTGGCAGTGGTCGTTTAATAATAAATGGTATTTTTTTGGCAGATAATTCCATTTGTGCAATTTGATAGCTATCTATTATATTATCGTCTACATTTACAAAAACAGCTGCATTATTATCAATTTGTTTTGCTCTTTGTCCTAAAATTCTAGCTCTTTCATATTTTGTCATAATTGGTAATGTTTTATGAAAAGGATCAATTATTTTATTATTAGTATCACGAACAACCCTGGCTAGGGTTTCTATCTCATCATAATTATGATAACAACTTTCGGGATGATATTTTTCTAATGTTTTTTCAGCAAATCCATTTAATTTTTCATAATAATCTTCATCATCATCGTCATCGTCCTCGTCATCATCATCCGAAATATTAACTGACCCTGCTTCCGAAACATTATCATTATTCATATTGTTTTCATTTTCTGTAATACTTATATCAGTATAAGTACTACTGTCGTCATTTATTGATGCATTACTTTCTGCATCATCATCACTATATTGTGATCCTTCGCTATTAGCAACTGATTTTTCATCATCATTCTCCATAATATATATATAAAAAATATAATAATAATTTTAAATCAATTTTATTAACTATTCATTTTTCCATAAATAATCACATGTTGGACATAAATATATATATTTCATATTTTTATCATCATATCTCATGTATATAATTTCATCTGTTTCCATTGCTTCCTTCGATCGTTCACTTGTATATTTAGAACACTTCATATTTGGACATTTAACATTTTTAACTCTGGGTAAAGTAGGATCAAGTTTAATATATGGATTTGATCCATAATCAACATTTGATATTTGCTTAAAATTGCTTTTAGATACACACAAATCAATATTTGATAAATTAGTTTCTTCATTTCCACAGTTACGACAATAGTAAATTAAACTATCATTTTCATCACTGTTAATTTTCATGTAATATAGGTTATCACACTTCTTACAAAACTCCATAATATATATAAATTATTATAATAATTATTTATATCAATTTTATTTAAAATAGCTCTTTAAAATCACGTTTTAATTTTTCATAATTAACTTTTACATTCATATTATAATGAGCGGTTATTACCTTTTGATCATGTGTTATAACACGCGCATTTAATGTTTTTTCGATATCCTCTTTATTTTTGTTAAAATTTTCTTTTACGTTATTATAAAAAGTATGAAATTCTGGTGGAACTACGTCATTAAATTTAGAATTACATTTTAAAATTGCCAATTCTAAATTTTTAAATGATATAATTTCATTATAATTGTTTACTGCTATTTCTTGTGACATAGTAATACCTGGTTCGTTAAGTAATGGATTTTCATTTAAAATTGTACACAATGTTAATAATACTGTTGATAATGTTTGACATGAAGTCCATCCTTCACCCCTCCATGTATTTAATAACGATAAACAAACCTTACCATTTCTATATAGATTTGGATTGAATCTAATATTATCGCCCCAATTAATAAATGTCACGATTGGTGGACTATGTGGATAATCCGTTGGATAACTTATTTTAAAAAAATAATTTCCATAGGCATATGGTGTATCTACCGACCCAATAATTAATGCATATCCTGTTAATATATTCTCTTCGTCGTGGTCATAATATATACCTTCTGTATCTAAAGGGTTTTTTTTGATTTGTTTAATATCCGAAACAATTCGTTTTAGAGTGTCTTTGGAATAGAGCACTTTATTATTAGTTTCGCTATGAACGGACGACATAAATTAATTAATAATATATTTTTATATTATTTTTAAATAATGTTTGTCTCTCTTATAAATATAAAAATTGATTTTAAAATATAACTATATATTATTCTAACAATATGCCACCGTCTGCTTTACAGGTAGAGCGAAAATTAAAATCATTTCTTAGGGAATATGAAGCTAAAAAAGTCAAGGATGGCAAAATAACCCATACTCGAATTCCTAAGTATTATGGCGATCCTAAGGATAAAGATCCTCGAAATATATATGGTGGGTCCTGGATTATTCCGGACGATAAGATAAACGAATTCCATAAATTATATGTTGAATATGTATTTACTAATGGTAAAAAAGAATATTTAACAGAAGCCCAACACGATAATGGGCAAATTTTAATAGATTTAGATTTTCATTATCCGATGAGTATTCAAAGAAGGGAAGATATATATGCGGGATGTGATGACGATAACTGGATAGACGCTAGAAAGGATTCAATTACAAGTATAATAGAAAAATATCTGGAATCTATGAAAGAAATGTTAGATATAAATGATAAATTCCCTGTATATATTTTTGAAAAAAGCGAAGTAGTTGTTGTACCAGATAAAAAAATTACAAAAGATGGAGTACATATTGTAATAGGTATTAACTTGGATCGTCGTTTACAAGAAAAATTACGTGAAATGGTATTATCTAAGATAGCTAAATCAATAGAAGAAAAGGATTTTTGGATAGATCTTCCTGCTATCTTAAATAAAGAGAAATGGGGGGATGTAATAGATTATTCTATTGCGAGTGGTAATACAAACTGGCAACTATTAGGGAGTCAGAAACCAGAATGTGATCGTTATGAGATAGCATACGGTTATGTATTTGAACTGGATACAGATAATTCATGGGCATATGCTGAGACGATAGATTTTGAGAGTGATGAATCCAAAATGGATTATGTTATTCAAAATTTCTCAAATCTAAGTGCAACTGGAACTGGTAAATCATTTGAGGTTCTAACAACATTTGATATTACAGCACTTGTAAATAGTATCGATAAATCTTTGACATCACACAATATATCGCAAAGCAATTTAATTGGTAGTACTGTCCCATCATTTACATTCCCTGATTTATCTATTATTACAAATCAAGCATCATTAGATATTATAATTGAACGAATGTTATCGATGGATAATTTGCGTCCAACAGATTATGAAAGATTAAAAAATACACACGAATATTGTATGATTTTACCAGATAACTATTCAGAAGATTATACGCTTTGGAAAAAAGTCGGATGGGCACTAAAAAATGCCGATAATAATTACGGTCTACAGAACAGACTATTTCTAACTTACTTGAAATTCAGTAGTCGATCTGATAAATTTAAATTTGAAGAAGTCCAGAATTTATTTTATGACTGGAAATTCAAAGCAAAGACAAGTAAAGAATGTTTATCTGAAAGATCTATATTTTATTGGGCTCGTAACGCCAATCAGGTTGAGTTTGAAAAAATAAAAAAGAATTCTATCGAACATTTTCTTGATTTGTCATTTAGATCTGATGGTTCTGATTGGGATTTAGCGTGTGTATTACATCAATTATATAAAGATCGATTTGTTCTGGCAGGTTTTACCAAAAATATATGGTATCAATTTGTAGGACATTGTTGGGAAGAAAGTGAATCAGGAGTAGAATTATCCAGAGAAATTAGCTTAGAATTATATAATGTATATCATGATAAAACCGTTGAGATGGTACAAATAATGTCTGGACTAGAAAATGATAAAGATGAATGGAAGGATTATCAACATAAGGTAACTATTTCTTCTAATATTTGCAAAAAGTTAAAATGCAATACCTCAAAAAGAAACATTATGAGTCAATGTAAGGAATTATTCTTTGACAAGGATTACTTTGAACAAGTTGATAAAAATATGGATCTTCTATGTTGTGCTAATGGAGTAATTAATCTTGCGACAAAAGAGTTTCGTCGAGGATATCCGGAAGATTATATTACCAAGTGTACCGATATTGATTATATACTTCCAGTTAATCGTGAAAAAAATTTAGAAAAAGAGGTTCATGATTATTGGAATATCATGTTTCCTGACACATCAGTTGGTAAATACGTATGGGAGGTATTTTCAAGTGCATTATCAGGAGTTAATGTGAACCAACAATTCTATATATTCTTAGGAGCAGGTTCTAACGGTAAATCAGCATTAATGCAGCTTATGCGACAAGTATTTAATGATAAGAAGCGAAGAGGATATTATGCACAGACTCCTATACAATATTTAACTCAGGAACGTGTAAAAGCAGGTGCTGCATCTAGTGAGCTTGCAGACTTAATTGGTGCAAGATTAACAAGTATTGATGAACCCCAAAAAAACGAAAAATTAAATGTTGGTATTATGAAACAGCTTACAGGAGGTGATCCCCTTACAGCACGTGCGTTATTTAAAGATCATATTACATTTATTCCCCAATTTACATTCGTTGCATTAACAAATAATTTGTTTGAAATTGCAGCAACAGACAAGGGTACCTGGAGAAGAATATCTGTACCACCATTCAAATCTACATTTACACATAGTCCATATAATGACCCTGAATTTCCTAAAAAAGATTTCCCTATTCAATTTAAAAAAGATCCTGAATTATTAGAGGTGAAATTCCCATTATGGAAAGAAACAGTATTGTCTATGCTTGTTGAAACAATATTTAAAACAAAAGGTTTTGTTGAAAGATCTACTGTAGTAGATGAAGAAGTACGAAAGTATAAATCTAGAGAAGATCACATTCAACAATTTATCGATTCAAAGATACATGTATCTGATGGTAATATTTTGAAACAAAGAGACCTTGGTGTTGAATTCAAGGAATGGTATCAAGACAAGTTTGGTGCAAAAATAAAAAGAATGCAAGATTTATATGATGCCATGGATAAAGCATATAAACGATATGGTAATTCAGGATGGTCCGATATCGATATATGTTGTGAACAATAATTAATATTAAATTATATTTATAACTTTTTAATATTAATATTATTATTATATAATGGAGATAAAAAAATCAAAAACAACAAGAAAATCAAAAACAACAAGAAAATCAAAAACAACAAGAAAATCAAAAACAACAAGAAAATCAAAAACAACAAGAAAATCAAAAACAACAAGAAAATCAAAAACTCGTTCAAAAAAACAGAGAGGTGGTGGGGGGTGCATCTCACGCGAATGCCGTCTACACGATGAGCACAAACAACAAATTTTAGATTCTGAGCTACAATCAGCAGTTGAGGATAGTCTTTTAAATCTAGACATAGATAGAATAACGAGTGCGTTAATTGCTGGTGCAAACGCTAATATGATTACTTATTATTATAAGAGTGCTGGTCGTCCATCTTGGCGACCACTTATTACAGCTTTAACAGTAAGTCATGTAAATAATTATATGGATGATAATATTATTCCAATAATTACTTTATTACTTGAATACGGTGGTAATGTAGATGATGTAGATGATGAAAATATGACAGTTCTAGAATGGGCATGGCTCATATGCCGAAATACACCCTCTTGTGAAGTAAACAAAGAATCTAATCTTCGTAATATTATCAAATTTTTGATAAGTAAGGGTGCAACGACAAATTTGCCTAGTTTGAAAAATTTACAATCGAAAATAGATACAGACAATTTTAAAGTGGCACAAGCATCGATAAGAAAACAGAAACACCCTATTTTTAGCATGACAGAGGGACAAGGACCAGGTCCTCTATCATTTTTAGCTCCATCTGCGAACAAATTGGAGTACATATAATTAGATGTGATATCACTGCCAATTAATAATAAAAACAACATTTTTTATTTATATAGCAATTATTAATCAAAATTTTTTTACTCTTCCCTTTTTTGCCTTTTCCTTTCTCTTTCTTGTCATCGTTTTTTTAGTTATTTCCTTATGTATTTTGGGGGTCTTTCTAGTAATTCTTTTGCTTGGACGATATATATCACTTTTATATTTATAACCGATTTCTCCTCTCTGATTAACCCATTTTTCTTTAAACCAACGTTTTAATCCCTTCATTTTTCCTTTTTCACCAATGTAAGGACTTTTATTACCATGTTTTTTTGTAAAAGCTTTTTTATAAGATTTAACTACAATACCACTTCTATACGCGCTGTGTTTAGGAATTTTTTTGTATATTCTTTTTTTTGTTTTATTGTATAATTTTTCATCGACTGGAATTGGTGGCGACATTATCTTTATATATTACATGAAGGAAAAAATTATTAAATTTAAGAAGGGTCCTTCTCCTAAAAAATATACTGCGTTAATCAAAAATAAAAGAACTCGTAAAATAAGAGTAATCCATTTTGGGGATAAAAATTATCAACAATATAAGGATAGAACACCATTAAAATTATATAAAAGTAAAAATCATAACACAAGAAAAAGAATGCAGAACTACTATTCAAGACATTCAGGTACAAAAACAAGAAGCCAGGGAATAAAAAAAGAAAAAAGAAAAAGCAATGGTTATTATAATGCTAAAATATTAAGTCATCTTTATTTATGGTAGTTAATCAACTGTTACCACTTTCGCCAAATTTCTTGGTTTATCAGGATTAATACCTTTTTTAATAGATATACGGTAAGATAACATTTGTAAAACCACAATATAAATAATTTCTTGGTAATTTTTATTTGTTTCTACACGAATATAATTTGGAATATTATTATTATTTTTAATATTACTGATAATAATACACGGTGAGTTTCTAGATTTTACTTCTTCATATGAATTCATCATTTTATCATAATTATCATCATCTATTAAAAATATAACAGGTGTCTCGGTGGTTAAAAGAGCAAACGGCCCATGTTTTAATGAACTTCCACTATATCCTTCCGCATGTATATATGTAATTTCTTTCAATTTTAAGGCAGCTTCTTTTGCGATGTATTGCATTTTACCCTTTCCTAATATAAACATAGATTGGCATTTTATAAGAATATCAGAAATACCTTCAATAACATTATTACTTTTAAATGTATTTGATATTTGCGACGACAACTTATTTAGATCATTAATACAACTTGTATGATATGTTTTACTACAAAGATTTTCTTGTTGAAACCAAATTGAAATTAAACTTAATACAACTAAGCTTGATGTAAATGATTTAGTTGATGCTACACCAACTTCGCGCATAGCATTTAAATATACACCACAGTCAACCTCTCTTGCAATATAAGAATCAACACAATTTATTACACCTATTGATATGCAATCTTTATTCTTTATCTCTTTTAAACAGTTATATAAATCTTTTGTTTCTCCTGATTGACTTACAACTATTATAATTGAATTTTCAATAAAATCGTCACTTGTAAATTCAGCTCCATCATAACAATTAATACTATCAAAATATTTATACTTTTTAAAATAATATACCGCAATTTGACATGCATGCAAACTTGTTCCACAACCTAGTAATATTAATTTTTTAGGTGCATTTTTTATAATTTGTAATCCTCCAAGACAAACTTTATTATCTCTTATTCTACCCCCGTAGTTATACGCACGTTTTATACTATCTTCTTGTTCATTTATTTCTTTAAGTGTCCAGTGACGATATGGATCAGGTGTCAAATCATAGTCTAAATTTTCAATTGTTCTGACATTATTATTATTTAGATTATTTATTCCACTATATGAAACACAAACTATATTTTTAGGTTCTAAAGATATATAATTATTAACTTCTTTACAGAAACCACTTGTTTCAGATGAAATTATAATTTTATTATCTGTTTCACCTATTAATAAAGGAGACCCATTTTTTACAGCATATATATTATCTGTACCATTAAACATAATACATAAACCGTATGTTCCTTGTAATAGGTCTATTGCGTTTTTGATTGCTGTGTGTTCATCATTATCAATAGATAAACGATATGATATTACATTTGCAATTACTTCGCTATCTGTTTCTGTGCTAAATTTGATATTTATTTTACTAACAAGCATTTTTTTTAAATCTTTATAATTTTCAATTATTCCATTATGAACAATCGATACTCTATTATCAAAAGATATATGTGGATGAGAGTTAGAATCAGTTACTGAACCATGCGTTGCCCATCTAGTATGAGCCATCGCCATAGAAGATATTTTATTATTGTGACTATTCAAAAAATCGTTGCAATTCTCATTTTCAGTCATCGCCCTTTTATGAATAAATACATCACCTATTACATCTCTATATGAAAACCCAATAGAATCGTATCCTCTATTTTGTAACTGTTTTATACTTTCAAATAAAAGCGGTATTATATTGTCGCTATTTTTAGAAATTATAGCAGAAATACCACACATTATATAAATAATAAGATTACTATTTATATAATTTTGATTAATTAAGATTTTGTTATCCCATAATATGCATTAGTTGGAATAAGACGGTTAAGAATAATATCGGTTAACTGTATAAAATAAGGTATTAAATATACATATAGCATATATGGTAAACATAACATTAAAAAAATCCAAATCGTGCTCCATATGCTCATGTACATTTTATCGTGAATGAAAAAAGCAAACGATATTATCCACAATATATAATAAACGATTCCAATATAATAACCGGCAATTGAAACCTTACTGCTTTCATCTGCTTCATATTCTGCCTTTCTATTATTTATATTATTATTCTTATTTTGTTTATTAAGTTCTTCTTGTTTTTCGGCTTTATTTGTGGTTAATGTTGTATAATGATCGTCTAAAGCTGTCATAATAATTAATTATATAATAAATATATATTTAATTATTTTTAAGGGAGTGGTTTATTTAAAATAATAACTTATCAATTGTTGTCCTAACGCAAAATAAGCGATGTAAAATAATTCCTGCTATAAAAAAAATCATTAAAATAAATAAAAAAGAATATTGGGGATTTAAAAAATGTATTATATAAGCAAGTACAATTGTTAATAATACATCAACAATTGCTATATTAAATATTCTATATTTATGAAGTCCTTTATTCGGTTCTCCTAAAATATTTTTATAATCGCACAACATTTATATTATAACAACATTTATATTATAACAACATTTATTTACGGGGTCTAACATATGGGTCAATTTTTGAATATTTACCCTCTTCATCATCAAACTCTTTGTTATATTTTTTTATTCTATTAAAATCACTAGAAATCTCATTAATTGTGGTAAAGTTATCTACGGTCGGAGTTGATTGAAAATCATACTTGTCAAAATCGGAAGAGTTTCTAGATTGAATGTCAATATACAATTTTAAGATGTAAAATAAGGATAAAGCAATTAGAATAGGAATTATAATAGATGGAATGCTTTCACCTAAATAACCACGATTACTTATCCACATTAGCACAGTAAATCCAACTAAGATTAATATAACTTTATACATTATATTCGATAACGCCATATACCTATTTTCATAATATTTATTATTTTTTACCAATCTTCTTTTATTTTGCTTTTCATTTACTAAAGTTTTATATTCATCTTCTTTTTCTTCAATCGCATCGGTTCTTAAAGATACTAACGCATTTACTTCGCCTTGTAATCCAGTTAGAACGGTTTGATAATCAGTTTTGACAGATGATAATCCGGATTGAATATTCTTTTGATTTTGAACAATATTTGTTAAGTTGCTTTGATCTGTACTTGACAACGAACCAGAATAACTAGTTAACAGCGTTTGTGCATTAGTTTCAATAGTAGAAGAATCATCGTTCATTTGATCTATATAACCGTTTGTTTCTATCGGACTTTCTAAATATATATTAGAACCATCCACAGCGGTCAAGCCTTCTTGTATAGACGTATTTTTTTCATCATTAATATAAAAAACAATAATTAAAGCAACTGCTGTACCTAAAGTAATCAAAAATGGTCTATAAAATTTTTCATTTTTCATTTTATATATATATTATAAATATATTTATAAAAATTATTACATTTTGGTTATTATAATTCCACCCGTTAATGTTAATAATGTCAATATTGTCCACCCATATAATCTAGCCTTTTCACTATCGGCACTGCGTGAAGATAATTCAAGACCTGCATCATGATCGTCTACTTCTCTGGCAACACCTTCAATTGCAGTTCTCGCTTCAGATACAGTATCAAATCCTTCAGTATTATTAAATTTTTCAAATGTACCAAAGGTTTCTAATTGTCTATTTATAATTTCTTCATTAATTTTTCTGGCTTTTCGAAGTCTGAAATTGCTTGTTACATTCCATCTTGCATTTTCTTCAATACCATTATTTTTAAATTTTGCGTAAATTTTTCTTTCATTACTCATATATTTATAAACAGAAAATCATTTTATAAATATAATTTAGAATTCGAATAAATAAAAAGATAGTATAAATGTAGTTAATAGCGGAAATCCCGTTAAATTTATACCAAATACATTTAAAAACACCGCATATAGTAATCCCGTCATGGTTATTGATGTAATCAGTTTACTATATCCCATCCTGTCAAAATATAAAATACCGACTAAAGGTAATAAAGCAAATAGTACCAGCAACAATTGTCTTTCAGCTATACCACTAAAAAAATTAATGAATAATGTAACTGGATACATTACATCAAAACTAATCGTGTATAAAAATAATAGAATCGAAATAATTGATAAAAAAAATATTAGAGATGATAATCTAGTATAATTAATATGTGATCTATTTATCTCCCCTTCTATATTATTAATATCCTTATCTATCTTAATATTATCTTGCAAAACGCTATTTTCATGAGATAAAAAATCATTTAAAGCTTGTATATTTTGTTCTAAATCACCTCCCATATATTATATATATTGATTATTTTTTCATCATTTTGTTATATAAAAACCTTGTTAAATATAACGTACCTAAAGAAATTGATATTGTATAAAAAAGGAAATAATTATACGTGTTTTCTGTATTTTCCAAATTTTTTTCTGATTTTCCAAGATTATCAATACTTTTTCTATAATCAGTTTCTAATTGTTGAATTTCATTTTGAATTGCATCAATATCACTTTGACTGGTCATATAATATATAAAAGGATTAATTATTTATACAATAACGATAATATATTCCTTTTATGGCTGTTTTACTTGGCCTTATAATTTTACATATTTGTCCTGGTTTTAAAAATATTGCACCTGCAACCGGGTCAAATCTGGATATTTGTGGTACTTGTGTTTTTGGATCATCAATATTATATTTTTTAAGAAAATCATTTTTTTCTTCATCACTCAATACAATATGCGGAGGGACTAATTCATGATCTAATATATTGAATTGAAGTCTTTTTAATGAATAAATTATAATGTATATACCATCTTGTTCCCAAATTTTTTTCAATTCATTAATAATAGTATCATTTGGATTATCATGCGTAATTATAAATAATATATCATTACTAGTCATCAGTTGTTCTGTATGTATTAAATCGTCAATCATAGTAGTTATATGGCTAGTTTTGATTGTTTTAAATGAAACAGCAATATACTTGACATATATCTTGGATTTTGACGAGTCTTTATTTTCAATAAGCATATCTAGTTGTTTATTATTTATCATACTGTGTAATTCACCAGTACTAAAGCCATGGTAATCTTCTACATTATAGTCCTGCATTGCTAGTAACTCTAGTATATTGATCCTTGATTTATATACTATGTTATAAAATAAACTTGAACTGGTTGAATTTACTAAACTCATAATATTATATTATATTATAATGGGTTTAAATTATTTATTAAAATCAATTTTATTTTTAAATTATTTTAAATTATTTTAAATTAAAACTTATTTTTTTACCACCTCCTCCTGAATTTCCAGCATCATCTATGTCATCATCTCCTCCAGTTAGTTCCTTTATCTCTTCTTTAAGCTCATTATTCTTCTTTTTCTGCTCACTAGATACTATGGTATCTGGCTGAAGTATGCTTCCTCCTTCGTATGTTAAATTTGTTTCAGACACTTTTACCATATTCTCGCCTGTTCCTCCAATATCCATTTTTATTTTACCACCACTCTGTGGATTTGATTGTTTGTAGTACCGATCTATATCATCCAACGATGGTCCATATTTTACTTGAGATTCAGGTATATCATCGGGTCCTATTAATTGCCCATTCTCTTTATATATATCATATGCTGCAACATGCTCACCATAATGCGAATCGGGATATTTTTTAATATATTCATCTTTAAATTTATTAAATTCCTCATCATTTTGGGTGGGACTATCGGGTGCATATGGAGGTGTGTTAGGATCATATCCGGGACTACCTGGCGCATATGCGGGACTACCAGGTGAATAGGCAGGACTACCAGGTGCATAGGCGGGACTACCAGGTGCATAGGCGGGACTACCAGGTGCATATCCGGGACTACCTGGTGGATAGTCAGGGCTATCAGGTGGATATAATGTATCTTTATTATCGTCATCCGGTTCATCGAACTCGTGCAAATCATAATCTTCAACCTTTTCAAAATATGTGTCATCTTCTTTTTCTACATGAATGTTTTGCCTATCAACGGCACGTTGTTTATCTCTATATCCATACTGTACTAATAAATCACGTATTTCTTTCATATGAAAATCTGTTTTTTCCATATCTCGTGCATTAATTTTAAAATTATTTGAATAACTCATGTTTTCAAGCTGATTAATGTTATCTTCTGTAATTAATCTGGTTTGAATACCCATTGTTTGTAATTCTTGAATTAATAATTTTAAACAATATGGAATATTAACTAAACTAAATGATCTTCCAAATTTCGTAACATTCTCTAACTTATGTTCATTTTTGTTTCCTGTCCTTGAAAATTTTACACCATCCGCAAATAAACTGATTAATATTTTTTTTGATTGATTATATGCGGCAAGTGTCCCCGTTTTATTACAAACTGCTATTTGATAGTCGTCACCTCTAGTCATCATAGATTCTCTTAAAAAGGTAGATGCTCCATGTCCAATAACACCATCACGTTCCATCTCTCCAATTCTTAATCCACCGTCATTTGCTCTACCAGATACAGGTTGTTTTGTTAGTCCATCATTTCTACCCTTTGGTCTGTAATTTATCTTATCCTTTACCATATGTTTTAACCTCATATAATAGGTTGGTCCCATAAATATACTTGTTTCTAATTGTTCACCGGTAGAACCACTATATAATATTTCGTTACCATGTGCTTCATATCCAGCATTTGATAATAATTTACTAAATATACTAACATGATCTACCCCTTGGAATGCCGTGCAATTTCCCGTATTTCCATAATGACATGCTGCTTTTCCGGTGATTGATTCTACTAATTGTCCAATTGTCATACGGGAGGGTAATGCGTGTGGATTAATAATTAAATCAGGTTTTATACCATCTTCAGTATAAGGCATATCTTCTTCGGGTATAACTAGACCGATTGTACCTTTTTGTCCTGCTCTACTAGCCATTTTATCACCAATTGCTGGTATTCTCTCATCCCGAATTCGTACCTTTGCTAATCGAAAACCTTCTTCATCATCTGATATAAATGTTTTATCAACAAATCCTCTTTGATCTCTTTTCGTTTTAATTGAAGCATCAAAATAACTATTTACATTTTCAGCATCAACAGTTACTTTACCGATTATAATTACTTTATCATGTAATTTCGTATTTTCTTTAATAATACCGCTATCGGTCAAATGTGAATAATCATGATCATACTTTTTTCTTTCAACATCCATTTTTTCAACATTCGTAAATTTAGAATTTACATTATTACCCTTAACATGTGAAGATTCTTCTCTTGTTTCATATGTTGAATAATACGTAGTTCTGAATAATCCTCTATCTATAGCTCCTTTATTTACCAAAATTGCATCTTCAACATTATATCCACCATAACAACCAATCGCAACAATTGTATTTACACCATAACAATTTTCATCTTTATAAAATTCTTGATATTTTGTTTTTACTAGAGGACTTTGACCATAATTTAAAACAATACCTGTTTTATCTACTCTGTTTACATAATTTGTACTATATACAGAAACGGCCTGTTTACTTTGTCCACATGAAAATAAATTTCTAGGTAACGGATTTGTTTCTGGGTATATTACTAGATTACCCAGGTAACCAAACATGCATGATGGATTTATTTCTAAGTGAGTACATCTTGGATTTTGTTTCAATTTTTCGATACTGGTTGATATTAATAATGTATTCAGTTCAGCAGTATCAATATATTCAACAATAGATTTATGTTTATCTAACTCATCAATATCAGAAGTATACAAATCTTTTAAATCATAAAATGAATTACTATGCGAGTTAATAGGTATTTTTTTATCATTAAATCCAGTTAGAATATTATTCCATGATATGGCGTTAGTATCATTAATTTTTTTCCTGAATTGTTCACAGTTTATACTTAAATTTTTCCCTTCATCTACATAAAATAATGGTCTAGTTATACGACCACCATCGGTGAATAATTCGATAATATTATCAATATAATTTATTGCAATACTAGTATAAATCGGTATTATACAAATTCTTCTTGCAAATTTAATAAAATTGCAAGTACTAATTAAATTATTCGCAACGCCTATCCAACTACCATTAATAAATATCTTTGTCTTGTTTATAATATCCACCGGTTTGGTTTCACTTAATAATTTTATGTTCAAATTTTCTCTTAACCAATCAACCATTTTTTTATACGAGTATCCATTTGTAATATAACTAGTAATTGCCAGATGTTTGTGTAATCCACAATTACCACCGTCAGGTGTATCCATAGGATCAATAAGACCATATTGAGATGCATGGCATAAACGAGGGCCAACCACCTTAGCACTTGCATCTAATGGTAAATTTATTTTTCTAAGATGTGATATAAATGAATGATATGAAAGTCTGTTTAAATCCTGTATTATTCCCTGTCGTGATGTATTTGGTGTTGCCCCCCATTTACCCTTAAATGCCTTTTTGAAACCAGCATCAATAACCTTGTTTTTAAATATCTCATTATAACCCAGCTTATATTTTTTTTTATCATCTTTTTCATCATCTTTTACAAATTCACTTGTAAATACTTCGGATACTAATTGATTTTCAGTAATAGTTAATACATTTGTTTCTGTATTAGTAAAGTGATAATATAAATCATTTTCAATATTAACCTGTATATCTTTTTGCTGCAAATTATAGTATTCTTTAAACAAATCGTATATTAAATTACCTGGTAATTCGACTCTTTTATATTTGAAACTATCTCTATCTGTTGGTGGTATCAATCCAATACTCGTTTTAATTAAATTAAAAACCATATGTCCAATAAAATATGCTTTATTTGTAAAATTCATTTCGCCAATTTGGGGTAATAAAAAATCACACAAAATATGATATGTATATGGAACATTTTTAAACTTCAAATATTGAGATATATATTTTAGTGCTGCTTCTTGTGTAAATACTGCCCCAGCATCATAGACCGACGGTTTAAACATTTTGATATAGTCTTTATATTTTGCAATATCTATTATACAATACTGGATAATGTCCTTGTCAGATATGATTCCAATAGCACGCATCAATATAAATAATGGTATTGGATAACGAACGTTTGGTATCTCAACAACTATATTTCCCATTTCTATTTTATCGGTGTCTCTAACTAAATGAATTTTCATAGTTCTTACTGGTTTTGACGCATCCTCAGAAACCATTCTTATTATAGATGAATATGCATATTTATGATCATCATCATTTTTTTTATAATAAACCATATTATCAGAAAATTTTTCTTGTGGAATAATGACTTTTTCCTTACCATCTATAATGAAGTATCCCCCGTAATCATTTTTACATTCTCCCATATTAAATTTTAATTCTCTATTAACATTTTTTAGTATACATTTACTAGAATGAAGCATTATTGGAAATCGACCCATATAAATTTTGGGCAACATTAATTCCCCTTTAATTATTTCGGCGGGTGATTTAATTATTTCATATTTAATAAAAACGTCATAATGAATGGTAAAGGCATAAGTCATATTTCTAAGCCGTGCTTCATTAGGATACATATAATGACTATGACGATCATCATATATTACTGGTTTACCAAAATAGATTTGTTTGCCATCTAACCCCCCAATATACAATTTTATTTTGAATTTAAAATCATCCAACCTTTCATCAAAGTTCTTACTTATTTGTATTGGATTTTTCTCATTTATAATTTCAAAAAATTCTTTATTTATAAAATTATCATATGAATTTACGTGGTGCTGTGTTAAATAATATGGATTATTCAAAAAATATGATTCTAACGTTTTCCATCCTAATTTATCAAAATTCATGTATATAATATATAGAGCATTTTTTAATTACTCTTTAGAAAGTAATAAATAATTAAATAATAAGTATTTATTAATTTTATTAAATTTACATAATAAACATTAGCCCGATTAAAAGGGATAATAAAACAATTGGAAATAAAATAAGAAACCAAGACATCTTTGTATATCCAGATTTACATATTAGATCAAGAACCCATGTCCAGAATAAAATATAAATTGATTTCAATACAAATATAAATATGGTACTAGATACACTACATTCATATTCGCCTAGACAGTATGTATCGGTGTTTCCGTAATTTTGAAACATCATTGTTAGTAATGCAAAAAATGACACTATAAAATATAATGCTGCTGGACTACATAAATCTTTTATTGACTTAGGAATTGGAGTAGCCATTATGTATTAATTAAACATTTTTTTTTAAGCAGATGAATTTGGATTCTGGCCCTTTGTCGGATCGGGGCTTTTTGGAGGAGGCATTCCACCAAGCGAAGCGGTTTGTTTCTCTCCTAAATAAACGGTATAATCAACCATTTTTCCTAATTCTTTAAAAAAGCCACCTCTTTGTTTTTTTGTCTTACGTGTACGTCTTTTCAAACGACGTCTTTTAGATTTACCTCCCTTAAAAAAAGAAGGAAATTTTCCACCACTACAAGGACATTTTCTTTTAGTTCTATTACCTCCTACACTTTTTCTTCTCCGTGTTTTCGTTTTTTTTAAATTCCTTCTGGTTTTAGCCATATATATTATATAAATATTTTTATTCAATATCAACATGTGTCAAAAAGTGTCTTCTACAACACATTTTGTTTAGTCCAAGTTGGTCTAATATAATCCCTTCAGGTCCTTTTTGTGTATGTTCTTTTGTTAAATATACCTCATTTGTAGCATCAATTCCCTTTTCTGTTTTCATTTCAGCAACCTTTATCTTATAATATTCGTACTTATCGGCAATAACTTCGCCACATGTAAAACATTTTACAGGAATAATCATTTTTTATATATTATATAACAATTAAATCTTAAATCAATTTTAAATTTAATTAATAATTTTAATAATTTTAATAATTTAAATAATTATGCAACATTACATCGTCTGAAGTATTATTTACATAGCCAGCTAATATTGCTGACTCATACATAGTCTTTAAAACATCATTTGGGGTTGTAGATCCAATTCTTATTAAATTATGTTCTCTTAAATACTTTTTTATATTTGGAATACTCTCATTTTCTATTTTCTTTTTTTCATCCATAATCTTCTTTTTTGTTTGAGTGCTTTTGATTAAAACAGATATAGAACCATTTTTTTTGGATTTCCCTAATTTGTATTTTCGCTTAAGTGTCTTCTTTTTAATAAACCCTCCCCCCTTTTCACGTAATGTATTTAATTTATCTTCTCGTTCGATAGGTAAACTTTTATTTATATTTATCATTGATTTTGTAAAATTAATTTCACTTGGTTCCGAGTTTGATTTTTGTATATCTTTTATATCATTATTAAATTCTGTATCATCATCATCATCGCTATCATCGTCGATAGTATTCTTTTGAGTATGTGTTTTCCATTCTCGAAACGTGGGTTGATTTCCACCCTTTAAGCACCCCCATGCTGGTTTAGGTGGAAGAATAGTAGAATAACTTGTAGTTTCACCGGTTATATTATTACTAAAATCATCCGGTAATTTTAAATTTACTTCAATATTATCACTATCAAAATCGCTTCCTCCTCTATGCTTGAGTGTTCTTTTTGTACGCTTTCTTTTTGATTTTGTTCCATTTTTCTTTTCCTTCTTTTCCTTTTCTACTAAATCTGTTAAATAATTCATCGAATCTTTAAAATTCGATGAAAACTTTTCAATATTTTCGGGTTTTTCTACATCTTTTGGGTTGGAAGGTTCCATTTTTGCGACTTCACTATTTGTTCGATGTTCTTTAATTTTATTAAGTAAATTTTTTCTTAGCTGGTTAGGATTGACAAAATTAAATTTATTTTCCTTCTTCTTTAATGTTTTTGCTTTTCCATTCTTTTTCTTTTTATTACCCGACATACTAAATAATTCTGGGTTTATTGATATAGTTTTCTTTGAACTCATAAAATATATTATATTATTTTTATTTTAATTTATAATGTAATACTAATTAAAATCTAAAAAGATATAAAAATTGATTTATATTATTAACTATTCATGGATATAAAAAATATGGAGGATTTAACCAATAATCGAAAAGATATAAATCAGGAAACCAAATATGGCCTCGAAACGCCATGGGATTTAATTGAAAACTACTTTGGAGGAAAACATCTAGAGTTACTTGTTCGACATCAATTAGAATCATACAATACATTTGTAGAATTTGAGATTCAAAAAACAATTGAAATGTTTAACCCTGTTTGTATCAAGTCAGAGAATGATTATGACGAAAAATCAAAAAAATATGGATTGGAAATTATTATTAAGTTTGATAATTTTCAATTATATCGTCCTCAAATTCACGAAAATAATGGTGCGACTAAACTAATGTTTCCACAAGAAGCAAGGCTTCGAAATTTTACATATGCTTCTCCTATGACTATCGACATTAATATTCAATATATTACCAGATCTGGTCCCAACCTAGAACAACTGGATACCTGCAGCAAGGTAATCTCACAAATACATATTGGTAAATTACCTATTATGTTAAACTCTTCTATCTGCGTTTTAAAACAATATAAACACATGAACTCATCGTTGACCGGTGAATGTAAATATGACGCAGGGGGGTATTTTATAATTAACGGTTCGGAAAAAACAGTATTAGGACAAGAAAGAGCTGCTGAAAATAAAGTATACTGTTTCAACGTATCAAAAAATAATACAAAATGGTCATATATGGCTGAAGTAAAATCTGTTCCTGATTTTAAATGTATATCTCCTAAACAAATTAACGTAATGATATCAAGTAAGAATAATGGATTTGGAAATAGCATCCATATTCAAATCCCAAGAATTAAAAATCCCATTCCTATATTTATTCTATTCAGGGCACTTAAGATCCAAAGTGATAAGGATATTTGCAATAAAATTGTTTTAGATATTGATAATCCTAAGTATAAAGACATATTAGTGTTTTTACAAGCATCTATTGTTGATGCTGAAACAAGTAATATTTCAGGCTATGATGAAGCGGTCGAATATATTACTGGGCATGCTATGTATACGCCAATTAATATGACAAAAGACGCCGGTGCGATTAAGAAGCGGGATTTTACAGTCGAGGTTCTTAATAACGATTTATTTCCTCACTGCAGAACACTTGATCAAAAGATTTATTTCTTGGGATATATGGTAAATAAAGTTATTCGAGCACGTCTTAATCTCATTCAACAAGATGATCGTGATTCTTATCTGAATAAACGAATTGATCTTACTGGCTCATTATTAAACAATTTGTTCAGAAATTATTTTAATAAAGTTGTTAAGGATATGCAAAAACAAACCATTAAGGAAATCAATAATGGTTCTTGGCGATCGACCAACGATTTTATGAATATTATTAATAAAACAAACATTTATAAAATAATTAAATCAACTACAATTGAAAATGGGCTTAAGCGTGCGTTGTCAACAGGTGATTTTGGCATTAAACATTCAACGAATAGTAGTAAGGTTGGAGTAGCACAAGTTTTAAATCGATTAACATATGCATCTAGTTTAAGCCACTCAAGAAGAGTTAGTACTCCCATAGATAAAAGTGGTAAATTGGTACCACCCAGATTATTACATAATACATCTTGGGGATTTCTTTGTCCTGTTGAAACTCCTGAAGGTCAGTCTGTTGGTGTTGTTAAAAATTTAAGTTATATGACACATGTTACTATATCTTCGGATAGTGATACCATTTATGAAAATGTTAAAGATGATGTTATTTCGGTTAATGATATTGTATCAAAAGATTTGGATAATAAAGTAAAGATATTCGTAAATGGGTGTTGGATTGGTGTTACTAATAATCCAATTGATTTATATACCACATTAAAACAGAAAAAATATAAGGGCATTATCAATATATATACCTCTATCGTATTTAATTATAAAGAAATGGAAATCAGAATTTGTAATGATGCCGGACGATTAACAAGACCATTACTTAAAGTTAGAGATAATAAACTAATTATGAAAAATGATGTAATGGCCTCTGTTAAAAATAAAAATATTAAATGGAATGATTTGTTAACAGATATTATTTTACCCGAATCCATTATTGAATATATTGATCCAGATGAACAAAATTCATCTATGGTTGCGATGTATCCAAAAGATTTATCAGAGAATGACAAAAATATCGTTAAACATTATACACATAGTGAAATTCATCCTAGTACTATGTTTGGTATTCTAGCATCTTGTATTCCGTTCCCAGATCATAATCAATCGCCCAGAAATTGTTATCAATGTGCTCAGTGCAAACAAGCGATGGGCGTATATGCTACAAATTTTGATATTAGAATGGATAAAACCGCATATATTCTAAATTATCCCATGAGACCACTTGTTGATACACGATTAATGAATATTATTAAAGTGAATAATATCCCGTCTGGTTGCCAAGTTATCGTTGCGATTATGACACATACCGGATATAATCAGGAAGATAGTATTTTATTTAACAAAGGAGCTGTTGATAGAGGACTATTTCAGGCGACTATTTATCATACTGAAAAAGATGAAGATAAGAAAGTACATGGTGACGAAGAAATTCGCTGTAAACCAGATAAAACAAAGACAAGGGGTATGAAATTTGGAAACTATAATAAAATCAATAATGACGGTGTTATTCCTGAAAATACACTAGTTGAAAATAGAGATATCATTATTGCAAAAGTGGTGGCTATTAAGGAAAACAAGAACGATCATACAAAATTGATTAAATATGAAGATTGTAGTAAAAGTTATAGGACAAACGAAGAAACATTTATTGATAAAAATTATATCGATAGAAATGGTGATGGTTATAATTTTGCAAAGGTACGCACTAGAGCAGTAAGAAAGCCAGTAATGGGAGACAAATTTTCTAGTCGTCACGGTCAAAAGGGTACCGTTGGCCTAATTATACCAGAAGAAGATATGCCTTATACTGAAGATGGTATAAAGCCTGACATTATTATTAACCCGCATGCTATTCCATCAAGAATGACTATTGGGCATCTTAAAGAAACATTATTGGGAAAGGTTTTAATTGAACTAGGGTTATTCGGTGATGGTACCAGTTTTGGAGACATCGATATAGACTTTATTGCAAAGGAACTTCAAAAAACAGGATTCGAAGCACACGGCAACGAAGTATTATATGACGGCAATACCGGAAAACAATTAGAAACCAGTATATTTATTGGCCCCTGTTTCTATCAACGATTGAAGCACATGGTGGCCGATAAGCAACATAGTAGATCTATTGGACCTATGGTTAACTTAACTCGACAGCCAGCAGAAGGTAGATCTAGAGATGGTGGTCTTCGTTTTGGTGAAATGGAACGTGATTGTATGGTTAGTCATGGCGCAGCAAGATTCACAAGGGGGAGATTGTATGATGCGTCTGATAAATTTCAAATACACGTATGCAAGAAATGTGGTATGACTGCGGCTTATAATAATAAATTACATGTTCATTTATGTAAAATGTGTGATAATAGGACTGATTTTGCGTATGTTGAACTGCCATATGCTTGTAAATTATTGTTTCAAGAATTACTATCTATGAATGTCGCACCAAGAATGATTGTTAATTAATTAATAATAATAATAAATTTAGTAATTATTATTATTTTTTTCGTATTATATTACATAATATGAATTTACCTCCTGGAAAATATTATTGGGACAAAGAAGAAACTATTAATGAAAAAGATATTACTATTCATAATATAAAACATTTACAATGTGGAACAGGTAAATATTGGCAAAGCTATAGATTAGGTGATACTCTCGGTGGTAAATATAATAAACCATTTGATACAATCGAACGAAAATGGCCAGGTTCAATTAAAGATAAATATATGAAATCTGCAAACAATAAGGCAAATCGAAATGATATATTATTTAATATAGTTAAAGAACACGCCTTTTTTAAATTTGATACTACTAATATACTTATAATTGGTATTCGTGTTGGAGATGTACTTGGCGCTGTAACATTAGATAAATATGTAAAGCCATCTAGTTTTTACAAAGATCTTGATTTAACAGAACATTTGAATAAAACTGTTATTATTTGTTGCGGAAGTCATTACAACTCAAATACTCCAAAAACAGTAGGTTATACAGGTAATTTATATGAAATTATGAAGGAAAAAGGTTTTAAAAATGTTTATGTAAGAGCGGGAAATAGCCCGGATGATGATTTTACTCTTATGTGTGGTGCTGATTTTTTAATTACTGGATTAGGTGGGTATCATCACACGATAAGAGCTATTATTATGGGTTATACTAAAAAATGTACAATTTAAGGTTCTTCTTTACTCTCTTCATCTGAGCTAGTATTATTGCTTGCGTAATATTCTGGATTACCCATTTGACTCTCTGGTGTATCCGGTACTATTCCAGTAATGGCTGTAGGGCTATATGGTCGTTGACTATCTGGTGTGCCTGGTACATCAGAGAATAATAATGATGGTGAACTATTTGGTGTGCTTGGTACATAAGAGTTATGTGGTGTAGGAGAGAATAATAATGATGATGATGGTGAACTATTTCTATTAGTTCTAGGTGAACTAATCCCAGAAAATGGTTCGGGATCTCTTCTACGCATCGAACCTATTACACGATTGACATGAGCTAGTGAACTAAGTCGGGGGTTACCATCATCATCGCTATCATCCAATAACGAACTTGGTGGTTGTCGTCCTACTGGTAATGGTATTCTTAATCTTGCAGGGGGTAGATCATCATCACTATCATCCCTTAAATCAGCAAGAGCTTGTGCAGAAGGAGACATTATATTATTTTGAGGACGATATAATTGAAAACTATCTAACACAGGGAATAGTCCTGGTCCTCCTCCTGCAGCGATACGATGTCTTTCTTGGTTTCTATATTGTCTATCTTCGTTTTCTTGTCCGGGTATTCTAAGAGGTGAATTTTCGTGAGAATTCACTACATCTATATTTCTAATCTGATTGGGTATCGTACTATGAGTATTCATAAAGTTTAATACACCATCTTCTAAATCGTCTATTTCGGTGCTTATATCAGCTTCATTTTCCTGTTCCATTCTAATACTTTGATCTATTGTTAACGGTGAGCTATCATTTACGGTGAAGGTACGAGCATATGGCATTAATAAGGTAAAATTATCAATATCAAATTCTACAAAAGAACTAAAGTCAGCTACAGATAGCGTTGTGTTTGGACGACTATCGCTATCACTTAACACTTGCCTACAATTTTCGGTTGCGTCTCTATATGTAATTAGTTGCATTCGAAAGTTTGATGGATCTGTTTTTTTTAATGGAATTGGTTCATCTAAACTTATTTGTTCAATTATATTAACCTCTCCTGTTTCCTCTTGTTCCAGACGTTTTTCACCTATCAATATACTATGTATTTCACCGTCATTTATTTTAAAATCAATATGATATATCCATTGTCCTTTATTTGGATGGTAATCCACAGTTTCATGGGGTACTTTATATCCAGATAAATTACTATATACATGTTTTATTTTACCACAAATAGAATGTTCATTATTGTTTTCATCTTCTAACACCAATTTTACGTATCTATGAGTATCAATATTAGTTAACCATATTGACGCATTTAAAGGAATATGATCTAAATAAATTGCATCGTACAATACATCAACCTTACTTGATGTATCAAGTAATAATGAAACAGCAGCTCTTGGTTTATTAAGTAATAAGACTCTTTCCATATTATCATCAGAAAAGATATAACTATAATCAGATATAACAATACCGTCGTCAAAATATTCTCCATCTATTTTTTTACCGTGATACATTTCTATAAGATTATGTTCATGTATATTTTTTGTTTCTATATCTTCTATTTTGCCTGCTTCTTCTATAAATGATTCGTTATCATTTTCATATTCTATTTTTTTCTTCATAATTTCATCTAATTGTTGTAATTGTTGTATTCCTTTAGCGTCTTCTGTTTTAAATATATCATCTCCTGGTCTATTTAAAATCTTATCAAATTTCATTCTAATTTTACTATGAATAGAATGTGGTATCTTTAATTCATATATTATTCTAGGTGGCGATTGTCCATGCGTACCACTTACAGTAGATAAATTAGAATATTTTCCTGCTACTCGAGCTATTTCAATTTTATTAGTGATAGAATTTATTTTTGGTCGTAATATAACTATTGTACTACGATCTATACCATATAGCTGTAATGCTGAAACAGAATCTATTAATCGTGGACCACTATTAAATTGTAGCCGAAGAAATCTACGGTCACCATGTTTCCCGCCATGTCCAACATCTAAATTCGACATATGTAAATATGGTCCTCCTAATATATCTTTTGTACTTGCTGTCTTTTCTAAGTTTCTAAGTTTAGAATTATACTCACTATAATATATTTGTGTAAATTCACTTGATTCCTTATTTACTACCCAATTAGTAAATATTGCATCGGGATCTACTAGATAATGCTTTAATACATCTAATGTCATTACATGAAATAACATCTTGTTTTTTAAAACACCATCACTATCTTTTATAGTAGATATTTCTGCAAATATTATATGGGGAATTTCTAAAATTAAATTTGATATATACATATCATCATATAGCGTTTCTTGTTTTGAATAATTGAAAATTTCGTTATATTTTTCGGGTAGATTATCATATAGAGGTATTAATTCCTTCATTATATCGGTTTCAGATGTATTATAATCATTTTTAATTAGAATTTCAGGGTCCATGTATATATTAATTTAGGATTTTAATATTATTTTAAGTTATAATATATTATTATGTATATATATAATGCCTAAACCAATAGCACTAGCCAATAATACAAATTCAAATTCTAGAAACAGAAAAGTAGTAACTATGGTATGGAATGGAGCCAAAGTTAACGACAAACATAGATCTACGTTTAGAAATATAATGAATGCTGGTGATCCATTATCAAGAGTTAATTACTCATGTGGAGGACCAAACCCTTTATCAAATTTACCAACTGTTAAACAAAATGTATCATTATTTAGAGGAGGTATGAAATCTTTTTGTGATAATAGTGGTGTACCAGCAGCATCATGTAATGTAAAATATGTATATGACTCTTCTAATTTCACCCGATTTAGAAAAGAAACTGCCGTTGTTAAAAGTTACAACGATACTTCATTCGGTGGTTCAAATAACGGGTCATATACTGCTATTAAACATGCACGCATCTAACTTTTTTAGTTTTTTATATATTGTATTATATATAATGAACAAGTATCTTGTTGAATTTTTAGGAACTTTATTATTTATTTATGTTATTTTAGCAAGCGGAAGTCCGTTGGCTATCGCCGCCACATTCTTGCTTACAATTATGGTAATTGGACCCATTAGTGGAGGTCATATTAATCCTGCTGTTACAATTACGATGGTACAGGCTGGTAAACTTCCCCAAGGAGAAATGTTACCTTATATTGCGTCGCAGATTGCAGGTGGATTAGCTGCTTTACAAATTTTCCAACGTGTTTAAATTAATTAAATTAATAATATAATTATTTAATTAATCATCTTTAATGTATTCTTCGTCAGACAGTGGAAGAAATAAATTGGTTTCGTCTACATACCTCCATACGAAACAAATGAAATTCCATACATTTTTCAAATGACCCCCTATAGTATAGTCATTTATTTCGGCCATATAAGTATATTCTGATTATATTTATATCTGATTATATTTATATCTTTTTAGTCATGTTATATACTAAATATACACCTAATGCCGATACAGCTGCAATATAAAACTGTAAGAAAAAATCATCATCACGATCTCCATTCATAGTAGTAAATGTTTCTCTACATCTATCGCCTGATTCAGGATTACGTCTTCCGGGAAATAAACATGCATCCATCGATCTAACTTCTATAGTTGGGACATGTCTTGTTTCACTTCTAATTCTATCATTATTGTCTCTTGTTTCCATTTGAATTGCAATACATTCTGGCTTTCCTTCTGTTTTCAACGCCCTCCAGAAATTAGCAGGATTTACAGCTTCTAAATTTTGCATAGCACCGGGTATTTGACCTTTAAATGTGCTAAAATTTACACCCATACCAGAAGAAATGAACGGTATTGATCCTCTTGGAACATTACTTATATATGTATATCTTTCAACTTCTTTTGGGTTTCCATCTTTATCATACGCCCCCTTTTTTAAACATTTTGTATTTGTCGGTAAGAAGAATTTATTTCCTAATGGTTTTCCGGGTTTTGAAGCCTTTCCACCGCCAGATACCATCAATTTTACATATTCAATTAAACCTCCAATATCTCGGGCAGTTACGCTTAAAGACCCACGATCCGACATCCCCATTTCAGCAGGGGTTCTTATCTTTTTCCAATATTCATATGTAGGACCTAATAATTTTTCTTCGGTTTTTTTAAATTCTTGTTCTAGTTTTTCCATATTTTTTTCTTTTTCAGATTTACTCATATAATATGCTAATATATATATTATATGATTATTTCTCATCCTATGCATTTTTAAAACTTTGGTATTCCTTCCTCATTTCTTTATACTTTCGTTGGAGTTCTTCCATTTCACTCTCGACATTACCAACTTTACTATTTACAAAATCTACTGTTGGTGCTCCTTCAAACTTTTGTTTCATATCAGCTAAACCTATTTTATTTGTTTCTACTTGAGTTTTCAATATATCTACGTCATCTTTTAATCCCTCTTGCCCTTTACTTTGTTCAAGTGCGTTCGCCATAGTTGACTCTATAGTCGTAACCCTTCCTTCCGTTTTTTCTGCATATTTATTAAAAGATTTTTCAATTTCTTTAATTTTAGTTTTATTATTATCAGATATTATCTTTGCCGTTGTTGCATCTTCAATAGTTGATTTATCAGGTGATGCTTGTACTACAGTTTCTGGTTTTAAAGCTTCTGTTTTTAAATCTTCTGTTTTTAAATCTTCTGTTTTTAAACCTTCTATTATGTAGCGACCGCTAGCTAACATATTATATATTTTTTCTAATATTGGGAACAAAATAATAAGGGCAAAAAATGGAACTAATACTTCAATAATATTCATATATAATATTTGAATATTTTTCTTTTCTATAAATATATATAATGTCAAGAATTACTGTATTTCAAGGATTTTTTAACCAACCGCAAATTAAATGGAAAACAGATACGCCTCTAAATAAAACAGGGTTTGTTAATTCAAATGCTCCATCTAATGTCAGGCCTCTTCACGACTCTGAAGATCGCTCCGCACCCTTTGGACAACCACGTCCTCTAGGTATTTACAGGAGAGGTAGAAGTACTAGACAAGTAGCCTCTTCCAAGCCAACCATGAGAGAAAGTTTAGAAAACCCAGGAACATATATAACAAACAACACTAAAACTGCTGCTGAATTATGTGCAGACTATAACGGTAGTAGTTTAGTAAATGAATATGGTAGTAAAATTAATACATCCAATAACCCACAAACTAGTAGTGAATGCTGTAGCCAGGCAAACTTCGCAAAAAAGAGACTAAGAAACCCTAAATTTATTTTACAAAAACAATATCATACTAGACACGAAGAATTGAGAAAAGCAAGAGGTGCCGTAAATAAAACAAACTTATACTATTCTAATTGTTCTGATGATAAATGCTTAGATGTTGATACACCTACTAATCATAAATATCATGTTAATGGTGCGGTAACTTCTGGAGCACGTTTAGATCGATTAAAATTAGAAGCGGTTGAAAAAACACAAACACGATATGTAGGTGATTATAAAGAACCATATAACCAAAAATCAAAGACTGAAAGTTTTAATTGTACTTCAACTAAGCTTTGTACTAGAAATACAAGATTTAGAAAATTATAATTTTTTTAAATTATATTAATACTATATAAGATGTCTATAAACGACGAATATGCTATGAGGGGGTTTAACTCGTCTAATAATTATGGTTATAAACCCGAACAAAAACCAAAGGAGGAGATTGAGTTTAGTAATTTAGCAACACAAGTAGAAACTTCAATAAAAAATGCATATACTACCAGTAATAGTTGGTTCTTTTCAAGAAAAATAAGAAAGGACCAAAATAAATATAATGAAAGTGATTTTTTGTTTAGACAGCTTAATAAAATAGCTCATGACTCAGAGGAAAAAAAAGAACGTGATAAAAAATATATTGAGTATGCATCATTACGTAATTTATTACAAGCATACGGAACTGTAGATGAAGGCATAAGAACTTCTTATTTAGAAGGACAGAAAAAATTGAACGAGTTCCAAGGTATAACTGATGATGTTAAAAAAGAAATATTGTCAAAAGAAAGGTTTCCAGATAATTTTCTTGGACTTGGTTTTACTGTTAAGGTTAAACCAAACTCAACTGGGGGAAGAAAAACACGTCGCACCAAGAGAACAACAGGAAAAAAAACAAGAAAAGCAGGGAAAACAAGAAAAACGGGGAAAAAAACAAGAAAAACGGGAAAAAAAACAAGAAAATATAAAAAGAAATAATCTAAAATACACACGAGGGGAATCGAACCCCTAGACCAACCTTGGAAGGGTTGAATGTTACCATTACATCACGTGTGTGTGGTCCTCTTTGCCGGAATTGAACCAGCGACCTATCGATAAACTACAAAAAAAACCACTACAGTCGATTGCTCTGCCAACTGAGCTAAAAGAGGATAATAATAATTATAAAATACTTTTATATTGTTTTATAATTATTCAATATAATCTATTCCATTAGAAATACACCAATTTATACATTTTGTTTTGTTTTTTTCATTTATATCCGATAATTTTTGATTACAGGGTGAATTTTGGTGTAATTTACAAATATTATGTAGATAACAGTTATTATCAATCAAACTTTGGGCAGTAATTGAATTACATTCGTCTATTTTTGATAAAAAATTTGTTGGTAAAAATATTTTTAAAAACCCAGATAATTTATTTTGGTTATTATTTTTATTATTAATAGTATAAAATTTATAAAATTTATCACATATAACTTTAATAAAGTTTCTATTTGTAGTAGTTAACATGTTTTTGCAACAAATATATTTATTATTATTAAAATAAGTTGTAATATTAGGTTTAATTATGACTGTTTTTTCAAAATAATTACTAACAAAATATAATAAGTCAATATTCTCTTTACTATATATATTTGGTATTTTAAAAACAAGATTGGATCCTGTTTTCAACATATATATACTGAGTAAGACATTTAATATATAGGTGTTATTTCCGTTACTATCATAATTATCACAATCCATTATAGTTACAAAATCAAATGTATTTTTAAGTTCCAAATTGATATAATTGTATACATTTTTATTAAAAATATTATTATTTATATTCGGATTTCTTCTGACTTGTGGTATTAAATCAGAATGATTTGTTGTTAAATAATGAACATCTTGATTGTTGCAACGACACATAATTAACGATTTTATATTATCATAATCATTTTTACCAAAATGTATTGATTTAATTGGACTATCTACACTTATTTTTGTCAAATTAAATAATTCAGTAAACAATAAATATTCAAGTGATAATGTTTTATCTTTTATAATCAAATTTAGTAATGAATATGGTGTTAACAAATTTTGTATTACTTCATACCCTTTATATTTAATTATTTCATCATTAATACTTTTTAAGCTATGCAAATAATGTTCATTTTCGGTATTTTCTTCATCTTTTATAGATATTATTTCTATATTAGTATTTGTGACTGGTGGATAAAGTTTAGGTAAATAAAAATAACTCATAATAAATATGTTGGAATAAAATTATTAAACTTTACTGTAATATATTTATTATTTTATCATCGCCATCAAATAATTTCAATTTATACAAATCATTTTTATTACAAAATTTAATTTCAGAATGAACATTCCTTTTCATATTTTCAATATCTATTATTTCCCCTTTAAAGAATATACACTCTACTCCTTGTAAATTATTGGTAAATATCTGGCAAGAAATAGAAATATTTAAATTTAATTCTTCCATCCATTCCCGTTTTAAACATTCTTCTAATGTTTCTCCTTCTTCACATTTACCACCGGGAAATTCCCAATAACCACTATTCTGATAGTTTGGACTTCGTAATCCCATTAATATTTTGTCCTTATAGTACATTACTCCACATGCAACTATCATTTTTATATACAATTGATAAAAATATTTATAAATCAATTTTATCAATTAATTATTAGTAATTTGTTTAAGCTTGAGCTTATAAGGTAGTTTCTTAATTTTCCGTATTTTATCTTGCTCTTCTAAAAACTCTGCTAATTTTTCCTCTTCATCCGTTTTACTTATATACTTATCATCAATTATAACATTTTCTGCATTTACCTCTCTTATCTTTTTGAATATAAAATATCTGTTTAAAAAGGATATTCGTTTTTCGTAATCTTTCATTTGGGGTGCATTCTTAAGATCCTTTTCTTCTATAATTCCATCACGCATTTCATTTTCCATATTATTAAATAATGATTCAAAACTATTTGTACCCCCTGGAAGACCCATATCTTTACATTCGGTTTCATTTAATAATCTAAATCCATAATTTTCCATAACACGTACTAAATATTTACTATTTACCAAATATTCGGTAGCTGGTTTATTAATAGAATCTTGATATACTGATATTTTATAATTAACACTAGAAGAATCATCTTTAAAATCCAGATATTCATATTGTTTCTCCACTTCCCATACTTTTTTACCATTTTTATTTATTGTAATACTTTCACCTTTTTGGTAACTTTCCAACATTTTAAATATCTTATTACCATCATAACATGTTGCAATAAAATATCCATTCACCTTTGTACATTCAGATACATTTCGTAAAAACTGTTGTAATATCGTTATATTTTCAAAGAAATAATGTAGTGCAAATTGACACGATGTTACGTTGAACCCATTCTTTCCTTTGCCATAATGTTTAAACACGCCCTTTCCTATAATTGTTTCATCTTTAGGTCCATCCCCAAAAACCGCTCTTGTTATTGTTTTATATTTTTGACTATTAATTGCACTTGTGTCTCTAATATTCATCGAACTATTTCCATGAACATATAGACAATATGGCATTCTTTTACGTTTCTGTTTTTCATTCAAATATCTAGCACACGCACCATCTACTTTATTTTCAATATTATCCTTTGAATAGTCAATACCAAATATAAAATCTAGCTTACTTTTTGCCCATTTAGGAAAATCACCTGCTTTGCCTACTGCAAGATCAATTAATGTATCGTCTATATTCGCTACACTACCTATTATCTTAGACTTAACGTATAAATTATGAAAATTTTTTAATCGATGTATTTGATTTGTTGTATCAGATTTATTATAATAAACATCGTCATCGGACATTTCTTCTGGTATTCCTTCGCCCGTCATTAACATTTTTTCTGTTAGCGGGTTATGTATTGAAAACCAATTACTAACTGCAGTATCATAATTATTTCCATACATTTTAGGTCCAGACCTACTTCTATATAAATATGTTTTATCATTTCTTACTCTTAATGGAATCCATTTCCATTTAGCTTCGTTTGTTAATTCATATCTAAATTCGACAATTGTATTGTCCTCAATTAGATCGTTCTCTTCTGTATACATCTGTTCATCTCCATTATTATCTTTTCGTAACATTATATTACATATAAATGCATTATCGTCATATGGATTTGTTGGATAAAATGGCATAGGTTTATAATTATCCGGGCCTGTATTTTTTTTACCAACATCATCTTCTATTATATTTGCACATGGGTTCATATATCCATTTTTGGTTTCATCATATCCACACATTAATATTAATGTTTTATATGAGTTAATATTGGATTGTCCTGATGTATCAACCCCATCGCTATAAATATAATTTATTTCATCATTATTACCGTTTTTTTTTGTCTTGATTAAGAAATCGATTGTATTATAGTTAGAAGGCTTCCATTTAAAACTATAATCCCAAGTTATCTTATAATCTTTGGAGGGTAATGGCAGGTCTGATGGTGTAAATATCAAACCATCGGTTTCGTATTCATAACTAGGATCGTTGGTTCGTTTAAATAAATTTTCACAACAATTGAATATTGAATTACTATTATTAGCAATTTCGAAATGCTTGACTTCAATACGCATCGGTATCAATTCATTTCCTGTTATTGATTTAATTTTTAGTGACAAAATAAGCTGTCTTAAATATGTCAATCGTCCTTTCTTTGTTTTATCGTTATCGGTAATATCTACTAGTGGTGACTTTCTTTTATCTTCACCTTTTAGATAATATAAATCAAAACAAGCAAACAGATTTATACTTTCGTTATATTTATTATGTTCGATATATTCACCATCGAGTAATGTGTTATATAAACCTTTTTGATCTGTAAAACAACCTGTAAATTTAACTCTCATATTTGTGTCAATAAAATATAATTTGCCCTTATCATTTATGAACAATAATGCACGTTCGCCATCTGCCTTATCGGTTACTGTGTAATTATTCCTTATATTGGGGGAATTCATGTTATCAAAATCTTTTTCTAAATTTACATATTGTAGAGTTTTAGAATTATAACCGATGAAATTTGAATGTGTTATTCTATCGGGCATTTCTTTCTTTTTACCATGTATTAGTTTCATATATGAATGAAGTACCTCATTCATATCTGGTTTTGAAATTGGATAATTTGTTCCTTGTAAAGCAGATAATATATATTTTATACACGTTTTCATTTTAGGCATTAATTTTTCCATAGTATCATATTCCTTGCCATATCCGGTGCCAACTCTAGATTCGTCAATCTCTATCTCAATTTCATAACTTTCAATAGAGGTGAAGACTTTTGATTGTTCAACCGAATAATGGGGTACTGGTTTATATGGATACTTATGATTTTTATCGCCTGATTTAACTATTGATATTTCAACAAATAATGGGAAGTCTTCATGTGATAAACGTATTCGATTAATATATCTAAATGTCTTTTTTGTCTGAGACCAGCTATCTGCTATTTTATTAATTAAATTTTGACTGACGCCCGTTTCTAATTGATATGCTAATTTAAAATTATAATCTTTTACGGTTACAGGCCATATTTTGTTTCCATCATCATCCTTGGGAAACGTTTTTTGAATAAAGTTTATGTTATCTCTATTTCCGCCATATTTTTCTATTATTTTTTCGATATTTTCATATTTACAATAGTCTTGAATTACATTGAAATTATTTAATTCCGTTCGGATGTTTGACATCGCATCATCTCCTTCTTGGGTAATAAATTCATTTGAAATTCGCATCATATATTGGCCATTAATATTATTACTAGTAAAACCAATAGATAATAATTTTTGTAATGTATTATCATAGTCCATTCTAGTTAAATCTTTAGGATTTCCGGTTGAAAAACGTACCTCTAATTCCTTTTGTGTGCGTGAATCAAATATATTATCTGTGAAATATTTTTGGGTCAAAGAATTCATATCATATTTATTACTAAAATTTGGTTTTTGATATCGAGACATATATATAATTATAATAGTATATTTTTATTATAATTATTAATCAATTTTAATTATTATTCGAATTTTTAATATTAAGAACTTCACATATTTTATCATATAAAGATGCCTTCTTTAAAGTTAAGTCACTCGGGGGTAATTTAATAATTGCGGCAATTTCTTTCAAATCGGGCAATTTATAACTACCTATCGATTTTATTGGTTTTTCATAATTTTTAATTTCATATTTAGTTTCCATATAATTTAAAACTATTTCTTCTCTTGGATTTATTTCATATACAAATTCATCTCCTATTTTGTGTATAATAGTATTGTTGTCATCCTCTTCTTCATCATCTACATATAATTTACAATATAATTTATCATTTATATATATAATATTAATACCATGAATCATACATAGTACATGAAATGTTTTAAAAGATATTTTTTCATCATTTAATAATTCACTTTCACATACATCTAATCGTTTAAATTTATATGTATCTCTTAACATTCTATTTTTTGCAGTTAAATGTTGGATAAGCTCTAATTTAAAACTCTTTTCCTCTTGAAAAATAGAGCTTCCCAAAAGCTCATATTTCTCGAAACCATATTTCAAAACATAAAAAATCCAGAATAGCTTATCTGTATGCCCAGGAACAAAATAATTCTTATTATAACGTACACATCGTTTGGGAACAGGTTCTTTATAATTAGTATTCTTTTGTTTTACTATATGTTTTAGATAACCAACCATAGTTTTAGGATGTAACATATATTTATTTAAATTTGTTAGGTCAACCTCCGTCATATATATATACAGAATCTAATTTTATATTGATTACAATAATTAATTAATATTAAGTAAATAAATTTTCCATCTCTTTTTGACTATGGTCAATTGTATCAAGTTTTAGTTCTTGAGACTTTACATGTAAACAATAATTCGTTAATTCTTCTAGTATAGCAGGTGAGATCTCTGATAAATTTATAAAAACTCCGTTTTTATTTTCATTTAAATTTTCTATCCTTTTCTTCAAAATTTTTAATATAGTTATGTGATGCTCTTTTGATAAATGTTCTATATCACGCTTTAAACTTTCAAGTTCTACAATATTTTCACTCATTAAATAAATTATGGTTATGTATTTAAATACCTTTAATCAAATCTAATATCTCTATATACCGAGAGTTCCGATACCCTGACAATGAGGACATTTACAATGTCCTTTTTCGCCTCTATATGTTTGTTCGCAATAAGCGTGTAATTTAATATTACATCGAATACATACGACATAATCAATATTTTCTACTATTTTATCCCAACAAATTAAACATTTTTTTTCTGAATGATCAATTTCAGATTCAATTACACTTGATGATGTGTTTCCCATTATAATGTATAATTTATATTTATATTAATATTAATCAATTTTAATATAAATTATGCCGAACATGCTTCACATATTTCATTATCATCATTCATTTTTTTAGGATCAATTGTAAATTGTTGGGCTTGATGCTTTGCTTTTCTTCTTAAATAATAAATTCCTGTCTTTAACCCTTTCTTCCATGAATACATATGCATACTTGTAAGTTTATTATTGGTTGGTTCTTCGATCCAAAGATTTAAACTTTGACTTTGACAAATATAAGCACCTCGATCTGCTGCCATATCTATTATATCTTTCATTTTCATTTCCCATACGATTTTATACTTTTCCTTTATATTATCCGGTATATTTGTAAAATGTTGAATACTACCCTTGTTTTCAATTATACTATTTTTTATTTCGTCACTCCAAATACCTAGGTTTATTAACTCTGTCTGTAAATATTTATTTACTACTAAAAATTCACCTGCTAGGGTTCTTCTACTGTATAAATTACTTGTTAATGGTTCAAAACATTCATTATTTCCCAATATCTGTGCAGTAGATGCTGTCGGCATAGGTGCAACTAAAAGTGAATTTCTTAATCCATATTTTGTTATACTTTTCTTTAATTTATTCCAGTCATATCTATCCGATGGTTTCACACCCCACATATCAAATTGCAATATTCCTTTATGGGCAGGGGAATTTTCAAAACTACTGTATGCTCCACAAAATGTTTTTTTATTATTAACGTTGGTCTCTTCATATTTATTTACATAATCAATTAATTCTTCTTCATCGAAATCTTTGTTTTTTTTAATTAACATTTTATATCGTTCAATTGATATTTCATTTGATGCCTCTAAACTTGCATGATAAATCGTTTCAAATATTTTTATATTTATTTCTTTCGATTCATCACTTGTAAATGGTAATCCTAAAAGAATTAATGCATCAGCTAATCCCTGAACACCGATACCAATTGGTCTATGTTTCATATTACTTGTTTTTGTTTTTTCGGTCGGATAATAATTAATATTAATTACATTATCTAAATTTTTGGTTATTACCTTGGTAACTTTATGTAATTTATCATAATTAAACACCTTCTTTTCTTTATCTACTAAAGTTGATAAAGATATACTTGCCAAATTACACACGGCGGTTTCATCTTCATTACTATATTCTATTATTTCGGTGCATAAATTGGATGATTTTATTGTACCCAAATTTTGTTGATTTGATTTTCTATTACATGCATCTTTATATAGAATATATGGTGTTCCGGTTTCCATTTGACTATCCATTATATGTATCCATAGATCCCTCGCTTTTATCATTTTACGATGTTTATTTTTGGCTACATAATCATTATATAATGTTTCAAATTCATCGCCGTAACAATCAGCTAATCCAGGACATTCATGTGGACACATTAAAGCCCAATCTTCGTTTTGTTCAACCTTTTTCATAAACAAATCTGGTATCCATAACGCATAAAATAAATCACGAGCTTTCATCTCTTCATCACCTTGATTGCGTCGCATATCTAAGAATAATTCAATATCTGCATGCCATGGCTCTATATATATAGCAAAACTACCATTACGCTTTCCCCCTCCTTGGTCAACGTAGCGAGCGGTATTATTAAATACGCGTAGCATCGGCACTATACCATTTGATGTTCCATTCGTTCCTTGAATATGACTTCCCGATGCTCTGACATTATGAATATGTAAACCAATTCCACCTGCCCATTTAGAAATACTTGCACAATCTTTTAATGTATTGTAAATACCATCTATGCTATCATCTTCCATCGCAATCAAATAACAAGAACTTAATTGTTGTCTGGGTGTTCCAGCATTAAATAGTGTTGGCGTAGCATGTGTAAAATATTTGTTTGACATCATATCATAAGTTTCTAATGCAAGTTCCAAGTCATTAGGGTGTATTGATAATGCGACTCTCATCCACATATGCTGTGGTCTTTCTATGATTATATTTTTTGCCTTTAATAAATAAGCACGCTCTAATGTTTTAAATCCAAAATAATCAAAAAAATAATCTCTTTTGTAATCAATCGCTTCTTCAATTCTGTCAGAATTTAACAGAACCCTTTTATAATATTCTTCTGAAATTATCGGTGCATGATTTCCATGAATATCATAAAAAGACCATAACATATCTACTGCTTTGGATAATGTATCTGGTGTATTTTTCTCGTGATTAGATACTGCTAATTGGCCTGCTAGAATTCCATAATCAGGTGATACAGTTATCATAGAAGCACACTGTTCACATGTTAATTCATCTATTTTAGACGTTTCAATTCCATTATATAGTTGATCTATGATTTTCATTACAAGAGCAGAATATTTAACATCTCTTAGATTAGATTCTTCACCTATTTTTCTTACACGAATTAATATTTTATCAAATGATACTGGTTCCATACCACCCGAACGCTTTTTGACAAATAAATCTTCTTGATCGAATTCGGCCATATATACTATATATATGTAGATTTAAGCTATTTTGGAAAATAAATATTTTTAAAAAGTTTTTATATACGTATATTTTATATGTTAAGTAAACTTTTTAAAGATAATAGACTTAAAACCTTACTATACATTGCTATAATATGCGTTGTTGTACAAATGCTTACTTCTGTCTTTTTTAAAGTGAATGAAAATTTTGATATATATGAATCACCTCTTGCACCATCTGTATACCCAGATTCTTTATTATTAGAAGATACTTATAATGTTAATAAGTCACTTAAAACAAAAAATATGCCGGGTGATTACGTAAATATTAAACGAAACGAAAATACCAAGGATTTCTCTACGCCAGATAATGGTATGTGTACTCCTATGGATGTTTGTGGATTATATGTTAATAAAAAAAATATTGATTAAATATATATGGACAGTGCAGAAATAGAAAACTTGGTGGGGGTTGTATTTATCTATTTAGCGCTGTTCGGTTTTGATTATTATATAATTACTACATTTAGACCGAAAGGATCTTTATATTTACTTTATTATACAATCTTATTTATGCTTGGAATCTATTTTATATTTTATCGATAATTTAATCTCAATAAAGAGTATATGGATGGTAAAGCACAATTCGACAATATAATGAATGGACGTACACCAGATGGTTCTCCGCGTAATAGTAATAGTACCAACACTACGCGATCCAGTAGTCCTTTTGAACTGATGGAAGATAGTATGAAGGCCATAACTACGAGTGATGATAGCAAAGTAAAGGGATCGTCATCAGAAGACCATACTGGAATGACACCAGACGAAATAGAGGATATAAATAAATCGATAAACAACCATAAAAACAAGCTGGAAAGCGATGCCGCTTCATTTAAAGAACGTATTATACAACTGAAACTAACACAAAAAAATCAAGGAAAAAAAAGTGGGGGGTATAGAAAAAGAACAAGAAAGAATAACAAAAGAAAGAGAACACAAAAGAAGAGAAAAAACAAAAAACCAAAGAGAAAAAACAAAAAAACAAAGAGAAAAACTAGATAATAAGATAAATCAAAGAGAAAAACAAAGAGAAAACAACAAAAAACAAAGAGAAAAACTAGATAATAAAATAATTAAATAACTATTTTATTATCAAATTATACTACTTAATTTATCCATTTTTATATTTAATTATCCATTTTATTAATTGTTTCATCAAAACTCTCAGTTCTTACTTTAATTACTGAGTTGTGTGAAGTTTCGGGAGCAGAAAACATTTCAGATACTGTATCTTGTGTCTTATTCATATCAGTCATGTCAATCATACACGCCTTTTTCTTTCTTTCTTTGGGAGCACGATGATCATAACCATCTACTCTTTCTTTCAATATGATACTCCATATTTCACTTATTTTTGGAATAGCATGTGCTATCCAATCTTTATTTCGTAATACTAAAATATTACTATAATGATCTAATCTATAATATGTCGTACATACAAGGTTCTCGTCGCCGTGCTTTGTTAACATCTCATTCTTAAATTTATCATATTCGGCTTCGCTAGAATATAATGGTAAATATTCGTAACATGTATTATCTTCTACATTAAATTGCATGAAAATACCTTTTAGTTGTCCAAGTGTGGTTGAAGAAAATGTACCATCGTTATTAAATTCTTCTTCGTTGGTATATTCTACAAATTTTGTTTCTAAGAAATCACACTCATTAAAATCACACACTTCCATTTGTAATTGCATTTGGATCCAATATAATTTTTTAGGATTACCGGTAATAGTACGAGAAATCGGATTTTTAATTTCTAACATTCGACCGTGTCTATTAGAATGTTCTGATACAATAATTCCATCGGGTGATGCACCGATATAACTATATTCATCATGTTGTAGGCAACCAAAATCTTCAACGCGGCAACTGTAATAATTTTCATAAAACATTACAGATATAGGTTCGTATTTTATCCCCCATCCTAAAGCCCCACCCGTCATTTGTTTTGACAAAGTTAACGGCTTACATTTTTCGTAAATAATGCTATTAATTGAACTTTGTGTTTCAAATAGCTTACCAACGGAACTTGCAGTAATCATGTTATGTCTGGTTGTGTACCATTCATCCGTTCGTTGTTCCGGTTGCGGTTTATTTCTAAGATATTCAATCTGTTTATTTATTTTTTCAATATTTGGCTTATGTCGTATGAATGTTTTATCATATGATCTTCTAGGTGTTACATGTGTGTAAAACATCTTTTCGGAATAGTTTACCAAATATTCAAATAGAATATCGTTGATATTCGATGTCATTTTTGTAAATTCACTTTGATACGGTTCTACTGTCTCACAATGTACTTTTAACATAGAGGTAACATTTGTTCTCATATAATCATCATAATTTTCTTCGCATATTAGATGTATGCATTCGGTATGTAAATTATGAAACATTTCAAAACAAAACTCATATATATCCGATTTAATAATATCATTCATATTTTTATAATATTTTTCAGCTAAATCCTCTTCCAATTCAATTTCCTTTTGTATTTTTTCGACTTCATGGTCTGACATCGGATTTAACAGATTCATAATACTCTCCATAATATATTTGTAGTTAATTATTTAAATGCATTTGAAATCAATTTTATCCAAATAAAAAAACTTATTTAAATATTTTACACTATATAAAGACGGTGTAAACCAAAAACCCAGTAAATATTGTTTTTATAAACACCTCCCCCCAATACATTAATTTATTATGAATTGGGTGTTTACATTTACTGAATCCTTTACTTTTTACAATCGTATCATGAATAAAATCTTCATCGGTTTCTTCATATAATATCTCAAGTGGGTTATATTGTGAATATTGTAACTGCTTACTATAATATTGGTTACTCCCCCCTTTTTTTATTTTATGCCCTTCTTCTAAATCGGGGAGATCTATAATTATAAATTGATCCCATTCACTCATTGTGATTATTCTCTTTTTTATAATATGTATGAAATATTATAAAAAAATCAATTTTTTTTAATTAAATAGTAAACCTTAATCCTTTTTGTTTTCACGAGACTTGTTTTTTTTGGTTTGAATTTTAGATTTTTTGGTTTTAGGTGCTAAATTCTTAGACGTTGATACCCGATCTTTCTCTTGACATTTAATAGTAAAAATCTTCTTCTTTTTATCAAAAAATAAGCCAGGAATATCTTTAATAATACCATCCTCTTTATTATAGGTTATATCCTTGATCTTTGTAAACTTCTTATTATCTAGTGCTTTTAATAAATATGATAACAAATGAGCGTTGCTTGTTTCCGATAATTTATTTTCTTCTGAAAAATGATCACAATATTTTTTTAGTTTATCTATTTTGTGCGTTTTATTTAGTTTATTCCATGGTTGCGATTTATTCGTTTCCTTTTCCTTTTCTAGAAAATTATCAATAACATCCATATTACAAGCGTCACTTGATGGTTCAGTATTATTCGATGCATAATTATTATTCAAATATATACTTTTATATTTCAATTCTTTATCAATACGATTTATTCTTTTCTTCTCCTTCTCTTTTTTCTCGTCAATAATTTCATTTTTATCATTTGAATTAGATTCTATAATATTGGTGGTTGAATCTATAAACTCCATATATGTTATATTGTTTTAATTCTAACTCATTTAAATATAATATTTAATATCATTGTATTTCTCTCTATAATTATATTCATACTATGTATGAATGACAATACAACGAAGGATATTACAATCACAGGACAGAACAATAAGTTCCAGCTTAAACGTGCAACAAGAGAGAAGCATAAGGAAACAAAACAAACAATTTTTAGCGAGGATTTAATATATTACGAACAAATTAGTAATATTAATAAAATATATTTAAATTGTGAATTTGAAGGAAAGAAAGTATACGAAACCGAAATTAAAAAAAAAATATCAAGTTATAAAGCCCAAGATGTTAAAAAAAGAAGATATGACTCTGATAAATTTATTGATTTTGATAATGTAATTGAAAAGCTAGTTATATCAAAATTAAAATGTAAATACTGTAATAAATCAACTGTGATACTTACTAATAAATACAGAGATAATGATCAATGGACATTAGAAAGAATTGATAATAATATTGGACATAATACTGAAAATGTTATTATTAGCTGTCTTGATTGCAATTTAAAAAGAAAGAATAGCAATATGGATAATTTTGAATATACTAAAAAATTAAAAATAAACAAATCGTATTAAATTATTTAAACAAAACACTTATAATAATATTATGTCCGCCTATACCACACAAAACGATTTACTTTTGAATAACTTAAAGTCATTTTATAAAGACACTTCGTCTTTGGACGAAATGTTAAATATAATTAACGGCGTATCAAATATTTCACTACGCATAGTGGATTGGTTTGCAACAAACTACGCAAAAAGCTTTTATACGGTTTATGATTTACAAAAAGAGAATGGTGAGTTTTCACGATTTAAAGTATATAATGATTATAAACTGAAATTAAAAGCATACAGTAAACGAAGATTTGACCCATTTTGTCGTTGGGATCGCATTACATTCCCATACAAGAATGGAACATCAATACAAACTACTATTGGACAACTGAACTTTTTTAAATGGGCTCTAGAAAACAAAGTTGTTGATTATATTAGAGAAAATTATGAAACTATTGAAAATGATATGAATAGTCGAAATAGTACATCCCGTAAAAAAAATGCTCCTATAAATGATAAGAGTAAAACCAGAAAAAAGAGACAAGAGCTATCTATTCTTGCATCCAAAAGTATTAAAAAAGAGGAAGTAGAAATTGTAGTAAAATTTAACTAATATTTATAAAAATTAATTTATTATTTATAAATATTTAATTTAATGTCTTCTGCGTCTTGTCTTTCTTGACTTCTTAGACTTCTTAGACTTCTTAGACTTCTTAGACTTCTTGCCCTTCTTGGTAGAACGTCTGCGTCTGCGACCACCACGAGCAGCAGCAGCAGTAGGAGCGGCCATAGAACCCATTCTACGTCTTGCCTCAGCCACTCCAGCACTTGTTGCATCCATACCTTGTTGTCCAATTTCGTTTGCCTTCGCCATCATACCCATATCGGCAGGTTTGAATGCATTTTCATCCTTACCTACCATTGCTGCCATTTTCCCTCTAATATCACCCATATTAAAGATACCACCATGTTTGCGTCTGGTAGAAGCCTTAGCACGTCTATTATTTGACCTAGTCTTTGCCATTCTATATTATAATAATAAAATAAATTTTTTAATTCATTATATTATTTAACGTCTAAATAAATTGTTTATATTATAGGCCTTTGGGAAAACCTACTAAATTGGCACCAATACCGAATCCAGCACCAGAACGAGCAGATACAGCCATTGATGGAATATAAGTATCAAGAATTGCGAATGTTGCAGCCGCAGTTAACGCGATGAGTGCAATCTCTTCTAAATTTAACCCACGTTTGGCGTTAGGAATAGCAAAAGCAGCAATAGCCACCATTAAACCTTCAACAAGGTACTTAATCGCTCTTTTGATTAGCTCACTAAGATCAAATGCTTCGAACATTATATAAAATAGACAGAGAAAAAATATTAATATAATAAATACTTAAAATTTATATTAATATTAATATACATGCCTAGTTTTTCTAAACCAGTTGGTAATAACCCGTTAGTTGATTTGTTAGATGAAGATGATATAATCAGTGGACAAAAATTTTGTTGCATTTCATTCCTTTCTCCAGAAAATATCATTAAAAATAAGGAATTATTCCTTTTTCAAGAATTCCTAAAGAAGTTTGATTTTACTAAATCAATGGAAAAGTATGAACAGTTTTTACAGTTCATTACTTTCAAATATAATCTGGATCAAGAATCCATTATGGCCGATTTAAAATCATTTTTGGCGGAAGAAAAAGATAATTTGCTGAAAACTACGATTGAAGATGAATTTAAAAATTTTATCGATGCAAATGAAGAACATTTAGATCGTGCCTTTAATGAACAACATTCGTTTAGAACATCAGTACGTGGTATTAAGGTTAGAGGGTCTTTTAATTCACAGGAAGAAGCAGAGATTAAATGCAAAATGTTACGTGAAATCGATCCTAACCATGATATTTTCGTTGGCCCAGTTGGTACTTGGATGCCATGGGAACCCGAAGCTTATAAAACCGGTAAGGTAGAACATTTGAACGATGAACTTAATCAGCTTATGCAGGGTAAGACTGATAACGAGAAGAGTGCTAAAATTGAGTTTGAAAAAAGAATTAGGGATGCTAAAGAAAAGGCAATGGATGAGAATCAAAAATTGGCCGAGAAAACAGGCAATGTACTTTCACAGAAAATGGACGAACAGGGTAACCTTATTAATACGTTGGCTGTAGATTATGACTCTATCCCAGATAATGATGTTATTCTTCCCGAAGAAATGAAAGAAAAGTCGGGTGCTACAAATATTTCTGCAAATGTAAGAAAGGAGCTATTTGAGAGTTCAAATATTACTACTAATCCTATTAGTCCTAGTAAATCTACACGTAAAACACAAAGTATTGATGAAATTAATACCAGCGAAATTTCTAAATTAGATAAAGAAGAGTAATTATCTAGTTAATATTAATATATAAAATTTATAAGATTATATATTAATTTACTTTCTTCGTGTTTTTCTCTTTGATTTCTTATATTTTCTTGATTTTCTTTTCGATTTCTTGGATTTTCTTTTCGATTTCTTTGCCTTTCTCGTTTTTCGTTTTCCACCTAAAGCACTTCCCATAGCACCATAGTTTTTTTCAGTTTCTTTAGATTTAAAACTTTCTAATAATTCTTTTTCTTTTTTATCCGCATCAGTCATTGTCTTGGGTGTTCCAGGAGGAGTACTATGATATTTTTGTGCCTTTACAGGGGAACCGGGAGGTGATGGGTTCTTTAATAAATCATCACCAAATTCTAAATCTTTTGGGTCATTCATAATATAATATGATATATTATTAATAAACATTTTTCATACCACTATTATTCAAAAATAAATAGTAAATTATTGCTTTTTATTACTTCTTCTGGTCTTTCTTTGATTTAATTTCGATTTATTGGATTTTCTTTTTCTAGTAGCCTTTCTTTTTGCCCTTTTTTTATTACTCTTTTTATTCTTTCTTAATGATCTTTTTCGTTTCGTTTTTAGTTTGATACCCCCTAATTTTTTGCTAAGTGGTATAGGTATAGGTATCATAGGAGATACTTTATCATTATTAGCCATTTTGATGGAATGCTCCTCCAATTCATCTTCAATCTCCCATTCGAACTTATCTCTAAGATCTTTTTGTGCATTGGGGGATTTATTAAATATTTCTCGCTGCATGGTGTTGTCTGGATATTGATTTGTAGATCTTCTGTTATGCGTACGTCGACGTGCTTCTCTAATCTTCTTGGGATCTCCTAATATACTATTTAATTCGTCCTCCTCAGAAACGTGAGTACCAAAACTCATATATATATTTCTTTTGAAAAAAATAATATTTAAATATAAAAATTTAATAAATATATGGGAAATGAAATATCCATTAATAAAGTAGGATATGAAGATATACAATACGCTATTAAAAATGGTTATTTACTGATTAATACGTTGCCGATTACAAAACAATCATGTTTAATTAAAAGTACAATTAATTCTAATGATGAAGAAAGAATTATTAATGAATTAATTAATAGTGTGGATTCAAACGCATATATAATAATTTATGGCGAAAATGCGTTAGATGATACCACTTATGAAAAATGTAAAAAATTAATTCAATTTGGGTTTTCTAATATTCATATTTACGTTGGGGGGTTATTTGAATGGTTATTATTACAGGATATTTATGGGGTTGATCATTTTCCGACAAATGGTATAGAAATGGATTTACTTAAATTTAGGACAAATTGCAAAATAGATAAAAAATATTTAAAATAACTAAAATATTAAAAAATTATTATCTCCACTTATTTTATAATGGCAAGATCTCGTAAAGTTCACCAATCCAAATCTAAAGTTAGCAAAAAAACCATGCGTTCTCGTGCTTCTCGTGTAAAGAAAGCCACCCGTAAGGCTATGTCTTTGGCAAGGAAGGCTCGTGTTATGAGCCTGCGTGCTAGCAAGGCTATGTCTTTGGTAAAGAAGGCTCGTGCTTCTGTTCATGTTAAGCGTTCTGGTAAGTCTCGCAAGGGCGGCAAGTCTCGCAAGTCTCGCAAGCATTAAGCAAATTTAATTAATATTTAATAGAATATATTACATATTAATATTTAGAATAACGGTATAGTTATTCTAAAATTTTTTTCAAATTAATTAGAACTATATTATGTACCAAAAAACATAAGTATTTAGGCATAAATTCATGCACAATTTCACAATCATTTTTCTTATTATTTTTATAATTACTAAAATTTATACGCGTACTATCACATATTATTATCATCGACGGCAATTTATTTTGTAACTTTAATTCTTTAATAAAAATTAAAAAATTGTCAATCCTTTTCAAAATATATTCCATCTCATAAAATAACTCTAATTCTTTTTTTTCAGATTCGTTCTCATCCTTTAATGCATATCCAAAATCTAATATTGTTCGATGATGTGATATGGCATCGTTTCCTTCATATCCATATAATGGATTACCAAAACATACAAAATAATCTAAGTCGATATTCAAAATATAATTATTAGATATATTATTTATTTTATGGTTTGCATATTTAATATTAGACGTCGTAAAATGTACATCTAAATCAACACCTTCATCCATATCCTTATCTACTTTTATTGTGTATTTTGGACAAGTGCCTCCATAAAAATACGATTCTCTATCATTTAAAGATATTTTTACATTTGAACTATTATATGGTTCTGTAACCCAATCAGGTGTAATCCAAAAAACACCGTTATTATTTTCATACGGCAATAACATAGGTACAAGAACACCACCAATATCTGTTATTAAATCGTCGTATTTATCAATCATATTTTTATCATTTTTATCCCAATCATTAATATACTCTTGAAAAAAAGATTTATTGTTTTTTATTGGGTTCATATCGGCGTGCGTATCAATATGTAATATTGTACCAGGATTTGATTTATTGTTCTTATATACGTATTCTACTGCATGATGGTGTTTTGATACTTGATATATTGGTATTTTATTTATCTCAATATACTTATTGTCATTCATGTATTTATAATAAAACGTAATCCTATCATTTAATTCTTCCAATATTGGTATCTTAAATAAAAAAGTACTAATGGACCCCAATCTTTGAAATGTATAATCTATCCTTTTTAATATTTTTTTTAACTTTTTATCAGATAAATCCATCCCCTTATTTATTCGTAATTCGGTTCTTCTTAAATAATTATCAATTTCTAAAATATCACTTTCGCATTTCGATAAATATTTATAATAATCATCATCATCTAGGTCATCTGTATGATTTAATAATAGTTTTTCATTACTATAATATGTTCTATATAAATCATCTCTATTAATTATATTTAAAATATATGTGTCATCATAGTATAAATATATTAATCTTGAAAATAGTAATATTAAAATGATAACTATAATGATATTAATTATTGTAAGCATAATCTCTTGTTATTTTATTAATTGAAATGTTAAACTAATTATATAATTAGTTTAAAAACATGTTGCATATTTTACATATGGACGTTTCATACAATCCTGCAAATATTTCACATGATCCTCATGTGGACGTTTCAAATAATCCTGCAAATTTGATATATGACAATGATGTGGACGTTTCAAATAATCCTGCAAATATATCTTACTATTCTGATACCGATAATGATGATACTGATCATTCTGATACTGATAATGATAATGATGATAATGATCATTCTGATACCGATAATGATGATGATCATTATCATCATTCTGATACTGATGATGCTAAATATGAGATAATGTATTTTACTTTGATGAACTATTGGAATATACATACAGAACCATTTGTCAACGCATATTCTCAATTAAAAACGGATTTATATGATATTGAGTGGTTGGATAATAAATACGATAACCAAAAATTTACAATTCGATCTATGGTTATTATTATACTTACAATTTCTTTGTCAACCATATTTCATAATTTGAGAATTGACAAACACGATAGTAAATTATATGATTTTCAAAATCAATTTTTGGAGCACAAAAATATACTAGACAATCATCATGAAAGTATTCATCAACTCTTGAAATACAATTTTATAAAACAATCTGATAGTTGTCATAACTAATTGTTATTTTTATATATATAAAATTGATTTTTTTTATATATAATTATTATTTTAAAACATGTCATCCCCACTATTAATAGTACAGGAAGTAATTCCTCATAAATTTCCCCAAGAGATTTTAAATATAATTCAATCATTCTTGAAAAATGATATGGTATATCAAGCAATAAAAGAATATTATGCTTATCTTTATAATAAAAAAGAAGCATATGAAGCGGATGTTTATAAAACTTACATAATGCCCAATTGTTACTGTCATCGCCTACGCAGAAACAGAGATTGTAGTTATTGTCATGAATTTGAATATACGTATAAATTTGTTCCTCAAGATTGGAAATGTTGTATTCAGGATAACCCACAATTTCTAAAAATTTGTTATGGTGAAAAGGAACCACATACCGATTATAATGAAGAGGATAGTTGTTCATATGATTATCATTACGTAGACCCCGGATTTGAATGGTAACTAAATAGTGGATATAAATGCCCAATCTAATTCATCACATATTTTCTTCCAAATATTATCCTGTTCTATTCTTTTCTCTCTATCTTTTAACATCGGAAAATAGGGCAGAAATTGATCTTGTCCTAACAATTCACATAATTTATAAACTGTATAGTAATAATTTAAAAAATTCACTCTATCATCCGGGCAATATTTCGCATATGGAGATTGAATATCCATAAATAAATTACATAACGTATCCTCTAATTCTGGTGTCATTACCGGAGGTTTTATTCCTATTATATCTTTAATAAATGGTATGTGCTCATAATATTTATTATATCCTAATTTCTTTAATATTTCTTTTGCCTTTGCATTTGTTATAGTTGATGTTAATATTCTTTCTTTTTTAATTTGATTTTTTATATCTTCTATTACCATCTCGGGTATCTGGGTTGTTTCCTTTGCTTGGAATTGAGCCAATATCTCTCTAAAATGATTAATTCTTTTATATGCATAAAAACATACTTCTTTAGGTGGTTCCTTATATGAGGGTTTCTCATTCTCAATTAAATATGGTTTATTCTTTGCACATTTATTACATATTAAAATTCCCTCTTCTACCATCGGCACTAATTCACCTTTATTGCAATATTCACATATATGTGTAGGTATTACAAAATTATTCACATCTATTAATTCAGAATTTATACGACTTAAATACGAGTTCACTATGTTTATAGTAGTGATGTCTTTTTCGGAATCACTACATGTATCAATCTTAAAAAAACTATTCAACATCGTGCTTTTATTTTCAGTTTTACCTATATTTTTTTTATTCTCAAAATATTGAAACACATCTTTAGCATTTTCTAATAGGTACTCTTTTTTTTTACCCTTTATATTTTTTAATCTCAATTTAATATCTTTTATTTTATCTTCAATATCTAATTTTTCGTCTATTGAAATTGTTTTTTCGGCTATTAATCTTTGTTCCAGACATTTCCTTTTATTTAACAGTTTTGGATATTCATCTACCTCATTTGTGTGAATCTCATTTAGTATATCATTATGTTTACCATCTAATGTAATTGACGACCTATAATCAACTCGAATTTTTTTCGTTGTCTTGGGTTTGAAATTAGGCATATATTAATATATTTCTTATGTTTATATTTGTTTTTGCATTTAAAACTTACAATACTTTTCTATAAAAAATGTATGGATAACATCGTTGATGAAGAAAAACTTGCTAAATTAGTATTCATTTCTAACGCATTAGATAGTGGATGGACAATTGCTAAAATAGATGAAAATTATATATTTAGAAAAAAACACGGCAATCAAAAAGAAATTTTTGAAGATGCTTACCTTAAAACCTTCTTAAAGTCAAATGCAAATATTAGAAATTTTCTCACCAAGTAATATTTTAATTAAATTAATTAAGCTATTTCTACAAATATTTTTATCTTTAGCTATATTATAATATGGGTGGTGGTCTCATGCAACTCGTAGCCTATGGCGCACAAGACGTATA
>Ga0209632_10000269_pt1 | contig 54973 bp, 34 predicted proteins | sample COG_10_FD_184754 | JGI IMG/M metagenome (GOLD analysis project Ga0209632, IMG submission 184754) | Pelagic Microbial community sample from North Sea - COGITO 998_met_10 (SPAdes) (version 2) | ecosystem: Environmental > Aquatic > Marine > Neritic zone/Coastal water | place: Helgoland, sampling...
CAGCAGCAGCAACACCTGCTCCAACAGCACCAGCGACAAAGGCCTCTAAAGGTGCTGCTTCAAAATTAGCTGCTATGAAGAGGATAAGAGAAGCAAGAAAATTAGCAAGACCTGCTCCAACAGCAGCAACAGCTGCTCCAGCAACACCTGCTCCAACAGCAGCAACAGCTGCTCCAACAGCAGCAACACCTGCTCCAACAGCAGCAACACCTGCTCCAACAGCAGCAACACCTGTCCCAGCAACAGCTGCTCCAGCAACAGCTGCTCCAGCAACACCTGCTCCAACAGCAGCAACACCTGCTCCAACAGCAGCAACACCTGCAAGCAAATCAGGTTTCCATAAGAATAAGGAAGGATACCAAGGTCAAAAAGAAACTGATGATAATACCTTAGGTAATTTAGACTCTGACGATACTTATCTTAATGGTGCTGACGAGGGAATTCTTGAAACTACAATTCTTGAAACAAATGAGCAATTTGGTGCATGGGACGGAGTAGATGGCGCTATTAAAGATGAAGCAATAAAAGAGAAAGATTCTTCTGGAAAGATTTTGCACGGATCTGCTGAATTAACTAGTGATAACCTTGAGTGGAGAGATGAAGGTGCTGATATATGGGATAATAAAGTACAAAGAAGTGATGCTGAACAGCAAAAATGGTTGATTAACAACGGTCACATCAAAGCAAAATCAGATGATAAATATGAAGGAATTAAAGATGAAAAAGGTAAAGCATTAAATGTTAAAGAGGCTAAAGAAAAGGATTTAAATGAAAAAGCTAAAAACAAAATAGCTAAACTAAAAGGCGAAGAAGCCACAAAGGATGCTGTAACAAGTAGTATCAGCACCTTAATTGGTTTTGCCCGTGTCCCTTCCATTATCAAAAAATTTAAGTCTGATGATAATTTTGATAAATTTGAAGCTGCGACTAGCACCGCTGAAATGCTTGCAAATACAACTTCAACCTCTGCTAAAATAGCTAATGCTGTTGATGGAGGTTCAAATGCTGCCGCTGATAATACTGCAAAAATTTCTGAATTTACTGGAGGACTCTTTAAAAACCTAAAAGAGGGAATGCAGATTATTAAAGATCTTAAGGGTGCCTATGACAAATACAAATTAATTAATGATCAGGGGGGTAATACTTCTGATGCTAAAAAAGAAGCTGCACTGATTGTCTTAAATGGTACATTGTCAACTGCTCAAGCCGTTATGACAAAAATAAATGAGGCTCAAAAAGCATTTGGAAGTTTAATAAGTGGCGGTGTCGCTGCCTCAATTCCAGGTATTGGAATTGCTATGACTTTTATTTCAATGGCTAATAGAGTTTTATCTTTAGTTCAAAACCGTAATTTAAAAACTCAGTCAGTAGCAGAAACATCACATAAAAGTTACATTTTGAGTAAGGTTTCAGAGGATAAGTTACCACTAGCAAAATCGAAAATGAATGATTCAGATTTTCATTTACAAATAAAGGCTGCTGCTGAAAAACGACAATTAGAAAGAGATAATCCTGGTTTATTTGATAAATTCAAGGAAGCTCAAGAATCCGGAAATCAGGCTTTAAAAGAAAGATTAATTAAACGATTCCCTAGTAATTATAATAAGATTAATAGCCTGAAAAGTAATAGTCTTTTAAAGGGTGAGGTTGGTTTTAATGAACTTTATAATGATCTAGGTTTGGCACCTTGTGGAATTACAAAGGAAATGCTTGATGAAATAATTGATGACCAAACTTTAATAAATCACCTCTCTGAAATTAAAGTAAAGCGCCAGAAAGAGGCGAGCATTGGACTTTTTACTGATATTCTTGATTTAGCTGCTGATATAGCAGTATTAAGTGGTGCTGGTGCCGCAGTTGGAGGGGGCTTAAAGGCCGGAAACGCAGCTTTTAAAGGCGCAAGAAAAGTTGGAAAGGCTGTCAAGCAAGGTAGTCGAGATTCTGGCGAAGAAACTTTTGAAAGCGGTGGCGGAGGTAAACATTTTTATAATTTTGGAGCATCATCTCTAGACAATATGGATTTACTAAAGAGCTCTAAATCTAAAGAAGCTCATTACTTTGCCTCTTCAAAGTTAATATTAGATTCAATCATAAAACACGATGAAAATAGAGCCAATATTCCGTCAAAACCTCAAACTCTATCAAGTAGGGAATTAATGGACCCTGTAAAAAATGCCAATTATGAAAAGGATAAAAAAAGATATGAAAGTTCCAAAGAATTAAACCAAATCTCTTATAATGCTGTAGAAAATAAAATAAATGCTTCGGGGGCGAATGTTGATACAATTAAAGCATACATTAGCGCTAATAGATCTGGAAATGATATTGTGAAATATCTTATAGATAAACTAAAAACTAGATAAGGTTATGAGTCTTGACCAAAACATAGAAAATTACCACAAAACGAGGTTAAAGGAGTTGGCTAAACATATTTTATTGAATACAAAATTAGATTACGATTTTTTTGGGCCGCCTGATTTTGAATCTTACATGATTCAACTTAAAATAGTAGATTGCCCTATTGTTTGTGTCAACTACATTCTATTAGAATTAACGAATGATAATCCAATGTTGTTGCTTCAGATTTATTCGACAATAATTGAAGAAGTAAACACTTTAGATAGAGAACTATTATCTTACATTAATTTTGCAAATAGTAATGATGCTATTAATTCTTTCGTAGTTGATGATGGAAGTTTATTTATGCGCTCAGTATTTATAGATAACCCAGCAAAAAAATTAGATGTTACTAGCATAATTTATTCGCTAAAACTAACATCTAATAGCTTATTAATTCATTCGGAAAGTTTAAGGGCAATTGCAAATGGAACTATATCGTGTGAGGAAGCAATAAAAAAATATGACGCTTATTAATAAAATATTCTTTAATGAATAAAAAACTGATATTGTTTTGCTTTTTGTGATAACAAAGAATCGCCAATTATTTCAAGTTTATGTATAAAACTTTTGGCTTCTTTTTTTATAAAAACTAATTCTGAATCATATGCCTTTGGCATCAATTCTTGATGAAGAATTAATAAATCTATGATTATAGGAAACAAAGTAATCCGATTTTGAATTGTTGTTAGGTTTGCTTGATAAAAAGCTTGAATCCACTCTTTCCATAGTTGCATTTTATATGGTTCTAGCAATTTTGGTTGGCAAACGATTACCTTTAAGAAAGCCATTTGGTAGGCAGCTATAACTTCTTTATCATTTATATTAGTTGAGATTGAAGAAGGGGTTAAATTTACAATCTGGTCATAATTCTTAGGGCTAATATGAGATGTTAATCTGTACCATTGTAGTTCTGAAGCTTTTGGGAAAATAATCAGGTCTTTATTCATAGCCCCACTATCTGCTAGTGCTTGAGAAGCAATAGTGGTTTTATTATCTGCATCAATAAATTGAGACTTTTCTAAGTTAAACGCTTTAACAACAGTAGCACCCTCTATAAAACACCAAAAACCAGGATATGTGTTGTGAAATAAAACTGCAATATAATGTAAGCCATTTGGTACTTGTTGAAAACCTCTAAAACCACCTTGAATTTCAAAAGGCCAAATGTCTATTTGAATTTTTTCTTTGGGGAGATTTCTAAGAATAATATTATGTTTCAAATCTCTATTTATTAATGTTATTTAATAACTCGTTTAACACCTTATCTTTAACTTTTTTAATAGTCAGATAACTATTTCTTTTTTGGTTTATTTGTTCCAACTGCATTGCTGTCTTGACCACTAAAGGCAGCGTCTTTTTTATTATACCAAATAATAATTTCTTGTGCAACTTCTTTAACTTTAGCTTTTAATTTATCTGCTGAATCAACGCCTTCCCATCCAGTTATTTTTTGTATAGCTGCGGCGCTCTCTGTTTTTTGTGCTTCTCCAGATAAATTACTATTTCCTTTAATTGTACTAGATATGTGTACGGCACTATTATAGATCTCTTTTATACTTAACTCAGTAAATCCCATATTCAATGCTGCATCAGCCATACGGAAAAGGTACTTGCCTGATTTAAAGGAAGCCTCACCAATAGTATCTCCATGACGACTTATTTCTTTTAAAGAATCTGCTAAATTTTCTACAACGGCATTTTTAGATTCAGAATTTTTTAATTTTACAGCCATCCCTACTTGAGTTCCAACAACAGCATGATTTACTGCTCCATCGGTTATATAGGCTTCATTAGAAAATAATGCTGCTTCTGCTAGCATATTGCGTAATAATTGTAAATTTGATTCAATAGCTAGATTAATAAGATCAAGTTCTTGTTGAAGAGAGTCTGTTAGAGGTATACGATTACTGTTTAGGATACCATCATATTGTTTAACTTGGCCTTTTAGTGTTTGACGGAGAGCATTTATAATACCTAATTTTTCCTCATAAATTCGATTACTTGAAGCCATCATTAAATTTGAAGATTTAGCCTCTAAGATATCCTCGTCCATCTCTTTTCCATTCGCTATGGCTTTTTTGGAAAAGGATTTTAAAGCCTCAACAGCCAAAACAGCATTCCCTTCCTCTACTTCAACAATTGTAGATGGAGAATCTTTAAGCATTCTGTCTTGTAATGTCTTAGAATAGTTTTCAAAGCGCTCTTCTATCTTCGTTTTAGTAGTATCATCTAAACCAATAGTCTTGGAATGTGAATCCCATTCAGACTTAGACATGTATAATCTAGTTTTAACATGTGTCCAAATATCTTGATCTATTTTATCTGCTTCAATAATATTTTCATTAGAACCATCAAACCCGCCTTCAGCTCTTCCTTTTCTTGCTCCTTCTTTTGCAACTATGCCTGTCTTAGAAGTGGTATTATCAATAATTTTTTTATCTTTTACAGTATCTTTTTTCGTCAACACGTTTCCATGTATATCCTTGGTAACGTCAATGATGCCATGAGATTTTTTATTAACCATTCCCTTACCAAAGGTTGCTTCCTTGTGCATAAAGTCTAGCGCATAAACATTAACATCATAGACAATCCCTGCTTCATAGTTCCAACCATCAGCAATAAAGATTTCATTAAACTTTTGAACTGCCGCTTCAGTATCTGTTCCTTTTAAATTTACATCAATATCTGAGGTTAGTGTTGTGCTTCCTGCTGCTGCCCATTCTGTTAGTCTATCGCCGCCAAGAGCTTTTTGAGTTTTATTTAGAATAAAGTTGTGGTGCCATTGTCTATATTCCCATATTTTACGCAACATGTTTCGGCGGTTATCTATTTTTGCTGAATCTTCTGTAGTACTATCTCTATTTAATTCTTTTGTTGCTATGTGCCAACTTTGTTTACATTCATCTTGTAAAAAAGTTCTAATTTTATCACCTTTTGGATTTAGCTGAGTTATTTGCCGTGAGTCCGTATGGTCTATGGTTTCTAATTTTAAGTCAGAAATATTAATAGCAGAATCAAAAGAAAAATTAGTCAGGGTAGCATTTGGAACTTCTTCTTTTTCACCAGATGACAGTTTTTCAGGCAACTTATCGCTAGTATTATCGGGGTTTTTACGCTTAAATTTTTTGCTTCCTTCAATCCAAACAAAAGCTTTTTCTTTTTTTGACCAACTTTCTTTAAATCCAGAATTGTCATTTTTTTGTTCTTGATCTCCGGGTTTTCTCTGGATAATAAAATTATCTGCCATCGCCTGAAGTTGAAAAATTTCTGGAGATTGAAGGCTATTATTGGCTAATTCCTGTATGTGTTGCATTTGAATAGCTTCAGACCTAGTATCTTCAGATTGAAATGCACCATCTTGATTACTTCTATGATAAGAAGTGGTACTTTTCTTTTCTTTTCCTTCTGATGCGTATGTGTTCAATATATAATGATAAATTTAATAAACTGTGTAATTGTAAAACTTGACACTTAAAAATATGATAAATTTTAGGATTTAAATAATTTAAAATTTTGATTTTATATAATCTGTCGTTCTTACTTTGGTTTTGATAATAATTATTAAACAGACAACAATTAAAAAGGTGTTAATTTAATTGCAATCTATTTTTTTCTGCCCCGGATCCGTTACTGTTATAGAACCTGCCCAAACACACATAGTTTTACTATTTTCTAATACGACAGGTTGATTTCCTAACTTTGTTTTCTTTGCTCCAGGTGACCAAGGACTAACTGGAATAGGTATGCAAGAGGAAGGAACAAAAACAGGAACTGGACCTGCCATTTTCCAATTCATAGGGTTTGCTGGAGATTTACATTGACCAAATGCAGGAATATTTAAAAAAGGAATAACATCTAAGGTATTAGCAATTGGTTTTGTATTGGCTGTAAGAGTTCTATTTAAAGGAAGTACAACCATAGATTTTGGTCCTGCTCCAAACGAACATTTAATTTTAGCACCGCTGCATACGCATTTAGCCATAATTAATTAATTAGAAGGTTAATATTTCGAAGAACATTTTGATGTGTTACTTCATAATCATTAAAATTATGATATACACATGGTTTTTCAATTGGTTCGCAAACTATTTTTAACGACTCATCGTTTGTAATCACAAACTTAGAATATTTTAAAAATAAATATAAATAATTAGAGTCATTGTTTTGAACAAAATTATCAATTAATAAGCCTCTTTTTTTTAAAGAAATATCTCTAGATATAGCATCAAGAATATCAAAATTTTTTTTGAAAAGAGGGATTACTAGCATATTTTTTTCTAAAAGAGAGTTGATGATTTTTTTTAATAAGTCTCCCTCTTTTGTATGAACACTAATTAAGTTATCTATATAAATAAAACAAAACCGATTGTTACTTAAAGGAGGTTTATTTGAGCTTTTTAACACCCAATTGGCCATTTCATATGTCTTTGAATAAACTATATTATTGATCTTAATTACAGGGACTAAATTTTTCGTTGCTCCATAAAGACGAAGCTGTTCTAAAAGTTGACTTGTTTTTTTTTCCACCAAACTTATTTTATAAGTCTTAGATAATTTTTTAAAAAAACTTAAAAACTTAAAAGGTGTCCTTATTTTATTTTTAATTTTTAAGAGACTAAAAATAACTTCTGCTTTAAAATTATTTGAAATTTTTATTATTAAATCATAATCATTAGCTTCTATTTTTTTTAATGAACCATAAAATAGCTTCTTGAATAAAAACCCATATTGTTTTCGAACAATACTCTCCCCGAGGAAAATGTTTGATATTAATAAATTGTCTGTAGTTATTAAATCTATATTTAAAGTATCTTTATAATTAGTATTCAATAGATTGTTATAAATAATATTAACAGGAATAATATCATTTAAAGAACTACTGCAAATACATAAAATGGTCATAAAACTTTATTTATTTAAATATTTTTTTTTATAAAGTAGCTCTATTTTATCTAAAAATTCATCAGGATTTATATACCATTTTAACAGATTTCCCTCCTCATCTGCAGTAATTAAAAATTTTTGGTTGGCTTTGTCAGTATAGGTATTCATATCCCAAATCCATTTTTCATGTCCAACAAAATTAGCTTTAGAATTTCTTATGAATTCTGATGCATAGTCAATATTGTATCTAAATATTTTATTATCTAAACTTGCTGTAAATAACAGATTTTTGTCTTCCTCTAGAAACATACTAGTGATACTTGAACTATGGTCTAGAAATTTAAATTTTTGTTTTTTTGGATTTTTGTTTTTAATGTCTTTAGTATCATAATCATAACCAAAAACATTTCCATTCTCATTAGCTAAAAACAAATACGTAGCTGTGACATATAACTTGTTCACGATATTCATGTCATTAAGGTCAATATCTAATAAGATTTCTTCACTATTTCCATTTTCATCTATAACAAATACTTTATTTTGTGAGACAATAAAGAGTTTTGAATCTCTGTAATAAGTTGCTTTAATGTTTTTATATTTTAAATTTTTAGTTGGCAAACTATAATTATTGAATGTAATTATATAGTCTGTGGTGATAAGGAATTGTTTATTATTAATGGCATCAACGAAAAAATCAAGAATATCGTTTTTGTATTCAGAAATTTTATGAAATGGTTTAAGTGTTAGGGTTGAATTTTTTTTAGGATTAATTTTAAATACTTTTTTTGAAAATGTAGTAGCAATAAGAATACTATCATGAACATAAACAAGGTTTCTAATTCTATCATCAATGTTAGCATAATTTTCTACAATTTTGATGTTACTAATTGGTAAAGCATTAGACTTAACTCCATCTGAAGGAGGAATATCATAAAAATTAATTACTCCTTTGTCTCCTGCATATGCTATTTTCTTATTGTTTAGTATGTCAAAACTTCTAATAGAATAATTTTTTTTGTTTTTAGTTAACAACATATCTGTTTTTCCATAAGAATTTTTTTCTTTTAAAATTGTTAAGATTTTTTGATTTAATTTTAAAATACTTTCATCACCAGTAATTTCCTCAGATTCAATTGATTCATGTTGTTTAAGTTTAGCAAACCTTTTTTGTTTTATAATCGATGAATCTATGTGTATTTTGAGATCCTCAATTTTGTTTTCTTGATAAGCTGAATTTAATTTAATTACTAAATCTTTAAAATCTGCCTCAAGTTCTATAAGCTCTTTGAGAGTTTTATTTCTAATGGATTCTTCTTGAGCTTTGTTTTTTTCTATCCTTGCTTCTTCAGCTTTTTCTAATGCTTCAGCTCTGGAATCTTTAGCATCTTTCATTGCTATTTCCATAGCTAATGTTGCAGCAATAGCTTTGTTTTTTTCTATCCTTGCTTGTTTAGCTTTATTTTTAGCATCATCTCTGGCATCTTCAGCATCTTTCTTTGCTTTTTGCATATTTTCTGTTGCAGACACAGCAATCTCTTTTTCTTCTACAGCATCATTCTGCGCTTTTTTTGCAACTTCTGATGCATATGTTGCTGTTTTTTCTGCCTCTTTTGCTTTTATCCAAAGCCCATACGTTATTAGCGCTCCTATAATTCCAAATCCTGCAACTATGTAGCCTATTTTTTTTGCTCGTCGGTCTTTATTGCGCTCTCTGGTTAATTGATTTTCTTTTTCTGTTTTAATTCTTAAATCATCTTGTTCACTTTCATTAATAAAATTGATTGTTTGTTCAAAATTTAGCTTGTATTTTTTTGCCCAATTTTTGTTTGTTGATGCGTTTTTCTGCCAAACAATGGCTCTTTCCAATACAGGTGTTTTTAAAAAACCTACTTGGTTGTTGCTTTTTTTAATCGCAATTTCTGAAAAATCTTTAAAATCTTTAAAATTAGTTTTTTCTTCATCAAGCCACTTTGTATATCTTTCCCAATTTAAAAACTTAATATATTTCAATGTAAGAATATTTTTAGCATCATAGGTTTTATTTGCTGATGCTGAAATTCCAGTTATTGAGGGCTCAAAAACATCAAATAAATTATTAAATGTCTTTTTAAAAGACTTAATTATCTTTGATAATTCAACTCTTGTTGAATTTGTATATTCAGAAATATTTAAAATGCTTTCATATTGTATGTCAGTATTGTTTTGAGGAGATGAAATCGCCTTAAAAAGAAGAGAAACGATTTTTTGATTTTCTTTAGTTGAAGAAGAGTAAATAGTTTCAAAATCTTTAGCTATAGAGTGCTCAAGACCACCTAAGTCCTCTATGTCTTCTAAGTCAATTATTGATTTTTCAGAACTATTTAAAACAAATTTTTCATATAATTTGTATAATAAAAATTGAAAATTTGGAAGGTAGCTTATTTCTTCTTTCAATGTTTGGTTAAATAAATCAACAACCTTAGAGTCAAATAAAATATTTTGCTTTTTAAATGTATTTTCTAAAATTTGATTAATCCCTGTTTGATTTAAATTTTGAATAGCGTATTGAGATTTACTTATTATTTCTTGAAGCTTCTTATAGGATGTGAGTTTTGATAAATATGGTGTTTCTATGCAAATTAAAAAATATATTGCAGTATTTTTCATTGTAACGGATCTATATATAATATCCATTAAATTGTTGTCATCCTCACTTTTCGAAGAATCAAAATATTTTTCATATTTAAATAAGTCCTCTAATTGATCTATAATAATTAAGAGATTTTTCTTATTAAATATATCTGATCTTTTATAAATCTCAACAACTCCCATTGATCCTGAATTTGAGATAATTTCAGAATAATATTTTTGATCTGTGGTATTGGACTTAGAATCTACTTTAAGCACATTATTTTGAGTCAGAGCATGAGATAAGTTTAGTAAAATGTTTATTCCTGGCCTAAATGAAGTAATAGACCACTCTTTTCCTGCTTGGCCAATAAAACCATTTTGAAGTCTAGGAATTAAGCCTGAATTAATTAATGAAGTCTTGCCACTACCTGAAACTCCATTTAATGTTAATAATTTATTTTTTTGAAGAATCTGTAGTAAGTTCTCAACATCTTGCTCTCTACCAAAATAGGAATTACTTGTGTTTTTTGAGTAAGGTTTTAGTCCAACAAAAGGATTCAAATTATTATTTAGCATACTTATTTTTTTCTAGTTGTCTAATTAATTACATTTGTTAATAACACACAGCTATAAATTTAACCAAATTTGTTCAAGTTTTACACGACATATGATATTATTTCTGAAATTAATATACAAATTTTAAGATCTAAGTATTCTCTTCAACTACTTATTGATTATAATGATTTATTTTTCCTATCAAAAAACTTACTTCAAATTTCTAATGGTAATACAGCTATTGAAATTATTGTCGTTTCAAATAATGACAAAAAATCATTAAAATTTGTAAATCTTAGCAAGCGATTGATTGACGCAGGAGTTACAATGTACTGGTATAAAAGTACAGTTTTTTTTAATGAAGAAGAGTCTTTTGGAGTTTTTGACAAAACTTATGTAATCGCTAATATTAATGATGAAAACTTAATAGATAATGCAGAGGAATTTGTTCGTAATAAAGACAGTTTTTTTAAAACAATTCTTTTAAAATCAAAAAAAATTGAACTTTTATCTGGAAATATAGATGTAGACTTTCTTGCAAATAAAACAATTGCTCAAAGAAATGAAAAAGTTGTATTAAGTTGGAATATTGTTAATGCTTATCATGCATCGATAGACCCAGAAATCGGTGATATTTCTTTGTCAGGTTCAAAAACAATACAAATTTTAAAAGATCAAAGCTACGTGTTAACAGCGATCAATAAAGAGTCTGTAATTTCAAAAAAAGTTTATATTAAAGTTTTTGAAACAAAGGAAATTGAATTTGAGATAAGTGTAGTTGATCCAATATTGAAGCATCCAATAAAAATTGAATCATCAATTTTAAATGATGGTCACTACGGGGTTTATTTTGGCCAATCAGTAAAAATTTCTTGGGATATTAATATGATTGGTAAACTCAATGAAAATTCCCTGGGTAGCCTCCCATTATCTGGGTTTCATGAATTTCAAATATTAGAAAATACTACATTTAATTTCACTCTAAATACACTAAATAATACACAAAAAAAAAAATTAGTGTTTCATCCTTTTGAGGATGCTGAAATTTATGATAAATTAAAAGGAAAAACCACTGAGAGTATGAATATAGATAAAAAGCCTCTCTCCAGTGCTTGGAAATTTAAAATAATTAGATCTATCGCTTTAATTTTTAATAAACTCAAAATTAAATGAAGGAAAATATAACATTAGTTACTAGGTTTTTTCTTTTTGCTTCTGGAGCCACTTTTGAATTAATTATGAAATGTCCAAGGTTTGAAGTTAATAAGTATGCTAGCATAGGTTTAACTGTATTATTCACTGCTTTCCTGTCTGTGTTATCATCCTATTTCGCTTTCAATTTAATTTTTGATTCAAACTCCTTATCAATACTTCTTTCTTTGCTTTGGGGGTGTATAATTTTTAATTTAGACAGATATATCGTATCTTCAATGCGAATGAATGAGAATAAGTGGAGGGAATTTTTTAAATCAATTCCACGAATACTAATTGCAATTATAATTGCAGTAGTCATTTCTAAGCCGTTAGAAATCAAGTTATTTGAGTCAGAAATAGACACTTATTTAAACAAAGAAAAAATAGAATTATCGTTTAATGTTAGTAAAAAATACAGCTCCAATCTAAAATTATTAGAGTCAAAAAAATCACTTTTAGAGTCTGATTTTCAAAGACAACTAAACTTGAGAGACAAATATTATGAAGAATATAAATGCGAATGTACTGGAACTTGTGGAACAAAAGTAAAAGGGTATGGAGAAGAATGTAAAAGTAGAGGTGAGCGTTATGAATTATTTCTTTCAGAATTAGAGTTGAATAAATCCAATAAGGATTCAATCATCAAACTTTATTCAGTTGAAGAACTGAAAATAAAGGAGCTTATTGAAAAAGAAATATTAATAATCAATTCAAATTCATATGGATTATTTGATAAAATTAGAGCTTTAAATAATATTGATAAATTTGCTTCTATTTTTATACTATTAATTTTTATAATGATAGAAACGGCTCCCTTGTTAACAAAATTATTATCTCAAAAAGGACCCTATGACAATTTAGTTTTAGAACAAGAAGTTTTGTTTGAGTCAAACTATTTAAAACAACTTGATAATTTTGATCACGAAAGAATTAAAAATAAGAGATTGAAAGAAATGTCAGTAAACTTAGAAATTAAGTCTAAAGAGTCTGAAATAAAGAATATATTAAAAAATGATGCATTTGAAAGGTATGATAAAATGCGAAATCAATTAGATACAGAAAAAAAAACTAAATAATGTTTAAATTTAAAGAATTAATAAAAGTTATTATTGGGATCTCTTTAATAATATTAGTTTCATGTGATTCCCTTAAGAATCCTTTAGATTCTGGCAATATAAATTTATTAGATTCAACAGACCAATTAAATTCTTCATCTACCCCTTTGGACATAATGTCGCTTCCAAAAAAAACAATATCTAAATTAAAGTCTCATGTCTCGTCAAGTGGGAATTATTCTTTAGATGAGTTTTATAACTCATTTTATGTAGATAGTTTAAGGACTGTTTTAGTTGAAACAGGACATTTAAAAATTAACACTTTTGAGTCCTTTTTAATAGATCATATAAAATCCAATTCATTAAGTGATACTACTTATATGGCTAATTTATATCTAAATTCACCCGTAAAAGGCGAAACAGTTAGTTTTTCTTACAATGTTAATAAGGATGATATTCTTTTCTATGAAATCACAAATACGAAATCTAATAAACTGAAAAAAATTGAAATAATAGAGGGTGAAACAATTCGATTTTTAAAAAATAACCTTAAGAAAAAAGAAACGGTTAAAGGTCAACTAAAAATTAATACTGATAACATTTTAACCCTCAATATATCCAATGATAATTTTATAAAGAACAAAGGATTATTTAAATCTAAATTAAAAATATCTATAAAAAAAATTGCGCCTAGTTTAACTATCAAAGCAGAAATTAAGCCTGATACTATTGTTGAATCAAAACTTGTAGAATCCATTGTAAATGACACTATTTATAGTTTAATAAGTAATAAGAATTTTTCTTTAGGCTCTCAACTTGATTTAACTAAAGAATATTTTAGGTCATTTGATATTAACATTAAAACCGATGAAGATCTTATTGGTTGGGGGTATTGGATTGGGCTCAATAAAATTGATATTGCTAAATATAAAGAACTATCTGTAGATGAGAGTCCTTTGGTGATTTTTTCTAAAAATGAACTTAATAGAGAAGATAATAATATTGAACTTCCCTCAAATACAAATAAAGATGTTGACCTCGTAATTAAAAATGAAAGTCTAGATATGAGAAGCTATAATTATGCTAGTAATTATGCGTTTTACAAAACTGATAATTTTACTAGAAAAAGGATTAAAAAAGCTGAAGTTTTCATTAAAAACAATTCTACGTTATACGACTATGATGTCAGCTATAATGTAATGGCAGTGATCTTGAGTAAGAAAAAAAAAGAAATCATGAAAGACATTATTGCGTTTAAAAATTATATCCACATAACACTTATAAAAGATGAATAAAATTTTTAATTATTCTTTATATGTATTTCTACTATTAATACTTGCAACATCATGTAGAGAGGCTATGAAATTAAAAAGTAGCGTAAGAAAGACACAATCTCAAATGCGTATTGTAAACACCTCAGTAAATCGTTTAAAAAGAAGTGTTGGCCTTAATGATAAAAAGAATAAAGGACAAGAAAAAGAAGAGGAGTCAACAGATTATTTGACTATAAAGCAGAAAAATATGCTTAATAATTATGCATCCATTTTTGATTTCTTAAATAAGGGGGATAAACAAATAAAAAGCAATAATTTTACTTGGGACTCAATCCAAAATGTATATTATTTAAAAGGTAAAAATTATAAAACCATAAAGCCAAACAATGAAGTCTTTGGATGGCACCCATACTGGATGGGATCTAAATGGGAAAATTACCCTTTTGAATTGTTGTCGACAATATCTTATTTTTCATATAAAGTAGACCCCCTTACGGGGTTTTACACTGATGAAAATCATGAGCAGATAAAGGAATGGAGAAACACAGCGATGGTAGATTCAGCAAAGGCAAAAAACACTAGAGTTTTGCTCACTGTTTCTTGTCACGGTCATGACAATAATAATGAGTTCCTAGACAATGAAGATAGATGGGATGTATTGATTAATACCACAAGTGATCTTTTATTAAATAGAAAAGACAGTATTCAAGGTGATGGGATTGATTTAAATTTTGAGAATTTACCATATTTTAAAAGAGAGAAGTTTAATAGATTTGTAAAGAAGTTTAAAAGAGACTTAGATAATAAGTTTGAAAAGGAAAACAAAGAATTTTTTCTCTCCATTACTCTTCCAGCATTTAATAGCAAAGATAATTTTGATGTTAAAGAACTTCAAAAACATGCAGATTTATTGATTATAATGGGCTACGATTATCATATTGGAGATGAAGCTCAAGGCGCTGTAGCACCACTACAGTCCAGTGAAAACTCATCACTTAGCCTCTTATCTACAATACAACATTATCAACAACAAGGAATAGACCCTTCAAAAACAATTTTGGCACTTCCTTATTATGGTAGTTTATGGGTGGGGAGTCTTCAACAAAGTGGAAACAATGTAATTAATACAAGTACTTTTGAGAAACCATTAACCTATAGTGAAATTAGAAAAAAATATATTGATAATGATCAACTTAATATAGACCCTTTTAGAGATGAAAAAAGTATGACCAATTATTATAGTTTAAATTTTGAGGACAACACAACTCAAGAGCTATGGTTTGACGATGATTACACCTTACGGAAAAAATATGATTTTGCGTTAAGTAATCAATTAAAAGGTGTTGGTATTTGGGCTCTAGGGTATGACAATGGTTATGATGATTTATGGAATGTCATCGAAGATAAATTTTCTACTGACAAAAAAGTAATTGTTAACCCCATAGCTGAATCTGAGGGATACCCTATAAAGCTTTCAAAATATCTTCTCAGGTATAAGTCTATTTTTATTACCGCTGCTGTATTCTTTTTAATGACGGTTATACTCGCATTTTTGGTGTTGCTATTTGACTGGAATGTTAGGAATTCCATAATAAAAAATCAATTATATTTTTTAATATTTGTAGCTATCGTATTTATTTTATTGCTGCCAATTACTACGTTAATATTTAATGGGTTAAATAAAATATTACCTATGGGTAATGTTTTTGTTAAACCTCAATGGATTTATTATCTCTCCTATTTTATAGGGGTTATTACAATGTTTTTTGCATATCGCATTAAAATTAAACCAATTAAAAGACCATAAACCTTATGAAAGCAACTATAATTAAAGAATTATTTTGGTTAGTTTTGAGTTCTGTTATTTCACTTTTTTTAGCTTTTATTTTTCTTTTTATGTTAGATTTAACCTCAAGTCAAGGGCCATTAAATTCTATTGAAAAAACTTTTGTAGTTCAATTATATTTAATTGGTTGGTTTATTTCTTTAATCAGTGTTTACATATTTAGAATAATAACAGTTGCCATCAAAAAATACATTTAGTTAATGATACATAATGTAATCACATCTATCGCAATAAAGCTTGATGAATTTATAAAAAATAAATTGTCCGTAAATAATGACACCGTCATCGTTAGTAGTCTTGTTGACATTAAGGGAAATTTAAATCAAGATGTTGAAAATAAAATTTCAATATTTTTAATTCATGTAGAAGAAGAAACAATCACAAAAAATGCAACCAAATTCAGTCAAGGTAATTCTCCCCCAGTTAAAATAAATATTATGCTAATGTTTTCGGCATATTTTCCTAATTTTAACTATGTTGAAGCTTTAAGGTATGTTTCATTAGTAATTGAGTTTTTCCAAATAACAAATGTCTTTGATGATTCCAATACAGAAGGCTTGCCTCTCAATGCAAATAGGATTCGTTGTGAATTATTTAATATCTCTATTGATGAAATAGGTAAACTTTGGGGTAATATAGGAGCTAATTATGTGCCTTCAGTTTGTTACAAGTTTAAACAAATACTTTTTGATGGGGAAAATATTTCTCAAGATACTCCCCGAATTTTGGGTGTATCTAAAAAGTCTTCTAACTTTTTTGACAATATAGATGCTAGAGATGTGAAAAATATTATTGATGAAAATAATAATCCTGAGTAATGTTAAAAAACAGTTATAGTTTTGTTTCGAGTTTTTATAAACTTCTTAACGTAAAGTTTTATCATAATTTCTTTAAAAATAATTTATTGAAAGGATTAACCTTTACGGCGGACGATGAAACAAGTAAATTATTAAATAATTATGAGATACTTTTTAAGCCGATTGAAAATGGATTTACTCTTATTTCTAAATCAGATCCTAAATTTGAATCTATATCCTTTGCTCAGGAATTAAAATTAAATTTTTATTTTAAAGTAAATAACCCAAATTTTATAAATATTACAGATATTCCATACACAAACTCACAAAAACTTTTTTTTAAAAATAATCAAGATTATTCAAATGAAAAACTACATTCCAGTTTTTTTGTGGATCAAAGTAATATATTTCCCTCTGAAGGTGAGGGTATTACTGGTCAAATTCTTCTGACCATTAACTCCAAAAATCAATTTTTTGGAAATGGGAACACTTCTATTAAAAAAAATGAATTAAATTATTCCATTCATTTTAATACTAGACAAATAAAATTTAGGTACAACTTTATTCCAAACAAAAACAACGTACAAGATTTCGACAGTTATTACATAACAAATGAGCAAAACTCAATTAAATTAAGAGAATATAAGACCAGAACTTTAGCAAACGGCTCGAGTGTTTATTATATTTTAATTGATGAAAAGATATTAGCTTCCGAAAAATATAAAAATAAACTTTATTTAAAAAGAGAAGATGATTTTCTTACATATTTCTCAATATTTCTTCCTTTTCCAAAACCAATGAATATAAGCTATGATGAAAAAGAGAAGTTATTTATAAATGATGTTTTTGTAAATATCTAGTTAAGTGTTTGTTTAAAATGAAAAATTAACATATATTTATTGCAAATAAAAACTTAAAATTTAATATATGGCAACAAACTTGGCAACTCCAGGTGTTTACATCGAAGAAAAAAGTTCCTTTGGCTCTTCTGTAGTCCCAGTACAAACAGCAGTTCCTGCTTTTATTGGCTATACCGAAAAAGCAAACAGAGGTTCGAAATCTTTATTAAACCAACCAACTAAAATTACATCATTTGGGCAATTCGTTGAATTGTTTGGTGGTGCTCCGCAGACAAAATTTAATCTTGAGGCAGATGAAAATTCACCTGTTGGTTTTAAAATAAGTTTCGTTGAAAGTACAAGATATTTATTGTATGACTCAATGAGGTTATTTTTTGCTAATGGTGGTGCTGACTGTTTCATAGTATCTGTAGGAAATTATTCAGATAAAATCGATGCGTCCAAATTAAATGATCCTTCTGGGGGAGGTATATTAACGCTAGAAAAAGCCCTAGAGCCAACTATCTTAGTTATTCCTGAAGCAGTATTGCTTTCTGAATCAGATTGTTATTCGCTTCAAGCGGCGATGTTATCTCATTGTGGATATAAAATGAAAAATAGGTTTGCTATTCTTGATGTCTATAATGGATCAAAAGAAAGAACATTTGACGATGATGATGTTGTGAATAAATTCAGAGAAGGTGTTGGATCAAACTTCCTTCAATGGGGGGCAGCATACTATCCTTTTCTAAATTCAGCTGTTGTTAAATCATCAGAACTAGATTATACTTTTATAGAAAACCCTGAAGTTCTTGTAGAGCTTTTAACAGAAGAAGTTGAGAATAATCTTGCTGCTGATAATATTTCAGAAGCAAGAGCAGAAGGGATTAAAGTTGAAATCAATAAAATTTTAGAAACTACTGATTCAGATTTAATAAAATCTTTACAAGCTACTTTATCGGTAGTTTGTCCAAGAATAAACTCCATTTTAGAGGAAATGGGAGATCTAATGAATTTAATGCCGCCAAGTGCTGCAATGGCAGGAGCATACACGATGTGTGACAATATGGTTAGTGTTGCTAAATCCCCTGCGAATATAAGTTTAGGTTCTGTAATCTCACCTTCAATTAATATTAATAATGACAATCAAGAGGAATTAAATTTACCTTTAAACGGTAAAGCAATTAATGCTATACGTGGATTTACTGGTAAAGGTGTTCTTGTTTGGGGTGCTAGAACTTTAGATGGAAATTCTAAAGATTACAGATACATTAGTGTTAGAAGAACAATGACTTTTTTAGAGCAAAGTATTAAATTTGCTTCAGAAGCATTTGTGTTTGCTCCTAACAATTCTACAACATGGTCAACACTTAAAGCAACTGTTACAAATTTTTTAAACAATCAGTGGCAATCGGGACTTTTGGCAGGAAATTCACCTGAAGATGCGTTCGATGTTTCCATTGGTTTAGGAACTACAATGACAGCAAACGATATACTAGACGGTGTTCTTAAAATGACAATAAAAGTTGCAATTACCAGACCAGCTGAATTTATTGTAATAACCTTTGAACAACAACAGCAAAAATCTTAAAAATTAATTAATTAACTTAAAAACAATAATATATGGCTCTACCAGTAGCAGGCACAGGAGATGCACAAGATCAGTTTTGGCCAATGCCAAAGTTTTACTTCTCTGTTGATATCGGAGACTTTCAAGATTTACCTTTTCAAGAGGTTAGTGGTCTTGATGTTGAAACTGAAGTAATAGAATATCGTCATGGTAATAGTCCTAATCATGGAACAATTAAAATGCCTGGTTTAATGAAGTTTGGAGATGTTACACTCAAAAAAGGTGTTTTTGCAGATGATAACCAGTTCTTTGATTGGATTTCTCAGATTAGTTTAAATACCTATGCTAGATTAACTGTGGTAATTAGACTTCTTGATGAAACTGCAACCGAAAGAATGACTTGGACGTTATCTAACGCTTTTCCTCAAAAAGTAACACCAACTGATATGAATTCTCAATCTTCAGAAGCAGGTATTGAAACTATTGTTTTTGCTCATGAAGGTATGGTTCAATCAATATAATTTTTTGTGTTAAATAAAAATTGACATAACTCAAACTATATTATTAAAAATAGGCTTAACACATATAAATTAGTTTAAGCCTATTTTTTTATTTAAATAAGATAAACAATATTTCTATTTAAGTCAGTTTGAAGTTATTACTTCAAAAATATTATCTTGAAACAGTATTATAGTTTAAACAACATTCATTTTTATTTGAGCAAAAATTTTTAGAGGTATAAAAGTTATAAAATTGGTATGTCTGATAATAGGTACAAAAATTATGGCAGAAGGCTACAGTACAGGTCCTCACAGGGCTTAACTGTTCGTCAATATCAAAAAAGGTTTAGATATTCTAATAAATTAAAGGGCGATAACCCAATTAGAAGAAACTTTAGCTCTTTAAACATTAAAAGAAAACTAGTTTCAAGTAAGGGACAGTTTAAGTCTTTAAAAGTTGAAAGAAAATTCGCTACTAGTAAAGGAAAATTAACGTATAGATCAAAAAGAGGTCAAACAGTTAGTGAATATGTTCAATCAGATTTAAAAGGTGTTAGTGGTTACGATTTAAGAAAAAAAGATTACCCTGCATTAGGGTTTAATTTTAAAGTTACTTCAACCTTATCATCTGCTGGTTCTTCTGGCTATGGTTCAGATTCAGATTCTTTTTTTCAATCTATATCAGGTATTAAAGCAACTGCAGGTGAATCAGTTGTTGTCAATTCAGGAGTTAATAATAGACAATATAAGTTACCAACGGCAACAACCTATCCTGATTTAGTTCTTACAAGAGGACTAACCACCAGAACTTCTAATTTTGGAGATTGGTGTCATTCTTTTTTAATTAAAGACAAAGGTTCGTACAGAGTTCAAACAAGAACAATTAATGTTATGCTTTTAGGAGGCAATAGAGACGATATTTTAATGACTTGGACATTTTATGATTGTTATCCTAAAGAGGTTGAAATTGGTGCTTTTAATGCTGATAAATCTGAACTTGCTATAGAAACATTAACTATGGCATACTCTTACTTTAGTAAACAATAAAAACAAATTAATAATATAATATGGCTATAGAAATAAGGGAGTTAATTATTCAAGGTAAATCAAAAGGAAGTTCAACTTCAAATGAAGATGATTTAGATAATGTAATAGAATCAAAAATTTCTGAAAAGAATATGGGAAATATTTTGAAAGAGAGTGAAAAAAGACAATTAGTTGATGAATGCGTTATTGCTATTTTAAATGAATTAGAATCAAAATTAAGATATTAAAATGGCAAATTCTATTACAATTACTGGCTATAAAGAAGGAAGTTCTTCTAATTCTACTGCTAAAATAGGAGAATATAAACTTCAATTAAACCCTTCTGACTTAAAGTTTACAGTTGGTCAAAAAGAAGGAAAAAAAACTGAAGATGTTGAGGCTAATGGGTCTATTATTTCAAGTAAGGCACCTATTTCACTTCAACGTGAGTTAGACCTTTCATTTACTATAGATAATACTGGAGTTGTTCCTAATGATCCCGATGTAAAAGGCTACTCAAGCTCAGGAGGTGATATTGTAAACTCTATAAAAACTCTTGAGGAAATTACTGTAGAGCCAGTGGCATCAACACACAGACCACCATTTGTTAGGATAGTTTGGGGTAAAGGAAGTGTTTCTATTTATGGGATTGTAAAAACCTTTAGTTATGTATATACTTTTTTTGACTCATATGGTGTACCTCTTAGAGCAACAGTAAATATGCAAATTCAAGATCTTGGAGGAGGTGATAATAGTCTATTTCAAAGTCCAGATATTACTAAAATGCCTATAGTTAAGGACGGAGATAATATTGTAAAATTGAGTGAAGAATATTATGACAATAAAAAATATTATATAAAATTAGCCGAATTTAATAATTTAAGTTCATTACGTAACTTAAAACATGGATCTCAACTTGAGGTTCCTCCAATAAAGTAACTTCATGCCATCATCAATAGGAAATAAACCAAAAGACACTATAGATAAACCAATATCATTTGATGTATTTATAGCTGGAAAATCAATCTCCTCTGATTATAAATTAATAAAATTAAATGTTGATAAGCTTATTAATAAAATTAGTAGAGCTAGAGTATATCTTTCGGGAGGTGATGCTTACTTAAATACTTTTGAAGAAAGCGAAAATAGTAATTTTAATCCTGGAAAAACTGTAGAGTTGCGTTTTGGATATGAACAGGACAATGAAGTAGTTTTTAAAGGGATTATAGAAAAACTAGGAATTTCACTTAAAGATGGATTTGCCTCAAAACCATGGAGAAGTTTGTTGGTTTTAGAATGTGTTGACGTAGCTATTAAACTTACAAATAGCTATACTTCAGACATTTATGAAAAAAAAAAAGATAGCCAAATCTTTTCAACCCTTATAGGGAAAGTACCTGGATTAAAATCTACAATTAGCCCTACAAGCGTAATTCATCCTTTTTTACCCAAATATAATTCAAGTGATTGGGATTTTATAATAAGCAGGTGTGAGGTTAATGGTTTAGTTGTGCTTAACTCTGATAATGAAATTAAAATTTCTGAACCAAAGAAATCCGTTTCTCAGCCAGATCTAACAATCACAAATGGACTTTCTACTATAAACTTTGATGCTAAGATAGACTCAAGCTCACAATTAAATACCCTGACTCTTGACTCTTGGGATTATTTTACCAATAAAAAAAATCAAAATAAAGCAGCAGAACCATCATTAACGGTTAACAATAGTTTGACAGGGAAGAAGATAAGTACATCAACAAGCCCCTCCTCAGTTAACATTAATATACCACAAACAACAGAAGTTTCCGAATTGAAAGCAATCTCAAATTCTATTTTACAAAGCTCTAGATTAACTAGAATTATTGGAAGAGCAAAATTCAAAGGAGTCACAAACATTGATTTAGGCTCAGTGGTCAAATTGAATGGATTTGGTAAATATTTTGATGGAAATATATATATAACTGCTATTTCTCATCAAATTGAAAGTGGTCTTTTTACAACTTCAATTGAATTTGGATTAAAGAAAAGTTTTTTTGATTTGAATGTCATTGATAAGACAAATTTTATAAAGCCGATAAACGGACTGCAAATAGGTACTGTGAAGAAAATTGATCAAGATCCACTGAGTCAAGATCGTATCCAAGTTTTAATTCCAGCACTTAAAAGCACTGGTAATGGAATATGGGCAAAGCTTTCTCATTTTTATACCTCGTCTAAAGCTGGATCATTTTTTATACCTGAAGTGGGTTCTCAAGTAATCGTATCTTTCATAGCTAATGATCCCAGGCAACCAGTTATTTTAGGAGGACTATACACAAAAACAAATACTCCTTACACAAAAATTAATAAAGATAATTCTCTAAAGGCTTTTGTAACAAAAAATAAACTAACATTAGAGTTCGATGATAAAGACAAAAAGATAACTATAAGTACTCCCAAAAAAAACAGCATTATAATTAACGAAAAAACAAAGGATATTACCATTACTGATCAAAACAAAAATATTTTGAAAATGTCAGATTCTGGTATCGCCTTAACTAGTAAAAAGAACATCAAAATTTCATCTGAAAAAACTGTTACAATTACAGGTTCAAAGGGTGTTACTGTAGAAGGAAAATCAGGGACAGGTGCCAAAGTTTCTGGAAATAAAGTTAATGTTGTTGCAAAAACAAGTTTAACAGCTAAGGGCGGCAGTAAAGCAAACTTTACGGCGTCTGGTAAAGTAACAATAAAGGGAGGTAGCGTTGGGATTAATTAAATACAAGTAAATGGAACAAGAAAAATCTTTTTTAGGAAGGGGATGGGGGTTTCCACCAACATTTAACAAAGAAAATGCTGATGTTGAAATGGTAACAAAAGAGGAGGATATTAGGCAAAGTCTTTATATATTTATAAATACCAAATTTGGTGAACGACTAATGCGATCAGATTATGGATGTGTTGTTCATGAATATATGTTTGAAAGATCAGATTTAGACATTATTGAAAGACTAGCGTTTGAATTAAAGAAAAGCATTAGAAAGTATGAGCCAAGAATTATTGTTCATGATGTAAATGCCTCAAAATCTGAGGACATTAATGGGCTAATACACATTGAAATTATATATGAAATTCATTCTACTAATGTCAGAGATAATATTGTATTTCCATTTTATATGAATGAAGGAACTGAAATAAAATAATAAAGTTGAATAAAAATTATACAAATATTCTGAACCCAAACAACTTTAAAGTTGATGATCGAGAAATCTTAGATTTTATCATTTTAATCAAGGAGTATTCTAAAAAAATAAACTTTTACAATAATAAAAACAAGATTGATGGTAGTTGGTATGAGTTATTAAAATCAGATGAAACATTTTTAATCGCCGAAATTTCAAAATTTGATATATCTAACTATACAATTAATAGATTAGAACTTATAAGAAGATATGATGAAACATTATCACTAGAAATAAAAAAGGAAATTTTTAACGAATTTTACAACTCAACTTTATCTCTTTTTGAGCAAATTAATGAGTGGTACCTTGAAGCGCTTAAAAATAATTTATCTCAGGAGAGTTCATTAATTGAATTAGAATTAGAAATAGCTATTCAAAAGAAGTTGTCACCACTTCTAAAAGAATTTTTAATTATTTCTAAAAGTTTCTTAGAAAAAAACTTTATTAGTAATTCCTTAAATGAAAAGTTAGAGTTATTTAACTCAATATGGAATCTAGAAACCTCATTTTTTGAAATAAATACTGAAAATACAGAATTTACTGAAGACGAACTCAATTATGCATTCAAAAAAATAACTCTTATTTTCAATCCTACTTATGAAATAATATATAATCTTATCATAAAAAGTAAAAAAATATTTACAAAATCTTTGTACGAAAATGATAATCACAAAGCTCACATAGGATTAATATTTACTTTTTTAGAACTTTTAAAGCATTCCTATGAGGATTTAAATAAAATCACAAAGAAACATTTAGACTTATATTTTAAAAAAATTTTAAAATTAAAACACCTTCCAGCATCACCTAGTAAAATTTTTATTTCACTTGAAATTGATGAAAATATAGATGCTTTACCAATACTCAAAAACACTGCTCTTAAAGCTGGACAAGCTGAAAATGGGGAAGATATTATTTTTGTCATTGATGATGAGATTGAATTAAATAATGTTAAACTAAATCACATCAGCACTTTTTTCTTGAGTGAAAATAAAATTTATGACCATCATTCAAGGTTTAACTTAATATCTGGCTTATATTCTAAGACTCACGCGTCTAATATTGATGAAGTTTTAGAATTTAATAATGACAAAACATCTTTTTCCACACTAGGTGAAGAGCAGTTATTTCTTAGTGAAGAGGAGATGAATATGAATAAATCTGATATTGGTTTTATGATATTATCACCAGTTTTATCTCTTTCTAAAAGCGATAGAACGATTGACATAGATTTTCAATTTACAATAGATTCAATTAAAAATTTATCAGATTTAATTATTGATATTTCTCAAAATAAAGACTCCAGTGAGGATGCTGTTTTTAATGAGATATTTTCAGACGCTTTTGTGATTGAATATACTTCAGATCAGGGTTGGGTTAACATTCCCTTCTATAAGGTTTTAAGTCCATCTGACTGGTCAACAGGGATTATTAGAGTTTCTTTTAATTTGGATAAAACTTTTCCTGATATTGTATCTTTTGATTCTTCTATTCACAATTTACAATTAAAATCAGACTTACCTATATTAAGATTTAAAATCAATCAGGAGTGCTTCTACAACCCCTATTCTTTTTTAAATAATATGCAGGTTTCAAAAATTGATCTAAAAGTAAAAGTAAAAAATCTAAAAAAATTCAATTGTTATGTAAATAATGAGGAGGTTGATATTAAATCAGAATTTGAATTATTTGGTGCTACCCCAAAAAAAGGATCAAACTTAATTATAGGATCTGATGAACTATTCAATAAAAGAATTAGTGATCTTTCTGTCAATTGGAACTACACAAATTTAAACACACTAAATAACTCGTTTAAAGAGTTTTACAAAGAATATGAATTGAATATCAAAAACGATAGTTTTAAGGTTCAATTATCTGCATTATCAAATTTTAATTATTCCAAGCCAAAGGAAACGGTTTTAACATATAATTTATTTGAAGAAAATGAAAAAGGTGAGATAGCTACATCTCTAAATATAGATAAAATAAATGTTGATAAGCTTAATATCAAACCTAATTATAAATTAAGATTAACAGATTTATTTGAATATTCCAATGATTTGGAAACTGGTTATTTGAAATTTGAGTTAGTCGAGCCATCATTTGGTTTCGGTTTTGATATTTTTGACAAGGTTTTGAATAGAGCTAGCCAAAAAGCTCTTTCTCAAAAACCAAAAAAAGATTTTTCATTAATACTCCAAAATCCAAATGAACCTTTTTCCCCAATGATTTCTGATTTGTCAATTAATTATGAAGCACATAGTTCTATGTTTTTCAATCAACTTTTATTTTCTCAAAATGACTTTAATCAAGAAAATTCATTTTATTTAATTTCACCTTTCGGATTAGAAAAAACATTTTCAAAAGAATTTGTAAATAAAAGCACATTAGTTGAAAGTTTTAAATATGAAGGGGAGCTAATTTTAGGTTTTAATTCATTTAAGCCACCTTTTCAACTTAATCTTCTCTTTGAAATCCTAAAAAGTGAAAATCAAAATTATGAATTTAGTCGTCAAATCGATTGGTATTATTCAAGTACAGATGGTTGGAGGCTATTCAAAAAAGAAGATCTTTTACAAGATCAAACACAAAACTTAATGAAAACCGGTGTTTTATCTTTAAAAATCCCAACGGATATTTCAGATAAAAATCAAGTTTTTAACCAGAATAAAATTTATATAAAAGCCTGTTCTAAGAATAAATCAAATCAATTTAGTTTAATCCGTTCTATTAATACAAATTCTGTTTCAGCTACTGAATTATTAGATAAATCGGCTTCCAGGATAAGTACTACTATACCGCCAGAATCTGTTGAAGGGTTTATAATTCCAATCGAAGGTGTAATTGCAATGCAGCAAAAGTTAGGTTCTTTCAAAGGTTTGGATAAAGAATCAGATATTGACTACTACATTCGTTCTAGTGAATTATTAAGGCATAAAAATAGGCCTGTTACAAAGTGGGATGTTGAAAAATTTGTATTAGCAAAATTTAGTTGGCTATCTCATGTTAAATGTTATTCGGTAGATAAAAATAATTCCCAACTTCGTCTATTATGTATTAAAAAGATTGAAGTTCATCAAAATATAGACAATATTAAAATAAGTTCCGCAGAAAAAAATGAAATAAAAGATTACTTAGAAAAATTTACTTCACCATTTTCAAAATTTGAGATTATTAATCCAGTTTTTGAAGATTTATGGATTAAATGTAAAGTTTCATTTAAAAACATTCCAAACGGTAAGGGAATTCAAAAACTACAAGTTGACTTTTTTAATTTTATTTGTTCATGGTTATATAACTCCTCTAGTAAAAACAGGATAGGTTTAAAAATTAAGAAACTAGATATTATAAATTTTTTAAATACTAGACCATATGTTTCTTTTATTACAGGAATTTCAATAATTTATGTAAAAAAATTAGAAAACGGAGAACAAGTTGCCTTTGATTCTGCTAAAACAAATATGAATAGTGAATTTATAGAGCCTGGTGTTCCTTGGTCTCTTTTTATACCTAGAAAAAATCATATTATAGAAATTTTACAAAAAAATGAGTATCATGCGCCCGAACCAATTGACTTCAGAGAGCTAGGAATTCAAGAATCATTCTTAATAAACTCTGATATAAGTTCTAAATCTGATAATAACATTAACTTAGAAATTAAACCTACATCTTCGGATTCAAAGTTTAATTTTAAACTTAAATTTTAAATAATGGCACTAATTAATAGACAAACATTAAAAAATTATTTTAAAAAGGGAGGGTTTGCTACTGAAAAACATTTTAATGATCTTATAGATTCGTCTATAAATTCTGTTGATGACGGTATTTCTAAAACATCCGATCATGGTTTAAAATTAAGCCCTTTAAAGAAAGATTCGAAACTACTTTCTTTTTTCAAAAGAATCACTCAAGAATACTCAAATTATTCATTTAACCTTGATAATAATGATTCAGAAGGGCTATCTATAAATAATCATGATAACTCTACTATTATCAAGTTCAATAAAGAAGGTAATGTAGGTATTAATACTAATAATCCTAATTATAATCTTGAGGTCAATGGAACGCTAGGGGTAAAATCAAAGATAGGTCTCTTTAAAACAGGTAGTGTACCTGCCGATGGTAATTGGCACTCCATTCTAACTGATTTAGATGGGATTAACGGCTTTGAAATAACTGCCAAAGCTACAGGGAAATTAGGATCAGGTTGTTATTCGGTTTCTCATGTTATAGCCCTTTCTACTTTTGGTGGAAGAAGATCAAAGCATAAAATCAAAACCACGACTGCATATTATGAAAAGTATTTTCATAGGCTTTCTTTCAGGTGGTTTGGAGAAATGAATAGTTATGGATTACAAGTTAGGACATTAAAAAGTTATGGTATTTGTTCAGAAACTAAAGAGTCTTATCAAATAAAATTTAATGTTTTAAATTTACTAGGCGATTAATCTCTATTATGATTGAACCAAAATTTATTTACAAAGATAAGTATAGTAGCAAGGGCTTAGATTACGATTTACTCCTTCAACAAGGTATTGAGTTAATTCAAAAGTTTTCTGGGAACCAATGGACTGATTTTAATTATCACGATCCAGGGATTACATTTCTTGAACAAATTTGCTATGCTCTTACAGATTTGAGTTATAAATCAAACTTTCCAATTGAAGATATTCTTTTAGCTTATTCTGATAATTTTGATTTAGAAAATAATAATTTATTAATACCACCTGAAAAAATTTTTCCATCTTCCCCTTCTACACCATATGATTATCGAAAAATAATAATAGATCAAGAGAATACTGTAAAGAATGCTTGGGTTAATCCAGTAAAAGACGATGTTCTTGGAACACAAGGAATTTTTGATGTTTTAATTCAATTAAAAGATGATTTGAATGAATCTCAAATTAAAACTAGTATAAATAATATTGAAAATATTCTTATGGATAATAGATCTTTAGGAACTGATTTCAATCCTATTATTATTTTAAAAAAAGATATTATTTCATTGTCTGGAGAAATAACAATTAATTCCTTTGTTCTAGGAGAGAGTGTTTTAGCAAAAGTTTATCATGAAATTGAATCCAAACTAAATAAAGAATTAAAATTTTATGACTTTGATGAAATTTTAAATTCTGAAACCTTAGAAAATGTCTTTTCGGGACCGGTTCAAAAAAATAAATATATTAAAGAGCTTGAATTAAAGAGAAAAACAAATGAGATATATCAATCCGAAATAAAAGAAATAATTCAAGGTATTGAGGGTGTTATTAGCATCAATGATTTAGTCGTTTATAAAAATGGAATAAAGATGTTTAATGACATTATTTCATTTGATCAAGATTACTACCCTTCATTAGAGAAAGATTATTACAATTCAAATGAAAAACTTAATTTTAATAGAAATGAGACCTCATATGAGATAGATACTACAATTCTTACACAACTATATGATTCAATTGCATTAAATGACAAAAACACCTATTCGAAGCCCTATAAATCTAATAAACTGATTAAAACTAGTCGATTTTCAAAAAAAGAAATTGAACATTATTATTCTATTCAAAACGAACTCCCATCAATTTATGGACTTAAAGAATTTGAAATTAGTAGTTCTTCAAGCTCAGAAAGAAAAAGTCAAGTAAATCAATTAAAAGGTTATTTATTGTTAATAGAACAAATAATGGCAAATTACTTAAGTCAACTTGTAAATGTTAGAAATTTGTTTTCAATAAAGGTTGAAAAAGACCAGATTAATACATTTTTTAATCAAGTGCCAACCAGTATTACTGAATTACAAAAAGTAATAGGGAAGGACAATTCCTCTTTTTTAAGTTTTTTAAATTCAATCACAGAGTCTGATAAAACACTCACTTTTAGAAAAAATAGTATTGTAGACCACCTTCTTTCTCGATTTGGTGAAACTTATGAGACTTCACTAATTACTAAACTTAATAAATCTATTTATGATTATTTGTCTAATCATGATATAGAATTAAAATCATTATCATTAAAATTAAATTATTCAAGATCTATTGTTAAATTAGGAAGAAATAGAATTAAGGGGTTTAACTTTAAGAAAAAACATGATTTAAAAGATAATATTTCTGGTTTAAGACATCGATTGTGCCTTATCCTAGGAATCGAAAACACTTCTGTTAAATCTACAATTGAGCCTTTATTAGATAATTCTGAAATTAATAAAATTGAACAAGATTGGAAACCTAAAACTATAAAAATTGTTAATGGTCCCTCAATCACCGTTCTTTCACCAAAAGAATCTGACAAAACATTAGAGGAAGCCAACTTTTTTTGTTCAGATTATAGTACTTTAAAGTCCCTTTTTTTATACGCTCATCAAAAGAAGAATTATCAAATTGTAAAAACAAAATCTAATTATAATATTCTTTATAATAGTCCTAAACAAACCACACCCTCAAAAATTTATCATTCTAAGTCAATCAAAGAATGTGAGGAAGCACTTTTTAGAATATTAACCAAATTTAGTACTTTTAATAAGCAATGTGAATCTTTTTTTCTGGTAGAAAATATTTTACTAAGACCACTTGTAGAAATTAAGTATAAACTTATAATCTATACGGATGACAAGCAAAAAAAATTAATAAGTTATTACAATGCAGAGTTCAACGAACTCAGAGATTTAAGAGATGATCTTTGGCATATTGTAATTAAAGCTGAAAATTTTTCTATAGAAAAAGATGCTAAAACTGGAAAGAATATTGTTGTTGTTTATGATCTTTTTAATAATCCAATATTGAAAACTGAAACACAATTTAATTCTGTCGCTGTTGCTGAAAAAGAAAAGGAACGGATAATAAGTTTTTTTAATTCTAAAAAAGACTCCGACACAGATATAATTGAAATATCTGATATTTCAACTACAAATAATAATTTAAATAAGTTTCCAAATAATTTTAAATATTCAAACCATATTAATTTTATTTTTCCTGACTGGCCAGTTCGTTTTCAAAATAATGAATTTAAAGCTTTAATAAATAATTGTATTAAAGAATTTATTCCTGCTCACCTAAGTTTTGAAGTGTTTTATTTAAACTTTGAAAGTATGGGAGCTTTTGAAGCCGTTTATTTTAAATGGCTAAACTATAGACTTTCCGGTAATCTCGAAAACTTAGAAAAAGAGTCTCTTCAGCTTATTCAATTAATAATGAGTTATCAGAACTATGACTTCAAATAACGTCACAATAAAAGAATTAAAATTTGAAGTTGAAATAGATAAATCTACTGATTTTGAAAATGTATCCGCTGGCATTTCTGAGCTTTCAAATAAAAACCTAACTAAAAGTCTTCAGAAACTTTTTGATAATAACTTTAACCCAAATGAAAATATTTCTATAGATAGTTTAATTATTAATATTGGAGAATTTGATCTTAATAACAAGATTTCTTTATCAAAAACTATTTGTAATTTATTGTTAAATAAAATAAAAAATTTAAACAAAAATAACTCTAAATCTAACGAATATTTAATTACTTATTTCATTAAGTATGGATTTTTACCTTGGTGGGTAAGTTCTGCCAAAAAAATGAATGATTATTTGAGTGTTAATTCTTTTAATAATGATTTAAAAGATGAATTATATCAAATAATAATTAAAGATAATGTAAGTTTTTACCGACTTTTAAATATCCTAAACACAAAAAATAAAAATAAAGTACTAAAAAAATATCTTGGTAATCAATTCTCATATTTTCAAAATAGCACCTTGTTTTTCAAAAATTTATTAGATTTTGAGCCTAAAGCTTCATTCTCGAAAATAACCTCTGATTTACACTATAAATTATTTAAGGCACTTCTGAAGAACAATAAAGAGAATAATATTGTTTTTTTTACGATATTAAAACAATCAATACATGATTTAAATATAGAATGGAATAAGGTTTCAAAATCACTTCTGTTAAAAAACAACGACAATAGAAGTTTCTCTGAAGTATTAAATTTTAATGAAGACTTATTTCTTTCTAATAAAAATCCTTTTAGTTCAGATATTTCTGATATAGGGCTTTTAAAAAACTACATTCTTTATGGGCCTAAAATCAATTCTAGTATACTAAATACAAATAGTTTAACAATTATACTAAGTAGGTTGTTAAACCATAATAGAGAATCTCTAAAAATTATTTTATCTCAATTAAATGTTTATTTGAGTCCTTTAAAACTTTTTAGAATTTCTAGGTTACTTAATATTCATAATCTCTTCAATTTTATTTCACTGTTATTTGACCCATCAAAAAGTGAGTTTTTAGCAAACTCATTTCATTTTTTAAAGTCATTAGAGCAAAAAGGAAAAATTAAAGCAGGCACATATTTTGATTTTATTAGTATAATATTACAATTAAAAAACTCCGAAAAAACAACAAATTATCTATTTTATAAGTCTCTAGTTAAAACAGTTTCCCAAACATATAATTTTAGTGATAATGAAATATTAATTGAATTTTATTTCTTTTCTAATTCATATAAAAATATAGGAGAGTTTAAAGAATTAATAGAATTATGTTACAGAAAAATAATTTTAAAAAATACTGCAGAGCCTAATTTTTTTATAAATGAGATTGAGAAATCAAATAAGCCTGTTGGATTTCTCACTAAATATCAAATAACTCAATTTAACTTAATTAAGAAGCATATTCTTTATTTAAATCAAAATGTTGCGAATAATTCATGGTCTGATTATGAAACGGACATCTTTATCTTCAAGAAATTATCGAAAAAAAACATTGGATCTAAGAACATATTGGTGTCGATTTTAGAGGCTTATAGTAAGGAGAATAACCTAGACACTCACTATTCAATTATTTCAATTTTAATTAAGTTTTATAAAACAAAAACTATACAAGATATAGGAAGTATTGAACTCTTTGAGTATATTTTATTTCTCAAAAACCCTATCATATTTCAGAAATTTTCTGAAAAGAATCAACAATTTTTAATTACTCTTATGAGTGATGCAAAAATAAAAGATAAATTAGAACTACTATCTTATAATTTTAATATTGAACTATCTTCGAAAGACTCTATTAGTAATTTTGATTATTTTAAAAACATCGAAATCAAAGACTCATTAATTAAAGAAAAAATTATTTATTTAATTAATGAATATAGTCAAATCTTTAATGGTTCAATTAAATCTAAAATAAATAAAAATCAACTTTCACAACTTTTAAAACTTGAAATTGAAAAAAATTCAATGAATGATAGATTTATTATTTATGAAAGGGTAATTTATAGTATTTCAATAGTTACAGATGTAGAAACAACAAAACTATCTAAACAATTATTAAAAAGGCTTGTAAATAAAACCAATTTTGATGTCTATGATATTGAATTTTTAAACCAAATTAATGATAGTTTTTTTGCGTTTAATAACATTTTAAAAACTACAATCCGAGTTACAAATGATTTTTATGAATTATTAGACAGAATTAATGACAATTCAATAAAACGAGTGATATTAAATAATTATTTATTGAAGTCTGAAATAGCTGTATTAAAATTGAGTGATAAGAATTATGATTCTCTAATGACAGATTTATCAAAGAATAATAATTTTGTAATCATATTAAATAATCTATTGTCTTATTTACCATACCAGAAGAGAATAGAACTCTACTCTAAACTTAAATTCCAAGCATTAATAATTGCTAAAAAAAAGAATTTAACAGAAAATGAATTTCTTCTTGAGTTATTAGATCAAATCAAATCAATGGACTCAACAACCTATCGAAAGGTTAAAGAACAAATTAATAAGTCCATTAAAGAAATTAACCCTAATATTTTATCAAAAAAACCATTCCTGAAAAAAGATAATATTAATCAAATACGGGAACTAAGAGAGAATTTAGCAGAAAAAAAACGAGATTATTTATTATTAGAATTAAAAACTTTTAATCTTAGTGAAAAAGAGTTTTTACAGCAAAAAACGATAATTGAAAAAAATTATAAAAAAGAATTAAAAACTGATAATATTTTTTTAGAACAAGAAATTTCTGAATTAACAAATGCTCCAAAAGATAATATTAATCAAATACGGGAACTAAGAGAGAATTTAGCAGAAAAAAAACGAGATTATTTATTATTAGAATTAAAAACTTTTAATCTTAGTGAAAAAGAGTTTTTACAGCAAAAAACGATAATTGAAAAAAATTATAAAAAAGAATTAAAAACTGATAATATTTTTTTAGAACAAGAAATTTCTGAATTAACAAATGCTCCAAAAGATAATAAAGCTCATAGTGTCTTTTTAGAAAGTTCAGAAGATATTATTCAAAATCAAATGAGTTCCTATAATTATATGCCTTCTCTTAAGTATGTAAATACTTTGAGTGATAAAGATTTTGATTATTTTTTAAACTTAAAAAAGGAAATTTATATTCGTAAAAAGCTTAAATTTTCAAACTTTGAAGCTTATAATAATGTTGAAGACATTATAGAAAGTGATGAAAATTTATTAGAATTCTTAAACCTTTATATTAGTGATTATGAGGTATTATTTGAATTTGCTCAGAATAGTTTCAGAAATCCTGTTAAAAATCGCTTAAAAGACCTAATAGATAACAAAAATAACATTCTTATTCAAGTTGAGAACTATTTTCTGAAACTTCAAAAAGAAACATTTTTTTCAACATTAAATACTTCAGAGTTCAAAATATTCATAAGAGTTAAGATTTTAAAAACTTTAGTATTTACTGTTTATTATAAAAATCAATTTAATGTTTCTGCTTTTACAATGGATCTTATTGAAACATTATCAAAAAACCGTAATATTAATTACAAACAAACTGCTGCAATTGGATGGAAATCTCTAGCAAACACAATTCTTGAAAAAGAAATTATTAAAGGTATTATATCTTATTTTGATTCAAACAACTTTGAACCAATAAACAAGAAAATAAAAGATGATGAGTTTTTAAAGAATACCATTTACTTCTTCCTTATTAATAAAAATATACCTTCATGGTCTGATTATAAAATGCTTGGAATTGATGATGTAATTAGTTTTATAAAAATAAAAATAAAAAACTCAGACAGTAAATACATCAAAGAGCTTTTATTAGACAACAAAATTGCTCCTACTATTATTTCAAAATTAAAAAATGAAAACATCAGTATTCAGCTAGAAGTCCTAAAAACATTAGAGGCATCATCAGAAAAATCATTCTCTATCGCTAATTTTTTTGAAAAAATTAACAAATTTAGTGAATACTCTAATTTTGAAACAACCTTAATTTTTGAATACATCATAAAAAATAATTTATGGGAAAAGCCAAGTTTAATTTATGTTTTTAATGAAATCTATCCAATTCTTAAAAAAAATAACCTCCATAAAAAAACAAATATAATTAGCAATTTACTCTTAAATTACCCCTCCCTAAAATTAATTACTGATCCTACTAAACAAATTAGTGAAAACCAAAAAGTTGAGTTAATTCGCTTTTATATCTTAAACGGAACCTTAACAAATATTTATGCGACCAATTCATCAATTTATTTTCAGTTATTAAGAGCTTATTCAAGTAAAAATAAAAATCAGTTAAAAATTCTTTTACTTGAGTTTTCAAATATTAAAGAAGTAAGTAAAAATTTTATAAATATAAGTTCAAAGTCTATTTTAGAAGATTTAATTATTGATGGGTTAAATGAAAAAAATATTGAATTGAGGTTTTTATTTGAAAAAAGAATCAAATCAATATCAACTCAAGATAAATATGATATTAAAATATATGATTTAATAATAAATAATATTCTAGCTCATAAAATAATAAAGTTAAGTAACTTAATTTACGTGTTTAATAAAATTAAAGATTTAAATCCAGTTGACTATAACTCTATTTTAAAAACAGGACAAAAGTTAGTCTCCAATAGCAAAATAAGTGATACGAATGGAGTAGTTTTTTCATTTTTAAAATTTATTAAAAAAACTAACTTATCTACAGATACAGATATTTTGAATTCAGACATAAAACAAATAACTTTTAATAATTTTATAAAGGAGTTGCGTTATTTTGTTGAATTTAAATCTTTAAATAGATTAAACCAGGTATTGCAAACAGATAAATTATATCTCTCCTTATTAAAATTTAGATCTAATTTAATTTTAAAGAAACAACTTCATGGTTGGTCTAGACAAGAAAGTAAAATTAAAACCTTACTAAAACTATTTAAAGGTAAAGACATTACACTGCTAATTAACTTTATTCATCCTGATTTATTAGATTGTGTAAATGTTTTTAATTCCATATTAAATAGTATTAATTATAAACCTATTCAGCAATACTTAAACCTAAATTCTGATTACAAATTAACTTTCAAGATTTTAAATATATGGTCTAAACAGAATATTATAATAAATGATCCCTCTGAAATAATCTTTCTTCTTTTTGAGGAAGTTTCAGCCCATCCAAATATAGATTCTGATGAATTGACACAAAACATTCAACACATTCAGCCATCATTAAATATGATACAAAAATCTTTATTATCATCCATTCTGAAAAGATCAATAAATAGTTATGATATTAATTCTATTGATATTATTTCCGATAATTCAATCACAGAAGATATAAAAGACTCTATTTATATTACTAATGCAGGGATGATTATTATTTGGCCTTTTTTATCTACACTTTGTAGTAAATTAGGGTTATTAGAAGGAAAAACATTCATAGATGATCATAGTCTTCAAAAGGCAGTGTTAATGTTACATTACATTGTTTTTGGAGACGAGAAATTTGAGGAAAGTAATCTAATTTTAAATAAGATTCTTTGTGGAGTTTCTCCAGATTTTTTTGTAGATACTTCGTTAAGATTAAATGAAATGGAGAAAAGCATAGGAGATCAATTGTTGAATGCTGTTACAAAAAACTGGGAAAAGCTTAACAATACAAGTGTAAAAGGTTTAAGAGAGTCTTTTTTACAAAGAGCAGGGGTTATAAAAAAGACTGAAAATAATTACACTCTTACTGTTGAAACAAAGCCATTTGATTTACTTTTAAAAACAATTCCGTGGAATATTATGATGATTCAAACTTCGTTCATGGATAGTAGATTACTTGTAGAATGGAAAATTTAAAATTATGACTGTAAATAAAGAAATTAGAAACAATGCAATAGCTATCTCTTTGGAAATAAAATGGCTAGTTTTGTTTATAAGCAATAGACTGGAGGCTTACTTTGATAGTAATAAAATTTTTGAAGCTCCTGATGCCCCTAATTTAAATTTTTATGAAAGCAAATATTCGGAATTTATTTTAAATAATAACTTAATTGAAATAGAAAGATTATTTATTGTTACCTGTTTAGCTTTACATTTTAAACCACAAGTTTTTGATAAGTTTTTAATTAAAAATAAAGTTCTAAATAAAAGATTTACCGAATTTGGCGGTAAAATTGATGAATCAAAATCGATTTTTGTTCCTACCCTTGAAACTATAGCTTTTATTTTTTACGGTGAAAGTTTTGAATCTCGATTTTTACTTCATAGCTTTTTTGAAGATAATCATATTTTTAAAAAAGAAAAGATATTAGATTTATATAGTGATAATTCTAATAATTCATTTTTATCAAACTTTATTAGGTTAAATGAGGAATACTTTCAATTATTCACATTAGGATCTAAGTTTAAACCAACTTACACTAGTAATTTTCCTGCAAGTGAAATTACTAGTCCATTATCATGGGATGAATTAATATTAAACAAAAGCACTTTTGACGAAGTAACTATTGTTAATACCTGGATTGATAATAAATTTGAAATAGAGAACAATAAAATACTCAATAAGAAAATAAACAAAGGTTATAAATGTCTTTTTTATGGCCCCCCTGGAACAGGTAAAACACTTACAGCCTCATTGATTGGGAAAAAAAACAATAAACCAGTTTATCGTGTTGACTTGTCACAAGTTGTTTCAAAATATATTGGAGAAACAGAAAAAAACTTATCTAATATATTTGATATTGCTGAGAATAAAGATTGGATTTTGTTTTTTGATGAGGCGGAATCATTATTCTCAAAACGAACAGGTGTTTCTGACTCTAAGGATAAACATGCTAATCAACAAACAGCATACTTGCTTCAAAGAGTTGAAAATTTCAATGGATTAATTATTTTAGCTACAAATCTAAAGCCCAATATTGATTTGGCCTTTTCTAGAAGAATACAATCAGTTATTAACTTCCCGATTCCAAACGCAAATGATAGAGAAAAATTATGGATAAATGCACTCAAAAACATTTCTGATTTACCTCCGGAATTCATAAAAGAAATTTCTCAATCGTATGAAATTAGTGGAGGTGTCATTAAAAATGTAATACAGTACGCTTGGTTGATATCTAAAAAGTCTAAACAAGTAATTTCAAAAATAAACATATTAAATGGAATTAGAAGAGAACTTGCGAAAGATGGTAAGTCTTTTGAAAAATAAATATTTTAAGTAATAAGATATAAATACTATTTAATGAAAGTGAGATTTAGCTCAGAACTAATTTTATAGAAAATTCTTGATTTTAATATCTAATTATTTGTTAAAAACTATTTGTTCAGCTAAACTTGGACTACTCATGATGAAAGGCAAAATATTTTTGTGTAAAATTTTAAAGTAGATAACATCACTACTAAACATATTTTTTTCAAATAAATGTTGAGTTGTTAAATTTAATACATCTTCTGCTTCATAGTTTTTAAAAGGTAATTTTATATTTCCATTTAAAAGAAATAATACATGTCGTTCAGTATTTAACATTTCTATTTCTTCTGAAGAAAGCTTTCTTACCAAACTTCCTTTACAGAATAATTGAAATTTAAAATTTTCATCTAAATCATTAATCTTAAATTTCTCTTTGATTAAATCAAACTCGATTAGTAAAGATCTTGAATAATTTTGGAGTGAATATTCATTTACGTAATTTTTATTAATATCTATTTGCTTTAGTTTATGTAAGGCGCTATTTCTGATTAAATCATTTGAATTATAAACGTGAGAAAGCAATGCACTATTATTAATTTGATAATTATTTGGAATTAAATCAATTGCTTCTATTCTTATCAAATCATTAAACCAATAGGCTGGAGAATTAAGTATATAATTCAATCTTTGATTTAATTTTAATCTTTGATGATTAAAATTGATAGCTAATTTATTAACTTTTGATTTAATAGATAAATTATCTAGTATTGTTAAAATAATTGACTTAAACTCATCGTCTATAAAACTGCTTAACAACTCTAACGCTAAAGTATTTTCATGAATCTTGTCGCTTTTTAAACCTTGTTTAATTATATTAATTTGGTCTTTTGAGTAAAGAATTTCTAAATATAAAAAGAAAACACCCTCTATAAATTTTAGCTCGTTTTCAAGTAACTTAACTAATTTATTGTTTTTTTCATCGTAGCTTATATCTAAAATTGAAAATAGAATACAACAATAATAATTAAACATATCATTCATAATTAATGATATTGATTGTAATTGCTGTGTATTTAGATCTATTTTATTTTTAGAAATATAATTAAAAATAAACCCTCTTAATTCAAAACTTGTAGTAACTCTTAATTGTTCTATAATGAAATCACTTGTTTTACTATGAGAAGATAAACTTAACAGTATTCCTTTATGCTGTAGAGAGATTTCGGAATTATTGGAAAATACTAAAAATAAATTTTTTAATTCTTTTTGTTCAAATGTTTCATTAAAATATAACTGATGATACTGTTCAACAGTCAATAAGGTGTTATTTATGTCTAAAAAAGAAAAAGAACTTTTATTATCAACATAAGAGTTTGATGTTTTTAATTCATTATTAAGGTATTTTTTTATTCCTTCTACAGGGTCTATAGTTTTATTAATAAATTTAACCTCAATTTTTTTCAAAGAATCTTTAATATAAATATTTAAATATTTAATCACCTTTGATATAGAAACAAACCAAAAGCTAATCAGAAGCAGTACAGACATTAAAATATACAGTAACATTTTGTCCTGAGACATATTGGATATCAGATAAATAATGACTCCTGAAATTATAATAGCTATTTGTGAGGTATTCCCTAAACCAATAGACTGTAAAATCAATTTTGAGGAAGAATCAATGGGTTGAAATAAAAGTTTAATTGCTGAATCTTCAAAGGCTCTTTTAAGGACTAATAAAAAAAGCATATTTAATATTACCATTAAAAATATCATTGAAGGTTTAAACACTATTGAAGTAATTGATAATAGTGTAAAAACAAAAATAATAAGAGGTAAAATAAACAGCCCTGCTTTAATCCCGTATGTAGTAAGCAGTTTCCCTGAAAAAAAAGTTTTTAAAATAAACTCCAATAGTTTATAAGAAAAATAGAAAAATCCAAAAAATTGAATGATTTCATTACTTGATTCTTTTTCAATTTTTATTTCCCTCAAAAAAGTAAAATTGATAATATAAAAAACAATTGTTGATATAAATATTAAGAGAATAATATTTAAATAATATTTATTATTAATAATAGATTTTAAGCTGGGTGTGTTGTTTTTTGAATCTTTTTCCACTTGTTTATTCATTAATGTTTTGTACTTAACATTAAAATACAATTGGACTATTGCAGCTGCAAACAAGAAAACGATAGCTAAGGAAAAAATAAAAAAAGTACCACTGTCAGTTTCATCCCCTGAAAAAATTTGAAGTATTAAAGGTATAGATATAAAAGCTGCTGCGCTTGACAATACTTCCCCTGATGAGATTAAGGGGAAAAAACGTTTTCCTTGTTTCAAATCGAGTAATTTTAACATCATATTACCCATCCCTAAAATGAGTAAAGTCGAAATAGGGAAAAAAAGAATAAAACCAATGTAAATAATAAATGGTTTGAAACTTTCAAAAGTATAGAACTGAAAATCACTTTGGTAATAAATAAATAACCATAAATATGAGACCATGTAAATGATTATAAAAGTATATAAACCTATTTGTAAATAAGAAAGCCTAATTTTCTTTTGAAGCTTTATAAAAATATTTGTTAATAAAAATCCAACAATACCAGAATGAATGTATGCTAAAGGTAGTTTTTGAATTGGAAAAGTAGCTGTAAATAAGCCATTAATCACAGAAAAATAATAGTATATAAAAAACCCTAAAAAAAATGATTGTAATATTAGCAATCCAACTTTTGAAAACTCATCATACGTAATATCAACTTTTTTTAAAAAATTAAGTTTCATGATTTTATGTTTTTTTTAATATATAATAGCATTTTTTTTCATTTTTTAATCTCACAAAATCAACAACTATAAATTTTTTTAAATATTTATCAAATAGTACTCTAAACTTGAGTATAAATTCCTTCATATCTATATTATTAAAACTGATTGGGAATTCAATTGCTATACGATTATGATTATTAAAATTAAATTGGGCTGAACTATTAATTAAAGATCTGTCAATTTGAAAATTTTCAGGAAATGAATTGTTAATAGACCTTTTTTTAATATTGGGTGAAATTTTCAAAACCGCTAAAAATCTATCCGTAGGAAGACCATTATCGTCTATACCGTACATATTATAAAAAATAGGCTTTTTAATGATAGCATTTAATTTATGTAAGTACAAATTTGCCGCTGAAGGGTCTAATGGATTAAATGACCAGTAAATTGAATTCATTTTTTTATCGATAGCAAATTGCTCATTTTTCAAAAACAATTGTTGTCCAATTCCCTTTGATGTATGGTGTTTGGATACACCCAACATATACAGGTAGAGGGAGTACTCTTCTTTTAATGCAATTGTAGATATTGAATAACCTATTATTTTCCCTTCCAAAAAAGCGCCAAAAATAACCCCTCCTGATTCAAGTATTGTTATTAAAGTGTGATATGGGAGGGTAGCTTCTGATTCTGTGAAACCCCATGATATCTCAGCACCTAAATGAATCAGTTCTTTTAACTCATTTTCACAAAAAATTTTTTTATACTCAATCATAGTTTATAAATAAGAGGGTTAAACCTATATTGAAAGACATTTTTTTAGTAATTTTTAATTGTGATATAATCATTCAAGTTTTTTAAATGAAAATTATTTTGCATTGTAAAATCAACATTATTGTTTTATGTATGATTGTTTTGACGAATATATTCAATGTCTATTATTGTATTTAATTTTATAGATTACATTGATTTAAAAGTTGAAATTTAACCGCAAATGCATATTTCTACCAAATTGAGGTATTTGTTTTGTGTACCAAGATTGTGTAGACCTTATCCCAGGGGAATAATATTGATGGTCTAAAATATTGTTAACGGTATACTGAATATTAATTTTTTCTTTAAATAATTTATAACTTATGGTCGCATTCAATAAATAGTATGGTTCAAAAGTAGCTGTATTAGCAGGAACTGTTGTTCCTGGTCCAACCACTCTATCACCCATAAAATTGGTTCTTAAATTAATATTCAATCCGTTATTAAATTTATAATTTCCTCCAAAATTTAATTGATGTGAAGCAATATCAGCAATTCTTAACTCCTCTCCAGATGAATCAGTATCTGTTGGATTAGTAAAAGTGTAATTAAGATACAAACGAAGTTGTTTATCCTTATAATTTACATTAGCCTGAGCACCATATATATTTCTCTCTCCTGTATTTTGAAATTGTGTAGCATTTGGGTTAGAAGGAATTGCAAAGGGCACTTCATTAACAATGTTAGAATAATATGAATTATAAAGTACTATTTCAGCAAAAAGTTTGTTTTTCATAAAATCTCTTCTAAACGAAAATTCATAATTTTTAACTTTTTCTGTTTTTAAATTACCACCAGGTGTTTCTCTAGTAGATGTAAGAGCAAATCTTTGAAAATTAGTTGGACTCATAAATGCTTCAGAATATATTAATTTAACAAAAGTATTTTCGGGAGTGTATACAAGGGCTAGTCTCGGGTTAAAAACTAAACCATAACCGGAATCACTATTTCTAACTTTATTGTAATCTAATCTTCCTCCAAAAGTAAATTTTAGTTTTTTATCTATTACTTGATATGCTGATTGGGAATAAAAACCAGCATCTAGTGATATGTATTTTCTATAATTTAGTGGTTGAGAAGGTCTTGCGTAATCTCCTTGGATTTGGCTAAATCTAAATTCTAATCCAGATATTATTGAAAATCTACTATTTGCTTTATAAAGTAATTGAGTTTCGTTTCTTAATTGAGCTGAATGTAAATCATAAATTTTTGGACTTCTTGGCACATAATTTCCACTTATGGTATCTAATTCTGGAATTGGCCATAGCTGAGTTGAATCATCCAGCCCACTTATTCTATACCTTGTGAAATTTGAAAAGAATAACTTTTCTTTAGTTCCTAAAGGTTTTTCATATTTCCCATAAATAAATGCATTGTAGGGGTTCCATACAGAATAAGGGGCTGCAGCAAATAATTGTTCCCCAGCCCAACCACCGATTCCTTCTTTTTTATACCAATATCCAAATCCCATAGTAAAGTTTTGGGATTCAATTTTACTCCCCAAGTAAATAGATTCTGACGGATTAGAGTATTGAAGAGTATCAATTGTAATTGTTCCCAATAAAACACCATCGTTATCTACAACAGGTATTGCCTCTAAATCATATTCCTCAAATTCTGATAAATCTTGCTCATCAGATTCAAAGTATCTAGCTGTAAACATCGCTGAAAAACCTTTGTTTTTACTTCTAAACACAGTAGTTACGTCAGCTGTAGTTGTGTTATATGTTCCGTGACTTATCATAGCACTTGAAGCAACAGTATGATTTTTTTTATCACCAACGAAAAAATCGTTTGCATTTTTTGTTATCACACTAACAACTCCTAAGTAGGCATTTGCTCCATAAATAGTTGATGCAGGGCCATAGACAACTTCAACTGATTTTATGTTACTAATAGGATATTGTCTGGACAAATAAACAAGGTTCCCCCACAAATCATTTTGTTCAATTCCGTCAACCACGTATAACATTCTACTTGTATTGTCAGCCCTATATCCTCTTTGATAAATGTGCGTGTAAAGTATCCCAACTGATCTAGTAATATCAAAACCAGGTAAGTCATGAAGTAATGCTTCTAAATCATTATAACCTCTATCTATTATTTCATCTTCAGTTACTAAAATTACGGTGGCTGGAGCCTCACCTAAAGATTCCTCAAATTTCGATACAGAAGATACTGTAGCTCCTTTTATCTTAAGGCTTTTGATCATTTCTTCTAGTAAGTATGGGTCTCCACTTTGTTGAGTATAACTTGGTTTAAGATTCAGTATCTCTTTAGCTACTTCTCTAGCTAACATCATAGAATCCATGGCTATTAAGTTTTTTGCTTGAATTCTTAGAGCTCTTAAATAACTAACATCATTACTCTTATAGGTAGATTGCAAACAATTTTCAAGTATAGTCTTAACATCTTCGAACCGCCCTATTTTATAATTCTCGTCTAATTCATCGAGCGTTGTTGTACAATTAATTTGGTTATTTTGTGCATAATTATTAAATGAAATAACTAATGCAAAGATAAATATGTACGCTTTTTTATTTAATTTCATTTTTTACTTTTTTAATTGGTTTTCTAGAGCACTCTGATCCAAATACCAGTATCTAAAACTCGCGTCTTCAGAAACACTGTATAAAATTTTGTTTTTTTGATTAACTGTGATGTTTTTTACCCAGCTTTTATGACCTTTAAGGGTAAGAAAATCGTTGTTATTTTCTATGTTAATAAGATTAATTGTGTTATCATAGCTTGCGGAAATAACAAAGCTTTGATTATTAATTTCAACAAAATCTAAATCAGAGATTTTTACATTTTTGTGTTTTGAAATCTTAATTGATTGTAAATTATTTGTGTTGTAAATTAAAACCTCTCCATTTGAAGTCCCTATTGCTAAATTATTTTCATCATTAGAAAATTGAAAAGTTGAAATATTAGATGGGTTCTCAACTGTTTTGATTAAAGTTAACCTTGGCAATGATTGGTCAAATGTTACTTGGTACAATAAAGCAATATTCTTCTTTTTACTCATGAAATAACCTCCATTTTTACTAAATTTAAAGGAGTCATTATCATCATTGTTTTCAAAAGGGCTGTATTTCAATACATTTAAATTCATTAGAAAACTATTTTTGTTAGACTTAAAACTTATGAACTGTTGATTTAAATTTTGAAATGAGTTTAAACTTTTAATTTGACCAGAAAAAGAAAAACTTTTAATTAATTGTTTGTTTCTTTCATTATAAATCAAAATTTCAGCATTACCCTCAGAAGTTTTTTTTGTTAAAACAATAAAATCTCCATTAATTGAATATAAAGCTAAATCTATATTTTTAAACTCTTTTTTTAAAGTATTAATTTTTCCAGTATCATCCGATGTATGAAATGACAACCTTTTAGAATTATCCAAGGTCATAAACTCTTGAGAGCGATTACTTTGAGTAATGGTTGAAAACCCTATGGAGTTTTTATTGTTATAAAAATTATCCTTTTTTGACCTCCCTTCAAAAAAAGATCTATTTAATGCCGAATAAATTTGGTTCTCCCTTTCTAAATTTGCGTTATTTACAAAAAGATTATGAGCCTTTTTACTCTGAACTATAGCACTATCGATTTTATTCAAATCTAAGTTTTTTTCTGCTTCAAATGCCATTTTTATGGCATCTGAAATATTTTTTAAACGTTTAGCTTCTTTTTCAGCTATCAAAGCTTTAATTTTAGCATTTCTTGCTTTTTCTTCTTCAACCCTTGCTATAGCTTCAGCATCTCTTGCTTTTTCTTCTTCAACCCTTGCTGTAGCTTCAGCTTTCATAGCATTTAGCTTTTCATCTTTGGCCTTAGCCTCTGCTTTTTTAGCTTTCCGCCCTTCATCTATGGCCGTAGCTTCAGCCTCTCTAGCTTCCCGTTCTTTATCCCTGGCTGTAGCTTCAGCCTCTCTAGCTTTCCGCCCTTCATCTTTAGCCTTAGCTTCAGCCTCTCTAGCTTCACCTTCTTTGACCTTGGCAATTTTTTCATTTTTTGCAGCTCTCTTCGTCTCTTGATCAGCAAAGAATGTTAGCCCTAGAAGGAGAATAGATAACACACTAAAAAAAATCAATAACCTTTTATTTCTTTTTGTTTTTTTTGTCTGTTCTAAACTTTTATTTAATATCTCTTGGTTAAACTTTGTTTTGCTATCCTCTAAAAAATTTATAGCTCTAGGAAAAGTTTTATCATACCTCAAACCCCAGTCTTTAGAAGGTAATTGTTTTTCTTTCCATTTTAAAATAATCGCTAATTCAGGGTTAATTAATAAAGAACCCTTACCCTCCTGATAATCTTTAGCCGTTTCACACAAATTTTTATAGGTTTCTGAAGATTCCATCTCTTCTTTAGTCCAAGATTGTAATCTTGTCCATAGCCTTAGTAAACTTTCGTGAGAAATATCAATAACTGTAGAATCTTTGATGTTTTCTCCGGCTTTAGGTCTTAAAAAAGAGCGTTTACTAGAATTAAATGTATTAATAACTTTAATTAGAACTGAGGGGTCTGTTTCTATAATTTTAACTAAAGAACCAAATTCAACTGGGTTTCTAGTAATATTCAAGCTATCGAAATTGACCAATGCCTTAAACATTTTTTCACAAACTTGTTTTTCATGCTCATTCAACTCATCGTAAGCCTCATCAGCATGATTAGAAAGAGACTTTTTCATCGTCCCTATAGCTTCGTAGTGATGAATATCAATAACTTCGTCTAATGAAGAGTTAGATTTCCAATACTCAACTGTTCTCATCATTGCATGTTGTAGAATCGGTAATTGATCTTGATTATTATTTATATCATTAATCAAGATATTTGATAATTCATTAGATATTTTGTAATTCACAACACTTAATGGGCCGCTTATAACCTCTTCAAATTGTTTGGAATTAAGTCTAGGGATTAAATATTGAGACTCATTTAAGGCTTCTGGTAGCCCAGTAAACTCTGTGCAATTTCCAATAAAATCGGATCTCAGAGTTAAAATTACATATACATTACTTTCTTTATTTTTGATCGCATTAAGTAGTAAGTTGATGAAAATATTACTGTTTTTAAAATCCTCTTTTTTTGACAAACTAAAAATCTCTTCAAATTGATCAATGATTATTAGTTTATTACCAGAGTATTTAGGGTTTAATTTGGATAAAATATCACTTAAGTTCTCTTTTTTTTCAATTATAGACTTTTGAAGCTCATCTAATAGGTTAGCTGAAGTACTTTCATCCTCAGTATAGCTACTTACTAGAGTTTTAACTAATTCTTTAATAGGATTGATACTAGGAGTACATACTGAAATTTTCCATTCCTCATTAGGGTTGTTGTTTAATGCTGGTATAATACCAGATTTAATTAGTGAAGACTTCCCACTTCCAGAATATCCAATAACTGCTGAAAAATTTGTTCTTTTTAAATTATAAAGAATATCTTTTACTTGAGTTTTTCTTCCAAAAAACAAATTGAATTCACTAGGTTCAAAAGACCGAAGTCCCACGAACGGATTTAATATTTTTTTTTCTTTAATCATATAACATATAAAATTACAAGGTATAAAAAATTACTCCATAAAAGCAATTAAATTTTTTATACATCTATCTTATTTTTATGAAACTGATGAATTTATAAATTTCTTGATCAAAATTATTTTCTAAATTTGAGGCCCATAAACGATAATATTTAAATCCTGATTTAACAGCGAGATTTGACCTATTTATATCAAACAAATAGTCTTCGTAATCTCCATGCAAAAATTTTCCATTTAAATCCACTAATATTTTTACTCCAGTTGGACTAATTAGACACAGTTCATAAACAAAACCACCAAGAGTGAAATTATTTTGCTTACTCATAATTATATTTGTTTTTTGAGAAATAATTTTAACAAGTTTATTTGAAAAGTTTTTTAAAATAACTTTATTATCATTTTTTAGTTGATTGTGGTTTTCTCTAGAATTCTTTTTAAGAATTTGAATTATTTTTTCTTTGGTGTTGTTGTCATTTATCGAAACTGATTTCACAAAGGCTAAAAATGCATATAATATTGATTTGCCTCTATTTTCATTCAGATTTTCTAACATTTTAAGGCCATTATTTATATAGGACTCTGGTATTGAGCAGAAAACTATCATTTTATATTTAGCTCTTGTAATAATTACATTTAGAAGTTTAAATCCTTTTTTTGTTGAGTTAACCGGCCCAAAAGATTGTCTAAATTTACCATCAAAAGTTTTACCATAAGTGGAGGAAATTATAATTATATCTCGCTCTTCACCTTGAATATTTTCCAAATTTTTAACAAAAAACCCATTTGCTTTAAGTTGTTTAATTTTTCTGAAAAATAGAGGATCTTCCGAACTTTTTATTTGAATTTGGTCTAATATCTCGTCTCGTTGAAGCATATTAAAAGTTGCTATGCCTAATGAATAAGCACTATCTAATTCAAATTCAATGTAATGTATTATTCTTTTAACCTCTTCTTTATTAACACCCTCTTCAAAAAGACCATCCACTTTGATATATTCTAGAGGCTTTTCTTCAGTTGATTTAGGAAGTGGTATTAGTCTAGATTTATAAAAAGCATGATTTGAAAATGTAATTAGATCTGGGTTTTTAGATCGATAATGAATATCAAGGTAATGTTCTTTAAACCCCTTATTAATACAATAGTCTAAAAGCGAGTTGTTCAAATAACTAGTATCTTCTGATCTCTCAGGATTCATAGTACTTTTACTAAAATAATTCATCGGAGGAAGTTGATTTAAATCTCCAGCAATAATTTTTTGTTTTCCCCTAAACATTGCAGGAAAGGTATCTTCAACTTTTATTTGACTAGATTCATCAAAAATAACAACGTCAAAAAGGTTTTTTTCCAATGGAAATAATGTTGAACATCCTGAGGGTGTAGTTAGAACTAGGGGAAAAAAAGAATTAAAGATTTTAGATGGGTGACTGGATATTTCTCTTAAAGATAGCTTTTTCCTATTGTGACTGCTTTTCTTTGAAAAAAAGCGTTCAATGGATAATGATTTGTTGTTTTTTGAAAAATTTGAAATACCTTTTGAACGTATCTGAGTTAATTTTAACGAAGTCTGTTGAATTAAAAATTCACTAATTATATCAATATCTTCAATAATGTCATAATATCCTTTTTGATTTCCATTAAAGTTGAAATTATCTACATGATTTTTTTTTAAAATTGCTGTGAAATACCAATAATCAAAACTATTTTCAAAGTTTGTATTTTCACAAAAAAGTTTAGCTATGGCTCTATCTCGATCAGACTTTTTTTTGATTAAGTTATAAAAACTTACATAACTTTTGTAATTATTTTTTTCTGAATCACCTAATCGTAAAATTTTTAGAAGAAATTCTACCTGTTTGATAAAATCTTTTTTGTTAAGTGCTTTCTCAAAATTCTTATTGAAAAGAGATTTTTGAAAAATCTGATTTTTTAAAATATTTAGTTTTTTTATTATACTGGATAAGATAGGGTTTTCTTCAGAAATAAAATTATAGTACTTAATTGAAATTGTATTTTTTTTTGTGACTTCTTCAAGTAATATTTTTTGCAATAAAAGTATTTCTTGATAATGTTCAACATATAAAGAAGAAACCATTTGATCATAATAAGTTTGATTAAAAGTTTCTAAAAGATCTAAATTTAAAAACTCATATATTGAATTATAGGGATTTGAATTTTCTAGTAGATACTTTTTTATTTCAGAAATAAATAATAATATTGATTTATACTCTTTAGTATTAAAATCAAACACAAATTCATTTAAATTATTTAGAATATCTATATTCTTAGAGGTATTACTTTTTACAGACAAAACTAAATCAGAGTAATTTAGTTTTGAATTTAATAATGTTTTATAAATTTTCTCCTTTTTAAATTTAATTTCTGAAATGATATTATTGATGTGTTGCTGTTTTTTTTCAATAAGTTCTTTGTCTTTGGAAGTAATATTCCTTTTTGACTTTGTGTCAAATAAATTAAGATTATTGATTTTTTTTTTATCAATAATATCTCTTACTTTATTAACAACTTTTCTTCTATCTAGTTTCACGTCGTCTATTCTTACACAAAACTCTGAGAGCCCTAACTCTTTGAGGTTAGAATAAATAACATCAATTGCTGTTTTTTTTTCACAAATAACAACGCATGTTTTTCCTTGATTTAATGAATAAGATATAGCTCCTGTAATGGTTTTACTTTTACCTGTTCCTGGTGGACCATGAATTACAATATCATCATTGAGTTGAATTGACTTAATAACTTTTTGTTGAGAATGATCTAACTTTACACCTGAAAATATAGTAGGATTTAAATTAGCTGTTATTTCCTTCTTTATATTTAATTCACTATAATTATTATATTTATCTAAAATAACTTTATAGTCGTTAATTATGGGAGCTTTTGAATTATTATAAAGTCCGAAAACGCCATTATTAATAATTTTAGGCAAAAAATTAGCTGAATATTTTAGAATGGGGTTATCAAAAGAAAATATTTTTTTATTTGAAAACTCTAAATCAATTGACGGGATTTTAAGAGCAAAAGCTATATTTTTTATTAATTGAGAATAATCTAACTCAACATTTGTTTTGCTAAAAATAGAGTTATCTAATAATTGCTTGTGAAAATCATTATCAATAATATCTGCCATTAATGGATTTAAATAAACTTTTGATATTTTATTTTTTTGAATCAGAAATTGATTTGATATGTTGGATGCATAGTTTATTTTCAAGTCCCATATAAATATTGGCATATATCGCAGACTTTTTCTCTTAAAATCAGGAAAACAAACCAATGGATAACCTAACCCAAATGAATCATGATTAATTTCACTAATTAAATCTTCATTTTTTCTGAAGATGTGTAATAACTTTCGTTTGGCTTTATTTTTTTCTTTTTGATTATAAGCTACATTAAAGACCCCTTTAAATGGGGTATTTGATAATAATAATTTTATTATTTCGTTTGGAGTAATGTTAGGGTTTAAATTAAGAGAGAACAATTCTACAAAATCAATTTTATCAATACTCTTTTTAGGATGAGCATTAGAAAAAATAGATTTAGTTGTTGAGGAGATTAAACGCTCCTTTAATATTTTAATTTCGTTAATAAATGTCAAAATAAAAATAACTTATTGAAAATTGAAAGAATATATTTTTAGACTTTAAGCTTAATATTCATTTGGAAAAAAGTAAAATACCTACTTCTTGAATTAAAATCTTTTAAATATGATAATAAAAATGAGACATTTTCCATAAAAAAAGGGAAGTGTATCATAGGCCCTTGAAAAATCAATGCAGAATCTCCAAATTTTTGTTGGTAGGAACCTAAAATCCCAAAATTAATCGAATTTTTTGAATTTATATTTGTATCATACTCAATTAAATTTATTATAAATTGATGATCTTTTGATATACTATTTAACCCTCTGAATATTCGATATTGACCATGAATTAATAATTTTTTATTGAAAGCAGTAGTGTTAAAATCAATCCGTGGGCCTATATATAACTGTTTTCTTGTGTCATACCTAGAATATACAAAAAATTTAAATTTTTTGTATGAAAACCCTGCCATTAAATCCGTTCGTCCAAATGTGGTTCTTGAATCTAATTTATCATTATTTAAAATAATTCTTTCTTGTGGCCTGAATCTAAATTCAAATTTTTTAGCTTTAAGAGTAATTTCGGGGGATAATTGCCATAAATAATCTGTACCTATCTCTTGTGAGTATAGTAAATTAGTTAAAAAAAATATTATTGATAAAATAAAAAACTTCTTCATTTATTTTTCATTATGTTTTCTGCTTTTAAAATTATCATTTTGAGTAGTTCTCTGTTGTGAATATCCATTTGTTTTAATAACTTTTTATAGTTATAAATAATTATTTCTAAATCTTTTTTTTCTAACGTTTTTATTTGAATTTCAAATCTCTTTATAGAGTTTTCTGTCATTTCATTACTAGTGATTTCATTCATGAAAGTAATTTTATTATTTAAGATCTAATATAAATTTAATTTTTTTGATAAATCCCAACAATAATTAGTTGATAAATGTAACTAATGTTTAGTTATATGATACTCTACTTAAAAATTAATTATCAACAGAATTATTTTATTAATAAATGTTAAATTTGAAATCAAAAAAAGTAAACAGACTCTATAATTCATTTATGCAACTAAAGCCACGATGATTATGCTTTAGCGATACAGCTGAACAAGGATATACTCATCAAGCATATATAAATTTTAAGATCCTTTTTCATCTCTCAAGCAACGTACGCTCAAACTTGGTCTGAAATTTTGCATGGTACAAGACTGCTACTCTCGCTTTCATTTTCTTCCTCGTCCAAAACATGAAATATCAAAACTCATAGTTACTACATTCTTTGAGTACTGTCGTAATCAACCGTAAGAACATTACCATTTGCTATGGCTTTATACCATTGTCCATCGTTCTCTGTTTTTACATAGTACTCCATGGAACCGTCTCCCCAAGACCTTCAAATCATTAGAGGACATAGTATCTAAGTTACTTTTCCCAGTAATTCGTTTAAAGGAATATTGCCTAAAAAGGTTACAGCAAAAACGCTTATCCAATATAAGTATGTCTTTACTTTTTATGACAAAATGTGGAATATTAAAAAACTATAAAATTTAAATCAGATTATAAAAATTTGTAAATTCACTACTTAATATATTTGTTTTTATCAAACGTATAAAATTTTATTTTATGACTGCCCAAAAAATTAACCAATACTATATTTTCATAATCTTTTTAAATCTTTCTTTTTGTTATGGTCAACAGTTAAAAACACCTACACTTAGTCCTTTTAGTAAAATATCTCAACAAGTTGGTCTAACGGATATAACTCTAGAATACTCAAGGCCTTCAGCCAAAGGAAGAGTTGTTTTTGGAGAACTAGTTCCTTATAATAAAGTTTGGAGAACTGGAGCAAATAGGGCTACAAGAATTACATTTAAGGAAGTTGCAAAAATTGGAGGAAAAAAAATACAGCCAGGAGAATACGCTATTTATACCATTCCTAATCAAGGGTGTTGGACCATAATTATTCATGCAAACACTTCACTTAGAAGTATTGCAGGAGGTGCTTACAAACCGTTAAACGATGTCTTCAGATTTGAGCTAGTGCCAGAAAAAAACAACAACTATGTTGAAACGTTTACCTGTCAATTTTCAGAGGTTAAAACAAATTCTTTAATGCTCGATATCACATGGGAAAATACCTTAATTTCTATTCCAATCGAAGTAGAGGTTGATAAAAAAATTGAGTCTCAAATGCAAGTTTTTATGAAAAACCCTGAGAAGATACCTCACAGAACCTACTTTGAAGCTGCCCAATATTATAGTAATAATGGTAAAGATTTAAAGGATGCACTAAACTTTATTGATAGTGCTCTTAATAAAAGTCCAGAAAATTTTAGATACGGATTACTTAAGGCAAAAATCCTTGCTAAAATGAACAACTATAAAGAAGCTTTGGTTATTATAGAAGCAGCAAATAACTGGGCAAAAAATAAAAACAATGCCAATTATATAGAACAAACAAAATTATTTTGGGACTCAATATTAACTAAAAAGTAATGTTAGATCTTTATCAAGTAGATGCCTTTACCAATTCTATTTTTGAGGGAAACCCAGCCTGTATTGTTCCTTTACCCTCATGGCTTCCTGATGAAATATTATTAAAAATTACACAAGAAAACGCCGTTGCAGAAACTGCTTTTTTTGTTGCTAAAGAGAATAAATTTCATCTACGATGGTTTACACCAGAAATTGAAATGGATTTGTGTGGGCATGCAACTTTGGCAACTGCTCACTGTTTAAAAACAATTTTAAAATATCCTTCAAATAATATTGTTTTTGAAACTGCAAGTGGAGACCTAACGGTTACTGTACAAGATGATTTTTATTTTTTAGATTTTCCATCAAGAATGCCTGTTCCTGCAGCGCTTCCTGAACTCATAGAAAAATCTTTAAACATTCCTCCAAAAGCGGTGTATAAGTCTAGAGATTATGTCTTAGTATATGATACTGAACAAGACATAAAAAACATTAAAATAAACAGGCAAATTTTTGACCAAATAAATCTAGGTACAGGTGGGGTAATTGTTACCTCTAAAGGGACTAGCTGCGATTTTGTCTCGCGTTTTTTTACTCCCCAAGCCTCTATTCTAGAAGACCCTGTAACCGGTTCAGCGCATTGTTCTTTAATTCCTTTTTGGGCAAAAAAACTGGATAAAAAAGAGCTCTCTGCTATGCAACTTTCTAAAAGAAAAGGGATACTAAATTGCACAGAAAAAAACGATAGGGTTATTATAAGTGGTCAAGCAAAAACCTATTCTATTGGTAAATTATGGATTGAATAAACTAGGAGTCTAACTATATTTTACTTTTCTGAAAACACGAAGTGCTTCTTTATATTTTATGTATGTGGTTTTATCTTCTATACTTTTAATATATTCTTTTGCTTTTTTTAATTGCTGAACCGAATCTGAGTATCCGTATAAAAAACAAAGTAAATAGTTTTTTGGCAACCTGAGTACATCTTCGTGTTCTAATACTGAAAGCGGGATTCCTGCTTCAATTTTAGAAATAATTACATTATTATTATGATAAATATGCTGAATCATAATATCATCAAATAATGGTGACTTAAATAAGAACTCGGTAACGATGTCATGTTTCCCATTTTCCTTAAAATTAATAATCGTTTTTTCTAAAGGATAGTATTTTTCCTCCTTGTCTAATCCAAGAGAAATGTATTCTGTAATGATAAATGAATTTTTATTATAACTGATTTGAACCTCATCTAAGGATGAAAAAAATAATCGAACTTGCTCGTTTATTAATTCAATATCTACACGTGTGAAAAACTCTTTTCCATCTAAACGTTTTTTCTCTCCTGCCCAACACAATACAAATTGCTCATTAAAAACTTTGTATTGGGGGTTATATTCTGGCTTGTGATTATTAAAGAAATCAAAAACACCGTCTAAAGTTAGCTTTATGTTATTATTTGCATTCTTTTCTATGGCATCAACTGTGAGTTTATTAGTATCTCTTAACTCAAAATTTTTAGAGGCAGGCATGGAATTACTTCCCCTTCTGTAGA
>Ga0209632_10000273_pt1 | contig 54701 bp, 37 predicted proteins | sample COG_10_FD_184754 | JGI IMG/M metagenome (GOLD analysis project Ga0209632, IMG submission 184754) | Pelagic Microbial community sample from North Sea - COGITO 998_met_10 (SPAdes) (version 2) | ecosystem: Environmental > Aquatic > Marine > Neritic zone/Coastal water | place: Helgoland, sampling...
AAGGTCTTTGGTTTGACCAACCTTGGGGTAACTTAGATTTCTCACAGACAGTTATTAGACAGTTAAACATTTATTAAACGTTTAATGTCCTGGTATACAGTAACTTGTATGGGGTGAACTCATGACTCATAATCAGGTGGTCCCTGGTTCGAGCCCAGGTGGGACCACGAAATAAACCCCTAAGTATTCAAATACTTGGGGGTTTATTGTTTGGTGTAAAACAATTTTGAAAGAATTTGAAATCGTGGAAAGAAAACTTGATTTTAAGAAGAACTAACTCTTCAAGTCTCGAAAGATCCTATCCATCTCAGAAAGGTTCTTCTTCCAAGTATCCAAACTCCCATCTATTTGGTTCAGTTCATTGGTGATAATCTTCTCAATTTCGATTGTATAGACCTCCATTTCAATCAATATGTGATACATATCTTTAATAAAGGACGACTCAATTCCATCACGGAATTCTTTTCTACCATTATCAATGAGATGATGCACTGGCAATATATGACTTCCAAAAGGCTAGAGAAATTGCTACACATCTTGACTGTAGAGATGAAGGTAATTCTTGGGATGGTGATTTAGTTTGTCCTAAAAGTCAAGCATTCCTTAAGATTATTATTCAGGAAGCAATCTACATGGCTGACAATAACTCTTTTGAGAAAGCTTTTGCTGCCATTGAAGAAATTAACGGAATAGCTTTCTATGGCAAATTATTTAAAAGTGGAGTGATTGAAAAAAACCAGTCTGAGCAAAAAGACGATTTATACTTGAGTGTAATTTCAAAAGGAATATCACAAGAAGCGTTTACTAAAGATGAAGTTGAGATTTATTTAGTCAAAGTAAAAAGCGATTCAATAAAAAAAGAAATACGTAATTTATTAAAATAAAAACCATGAAAAATATTTTAACAATAGCATTAGTATCAGTGATGCTATATAGTTGCGGTAATAATGAGCGAGAAGAGTCGATGGAGAAGACTGAAGAGTGTCTTGAGGATAAATATGATGATGGAGATGGTGCTTCAAAATACAAAACTATAGATGAAGCAATTACTGCTTACGATTTTGAAGGAGCGAGGAGTCTTTTGGCTTGCTATGAAGATCAGGAGTGGCTTGACGGGTCACGCTATACCGGTGCTAGTGGTGGTTCCGAAACCAATGAGCACGCGAAAAGACTAGAAAAAATTGTCACGGCAGAGGTTACTCACTATATGAAAAACGGAGAAGAAGCTTTAGCCAAAGCTGCAGCTCAAGAGTCAAATCTTAATATAATCTACAGCCAAGCATTACCTGCATTGGTAAACTCATTAATAGATAAGGGAGATATTGAAAAAGCTCTATCTATCCTATCAAAATATACATTCGCTTCAGCCTTGCCTCCTAATGTTTTCAGTGCGGACGATGAAATTAAAGATGCATATAATGATGAAGCAAACTTATTTAATGATATGGTAAATTCTTTATTTAACTACGCGCTCCTTGAAAAGGATCAAGCTATACTGCAAAAATGTCTATTACTCTACGTTCAAAATATCTCTGGTTATGAAAGTGACAGGGATTACAATACTAAAAACACTGCCAAAGCAAAGTTGAAAGAAGCAGGAATTGTATTATAAAATTTATGTTTGGATTCGGTAAAAAATTAGGTATTTCTTTTTCTCTTAAACGGTTGGTTGGTATAACTGGTTTAAAAAGCTCTATTGCTCATAAAACCGGTATTCCTCTTACAAAAGGTGGAGTAGAGCGTAAAGTCGGAAGGGGGATCATCAGAACAGTATTTGGAAAAATATTTAATTGGTAATAGTAATATCAGAAAATGATTATCTCTCGTGATAATGATCGATGGCGATAGTTCCATAGAACTTAACGCTGCTTTCGGTGTCGAAGAAGGGAAGTTTTAAGTCTAAAAAATTACTTATTTTATTCCTCCACTCGCCACACACCAAGCATACTCCGCTTTGTTTGGCCATCGCTTCTAGGTAGTCTGATCGTAGTTTGATGTATAGATCTTGTGCCTTTAGTACTTCTATTTGTCAAGCTTACGCTGTCTTATGATCTGCTTGGCAGTTTCAACTGCTTCGGGCGGGTAGTCTTGGGCAGATTCAACAATCTTCACCAAGTCCGCAAGGGGTTTATTCTTGTATCGATCGATTAGGCTCATAGGTCTGGTGTGAAAAATAAAAATAAACCTCTTTTCAATAAAGCGTCAATTTAGATAAAAAGTAGTTCGTTTGCAGTATCAAGTAAGCATGTCAAATTTTTGGAAGGATAAAGTCGTTTGGATTACCGGTGCATCAAGTGGCATTGGTGAAGCACTGGTGAAGCAGCTTGCCGAAAAGGGTGCGCGCATTATTCTTTCCAGCAGAAATGCCGACAAATTAGCGGAGTTGAAAGCTAAGCTGCCGAATACTGAAGAGCATAGCATCCTGCCTTTGGATGTATCTAACGAAAATATTATCAATCAAGCCCTAATTAGCAGGAAAGAGCTAATTAATAGCGTGGATGTGTTGATCAACAATGCTGGAATAAGCCAACGTGCATTGACGTGGGAAGCATCGCGCGAGTCAGAACGATTGATTATGGAAACCAATTTTTTTGGAGCTACGGCATTAACTAAGGCTGTTCTTCCAGGTATGATGAAGCGAAATGCAGGAAGCATCATTTCATTGAGTTCTCCGGCAGGAGCATTCGGATTTCCCCTTCGGTCGTCTTACTCTGCGTCTAAACATGCTATACACGGTTATTTTGACTCATTGAGGGCAGAACTCGATGCTGCCAAGAAAAACATTCATATCATGCTGGTATTGCCTGGAAGGGTAAGTACAAACATGTCATACAATGCACTGAAGCAAGATGGCAGTAAACAAGCTGAAGCAGACCAAAGATTGGCATCGGGGTTATCGCCAGATGAATGTGCAAAAGGAATTATTAAAGCTGCTGAAAAACGAAAAGCAGAAATCTATTTTGGTCGCGAACAAATCCTCATTTATATCAAGCGATATTTGCCCGGATTATTCAGATCTATCGTAACTAAATTCAAGCCTGACTAACGATGATAAATGGCATTCAACAAGTAGGAATTGGCACGCCAAACGTGCATGATTCATTCAAGTGGTACAGACAAAATTTTGGATTTGATGTACCTGTGTTTGATGAGGCAGCCGAGGCTCCATTAATGACGCAATACACTGGAGGTGTGGTGCAGTCGCGTCATGCGATCCTGGCCATGAACCTCAATGGTGGTGGTGGAATGGAGATTTGGCAATATACTAGTCGAGAGCCAGCTGCTCAATTGAGTTTTTCTTTGAAAAGACCAGGTCTTTTGGTAACGAGAATAAAGTGCGAAAACGCAAAAAATGCCCATTCTGAATTATCTAAAAGTAAGCCTAGCAACATCACCAATGACCCGATGAATAAGTCATCGTTTTCTGTGATTGATCCCTATGGCAATCCTTTTATCGTGGCTGAATCAAACAGCTGGTATAAGAAAAAGCCAGGGCAGTTTGGGGGCATTGAGGGAATCATGATTGGGGTGACCAATATGGAGAAAGCGCTAACCTTCTACCGTGATGTTATGGGCATCGATAGGGTGTTGTTTGATGAAGAACGCGTATTTGATGATTTAAAAGGCCTAGAGGGCGGTCATGAAACCTACAGAAGGGTTCGATTGACACCAAAGAATCGAAACAAAGGAGCCTTCTCTAAAGTGTTTGGTGATTTCTTCATTGAGTTATTGGAGTTGAAGTCGGGTGAGCCGATGGACCATAACATGAAAGGCCGCTTTTGGGGAGACCAAGGTTTTATTCACCTATGCTTTGACGTGAATCAGATGGATAGCATTAAAAAGCGTGCAGAAGAATTGAATAATGCATTTACGATTGATACCGGAGATTCATTCTCAATGGGTGAGGCTGCAGGACGATTTGCTTATGTTGAAGACCCAAATGGTACACTGATTGAATTGGTAGAAACGGAAAAGATTACCATCTCTAAGAAGTTGGGCTGGAGGATTAATCTCAGTCCTAGCAGAAAAAGAAAACCTCTGCCAGATTTCTTGTTCACCGTAATAGGAATGACAAGAGTGAAAGACTAGTTTGGTGAATTACTCAAGCTAGTAACCTCATCCAGTAAAAACTGGTAGTCGTCTTTTTGTTTGATATTTTTCCAATTATAATAGGCCATTCTAAATTCATCCACAACTTCCATTCCGATCATTGTGAGTATGATCATGATCATTGGAAAAGCGAATCCGTAAATTCCAAATGAAGCTAAACCAATGATCAATAAAATAATCGCTTGGATAAGATAGAGAAGAACACCACCAATCACAGTTACAGTAGTAGTGAAGATTTTGTCCTTTATTTTATTTTTTATCAGCCAATTGGTGATGCTATTGGGTATTAAAACCATTAACCAAGCTAAACCGACAAAAGGGGCAAGCAGAATGATTTTGAATAGAAACTTAAATTGACTGTTGTTCTTGTTTAGAAGACCTTCGTTTTCAGGTCTGAGGATCAGTGATTGTGCTTTTGCTTTCCATTCATCGCTTAGAGCGTTTTCACCCAAATCGTTAAGCTTTTGAACCAAGTTGTTCTCTAAATCGAATCTACTTCTATCAGCCGGAGACCATTCAGAGCTGATTGTGTTGAAGTTGAGTCTCAATGCCATTAGCGCTTTTTCCGTCCATGAATCATCGCTGTATTCTTTCTCAATGATGAAGTCTTGCTCAAGTCTTTTTGTGATTTCTTTCGTCAAGGCTTCATACGCCTTATTTGGATTTTCTGCATAGAGCTCGTTATAATCACGGGCATCAATAGGCTCACCGAAGTTCACCATAGCGGTAGCTCTAAACTGTCTAAATTGAGTAGAGCTTGCTGCTTGAGTAATCACATAAACTTTTTCTCCTCCATGCTTATTGAGGTAGTCAAGTGCCAATCGTGCAGTGCCTTTTCTAAGCGGTTGAAGAACCTTTTCTTGAACGCAGACACCTTCTGAAAAGATCAAAACTTTTCCATTCTTATCGAAGGTGTTATAGCATTCCTTAAAACTCTGTTCGTTTTTATTGAGTGATGTATAACCATCTCGAAATCTATAAACGGGTAACATGAAAATTGCTCTGAACATGGCATTGAGCATTTTTTTCTCAAAAACATCGCCTCTCACCAAGACATACGTTGGTTGATGGTGAATCAGCGGACTGAATAGATAATCTATGGCTGAGTTTGGATGCGTGCTGGCAAAAATGATAGGTGCATCTGTTGGTAATGGCGCGTGATAGTGCACGTAGACGCGCTTATACCACATCCGCATTCCAAGTGTAAGCCAATATTTGAAAAAGTAAAAAATCACGAATGCAAATGTAGGTTTGAGAGGGTTTGAATTGCGAGATTAATTTCATGAAACCCGATATCGTGTATTACTGAAAACTAGTTGTATTATTTACAATCAATCGACATGAATATCATGGAAGCTTTGTAATCTTGCGTCAAAGAAATTTGGCAATGGAAGTATTATCTATCAATCCTTGGAACCTTAAAGAAATTGAGCGTTTTAACACGCATACTGAGACAGAAACGAATGAAATAATTGAGTCTGTGGATGCGCGTTTTCAAACTTGGAAACGATCAGCCTTCTCTGAGCGTTCAGCTTTGATGCATCGTGTAGCTGAAGTATTGATGACAAATACGCAGAAATATGCAGAGCACATCTCTTTAGAAATGGGAAAGCCAATAGCAGAAGCTAAGGGTGAGGTTGAGAAGTGTGCCTGGGTTTGCCGTTATTATGCTGATCATTCAGAAGAATTTTTACGGTCTAAGGTTATAGAAACAGATGCATCGAAAAGCTATGTCTCTTATGAGCCACTAGGTGTGATTTACGCCATCATGCCTTGGAACTTTCCTTTTTGGCAAGTATTCCGTTTTGCCGCACCCACACTTACGGCTGGGAATACTGCTATTTTAAAGCACGCACCCAATGTGACGCGATGTGCATTGGACATTGAAGAAATTTTTGCTGAGGCTGGTGCTCCAGCGAATGCATTTAGAACATTGATTTTGGATAATGATCACGCAAGTAAAGTAATTGAGCATCCATTAATCCGCGCTGTTTCTTTAACGGGAAGCGAAAGGGCAGGAGTGGCCGTAGCATCCACAGCAGGATCAGTTTTAAAGCCAAGTTTACTTGAGTTGGGAGGAAGCAATGCTGTTATAGTTTTGGATGATGCGGACTTAGATGCAGCAGTTGAAACCGGATTTAAATCGCGGTTTCTTAATGCTGGTCAAAGTTGTATTGCGGGTAAACGATTCTTGGTTATGGATAGCATTTATGATGCGTATATCGAGAAGTTTAAAGCCAAAGTAGAGCAATTGAAGTTTGCTGATCCAATGTCTGGCGATGCAAGCATAGGTCCTTTGGCCAGGGTTGATCTAGCAGAAGGGATAGAGCGCCAAGTGAATCAATCCATTGAAAATGGAGCAGAATTGGTGTGTGGTGGTAAAAGAGATGGAGCTAGATATGATGCTACTATTCTTAAAAATGTAAAGCCGGGAATGGCTGCTTTCGATGAAGAAACATTTGGACCAGTGGCTCCCTTTGTTCGCATCAAGGATTTGAATGAAGCGATTGAGTTAAGCAACATGTCATCTTTTGGATTGGGAGTAACCATCTGCACTGGAAATGCAGAGCGTATCATGCATAGAATTTCTGAGTTTGACGAAGGTGCTGTGTTCATCAATGAGTTGGTGAAGAGCGACCCAAGGCTGCCTTTCGGAGGAATTAAGAAATCGGGATATGGAAGAGAGCTATCAGCAGACGGTATTCACGAATTTGTGAATGCTAAGACGGTGTATGTGAAGTAGGTTCTTCAATTTTCTTGGTTGGCTCCTTTTCTGTTTTCTTTTTTGAAGAACTAAAAGAGAAAGCGAGCATACCTATTAAGAATCCGACTGCAGCGCAAATCATCATAAGCAGTGCTTTCGAGATTTCCAATCCCCAAATCAAGAAGGTTAAGTCTACCATTTCGGCATTCTGAATAATGAACACAACGAAGAGCAGTGCGATGGCAAGAACGACTATTGAATAAATGCGTTTCATATTAATGCAAGATAGAAATAGATTGGCTTGAAACGCCATTATTCGAGGTAAACTTGACGATATATAAGCCTGAATTGTACCCTGAAGTATTCATCAAGATCTTCTTTGAAGATCTAATTGCTTGCAGCAAAAGAGACCTCCCCTGTAAGTCAATCAGCTCTAAAGTTCCAGTTTCAGGATGCTGAAAATTTATAGTTAAGGAATTATTTACGGGGTTTGGATAAACCTTGAAATTTTGGGAGAGAACTTTATGTTCTTGGCTTACACCAATTGCGAAATTGCTTGTCCTTGAATAGAATTTTAAGCCACCTTCTCCTGTGCCGCAAAGCAGTTCATAAATTCCGTCATTGTCAAAATCGACTGTTGATGGAGTCAATCTTCCAGCATTGAAGAAAAGAGAATCTACATGCTCAAAGCTGTTGGTTAATACTTCGTTGACTTTAAAAACATCAATGCGTTTTTCATCGCTTCCAACGAACAGGAATTTACCATTACCGAAAGCTGTGTTTTCGATCATTTTTGGGTGCGCATGACCTACACAGCAAGCTGCACTTATGTCAATCCCGCCCAATTCATTAATGGTAGGAGTAGAAGAGAAGAAAGGATTTTGAAATGAACCTGAGTTTTCGAAATAATGCACTGAGCCTAACAGGTTGCCAACGAGCAAATCAGGTAAGCCATCGTCATTTAAATCTACTATTTCAGGAGAAGCATTTGACGATACATTTATTGCCATGTAATTGGATACAGCTATTGTAAATTCTGCTACACCCGCAATTGGATTGTTTTCAAAGTAGTGCAAAGCACCAGAACCATCACCAACGATTAAATCTTGGTCACCATCTGCATCCATATCCCCAAGGGCAATATTTGCAGCCACTATTTGCAGGTTTGATAGGCTGGCAAAATCATCATCGATCAATGTAAAACTCCCATTGCTTTCTTGCATGAAATAGTTGATGCGACTTCTATGGTATTGGCTTGAGTTTTTTAGGTAGTCACTTGCGATTAATAAATCTTGCTTTCCGTCACCATTCACATCGATTACTTCAGGATCGGTATTCGAACCAAGGTCAACCATATCTCCTAGAAGGAATTCTGTACTTTGAAGCTGATAATCGGCCGAGCTGCTTGAAAGGTTTCTGTAATACCAAACATGTCCATTGTTATATGAACTGTCCACAGAATTATTTGTGGTCATGAGGAGGTCTAAAACCCCGTCTCGATCAATATCTAATTCATATCCGGCCACTAAATAATCTATTGCTACTGGATTGATGGAATTAGGGAAGTCAGTGGTTTGTTGATTGACATCTATTGTGGCTTCATTTTCATCGCCAATGTTTATTCCATAAACCACACTATTGGTTTGAATATCGCCAATTACCAAATCTTTGTCTCCATCACCATCTGGGTCTATTAATAGAACAGTTGATCCAGCATGCCTTGACCCACGACCATTTGGGGGAACTACTCCTTTGCAGGAAATGGCTTCAAGTTCAGATGAGTTTGAAGGTTCTTGAACCTTACCCCAGCACTGCGTTGGGACTTCAAAAACAAGGCTGTCGCATGAGTTATAAAGATCCTGAGAAAGGTTTCGGTGGAATTCAATGGAGTTTTCTGAGTTTACCGTTCCGAAGGTGAGGATGTCTATATCACCATCATTATCCACATCAACGATGGCTGGGATATCACCGGCTAATACGTATGCATTGCTCGTAAAAGAGCCATAATTAGATCTTATTTTATCAACGACCTTTTCAAAGGAGAGCTCTTGATTCGAAGTATTTTTATAAACACGAAATGCGGCCTGATTATAAGTGAAAATGTCTGCCCTGCCATCACAGTTGTAATCTTTCAGGATGACAAATTCTTTCAGGTCACTGGGGAAATCCTTCTCAAATTCAGGTGAATAAGTGTATTCATCAGTTGATGGATTGTATAGATAGGTTCGAATCACATCATTGCTTCTGTCGAAAATGAAAAGATCGTCATCACCATCTAAGTTCAAATCAATGAATGAAAACTGTGGATTTTCTAATCCTCCAACACAGGATTCGGCTAGGATGTTTCCAGCTATAGTGAAGTTTAAGGTTTGCTCTGTTTCGCGGAATCCAAGGTTGAATTGTGCGCTGAGTTGCAAGGAGCTCAACAAAGAGAGAAATACGAATGCTTCTTTCATTATTGTTTAATCAACCTGGCATTGTGTTGAGTTCCATTTTGAAAAATGGAAATGATGTACAAACCATCGGCATAAGAAGAAAGGTCGAGGTTGTAGTTTATTGCTTCTGTTGAGCTGATTCGTTTTTCTGAAAGCATATTACCTGAAATATCCATGATACGTATCCATATGGCTTCATTTGAACGGGCGTTAAATGAAAGGTTGAAGTGCCCATCAGATGGGTTAGGAAATACTTGAATGGCTGATTCGGAGGAAGATTTGTATTCGGCTATGCCTACTGCAATTTCTTTTGCCCGAGTTAATGCGAATAAGCCTCCAGTGCGCTGACCAACAATTAATTCATCTCTAAAATCACCATAAATATTTGCTCCGGTCATTGATGTGAATGTGGCATCTAAAATTATCGAGTCTTGCGGAATAAGATCTAGCGTATAATCGGAAATTGGTCCATATACCAAGATGGTACCATCTGCATTTGATTGCAGAATGTAAAGGTTGGTTCCAAGACTGTCAAGCTGCCGCGTGAAGTAAACAGAAGATTCTCCGCCAAAGGTTTGAAAGGTTTGCACATTCCCCATTTTAAACAAAGTGGCATTCATGCTAAAGTCATGTTCTTCTGGCGTTCCAGCATTTTCATGGTAGTGAAAACGCCCATAATAATCACCCACGATCAGGTCTAAAAGTCCGTCAAGGTTTAAGTCGAAAAGGAAAGGATGTGTGCTTAAATCGTAATCGATGCCTGCGTAATTGGCTTCGTCCAGTACGTAAAAAGGAGCTTGCGGAGTACCGTCATTTCTGAACAAGTGAAGAATACCTTGATCGGTGCCAATCACCATGTCATTATCCCCATCATCGTCTAAATCTCCAAAAGTGGGATGAATGTAACCGTAGCCGTAAGTTTTGAGATTAGCAAAATTTTCATCTTGGAGCTTGTAAATGGCATTAGTCGAATCGCCAACGTTTTCATAGAAAGTCAATGAAGCGGGAGCAGTTCCGCCATAGATGGTGTAACCTTCATTACCTACTACAAGGTCTAATAGTTGGTCGCCATTCAGATCTACCATTGCCGGGAATGATCGTGCTCCTATATCTATCATTTCCCCAGAGAAAAAACCAGCTGATTCAAGCTCAAAATTGGGATTCAGATTACTTCCAGTATTCCTATAATACCAATCAACTTCCTTGGTTATGGAAGTGTCAAAAAAGGAAGTGGCGCCATCAGTCAATTGATTGGGAGCGACCAGCATGTCGTTAATTCCATCGCCATCAACATCTTCTATGTATGCTGCGGGAATATTTGGTAAAATGACGGGTTGGTTATAAGCAGGAAATGTGGTGTCTGAAAGTGTTAGATCTATTTCTGCGTCAACATTATCCATGACGTTAATAAGGCTGCGGAGGTATGGATTGTAAGAATCGCCCGTTAAAAGGTCTTTAATGCCATCATTGTTTAAATCAAGAGAAGTAAGCGTTGTGCCTCCATGTCGTTGTCTTTGACTAGCAGCTCTTCCTGTATCGCACACATATTCCGTCCAACCTGTTTGAGAAATATATTCTCGCACATGACCCCAACAAGGATTCACGAGTCTATATTTTAGGCTATCAGCAGTGCCGTAAAGATCCATTGATTGATTTTCGATATAGAGCAAAACAAAAGGGGTAAGATCTACTTGACCTTGCACTAGCACATCTAAATCCCCATCCCCATCAAAGTCGCTAATAGCTGGTAAATCATTACTTGGAACTGTAAAGTAGAGTGAGCTAGCTCCCAGCCTTGAGTAGGTAAGGCTTTGTTTTATAAGTTCAAACTTCAATGCCGTATCGCTGATATTTCGATGTACATCAAATCCGAAATTATTGTATCCAGAGGAAAAGATGTCTTTTTTTCCATCACCATCATAATCTCTAAAAAGCACGAAGCTGCCGTCAAGCTTAGGTAGTAATTTGTGACTAGTCATATCCGCTGAAAAACCTCCATTGGCGTCACGCAAAAAAATGCGAGTCACCTCGCCATCACGCTCAAAGGCATAGAAATCATTCAACCCATCTATGTTTACATCAAGAGATGAAAATTGAGGATTATTCAATCCACCAGCCCAAGGAAAATTGAGTGTGTCTGTCCCATGAACTACAGCAATTTGATCTAGATGCTTGAAACCAAGGTTAAATTGAGCCTTCGCAGCTGCCACTAGCAGTAAAATTGACAACAGACCAAACAGCTTTTTCATACTTGAAAGACGTAAAATTAAAATGCTTCGTTGTATTCCATCACTCACAACAAAATGCATCACGTACATTTGTCCCCCAAGATAAAAATTATGCTTCGAGTTTACGGTTTAGTCCTTGTTTTAGTTTGTCTTTCCAATGTTGGTTTTTCACAGGAAGACCCATCTATTGATTCAGCTGCAGCCGAGATGGTGGAAGAGGATAAAGTCAAGCATCAAGACTTGTTTTACATTGATTTAAATTGGGACCGTCTCTTGGGAGTTTCTGCTCCTATTGAGCAAAAGTGGTTTGGAAGAGGCATTGGCTTGGGGTTACTTTACGATCAACCTCTTAATAAAAATGGAAATGTGAGTGTTGCCGCAGGTGTTGGTTTCACTTCGCACAACTATTATATGAATTCTATTGCCACACGATTCAAGGGCCCAAATAATTGCTATACAGACTTCAGCATTGTGAGAGATTCTGTTTATACGAGAGGGAAAATTTCAGTGAACTATGTCGATATTCCCTTCGAATTGAGGTTTCGATTAAATCCAGATAAGAATGGGAATCGCTGGAAGTTGGCTCTAGGAGGGAAAGTTGGTTATAAGATCCAAGCTCATGAGAAGATCATCAATAATCAAGACATTAAAATCAAAACGTATGATTACCCGCATATTACGCGATTACGCTATGGACTGAGCGGCCGTGTAGGTTATGGCAGTATTATGCTTTCGGCATTTTATTCTTTGACCCCATTTTTTGATGAAGACCACAGTATCAATCAATACAACACGTTTACGCTTGGTGTAACGATCGTTCCGTTTTAACTTTTCCTTCATTTTCAGTTAAACCTTTTTTCGTCTTTTCATAACGCTGAGCTAAGCAAGAATTTACACTATGCTTTGACTTTTGCCTCAAACAAAATCAAAGTATATTATGAAAAGAATTTACCTATCCATTTCATGCCTAATGTTAAGTGCCATTGGCCTTGCTCAAGTTTCTCTTGATCATGTGTCAACACACTTTACAAATTTGTATGACGAGAGCGCTGCAGAAATCGTAACCTACGATGCAGGTTCTCAAAAAATATTTTTTAGCAACGCTTTTGACAACAGTGTTGGGATTTTAGATTTCTCTGATCCAACTAACCTTTCACTTCTTTCTACAATCAATCTTAACCCTTATGGAGACGGTGTAAACAGCGTAAGTGCATTTGACGGAATGCTTGCTGTTGCTGTTGAAGTTGATGGTGAGCCAGGTATGGTAGTATTTTTTGATCATGACGGGAACTTCCAATCTCAGGTTGAGGTGGGTTATTTGCCGGATATGCTCGCATTTTCTCATGACGGAAACAAAGTAGTTGTAGCGTGTGAGGGTGAACCTGCAAGTGATTATCTAATGGACCCAGTAGGGTCAGTTGCCATCATTGATGTGTCAGGTGGTGTTGCTTCTGTTACTCAAGGCGATGTTACCATTACTGAAATTGGTTCTTACACTGGCTCATTGAACGGTGTGCGAATTTTTGGTCCAGAAGCGATTTATGCTTTTGAAGAGACATTTCAAGACACGGCAATGGAGCTGAATCAATTTGTGACTTTCAATGAATTGAGCGCTGGTCCATGGTACTATGACAGTTTCATGGACGATTATTTTGCTGAAGCCAATGGTTTTGGTGATGATACTGCAAGCATCGATTGGTTGATTTCAGATTTAATCGACATCACCAATTTCACTGACGCTTCTGTTTCTTTCTATTCTGCAAAGAACTTTTCTGGTGGTTCTATGGACTTCTTAGTTTCTGATGATTATGATGGAATGGGAGACCCTACCACTGCAACGTGGGATACATTAACTGCTATGGCAGCTTGGTCGCCAGGTGGATACCTTGACACCAACTCAGGCGACATCAGCTTATCTTCTTACATCGGATCTGAAATTGCTGTAGCTTTCTTATATAAGTCTACTGGAAACGGTGGAGGAAACGGAGCACTTTGGCAAATTGACGATATCGTTGTTGCAGGATCTCATAGCGATGCCAGCAATTTTGAGCCAGAATATGTGGCCATTTCAGCAGATAACAGCACAGCTTTCGTTTCTCTTCAAGAAAACAATGCCGTTGCTGTCGTTAACTTGAGCAATGGAAACATCACCGACATTTTGCCTTTAGGTTGGAAAGATCATTCAGTAGATGGAAATGGTTTAGATGCAAGTGATAAAGATGATGAGGTGAACATCACTACTTATCCTTTTAGAGGCCTTTACCTTCCTGATGCTATTGCCACTGTGAATATTGCAGGAACTGATTATATCATTACCGCTAATGAGGGAGATGCGCGCGATTATGATGCATATTCTGAAGAAGAGCGTTTGAAAGATGTAGACTTAGATCCAACTGCATTTCCTGATGCTGCAACGTTGCAAGCTGACGAGAATGGCGGACGAATTAACATCACCACCTCTATGGGCGATACTGATGGTGACGGTGATTTCGATGAGATTTACACCTACGGAGCGCGCTCTTTCACAATTTGGGACGCAAGTGGAAACGTGGTGTTCGATTCAGGCGATGACTTTGAGCAAATTACAGCAACTGAATATCCTGCTGATTTCAATAGTGGAAACGATGAAAACGATGATTTTGAAGGTCGTTCTGACAATAAAGGACCAGAGCCTGAGGCTGTCGAAATAGCTACAATTGGAGATAAAGTGTATGCATTTATTGGCCTAGAGCGAATTGGTGGTGTGATGATGTATGACATCACAGATCCTGCAAATGCAACTTTTGTAACTTACGTAAACAACCGCGACTTTTCTGTAATGGATCCTGAGACCAATGCAATTGGCGATTTAGGATGTGAAGATGTATTGTTCATTGACAGTGCATCAAGCGCTGATGGAAACTACTACATCGTTACTTCAAACGAAGTGAGCGGTACAGTTTCTGTTTTTCAAATCAATGGAGTAGTGGGAACAAAGGACATTGACAATGCTACGAAATGGGCGCTTTACCCAAATCCAGCTAACGATGTTATTAAGCTTTCAGTAAAAGGCAACTATCGCATCACTGACCTTTCTGGTCGTGTGATGGGAGTTGTTTCTAACACCAATACGGTAGATGTTTGTTCTTACAATGCTGGAGTTTACTTCATCAGCAATAATGAAGGAGAGACCAAATCATTTATTAAGAACTAAGCTGACCTTCATAGTTGATTACACCCCGCTTGCCTTTGGTGAGTGGGGCTTTTTGTGTCCTGAATAAACAATTTAATGGACAGAACCTTAACAGAAACACATAAATGAAGTTCCGATGGGTAAATATGGTTTCGGGGTGCTTGGGTTAATTATCAGCTTTCACAAACTTCGAAAGGATTTCCTTCAAGCCATTAGGTCGTTGTGTTCCTAGAGTAACCACCTGACCATCTTTGGTTTCAAATTCTACACACCAATGCCCATAGGTAAAAAAGCGCTGGCTGTTTTTCTTGTGTAAGTTGAACATTGGCCGATTTAAAAGGAACTTTGAATAAGGTTTTACTTCAACATATTTGATGCCGTCAAGGTCCATCTCCACTTTCTTGAAAGTCATCGGGCCAATCAATGTCAACTTTGATCCATCTAATCGGGTTTCTAGATGCTGGATTAGCAATGATGCTATAGATAGCACCAAAATGACGATGGCCAGTAAAAGAAAAGTTTCTTTCATTTGGTCGTCCACTTCAGACAAGAAGTACACGGCAAGGCAAAACAAAGCAATGACTGTTCTGCGTATGATGCCGAATCGGTTGTAACCGAGGTATTGTTTTTCGCTGTAATCGTGTTTAGTTGCCATAGCGTCCGAAAGATAAGGAAAGAATTTGCGAAGTCTTAGCATCAATTTTACACCAGTCTGCAATTTGAACTTCAGGTATCCAACAAATTCTACCGTCTGAAGTTTTTAAGACGTACATTTCTTTCAATTGGGCAGGTCCAAATCCCTTTTCTTTTAAAAATTTCCTCACATCTACTTTATAGTCTAAACCAAGGGGTTGAAAAACGTCTTCAGATTCTATCATAGTGAGGGTTAACGGAAAGGAAATTGCCTTTGAGTCAAGACTTGCAGTATGCTCGCTGCCTAAGTTCATCACTCCATTATAATCTTTTGAAACCACTTCTATGAACACACTTCCATTGTTGAATTCGCCAACATGGGTTATAATTATTGTTTCGTTTTTTGCGCCATCTTTTAGAATAACATCCACTGCATTTTTGCGCAAAATGGCTTCATATCTTGGTGATTCAATCTTCTTTCCCGCTTCGCTTGCTTTCAACAAATCTTCACACTGAGTGCGGTTAAAACCGAATGGACGCAAAGCGTGATAGAGCCAAGTGGCTGTGGATTCGGTGGGTAAAGTTTGTAAATCAATTGAGTAGTTTGAGCCAATGTTGTTGCGCAGTTTGTCGGCCATAGCAGTCATTGCCATGGCATCTTCCTTTAAGTTTTGGAAACTGGTCGAGAGTTTCTTGTCAGCATTCGGATCCAATGAATCGAGCATAGGAATCAGATGGTGACGTATGCGATTGCGCAGATAAGCATCTGTTTCATTGGAGGCATCATCACGATATGGTAAATGATACTTTTGAGCGTAGTTGGTGATTTCTTTCCGATTTGCCCATAAAAGCGGACGAACTATGTTGTCTCTCTTCACCGGAATCCCTTGCAGACCATAAATCCCTGTTCCTCTTAATAGATTTATGAAAAAACTCTCGGCATTGTCCTCTGCATGATGTGCTGTGGCAACCTTAGAATAGCTGAATTCGTTGCACAAACTGTCAAACATTCTATAACGCTCCTCTCGCGCGGCCTCTTGGATGTTGAGCTGAGGAGTTAAGTCCCATTGCACTTCTTGTGAATGAACTTTCACCTTGAGCAACGCACCGAATTCATCCACTGTTTTAGCATCTAAATCAGAGTCTTTACCCCGCAGCATATAGTTCATATGTGCAATACCAATATTAAACCCAGCCTCGTGAAGTAAATTGGCTAATACCATGCTATCTCTTCCTCCACTTACTGCAACCAATACTCTATCATCTTTCGATATAAGATCATGCAGTTGGCAGAATTCAAGAAGCTGTTTTTTCATCCTTCAAAGGTAGAAAGGTAGTATTGGATTGTGTGAAATGCTTTTGAACCAATTCTAGCAGCGGTGTCACCTTTACCATGCACTCCTCATATTCGGCTTCGGGATCTGACAAATCAGTGATTCCTCCTCCTGCATGGCAAGACAAGTACTTGTTTTCTTCGTTATAAATTAGACTTCTAATTACCACATTGAAATCTGCGCTTCCATCAGGTTGGATGAAACCAATTGTTCCGCTGTATATTCCTCTTTTACTATGCTCTAGCTCCTCCAGAATATGCATTGCTCGAACCTTCGGAGCTCCAGTCATGCTGCCCATCGGAAACGCTTTAAGCAGAGCGGTTATAATGGGCGTATTTGGCTTCAATTCTGCTGTTACCGTAGAATACATTTGATGCACTCTTGTGTAGCTTTCGATGCGATAAAGTTCTGGTACTTTAACGGATGCCTTAGTTGCAAAATGAGAGAGATCATTCCGCACTAAATCAACAATCATAACATTTTCACGCCTTTCTTTTTCTGAAGTGCGCAGCGCTTCTTTATTTGCAGCATCTATTATCGCGTCATTCGATCTTGGCGCTGTTCCCTTCATAGGTTGCGATGTGATGATGTTATCTTTCACCTTTAAAAATCGCTCAGGACTGAAACTTATAACTGCTTTTTTACCGGTTTTATAAAACACGGAAAATGGATTTTGCATTGCGGCAAACCCTTCATTAAACAATGTGGCGCTTGACACCGAAACACCTTCCCAATAAAACTCTTGACAGAAGTTGGCTTGGTAAATATTACCTCTTTGAATGTGCGTTTTAAGTGTGACTAAATGATTGAGGTACTCTGCCTTTTTCACTCTTTGATTTACTGAAATGCGCTCGCCTGGAATTGCTTTTATCTGCTGACCAATGATGGCATCAAGGCATTGCCGAATATATTGCTCTCCTGTTCGGTTTTTGTGAAATGAGAAGGTCGCTTCATCTTCTTTGAGAGTAATTATCACTTCAGGAACAAAGAAGGCTAACTCAGGAAAACCCAGATGGTCTTCATTGTTCGAATGCAATAGCTCTAGTTGATTCTTGACATCATAGTTGAGATGGCAAAACAGCAGATCATTGGTGTTCTGAAAAAAGTCTTTTGCCTTTTCAAGACCTGTTTCCTCAAAAGATTCATACTCTCCGAAACCTGCCAATAAGCTTCCATCTATTTGCCAACCTTTTCCTCTGAAGCACATTGCTAACTCCTCTTGCTCCAGCCAAAGACAAAGCTTGTCAGAGAAATCATGGTCAACCTGAAATGATAGGCTGCTCCGCATAGTTAGTGTGTTTTCACTAAGTCTTCTAAGGCTTCAATCCACAACGGATGATCGTTTAAACTCTCTACCAATTGTACTTTTTCACCACCGTGTTCTTCAAAAATCTCTTGGTATTCCTCACCAATCTCGATGGTTGTTTCTAGGCAATCTGCAACAAATGCAGGCGAGAATACGAGTAGTTTCTTAGCGCCTTTTTTGGCTTGTTCTTCTACTACTTTATCGCTGAATGGCTCTAACCAATTTTTATCCAATCGAGATTGGAAACAGACGGTGTAGCGGTCTTCAGGAATACCCAAAGCAGCAGTCAATAATCGTGTAGTAGCAAAGCAAGTGGCCTTGTAGCAGAATTTATTCTCTTCGGTGAGCTCCGTCTCGCAATGCTTTTCATTACAAGGACCCTCGTCATATACTTTATCTACATGTCGTTCTGGTAAGCCATGATACGAGAATAATACATGATCATAATCTTGCCAATTATATTTCTTACCACGTTCAACAAAGGCGTTGATGAATCCTTGATGATCCCAGTATTGACTGATAAATGATAGTTCAGGAATAACCCACCACTTTCTTATTACATCCATTACCTCTTGTAAAGCCGATCCAGTGCTAGCAGAAGCGTAATGAGGAAACAATGGAAGAACGATGATTTTGCGTGGATTGGACTTTCTGATCTTTTCTAGAACAGAAGGCACACTTGGATTTTTATAACGCATGGCCAATTCTACATCATAGTCTTCACCAAGCTTTTCTTGCAATAGATGCTTGACATTTTCTCCATGAAGAATAATTGGGGATCCTTTTTCAGTCCATAATGATTTATAAATTTTGGCGCTTTTTGGCGCTCTAAATGGCACAATGATCAGATTCACCAAAAATTTTCTCAATAACCAAGGAATGTCAATAACCCGTGGGTCATTCAAGAATTGTGATAGGTAACTTCTTACATCTGAGACGCTTGGGCTGTCAGGAGTTCCTAGATTTACTAATAATACGGTTGCTTTCTTCATTCTATAAAATTCTACTTACTTAACAACGGTTGATTCAATAGGTTGGTAATATCGATTATTGAGATTCAATTTCCCCGGCTTAAGCACATTGAGATTACTTGGTTTGAATAATATTTCATCAATGAGCACTTTCATCGAGGGGCCATCACGGTGCAAAAGAACTTCAAAATCGCTTTGATTCGTTTGCGGAGTAAACGGATAACTAACAAGCGCCCATTCCCCGATAATTGCCGTTATATGGTCCCCAATTTCTGTAGCTTCAAATAGTAACTCATCATCGTTTTTCCGTTCCCAAAACCATATTTGTGTGTTCACGGCATGCTGATCACCAGCGTAAACCCAAAAGCTTAATTCATAGCGTTGGATACTGTCAATATATGTTCCTCTCGGTAGCAAGGGAAACCAATTCATACGGACAAATTCCTTGGCTCCGATGCCGTTAAAGGCTCTGTTAGTTTTTAATGAATCCAGATCTAGACTATTAAAATAGATATACTTATCGGAAATAAATGTGATCGGATTGTTTAATCTAAAACTAGAATCAGTCATTGATTTTGCGAAATCTGTATTCATCTCAACTAAATCATTTAGAGTCTTGGCGTGCAAATCAAAAAGCTGGTAGCCATCCTGCTCAAAGACAAAAGTTGCAGAGGCCACTAATTTCGTTTGATGATAGGGTAATTCGATATTCGGATCGATCATCAAAAGCCAATGCTCATTTTCATGCTGATTGACAATTTCTGAGGGCACCAATCGCTCTCCTACAAGTGAAACGGTTTGCAATGATTGCGATAGAGAAGTTCGACTCATTTGAACAGAAACCAATGGTAAACCACTCGCGAAGCTCAGTGCCATAGAAGAGGTCATGATTGGCAGTGTCTCCACAGTTCTGAAATTCTCAGAACCTGTATGATAAAAGGGTAGTGGCAGGATAGCTGAGAAACTACTAAAGTCTTGATCTCTCCATACATTATTTGCAAATTGGTCACTACCGTCTTGAGTCAGTTCATTCACTTCTCGAGAAAAGTAGGCTCCTTCAGAAAAGAGGATTAGCAGAGCGAATAGAGAAGCTGTGATTGCCGCCTTTGATTTGGTTTTTAAGTAGTGCGATATGGTTACCGCAGCAAATAGATTCAGTGCATAGAAGAATACAAAGGTGAAGCGGCCGATTCCTCTGAATTGACGAAGGGGACCGGCTTCTTCCAATAAATGCTCAAAGCGCCAATGTGTGAAAGGGAGGCCAAGAGCAAGAAATAATACAGGCAATGATGCAATTAGGGCTATAAAAGCAAAAGTAAAAGTGTTGCTTGACCGCATTTTTTTTGACAAAAACCAAGCGACTAATCCTAGAAGAGAACAGATAATTCCAAACGCTCCAACGTAGAAATTACCCTCTTGAGCAGGTTGGTATATTCCTTCGATGTTCTTGTAAAAAAATGCTCCATGAGGTAAATCAAGGGGTATAAAAACGGAGGATAAAGTAGCGCGATAAAAGAGGTATCCATAAGGCACATCCGGTCTGTCACCTACTGTGTCTGTAATCCACATCAGTCCTTGAAAAACGATAAGTGGAATTGCAGGAATAAGGACTGCATAAAGCCAAGCTTTGAAGTTTAATAGTTGGCCATTTTTTACAAGCATCAATACCAAATAAACGCCAGCAAATAAAGAGAGCATTACTAGGAAATAGGGGTGAATAAACCCCGCCAGTAATGGAAAAATTGCAAGCCACCATTTCGATTTAGTTGAATAGAATTTCCAAGCGGCAAAAAGCATAAGAGGAATGATTATTCCATGCGCAAGCGAATAGTGGCCTTTAAGCCTCATCCATTGGGGAGAAAGAAAGATTATTCCAATACTCGCAAAAATTGAAAACCAGTCTTGACCGCCTGTAGTCTGCAATATTTTAAATAGAAAATATGCACCACCTAGAAACGATAGCAAAAGGATAATTGGAAGCAGGAACGACAAATGATCGGCAATTGGGAAAACCCAATTGAGTATTTTCAAAAAAGCTGCCAGCAGGGGTTGATTATCGGTATACATCACGTGCTCGCCAAACGGATAATTCATACCATCAAACCACCAAAAAGATGCACTATGCTTAATATGAAATGCTAGTGTGAAAAAGTTCTTGGCGCCATCCTCGCTTTCTCCCATAAGCTGACTGGTCCATTTCAACAATGCACTGCCATGAAATAGGATTGCCGTTGTGATAAAAACAACAATGAAGGCAGCGTTTGTTATGGAGGTTTTAGAGCGCACTAACGTGGTTAAATCTTCGCGAAGCTAAGTTATCGCGGAGTTTATCGGGACTTTTATAGTTCGGTATTTGTTGGGGATAGTATATAGACAAAGTCTTAAAATACCTTATTCAATGGCCTATCATCCGATGGCGAAAGCAACTTATATTATCTTCATCGTCTTGAAAACGATCCGAATAATTAGAAAAATAGATTTTATGCAAATGTTTAAGAAAGCAATTGGAGCGGCACTAATGTCCCTAACATTAATGTTGAGTGCCTTGAATACTCAAGCGCAAGAAAAAGTGAATATCGGAGATATGATTCCGATGATGAGCTATAAAATGATGGATGTTTCTGGTGAGAAGTTTAATCTTAGAGAACTCAATAAGGATCAAGGATTACTTGTTATTTTTTCATGCAATACATGTCCATTTGTAATTCAGTGGGAAGATCGTTACAACGAATTGAAAGATATGTGCGCAGCTAACGACATCGGAATGGTGCTTGTAAATAGCAATGAGGCAAAGCGCTCTGGTGATGATTCATTTGAAAAAATGCAGGCAAAGGCAGAGAAAGAAGGATATAAAATGCATTATGTAGTGGATGAGAATCATCAATTGGCAGATGCGTTTGGTGCAGCTACTACGCCACATATATTTTTATTCAACACGGATGCGAAATTGGCTTATCGTGGCCTTATTGATGACAATGGGAAAGACAAGAGCGCAGTTACTCAGCCATATTTAAAGAACGCTATTTCAGCTATGGTAGCGGGCGAAAAAATCAATCCAGAAGTGACTAAATCGATTGGCTGCAGTATCAAGAGAACACTCTAATTTTAGAAAACAATACAATAGAAAGGCGATCCGTGTGGGTCGCCTTTTTTTATTTCATTGCAGTGTGAGCAGGCATCTTTTTATTTGCACTCTGAAATGAAATGAAAATGAAAAAGCTGCGCGTTTTATTGCTTGGTGGAGGAGGAAGAGAACATGCAGTGGCATGGAAAATTTCTCAAAGTGAAATGTTGGATCAATTGTTTGTTGCGCCAGGTAATGGAGGAACGCAGGAGATTGCTACTAATCTAGCGTTCAGCGAGACAGATTTCGAAGCATTAAAAAGTGCGTTGCTCGACCATAAAATTGATTTGGTTGTAGTTGGCCCTGAAGCCCCCTTAGTTCTTGGAGTGCGTGAATTTATTGAGCAAGATGCGGAAATAGGTCATGTCAAAATAGTTGGGCCAGGTAAAGTAGGTGCTCAACTAGAAGGAAGTAAGAGCTTTTCAAAACAATTCATGGAACGACACAACATCCCTACAGCGCGTTTTGGAGAGTTTAATGCTTCTCAATTAGATGAGGCTGTGAAGTTTTTGGACAGTTTTAATCCTCCATATGTCATAAAAGCGGATGGATTAGCAGCTGGGAAAGGTGTTTTGATCATTGATGATAAACAAGAGGCAGCAGACTCTCTGAAGGAAATGCTTCTTGATGGGAAATTTGGCGATGCCGGAACGAAGGTGGTTATTGAAGAGTTCCTTTCAGGTATTGAACTTTCAGTTTTTGTATTGACCGATGGAAAAGATTATGTGATTCTTCCAGAAGCAAAAGACTATAAGAGGATTGGAGAAGGTGATCAAGGTTTGAATACTGGTGGTATGGGATCAATTTCCCCCGTTTCTTTTGCGAAAGGAGCATTTATGGATAAGGTTATTGATCGGGTTGTAAAACCCACCGTGAGCGGATTAAAGAAGGAAGGAATTGCTTACAATGGCTTCATTTTCATTGGTCTTATGAACGTTAATGGTGAACCTCAGGTGATTGAATACAATTGCCGATTGGGAGATCCAGAAACCGAGAGCGTAATGCCAAGAATAAAAAGTGACTTCTTGAATGTACTTTGGAATTGCGGTAAAGGTGAAATAGCCGGAAGTGAACTTTTAATTGATGATCGAACAGCAGCCTGTGTTATGGCGGTTTCAGGTGGTTACCCAGAAAGCTATGAAAAAGGGAAAGAAATAAAAGGCTTGAGTAATGTAGATGGAACACTAATTTTTCATGCGGGAACCAAGTCAAATGATGGAAAAATCATAACAAGTGGGGGCAGAGTAATCGCTTTTACATCCTTGGCAGAAAACCTTGAGGATGCCCTTTCAAAAACGTATGAAAGCATTTCGAAGATTGACTTCGAAAAGATGTATTACAGGAAGGATATAGGGTTTGACCTAAATTAAGCGAATTAACGCAACGTTCCGTTTTTGTCCGCCTCTTTATTAAAGTCGCTCATTTTTTTGACCCAAATCACCATAAGAATGGCGATTATTCCAATTATCATCCAGTTAAAACCGTTTTCCAAAAAACGAAGGATCGCGAAAGAATCCGTGAATAATTGTCCAATTGCGTCTACAAACTCTGCATCCATGATTTTAAACTTTACGCAAATCTAAAAAACGGATCAATACTGAGGTATGGTCATTTAAGTTTGTAGTTCAAAATATTTCAATTGCTTAAAGCGCTTTTAAAAAATGACCGATTAATAATTCTCATTTCTCCGCTGATTCTGTTGGCAGGAGTGGTGGGTAAATTGGTCAGTGGTTTAGAGCCTTTGCATGCCGACTCAATTTTCTATTTGGCTTTTATTCAATCATGGCCTACTTGGCTAAATTATATCCTAGGTGCTGTTTTTGCCTTAATCGCTGGATTTATAGCAAATCAAACAATTCAGAATCTGGGTGTACTTGGAAGGATTTCGAATCTTCCGAATTTACTAGTGGTTCTTCTCTTTTTTATACTGCCAGATCGAGGTAACTTCTTCTATTTATGGGTTATCTTTTTTCTTCAATTAGCAGTATTAAGATGGGTTGAACAAATACCTGACGAGCAAAAAAAAATCCAATTATTTGTTTTCAATGCGTCTTTGGTGATTGGGATTATGTTATTACTGCAGTCATGGTCTGTCCTTTATTTTGTTTTGGTTTTTCAATCATTGGCAGCCGTTGGTATGGTAACGCTGCGAAGATTAATCATCGGTGTTTTGGGTTTGGTATTACCGTTTTATTTCTATGCTTCCTTTCAATATATCACTTCAGGGCTGCTGAAAGTTCCTTCATTTGACATTATGCTCACTGGGCTTTTATTTCCATTTGATTGGCAATCTCTCTTAGCTTTAGTATTCGTGGCCTTCTTGTTGCTTATGGCGTTAAGTTCTTTGTTTGCCACATCGGGGTCTAGTACGCTTCGTGTGAGAAGAAGGTGGATGATAGTTGTTTCGTACCTCTTTATTACTGCTTTTATTGCTCTAAACAGCGGCTTTATAGATATGGCCATATTTATGATCTTGCCTTCTGCTATTGTCTTTTCTAGAGTGCTTATGACGATGAAGAATCAACTATTAGGCAACCTTTACCTGATTATCTTTTTCATAATACTTTTCTTATACAATACATAGCGCTTCGACTATCAACTATTGCTATTTTTGAGCCTTAATTGACATGCAAATGAAGTTTGGAGTAATTACTTTCCCAGGTTCTAATTGTGATCAGGACATGATTTACGTTTTGGAGACCATAATGGGACAGGAAGTAGAGAAGTTATGGCACAAGGATCACGATCTTAAAGGATGCGAGTTTATAGTCCTTCCAGGTGGATTTTCTTATGGTGATTATCTCAGGTCAGGCGCAATAGCCCAGTTTTCTCCAATTATGAAAGAAGTAATTGAGTTTGCGAAAAATGGAGGTTATGTTTTTGGAGTATGCAATGGCTTTCAAATATTATGCGAGGCTGGTTTATTACCAGGAACTCTCCAGCACAATAATAACAGGCAGTTCATCTGCAAGAATGTTTATCTAAAAACTGAGAGCAGCAATTCTTTGATAACGAGAAGTATAACAGAAGGAAGCGTGTTGAAGATTCCGATCGCGCATGGGGAAGGAAATTATTTTGATAAGCCAGAAGCCATTCAGAAATTGGAGGATAATGATCAAGTATTGTTCAGATACTCTACTCAAGATGGGGAAGTGAATGATGCTGCTAATCCTAATGGAGCTGTTAACAATATCGCTGGAATCTGCAATGAGCAAAGGAATGTGTTTGGTATGATGCCACACCCAGAGAGAGCTTCAGATGCTGATTTGGGCAATGAAGACGGCAGAGCGATTTTTGAGTCAATCTTGTCCGAAGTTATTGCTTAGGTTATAGATTTAGAATTTTTGTAAATTGATAAAGATTAGAACTTTATAATTGACGTATTGTTTCTAATTGAAAACCGATAGTTGGTATGTCTGAATCATCTTTTCCTGCTGGAGAATTTTTATCTCAAATCACTTATCCTAAGGACTTAAGGGAGAATTTTTCTGTGGAACAATTGCCCCAAGTTTGTGACGAACTACGTGATTTTATTATCGATGTTGTATCTCAAAAGGGAGGTCACTTTGGCGCTAGTCTGGGCGTTGTAGAGTTGACCGTTGCTCTTCACTATGCTTTTAACACCCCAGAAGACCGGCTAGTGTGGGACGTTGGACACCAAGCTTACGGACATAAGATACTTACAGGTAGACGCGAGGTTTTTCACACGAATAGAAAATATGGAGGCATTAGCGGATTTCCTAAAATCACGGAAAGTGAATACGACACTTTCGGAGTAGGCCATTCTTCTACCTCAATTTCTGCGGCACTTGGTATGGCTGTTGCTTCGAAGTTTAAAGGAGACGAAAACAGACAGCACGTAGCGATTATCGGTGACGGGGCCATGACGGCTGGTTTGGCCTTTGAAGGGTTGAATCATGCAGGAGTTGAAAACAGCAATTTATTGGTTGTGCTCAATGATAATTGCATGAGCATCGATCCTAATGTTGGAGCTTTAAAAGATTATTTAACGGATATAACTACATCTCATACTTACAATAAAGTGAAAGACGAGGTCTGGCACTTATTAGGCAAGGTGAGTAAATTTGGTCCTTCTGCAAGAGAAATAGTTCAGAAAGTAGAGCAAAGCATAAAGTCTACTCTCTTGAGTCATTCAAACATGTTTGAGAGTCTGAACTTCAGGTATTTTGGGCCAATTGATGGACATGATGTAATTCACTTGACCAAGGTTTTAGAAGACCTAAGAGATATTCCTGGGCCTAAAATTTTACATTGTATTACCACCAAGGGTAAAGGTTATGCACCTGCGGAGGCTGGGTCTCCTACGAAGTGGCACGCTCCAGGTATTTTTAATAAGGATACTGGTGAGATTATTAAGGTAACACCAAATAATCCACAACCGCCAAAATACCAAGAGGTGTTTGGTCACACTATTGTTGAACTAGCTGAGAAGAATGAGAAGATAATGGGTGTGACTCCAGCGATGCCTTCTGGAAGTTCATTGAATATAATGATGAAGGCGATGCCAGATAGAGCTTTTGACGTTGGAATTGCGGAGCAACATGCTGTGACATTTAGCGCAGGTCTGGCATCTCAGGGTTTGGTTCCTTTCTGCAACATTTACTCATCATTCATGCAACGGGCTTATGATCAAGTAGTGCATGATGTTGCGATTCAAAATTTGCATGTGGTATTTTGTTTAGATCGGGCTGGATTTGCAGGTGATGACGGACCTACGCATCATGGTGTATATGACATTTCCTACATGCGCTGTATTCCAAATTTGATCGTTTCAGCTCCTATGAACGAAGAGGAATTGCGAAACTTGATGTACACTGCCCAATTGGATGAGACTAATGCTCCATTCGTGATACGATACCCTCGCGGTCAAGGAGTTATGCCTGAGTGGAAAACACCAATGAAAAAAGTAAAAATTGGTTCAGGGAGAAAAGTAATTTCTGGAACTGATATCGCGATTTTAACTTTTGGTCATCCAGGTAATTTGGCCGTTGCAGCTGTCGAGCAGTTAAAGAAAAAAGGAATTTCTGCCGCTTTGTATGACATGCGTTTTGTAAAGCCATTGGATGAAGTAATGCTTCACGAGGTGTTTGGAAAATTTGATCACGTTATCACCGTAGAGGATGGATGTGTTCAGGGAGGTTTTGGAAGTGCTGTATTGGAGTTTATGGTGGATCATGGATATAAGTCGAAGGTTGTTAGACTAGGTATTCCAGATCGTATCGTTGAGCACGGTTCTCAAGCACAGCTTTGGGCTGAATGTGGATTTGATGCTGATGGCATTCAAAAAGCTGTAGAAAAAATATTGGCTTCGGCTGCCGGTAAAAAGAGCAATATAGCTTGATAAGCAGAAAGAAATAAAGACAAAAAAAAGCCCCAATTAGATTTCTAATAGGGGCTTTTTTTTGTTTGAAATATTTTAGGACATCAGATCCTTTTTGAAATCCCATTCCTCTAAGAACTTCGTTGTGATTTTACCATCTCTAAACTTTGGCTGTTTCATCAATTGTTGATGAAATGGAATGGTTGTTTTCACTCCTTCAATGATGTATTCGCCTAACGCTCTTTCCATCTTTGTTATGGCCTCTTCTCGTGTTTGAGCTACTGTAATCAGCTTAGCAATCATTGAGTCATAGAAAGGAGGAATAACGTATCCTGCGTAAACGTGTGTGTCTATTCTTATTCCATGTCCACCAGGTTCGTGATATTCAGTGATCTTACCTGGGCTCGGACGGAAATCATTCAACGGATCTTCAGCGTTGATACGACATTGAATAGCATGTCCTATTGGCTCGTAGTTTTTACCACTAATCGGAATGCCAAATGCAATCTTTATTTGTTCTTTAATAAGGTCATAATTGATTACTTCTTCGGTAATGGTATGCTCTACTTGAATCCTTGTATTCATTTCCATGAAGTAAAAATTGCGGTCCTTATCCACAAGAAATTCTACAGTGCCAACTCCTTCGTAACGAACAGCTTTACCAGCCTTAATAGCTGCTTCACCCATTTTCTTTCTAAGTTCCTTCGTCATGAAAGGTGAAGGAGTTTCTTCAACAAGCTTTTGATGTCTTCTTTGAACAGAACAATCACGCTCTGATAAATGGCACACTTTGCCTTGTTGATCTCCTGCAATTTGAATTTCAATGTGACGAGGTTCTACGATGAATTTCTCCATGTACATCCCATCGTTTCCGAAAGCCGCTAAAGCCTCTTTACGAGCAGAACTCCATGCTGTTTTCACTTCTTCATCATTGATGCACATTCGCATACCTTTTCCACCACCACCGGCAGTAGCTTTCATGATGACGGGGTAGCCAATTTCTTTTGCAACTTTAAGAGCGTCATCAAGTGATTTAAGTAAACCTGCCGACCCTGGAATAGTAGGTACTCCAGCATCATTCATTGTTTTTTTAGCGTTTGATTTATCACCCATTCCTTCGATCTGCTCTGGAAGAGCACCAATGAATTTGATGCCGTTTTCTTGACAGATTTTGGAAAATTTGGCATTTTCTGAGAGGAAGCCATATCCAGGGTGGATGGCATCTGAGTTAGTTATTTCAGCTGCTGCAATGATGCTTGGAATCTTCAAATAGGATTCGCTGCTGGCTGCAGGGCCAATACAAACTGCTTCGTCTGCAAAGCGAACGTGCAAACTGTCCGCATCTGCTTTAGAATAAACCGCTACGGTTTTAATTCCCATCTCTCGGCAAGTGCGAATGATACGCAATGCTATCTCCCCGCGATTTGCGATTAATATTTTGTTGAACATATACTTTCTAAGATTTTATGATTCTAATTATTGTCTTACGAAGGATCAACAAGAAAAAGAGGTTGGTCGTATTCAACAGGAGAAGCATCATCTGCCAAAATCTTAATAATCTTACCTGAAATTTCAGCTTCGATTTCATTGAATAACTTCATAGCTTCAATAATGCAAATCACTTTACCAGAGCTAATGTCATCACCTACGTTCACAAAAGAATCAGATTCTGGATTTGCAGAGCGATAGAAAGTTCCAATCATAGGAGATTTAATCGTCACATATTTATTATCATCACCATTTCCTTTGCTAGCTTGATTTCCAGCTGCTTCTTGAGCAGCAGGAGCTGGTGCGGCATATGCAGGAGCGGGTGCCATTTGCTGTGGCATGTAGTTTTGCTGAGGAACAGCAACCATTTGAGTTGTTGGGTCACCAGCTTTATTTGTTTTGATATTGATTTTGAAATCCTTTGTCTCAAGCTCTACTTCGTTCACACCTGATTTAGATACAAACTTGATTAACGATTGTATTTGACTAATATCCATATGGGTTTATTTTTAAGGGAATACTAAAGTAAATTAATATAAGTGATCAGCAAGATTATGAAGGATCATATGCCCATTTGAGGTAAACAGCCCCCCAGGTAAATCCTCCTCCAAATGCTGAAAGAATAATGTTGTCTCCTTTGTGGAGTTGTTTTTCCCAGTCTGCTAAGCAGAGTGGAATGGTGCCATTGGTGGTGTTTCCATATCGATCAATATTGATCATCACTTTTTCTTTTCCAACGCCCATTCTCTTTGCAGTAGCATCAATGATTCTGAGATTTGCTTGATGGGGAACCAGCCAAGCAATATCATCTGCTGTAAGTTCATTGCGCTGCATGATTTCATAGCTCACATCGGCCATTTTTGAAACAGCAAATTTGAATACTGTTTTTCCTTCTTGAAAAACGTAATGCTCTCTGCGTTCTATAGTACCTGCAGTAGCAGGACGCTCAGATCCGCCAGCTTTTTGATGTAGGAATTCTTCTCCGGCACCATCGCTTTTTAAAATAGCGTCTTGGATACCATTTCCACTTTCATCTGCTTCCAGAAGAACAGCGCCAGCACCATCTCCGAAAATGATACAAGTAGCTCTATCTGTATAATCAATAATAGATGACATTTTATCCGCCCCTATTACGACTACTTTTTTGTGGGTTCCGCTTTCTACGAACTTAGATCCAGTGGTCAATCCATAAATGAATCCAGAGCAGGCTGCGTTCAAATCGAAGCCAAAGGCATTGTTCATTCCAACTTTTCTGCTTACAATATTTGCAGAGGCTGGAAATACTTTATCTGGCGTTACGGTGCAAAAAATTACGAGATCAATCTCTTCAGGACCAATACCTCTTTTTTCAAGGAGTCTTTCAACAGCTACTTTAGCCATCTCAGTTACTCCTTTATCTTCTCCTTTTAATAGTCTTCTTTCTTTTATTCCTGTTCGGCTTACAATCCACTCATCATTGGTTTCAACCAATTTCTCGAGCTCCTCGTTCGATAAAATATAATCAGGAACATACGATGCAACCGCAGTGATAGCAGCGTTAATTTTTGTCATAGGGTTCTACTTAAACACTTTTCTGATTCGATCTGCTAATTTAGCTTCAGCAGTATCAACAGAAAGCTTAATCATATTTTTCACGGCATTCGCATTAGAAATACCGTGTCCAATGATAACATTTCCATTCACACCAAGCACAGGTGTGCCGCCATAAATTTCATAATTAAAGCGTTCAAAGTATTCGTCTTTGATGCCTCTCTTGCGAATAAGTGTATAAAGTGCTTCAGCTTGCTTAAGTATTACGTTACCAGTGAATCCATCACAAACAACTACGTCAGCTTTTCCATTGAAAAGATCACGACCTTCAATGTTTCCAATGAAGTTATACTCTTGAGAATCTTTCATCAATTGATGGGCAGCTTGAGTAAGCATATTGCCTTTTTCTTCTTCCTCGCCAATATTGATCAATCCAACTTTTGGATCTTTGATATTATAGATTTGCTCGGCTAAAATGCTACCTAAAACACCAAACTGGTATAAAACGTCTGCCTTACAGTCAGAATTTATTCCAACATCTAGCATGATGCTCATCCCACCATCTAAAATCGGAAGAGCCGTTGTGATACAAGGTCTGATTACTCCGGGAATAGTTCTGATAGTGTACATCGCAGCAACAAGCATAGCTCCTGTATTGCCTGTACTTGAAAAGGCTTGAATGCTATCTTCTTGTAGAGATTTGAAACCTAGACCAATAGAAGAGTTTGGTTTTTTAAGAAAAGCCTTGGCTGGATGCTCACTCATCGAGATATTCTCGGTGGTGTGAACTATTTCAAACTCGTCTTTCGATTTTCCATTTGACTCCAGAATAGATTCAATGGATGCTCCATCACCAAATAGGACAATAGAAGCCCTGTCACCAAGATCTTCTTTCGCAGCAATTGCGCCAAGAACATTCGCGTCAGGGGCGAAATCTCCGCCTAAAACATCAAGGCCTACCTTCATGGCCATCTGATGTTAGGCCATTGATTCTTTCTCCATCACAACTCTACCCTTATAGTAAAGTTTTCCTTCGTACCAATGTGCCCTGTGAAATAAATGAGGCTGACCAGTAGTCGGACAAGTGGCAATTGTCGGTAACTCAGCTTTGTAGTGAGTTCTTCTCTTGTCTCTTCTCGTTTTCGAGATTTTTCGTTTAGGATGTGCCATTTTACAAGCTTTAGTTTTTAAATTTTTTGAGCGCCTCCCATCTTGGGTCTAACTCATTGTCTTTCTTTTCTTCTTCTTCAGATACTTCTTCTAAATATCTTAACACAGCAGGGTCACATTTACCCTCTTCATGAACCACTCTTGTCGGCACGCCAACTATAATGTATTCATACATAAACTGACCAAGATCTATCGAAGTGTCATTTTCCTTTAAGAAAATTACTTCATCATCTGTAAAGTCAGATTCTTCTGCAAATCTAACGACCAAATTGTTCTCGACACTCAAGTCAATTTGCAGTTCTTCTCCGCATCGATCGCAAATCGTTTTAATGTTGCCATCGATTTCGAAATCGAAGCTCATCAAACGTTCTTGTTTATTCAGATAAACAAGAACAGAACAGTTTACCTCATTAAAATCAGTTGATCCTTGAGTCTCGAAAAGCGATGTATCAACTTGATAGTTGAATTCATGCTTGCCAATTGCCAGGTTCACAAAATTAAGATCGTATGAATATTTAGGTTTCAAAGAGCCATCTAAAAAAGGGTTGCAAATGTAATGAATACCTTGAAAAATAAGCGAGTATTATTATTTTCAGGATCATTTAGAAATAGAAAGCGGATTTGAAGAGATTTCTCGATAGTGTGTTCGCTCATTGGCGATGTCGCAAGCGGTTAAAATTGCTTGTCGTAATGAGACTTCTGACGCAATGCCTTTTCCAGCTATATCATAAGCAACACCATGGTCTGGAGATGTTCTGACGATAGGCAGTCCGGCTGTAAAATTAACACCTTCCTCAAATGCTAAAGCTTTAAAAGGGGCTAAACCTTGATCGTGATACATGGCCAAAACACCATCGAAATTTTTTCTGTTTGGTGATCCAAAAAACCCGTCTGCCGCAAAAGGTCCGAAGGTTAGAATGCCCTCTTCTTTCGATTTTTCAATGGCTGGAGAGATGATTCTAGACTCCTCTTCACCTAATAATCCGCTATCTCCATTATGAGGGTTCAATCCTAAAACAGCGATTTTAGGTCGGTGAATCCCAAAATCTTGTGTCAATGACTTTGCGAATACTTGAAGCTTGGTAAGTATCAAGTCCTTCGTTATATGGGAAGCAACTTGCTCTAAGGGAAGGTGACCTGTCACCAGAGCTACGCGCAATTCATTATGAACCAGGATCATTAAAGGATTGTCTTCATTGGCATAAGCGGCCAAGAATTCAGTGTGTCCTGGAAAGTTGAACTCTTCTGACTGGATGTTCTTTTTATTAATAGGAGCAGTCACTAGAACATCAATTTTAGTTGATGCAATATCTTCAACGGCAGCTTTTAAAGATTTGAATGCGTATTCACCTCCAGCAGAAGTGGAATGACCGAATTCTAGTTTTACTTCATCTTTCCAAACGTTTAGGACATTTACTTTATTGGCATCCGCGTTTTCAGCGGCATCAATTGAATGAAAATGGAAGCCATCAAGTTTTAATTCATGCTTCTGTTGTTTTACTAGTCCTTCTGAAGCATAAATTATCGGAGTGCAATGTTCGTAAACCCTAGAATCTGAAAGCGCCTTCAAAATAATCTCTATCCCTATGCCGTTTATATCTCCACAGGTTATACCTACCCTCAGTTTCTTATGCCTACTCATACGTTAAATTATTACACCGAATTCTTATCCTTTCAACATTTGTCAAGCCAAAATGTATTACTTTGAATTACGGTGATCAAAGGTATGAATAGCAGTTACAACGAAACACATCATTTTAACGTCTTCAATGTTGTCATGAAGAAGTCTATGCGTGCTTTGCTTTTGTTGTTTTCTATTCTATATGTGAGCGGTGCTTTTGCCACGCACAATAGAGCAGGAGAGATCATTTATTCACGCGTAAATTCTACCAATCCATTTTTATACGAGATTTCGATCGTCACTTACACTAAAACAGGTGGACAAAGTGATGCGGCTGATAGGTGCGATCTTGAGTTGTTTTTTGGTGATGGGTCAAGTGCTGTTGTAAGTCGAGTAAATGGACCACTAAATCAGGGTTGTGACCCTGGAGTTGGTGTCGGTGAGATGATTGCCAATCAAACACGCTTTAACGTTTACACTACAACACATGAATTTCCTGGAGCTGGCGCGTATAAGCTTAGCATGGAAGATCCAATGAGAAATGGAGGTGTTTTGAATATTCCTAATTCTGATAACGTGCCGTTCTATCTTGAAAGTTATCTGACAATAGATATCGCAACTGGTGGAAATAGGGCGCCAATCCTTCAAAATCCGCCTATTGATAATGGGTGTGTCGGGATTCCTTTTTACCATAATCCAGGTGCAGTGGATGAAGATGGTGATAGTCTTGTGTATTCCATTATCGCAAGCAGGTCTTTTAGTGGTCAGCAGATTTCAGGATATCAATTTCCAGATAATGTTGAGCCCGGATTGAATAACGTGATGTCTATTGATCCGAACACAGGAACACTTTCTTGGATCTCGCCTCAAACCGCTGGAGAGTATAATGTCGCTGTTTTGATTGAAGAGTATAGAACAAACCCAAATAGTGGAGCCGTGTTCAAAGTGGGTTCGATTATGAGGGATATGCAAATTGATGTCGGAAATTGCCCTCCTAATTCTCCGCCAGATATTCGATTGGACGATTACGCATGTGTTACTGCAGGTTCCATTTTGGAGAGAACTGCAGTAGCAACTGATGCCGAAGGAGATCGTTTGAATTTATCTGCCGTAGGATTCCCTCTTGATGAAGGAAACGGAGGATCGTTAGGGCCGGCAGATAGTGTCACTGGAATTCCCCCGATTGAATTAATTTTTCGCTGGCAAACGTCATGTGAATTTGTTAGAAAATCACCTTATTGGGTTTACTTTAAAGCGAAGGAAGACGAAGGTCTAGCATCGGATTTAGTGTTTTTTAAAACCTTAGAGATAGAGGTGAAGTCTCCCGAAGTTGAAATTACATCTGTGTCGCCTCAAGGAACTAGCCTGATAGTTAATTGGACGAGAGCAATATGCGATCAAGCCACTGGGTATGATATATATCGATACAATGATAGTTTAGGCTATCAGGCACCAGAGTGTGTTACTGGAGTGCCAAGTGAATTGGGTTATAGATTAATAGGAAGCGTAAATAGTCTTGAAACAACCAATTTTAATGATGATGATAGGGGAAGGGGACTCATTCATGGTCAGCGGTATTGCTATATAATAGTGACCACATTTGCTGATGGTTCAGAAAGCTATCCATCTCAAGAAGCCTGTGGGAAGCTTATTAGAGATGTACCGATTCTTAATAAAGTTTCAGTAAACTCTACAAATGCTGAAAATGGTAGTGATAGTATTGCCTGGTATAAACCTGTAGAGATGAGGCTGAATTTATTTGGTCCTCCTTATCAGTACAAGTTATCAAGAGCTGAAAGTGAAAATGGACCTTTTGAAGTGGTATACATAAGCATAGAATCAAATGATCCTTTCTCATTGGATACTTTGTATGAGGATAATGGTTTAAATACCCTTGAAAACCAATATTACTATTCGATTGAAATGCTTAGCGGACCAAACAAGGTTTCAATAGGTCGCTCGGTTTCAGCAGCGTCCATTTACCTGTCATCTGAGTCAAGTGATAATACCTTGACACTTAGTTGGAGTTTAGATGTGCCTTGGAAAAATAATGAATATGTGGTCTACAGATTTTCTAATGATCCAGATTCGCTAGAGAAATTCTTTGTCTTAGATACTGTTAAAGGAACCTCCTACACTGATACTCGACTTGCCAATTTATTCGAGTACAGGTACTTTGTTAAATCAATTGGCGGGTATACTGCTGAAGACTTAAATGGAGTGCTGGTAAATTGGTCTCAGATTCATACAGGGATTCCGATAGATAATGAACCGCCATGTATTCCTCCAGATTTATTGATTGAAGGAGATTGTGATTTGGAGCAAACATATATCAGTTGGTCGAATCCAAATGATAACTGCGAAGACACTGATGATGTCATTGGATATCGAGTTTATTATTCCCCATTCTTAGGACAGGGTCTTTCTTTATTGGAGGAGATAAATGATCCAAATCAAAGTGAGTTTGTGAAAGAAAGCGAGGGTTCAATTGCAGGTTGTTATGCATTAGTGGCAGTTGACAGCTTTGATAATGAAAGCGCAAGGACGCAAGCGCTTTGTGTTGATAATTGTCCTTTATATGAATTGCCGAATGTATTTAGTCCTGGAAATGACAATGTGAATGACTTGTTTATTCCATTCCCATATAAGTTCGTGGAAAGTATCGACTTAGTGGTATATAACCGTTGGGGAGTGGAGGTTTTTTCTTCTCAAGACCCTGATATCAATTGGGATGGCACAGAACAGAGGTCTGGGAAGCCACTGCCATCAGGAGTGTATTTTTATGTTTGTCAAGTAAATGAAATTCGTCTAACCGGAATTGAAAGTCGAGAGCTTAAAGGCTCTTTGCATTTGATTCGTGAAGGTGAAGACGAACCACCAGCATATTAAAGAATTAGATGTTTACAGGAATTATTGAAGCTTTAGGGCGAATCGAGAAGATAGAAAAAGAGGGTTCAAATATTAATTACTGGGTTTCCACTCCATTTTTTAATGAATTAAAAGTCGATCAAAGTGTGGCACATAGTGGCGTTTGTTTGACCGTTGTTGAGCTGAAAGATGGATGGCACAAGGTCACTGCCATAGATGAGACGTTGAAGAAAACTAGTTTGAGTGCATGGGAGAAAGGAGGGTTTGTGAATCTTGAAAGGTGTTTGTCTGCATCTGGCCGGTTTGATGGTCATATTGTTCAAGGCCATGTGGATCAAACGGCAAAGGTCGTTTCGATTGAGGATGTCGAAGGCTCGTGGAATTTCCGGATTGAATTTGATCAACCTGAAGATGCATTAGTCGTCTCTAAAGGAAGTATATCAATCAATGGTGTCAGTCTAACTGTTGTTGAAGCTTCACAACAATTCTGCTCGGTTTCAATTATCCCGTTTACCTATAATCATACCATGTTCAAGTATCTTACAATTGGAGATAAAGTGAATATTGAGTTTGATATTTTAGGAAAGTATGTTCTCGAAGCACAAAGACGAATTAGAGCGTAGAAAGAATTAATTATAGAGCCTAATAGTTTCTCCATTACAGCCTTAAATTTCATGTATTTTCGCAGCCAATTTTTTTAGTGCATGAAGCACATTAGAAACTTCTGTATAATAGCTCATATCGATCATGGAAAGAGCACTCTTGCCGATCGTCTTTTACAAGTTACAGGCACTGTAAGTGAACGTGATTTGAAAGAGCAGACCCTCGATGATATGGATATTGAGAGAGAGCGAGGTATTACGATAAAGAGCCATGCGATCCAGATGGATTATAAACTCAATGGTGAGCAGTATGTGCTTAACTTAATTGATACTCCGGGTCACGTTGATTTTTCATATGAAGTTTCTCGCGCAATTGCTGCTTGCGAAGGTGCTCTGCTCCTAGTGGATGCTACGCAAGGTATTGAGGCGCAAACTATTTCTAATCTTTATTTGGCGATGGAACATGATCATGTGATCATACCTGTGTTGAATAAAATGGATTTGCCTTCAGCAATGCCCGAAGAGGTCAAGGACCAAATGGTGGAATTGCTCGGCTGTGAAAGAGATGAAATCATAAGTGCAAGTGGTAAAACAGGTGAAGGAGTAGATGCTTTATTGGCTGCCATTATTGATAGAATTCCAGCTCCCAAAGGAGATCCGAATGCACCACTTCAAGCATTAATTTTTGATAGTGTTTTTAATCCCTTTAGAGGAGTTATTGCATACTTCCGAATCATGAACGGAACACTTCGTGAAAAAGATTTGGTCAAGTTTTATTACACCAATAAAAAATATATTTCTGAGGAGATTGGTGTTTTACGCATGAAACCTGAAAAGAAAAAGGAAATTTCGGCTGGTAATGTAGGTTATATAATCTCGGGTATCAAGCAAGCTAAGGAGATCAAAGTGGGTGATACACTTACACATTTTGAGAAACCGTGTTCGGAAGCGATTGATGGATTTGAGAACGTGAAGCCGATGGTTTTTGCGGGAATTTTTCCTGTTGAAACTGATGATTTTGAGGAGTTAAGAGACGCAATGGATAAACTCCAGTTGAATGATGCTTCTTTGACATTTGAACCGGAATCATCAGCGGCACTTGGTTTTGGTTTTCGATGTGGCTTCTTAGGTATGCTTCATATGGAAATCGTTCAAGAACGCCTTGAACGTGAGTTTGATATGACGGTGATAACCACGGTTCCTAACGTATCTTATTTTGCAACGACCACGGATCAGCAGCGTTTAGTGGTGAATAACCCGTCTGATTTCCCTGATCCATCGCGATTAGAATCAGTGGAAGAGCCATTTATTAATGCCCAGATTATTACCAAGTCAGATTACGTAGGTTCAGTAATGAATCTTTGTATTGAAAAGCGAGGAGCGCTTAAAAACCAAGTTTATTTGACCTCTGATCGTGTTGAGATGTCTTTTGAGATGCCACTGGCTGAGATCGTTTTTGATTTTTACGATCGGTTAAAGTCTATTTCTAAGGGTTATGCTTCGTTTGACTATCATCCAATAGGCTATCATGTTTCTAATCTAGTGAAAATGGATATCCTTCTCAACGGTGATCAGGTTGATGCGTTAAGCGCACTGATTCATAAGGATAATGCGTTTCATCTAGGCAAAAAGATTTGTTTAAAGCTCAAGGAGTTAATACCGCGTCAACAATTCGAAATCGCTATTCAAGCTGGTATTGGGGCTAAAATAGTAGCTCGCGAAACAGTCAAAGCACTTCGTAAAGATGTTACGGCAAAGTGCTATGGTGGAGATATTAGCCGTAAACGTAAGTTACTAGAGAAGCAGAAAAAAGGAAAGAAAAAGATGAAGCAAATTGGAAATGTGGAAATTCCACAACAAGCTTTCTTGGCTGTTTTGAAGCTGGATTAGTAATTTGAGATTTCTATTTTTTACAAAGGTTTCTATTTCATCTTTTTTCTAAAAAATCTTTGATCTCAACCCAACCTTATTCGTTAAATCTGCGTGAATCACCTTGATTATGCGGAACAAGCGCATTTTCCCTTTAAATTTGAGTTTGAAATGAAATTTACTATGCACCTATTTACCCGATTTTTCGTTATTGCAGTTATTGCTTTGTTCAGCACATTGATGTATTCAGTGGATTCAAAAGCGCAATCTGTAAGTATTACAAGTGTTGATGTTTTGAATGAGTCTTGCGCTGGACTATCTGATGGGCAGATTACAATCAACAAAGCTGGAGGAACAGGTCCTTTTGGATTCTATATCGTTTTCTTTAATGGGACTTCACTAGATACAATAACGCAGATTTCCAATGTATTCCCGAATTTGGCAGCCACAAACTATGACACATATGTTGTTGATAGTAATGATCTTACAAAAGATTCTGTGACATCAGTTAATGTCATTCAAGGAAATAACTTTATTTTTTTAGCCTTTAGTAATATTTTACCTGCTTGTGATACACTATGCAATGGACGAGCTTCTGCTTTAACTTTTGGCGGAACAAATCCAAAAACATATTTATGGGATGACGGGTCGACTGCAGGCCCAACCAATAACGCACTCTGCGGAGGAGTTAGAGCTGTCACTGTAACTGAGTCAGGTGGTTGCGAAGCAACTAGTTCAATAGTTATTCCCGATGGCCCAGCCATTTATGCGGTGCTTGACTCAACAAGTGATGCATCCTGCAATGGTGCAAATGATGGGCGAGCTTATTTCACTCCTCATGGTGGTTACGGACCGTCAACTTCCACGGCTAGCTATGTCATTGATCAAACCCAAAATTCTTTCGAACCATATGATACAGCATTCACGGGCGGAACGCTTGTTACTTTGACTGATGATCAAGTTTCGGCAAGTCTGCCTATCGGATTTAGCTTTGAGTTTTTCGGCAATACATACACTAATTTCAGAATTTCATCAAATGGCTTTATTACTTTCTCGGGCAGTTCTAATAATGGTTGCTGTGCGGGACAGAATATTCCTGCAGTAGGTCTTCCGAATGATTTAATAGCGGGTTATTGGGAAGATTTAAATCCAGCTGCAGGGGGTAGAATAGAATTTTATACCATGGGAGCCGGATCTAATGAAGCACTCGTTGTTAATTTTCTTGAGGTTCCTCATTTTGGTGGAGGGAATCTTGTAACGTTTCAGATAGTGCTTTATGAAACATCCAATATCATTCAAATTTTTGGATTGGATCTTAATTCTAACGGAGGTGATCATACTCAAGGTGTCGAGAACAATGCTGGAACGGTTGGTTTTACGGGCTCAGGCAGAAATGCTGCGGATTGGTCAGCTGCTAATGACTACATCGCATTTATTCCTGAATCTCAAAACTTCACTTACAACTGGTCGTCTATCGGATCTGGCACTTCGGCCACCAACTTAACAGCTGGAAATTATATTGTTACCATAACAGATACGAGAAGTTGTAATGATACTATTCAGTTTCAAATTGCGGAGCCATCACCAATCGTTATTGATACAGTTCTAACACAACCATCTTGTGCTGGAAATGCAGATGGAGCTATTACTGCTTCCGCAACCGGATCAAACGGTGGCCCTTTCACGTTTGCCTGGAGTACAGGGGCGACCACTGCGACAATAACTGGTCTCACCGCGGGAACTTATACTGTAACGGCAACAGATGTCACAGGATGTGCAAACTCTTTGGCAGCTGCGTTGACCGACCCAGCTGCTGTGGCTGCTTCAATTAATCTGGACAATGATGTTAGCTGTTTCGGAGGAGCTGATGGTCAATTGACTGCAAATGGAGCTGGTGGAAGCCCTGGTTATACATTCTTATGGACGACAGGCTCGACCAATCAAACTATTTCTTCACTGATAGCCGGAAATTATACTGTAACTGTTACAGATATTAATGGTTGTACGGATACTACATCACAAGTGGTTTCTCAACCACCAACATTGGTAACGGTAACGACTTCCTCAACGGCTGTGAGCTGCTTTGGTGGGAATGATGGAACTGCCACTGCGAATAATGCAACAGGTGGAACACCAGGTTATACTTATTTGTGGAATACGGGCGCAACAAGTCAAACGATTAATACCCTGATTGCAGGAACTTATATAGTGACAGCCACAGATGCTAATGGATGTACCGATACTGCTCATGCAATCGTTGGACAACCCGCAACAGGAGTTGATGTGACTGTAAACTTAGTCACTGACGTTTCGTGCAATGGATTAACGGATGGAGGAATTACTATTAATAATCCTACAGGTGGAACACCACCATATACTTTTTTATGGTCAAACGGATCTACATCACAGAACTTAAGTGGTGTAGGAACTGGAACATACATTGTCACAGCAACAGATGCTGGTGGATGTACAGATACTGTTTCTGCCTTTGTAGATGAGCCAGCAATATTGGCTGTGGACACCACATCAACTACTCAACCAACATGTGCTGGGAGTACAAATGGATCAATAACTATTGCCGCTACTGGAGGAACAGCACCAGTAACGTTCTTGTGGAGTACTGGTTCTACTGCGACAACCGTTAACGGGCTGGTTGCAGGAATCTATACTGTGACGGCTACTGATGTTAACGGATGTACAGATAATCTTTCAGTGACGTTAGTGGATGGACCAGGTGTTACAGCAGATGTTTCTCCGTTTGATCCCACGTGTGCAGGCGAAAATTCAGGTTCTGCAATTGGCGGAGTCATCTCTGGAACAGGAACGCTGCCATTCAGTTATGCATGGTCAACAGGTGCTTCAAATCAGTTTTTAACTGGACTTACAGCAGGTACTTATACCTTGACTGTCACTGATGGTGCTGGATGTCAAGACGATACTACGTTTACTCTGATTGATCCACTTGCGGTTATTGCAACTATCATTGATTCAATCAATCCTACGTGTGCAAATAACGATGGATCTACCCAAGCCCTTGGGACAGGTGGTTCGGGAGCGTTGACTTACGCTTGGAGTAATGGTGGTAACACTGCATTAATTTCCAATTTATCAGCCGCGACTTACACGGTAACCGTAACTGACGCTAATGGATGTTTTGACACAGCTAACGTTGTGTTGGATGTAGCTCCGTTGCTTACCGCGAATGGAGTTCTTATTGCTAACGAAACTTGTATAACGAATGACGGGTCTGCTTCAGTTGCCGTTGTTGGCGGAACGGTTCCTTTCACATTTGCTTGGACAGGAGGTGGAAATACACAAACCATCATTAATCTTGCCGCAGGAACTTACACTGCAACTGTTACGGATGCAAATAACTGTTCGGATACAGCTCAAGTAATTGTGGCTGATAGTTGTGCCTGCAATTGGACTGCATCTGGCGTTTTAGTGAATGATGCCCTATGTAATGGTGAGAATTCAGGAAATGGGACTACAACTAACACGGGTGCGACCGCTCCGATTACTTACCTGTGGTCTGATGGAAGCACAAATGATTCGCTTATTAATGCTCCTGCTGGAACTTACATTGTTACTCTAACAGATGCAAATGGCTGTACTGATACAGCATCGGTAATTATCAACGAGCCAACTATACTGTCAGCTACAGTATATACACCTCCAGTTATTCCTGGATTTACATATATTGGTGAAAATGGAAATCAGTTTATCTATTACCACGCGGCATCTGAAACATGGACGGCAGCAAGGGCAACTTCTGTGGCTGCTGGTGGAGATTTGATCGTTATTAGTGATGCTGTTGATCAAGCTTATTATAGTTCTGTCCTACCAGGTAATAGTTGGATTGGACTAACAGATGAAGTATTAGAAGGAACTTATGTTTGGGTTGATGGAACTGTGGCTACTTTCTTCAATTGGAATGCAGGTGAGCCAAACAATTTTGGAGGCGATGAAGATTATATTCACTTTACTGGAGCCAACGATTTTTGGAATGACCTCGCTGGTTTCCAAGTAAGACCATATGGAATGGTCATCGATAAATCATCATTAAACCTCAATAACGTTACATGTAATGGAGGTAATGATGGCTCTGCTGTGATAACAGGTGCTGGAGGATCATTACCATATACCTATGCATGGAGCAATGGTGCTATAACAGATACAATTACTGGACTTACTGCAGGAACTTATATCGGTACTATTACAGATAATAACGGATGTACAGCTGTTGACACAGCGGTTATTTCAGAGCCTGCACCTATTGTATTCAATGGCTTTACAGGAATAACAAATCCAAGTTGTGATGATGCTTGTGATGGAGCTGCTGCTGCCTCTGCAACTGGAGGTGTTGCTCCTTTAACCTACGCTTGGAGTTCAGGCTCTGCATCAGCTACTGCTACTTCACTTTGTGGAGGAGGCCATACGGTGACTATCACAGATGCTAACGGATGTGATACCGTTCAAATGGTTGCATTAGTAGAGCCACCAGTCATTTATGCGGTGGTGGATAGCACCGATAGCGCAAGCTGCAATGGAGTAGCTGATGGAGCGGCCTATTTGTCTGGTTATGGTGGTACTGTAGCCCCAACCAATACTTCTGAGTATGTGATCGATCAAACCGAAGGAGCATATGAACCATATCCTCAAGGACGTCCTTGGAATGCACATAATTACAAAACGGTCACCCTCCAAGATGACGCTAATTCTGATACGACTAACATTTTTGGAGGTGCTAACTTCAGTTTCTTTGGAAACAACCATACTGACTTTGTCATGAGCTCTCAAGGCTTTATTTCTTTTGACCTAACATTAGCCAATGTGGTTAGTCCAGGTCAATTCTCTAATAGTTTGGCCTTGCCAAGTGCTGCTGCGAATCAACCAAATAATATTATTGCTGCGTTTTGGGAAGATCTTGACCCGAGCGTTGGAAACGCCACTATAGAAACTTATTTAATTGGAACAGTCCCTAACCGAATAAGGGTTGTTAATTACATTAATGTTGACCACTTTTTAAATGCGACAAATGGTTCTGGAGATATAAGCACATTTCAAATAGTACTTTATGAATCTTCTAATATTATTCAGATTCATTCCGAAGTGCTCGATCCTGACCTAGGGGGTCTGCATGTTCAAGGAATTGAGAACGCTACAGGAACAGTAGCTTATACGCCATCTGGAAGGAATAATACTAACTTCAGTGCTACTAACGACTACGTTGCATTCATTCCGAAAACACAAAACTTTAATTACACATGGTCTAGTGTTGGCACGGGAGCTTCTTCCTCAGTGCTTCCTGCTGGAAACTATACGGTAACTGTTGCTGATGGAATTTGCAACGATGTTGTCAATTTCACGATTGATGAGCCCGCTTCTTTATTAGCTTCTATTACTTCTAGTGTCGCACCAACTTGTTTTGGTGGTTCTGATGGACAAGCAACAGTAGCGCCTTCGGGCGGTGACGCTCCATATACATTCCTTTGGACGAGCGGTGAGACTACTGCTACAGCATTAGGTTTGAGCGTAGGACTGAATACTGTAACTGTTACAGATGCAAACGGCTGCACTCAAACAGCGAGTACTACATTACCAAATGGAGCAGCAATTAATGTTGGAATTGCTTCAACGAATAGTTTCTGTTTTGTTTGTACAGGAACCGCAACTGCTACTGTTGTTGGGGCATTATCTCCATTCACATATAGTTGGAGTACTGGAGTGGTTAATAATGTTGCATCCACATCAAATCAACTTACAGCCTTATGTTCTGGTCCTTATGGTGTTACAGTTACAGATGCCAACGGTTGTGTGGACTCAAATGCCACAAATGTCAGTGATAATTTTGTTCCTAATGTTACGATTACAGTGACCCCAGCCAGTTGTGCCAATACTTGCGATGGAACAGCAGATGCTAATTATACATGTTTCTTTGGATGTCAGCCATATAGATGGTATAGTGGACTGGATACTACTAACCTTATAGGTACTGGAGATCTTATTACAGGTCTTTGTCCTGGAACATATTTAGGAAGACTTACTACTAACTTCGGATGTGATGGTTATGATACGATAATTATCAACGCTCCAGCACCTATAATTCTTGTTATGGATTCCATCGATGCGACCTGTGGAGCGGCTAATGGAATTGCAACTGTTAATGCTTCAGGTGGTTCCGCTCCTTACACATACTTGTGGAGCAATGGAGGGACTGCAGATACAATTACTGGACTCATAGCGGGAACGTATATTGTAACAGTAACGGACAATAATCTTTGCGCAGATACTGCTCAAGTTATTGTGAATGCACCTTCATCCTTAGTTGCGTCAATCATTAATCCAATTAATGCATTATGTGATGGTTCAACCAATGGTTCGGCTGAAGCTCAAGGTTCATTAGGAACTGCACCTTACACCTTCCTGTGGGATAATGGTGAAACTTCTTCAATTGCCGTGGCGCTTGATTCAGGAACCCATTGCGTTACAGTTACCGATGCTATTGGATGTGCAGATACAGCTTGTATAAGTATTACGGATCCTGATCAAATCACCTTTTTATTTACTGAAACTCCTATTTCATGCGGAGGTGCTGGAAATGATGGTGCGCTTACCGTAGCTTCTATTGGTGGCACTGGTGTACATACCTATTTATGGAATACTGGAGCTGCAGGGAATTCAATTACAGGTTTGGTGACTGGCACTTACACAGTGACAGCAACTGATGCCAACGGGTGTCAGAATAGTGAATCTTACACCATGGATCCTCCAGGAAACTTCACAGTTGCAATGGTTGATAGCTTAGATATAGATTGTTTTGGAAATAATAATGGTGAGGCTGAAGTTCAAGCAATAACAGGTGGGTCAGGATCATATTCTTTCCTATGGGATAATGGTTCTACTACCAATATTGTCACAAACTTGACCTCTGGCCTTCACTCAGTTACAGTTACAGACCTAATCACCACTTGCTTGGATACAGCGTCAGTTACTATTGACGAGCCAACACAATTGATAGCGTCTATTGATTCTAGCGTTGATAACCTTTGCTTCAATGGAACGGATGGCTCAGCTGCTGGATCTGGAAGTGGTGGAACACCACCTTATACATTGACGTGGTCAAATGGAGATGTGGGAGTTTTGGCAGATTCATTACCAGCTGGAATGGTTACAGTTACAGTTACAGATGCAAATGGGTGTACTGATACGGACCAAATAATGATTGGTCAACCAGCTACAGGTTTAGAGGCCTCAGTTGTGGTAAACGCTCAGCCATTGTGTGCCGGAGATAGCGCGACCATTACTGCCTCTGCAATTGGTGGAAGTGGAGTCTATGCTTTCTTATGGCCTAATGGCGCAACTACAACAACTGTTTTACTTCCTGCAGGATCATATTGTTTGACAGTAACTGACGGAGGAGTCTGTGAGGATACAGCCTGTGTTACAATCATTGATCCACTTCCTGTTATCGCTACTGTAACCATTATCACGCCTGCTTGTCCAAGTGGAAATGACGGTACACTTACACTAGCAGGTTCTGGAGGAGATGGAGGTCCTTATACTTATCTATGGGATGATGCTTCTACGAATCCGACTCGTACAAATCTTACGGCTGGCACATACTTTTTTACAATAACGGATGCTAGTGGATGTTCAGGAAACTCTTCTGCAATTCTTGTTGATCCAGCTGGCATGACAGCTACATTCCCTACTACAACTATTTCCTCCTGTGGAACTTGCAACGGAACAGCTACTGTAAGTATTGCAAACGGAACAGCGCCTTATACCTTTGCTTGGTCTAGTGGATCTGCAACGGCAAATGGTTCGAGTCTATGTTCAGGATCTAATTCTGTTACAGTTACTGATGCCAATGGTTGTATAGATACTTTCTTCGTGAATATTGGAAGTATAGGTGCAGATACGGTTGTGGCAACTGTTGTTAATAATGTCACTTGCAATGGTGGTGTTGATGGATCAGCATTAGCAACGTATGTCTGCAACGTTGCTCCATGTACAATTGCTTGGATTGATTCAGCAACCAACAATAATGTTGGTAATGCAGATCTAGCTACTGGTTTGAGCGCGGGCACATACTACGCTCAATTAACGAATGATTCAGGTTGTATAGGTTTAGATACGATAACTATTACAGAACCAACACCAGTAGTAGGTTCTACTACTTTTATCTCTAGCGTTTCTTGCCCTGGAGGTAATGATGGATCAGCCTCAGTTTCTGCCACAGGTGGTTCACCGGGTTATACCTTCTTATGGGATAACGGTGAAACAAATGCTACAGCCATTGCACTTGGTGTTGGAACGCATTGCGTTACTGTCACCGATACACTTGGATGCACTGATACGGCATGTGTAAACATTGGTGAGCCTGCCAACGGTGTATCGGTAACGGCAAGTATCGTGACTGGGCTCTTGTGTAATGGCGGTAATAATGGTTCGGTAACTGCGGTTGGCTCAGGTGGGACAGCTCCTTATTCATTCACTTGGAATGGAGCTATTGTTTCTACAACGCTGAATAACTTGTCTGCTGGCTCTTACATTGTAGAGATAACGGATGCAGGCGGTTGTACAAGTCTAGACACTGTTGTCCTTATTGATCCAATTGCGATCACCGGAGCGTTCTCTGGTGTTTTTGATCCATCTTGTTTCGGTGAAACAAATGGTTCGGCCACATTAACTGGGAGTGGGGGAACAGGTCCTTACACTTATCTGTGGGCATCTGGAAACACCAATCAAACTGAAACAGGATTGACTGCAGGACAGCATTGTGTTGATATCACGGATGCGAATGGTTGTACAGAACAATTCTGTGTTACTTTGATTGACCCAGCGCCTATCACGAATACGTTCACTGCAATAACCGGTTCTAGCTGCACAGTATGCGATGGAACGGCAACTGCCAATCCGCTTCCTGCTGCTGGTGCTCCTTATACCTTCTTATGGAATAACGGACAAACCACAGCAACCAACGATTCACTTTGTGCAGGAATTAATCAAGTAACAATTACGGATGCTTCAGGCTGTGAGTTTATCGACAATGTGCCAATCAATGCAAACGGTGCTGACCTTGTTTCAGCCGACAGTATTGATGCTTCTTGCGGAAACTGTGACGGTTTAGTATTCGCAACGTACACATGTACAACAGCTCCTTGCACCTTAGAATGGACTGACCTTGGATCTGGTTTAGTAATTGGAACAACGGATACAATATTCAATTTATGTGCTGGATCTTACAGTATAGAATTGACAAATGGTGCGGCCTGTATTTCTTCAGACATTGTTTCTGTGAACGTTCCTGATCTTATTGATCCTAATGAAATAATTACAGACGCTTCTTGCTTCGGTTCTTGTGATGGTGCAATTGCACTAGCTCCAACTGGAGGATCTGGTGTATTCACATTTGCTTGGAGTAATGGTCCAACTTCATCAAATAACACAGGTTTGTGTGCTGGAGATTATACAGTCACAATAAGTGATGGTGCAGGTTGCGATTCCATAACAACATTCACCATTGACCAACCAAGTGAAATCACTCTTGATAGTACAGTGGTTGATGCATCTTGTTCTGGCATATGCGATGGATCAATTGCAATCATTGCTTCTGGAGGCGCGGGAGGTTATTCCTTCAATTGGAGTCCAGTTCCTGGAAATGGAAATGGATTGTCATTGGCTTCTGGCTTATGTGCAGGAACGTATTTCTTAACGGTTACTGATGCGAATGGATGTACAACCCTTGACACATTTAACATAGGGCAGCCAGCAGCTATTGTGCAGAATGCGGTAACTGTAAATGGTGCTACTTGTGGAGTATGCGATGGATCGATTATTCCAACAATAACTGGTGGAGCTGGAGGCTTTACTTATGCATGGTCTACCGGTGCCATTTCAGATACCTTAGGATCTCTTTGCTTCGGCTTCTATGATGTAACAGTGACAGATGCTGCAGGTTGTTTCGAAGTATTCGGATACCCAGTATCTGAAACTACTGGTCCAGCAATTACGCTGACTTCTACAAATACTTCAGCGAGTGGGGTGTGTGATGGAACAGCAACGGTCAACTCAGGTGTATCTCCGTTGACCTACTTATGGTCAAATGGTGATGTGACTCAAACGACAAGTAACTTGTGTGCAGGATTCTATATTGTCACTGTAACTGATGTCAATGGATGTAATACAGTAGACACAATTACAATCACAGAACCAGATGCTCTTGATGTAACATTTGGTGTTACTGAAATAACGTGTGCTGGAAACGGATGTGATGCAGAAATTCTAGCAATTGTAACTGGCGGAGTTAGCCCATACATATTTGCTTGGTCTAATGGAGCAACGACTGAATTGATCACTGGACTTTGCGCTGATACTTACGTATTGACAGTTACGGATGATAATGGTCAGGTGCTGATTGATTCAGTAACTATAACTGATCCACAGCCATTTATAATTGTGTCTGTTGCTAACGATGTGTCTTGTCCTGGTGAGTGTGATGGAAACATTTCAATGACTGTATCTGGTGGTAATCCGCCTTACACTATTCTTTGGAATACAGGTGATACCACACTTGCAATTACTGACCTGTGTGGCGGTAACTACAGCGTGACAATTACAGACACGGCTGGCTGTTCTGATAGTTTAGACTTCATTATTGATGATCCAGCACCAATTGTTGGAAATGTTGTTTCTCAAGTGGAACCAGATTGTCAAGTGAATAATGGTTCAATTACAGTTTCTGCTTCTGGTGGAAATGGAGGCCCTTACGCTTACGAATGGCTAGATGCTTTAGGAAACGCATTAATTCCTGCTCAAACAGATAGTGTTGCTTCTAACTTATTTGCCGGTATCTATGGTGTAAGAATAGTTGATGTGAATGGTTGTATAGACACCACAGGCATCATTCTTAATAATTTGAACGCACCAGTGATTGATCTTGATCTATTGGTTGACGTAAGTTGTTTCGGGGAATGTGATGGAGCTATCAATACTACAATATCAGGTGGTGTTGCTCCTTATAACATCCTCTGGTCTAATGGCGACACAACGGATGATATCGATTCACTTTGTGCTGGAGATGACACCATTGCTGTGGTTGATGCTAACTTGTGTGCTTCATTTAATATCTATACGATATCGCAACCTACAGAAATCACGATTGCCGCAATTGATGTAACTGATGTTACGTGTGGAGCTGATTGCGATGGTATCATTGATATCAGTATCGCTGGTGGCACCGAGCCTTATGTATTTGCTTGGAGCAATGGCAGCACTGATAGCACGATTACTGGACTTTGTGCAGGTGATTATACACTTACAGTTACGGATGGAAATGGATGTATATTCATTACAACTGAAACGGTTGGTGGTCCTTCTCCTTTGGTCATTACACTTGACTCAATTGATGATGCAACTTGTACGAACACAGGTGATGGAGCGGTTCAAATCACTGTTACAGGTGGTTCAGCTCCCTACACATACAATTGGATAAGTGATACAACTTCTATCTTGACTAGCTCTGATTTAAGTGGAGTATTGGCGGGCAATTACACCCTCATAGTAACTGACGTGAATGGATGTACCCTAGCTGATACGTTCACCATCGATGCTGAATTCTTTGTTGATGTAATTGCAATGGACGATATTGAAGTGTGTCCATTTACAAACCAAGTTCCTATTACAGGAACTAACACGGGTGCTTCATCTGTAAGATGGTTGAACCTAAATGGCGTTGTAGCAGCTTCAGGTAACTCACTAGTTGTAAATACAACTTCACAGACGACAACGTACATCTATGAAGGTGTAAATGGAGTTTGTGTTGATCGAGACACAGTCAACATTACTTGGGCTCCAGGTCCTGGAATTGATGCTGGTCCTGATAAGTCGATTGTTCCAGGTGATATAACATCAATTGGAGGTGCTCCAACCGCGAGAGCCGGAATTGAAGTTATATGGACACCAGCTCAGGATTTAACGAGTATTACGGAATACAATCCTCAAGCTAACCCATTGGAGACAATCACATACTATGTAAGCGCAACTGATCCTGATGGATGTTTCGGAATAGATAGTGTCACCATAACGGTAGAAGAGTTAGTTGATCCTGTAGGTGGATTCTCTCCAAATGGAGATGGTGTGAATGACTTCTTCCTGATCGATCGAATTGGTGACTACCCGAATGCGATAGTTCAGATATTCAATCGATGGGGTAACTTAATTTACGAGTCATCCGCTGGATATACTAATCCTTGGAATGGTAAGCATAACGGCAAAGAATTGACCGTTGGAACTTACTACTACGTAATTGATCTGAAGGATGATCAAGTGAAAAACTTAGTTACTGGACCAGTTACGATTCTTAAATAATTGAAAACTATGAGATTTATGAAAAAGCTCATCGCGATATCCATTGTCCTGATTGCCTTTACGCAAGCTAAAGCTCAACAGCTAGAGCAGTGGACACAGTTCTTTTTGAATGAATACATGGTTAATCCAGCTGTGTCAGGAACGGAAGATTACTTTCAAGCCAATGCGCTATATCGCGATCAATGGGTCGGAATTCAGGATGCGCCTCGCACGTATTATTTAAGTGTTCAAGGACCAATCGTTAAGCAAACAATGGGAATAGGTGGAACCATTTTCAGCGATGTAGTAGGTCAAACCCGCAGAAACGGTTTTCAAGCATCTTATGCCTACCATTTGAAGGTTTCTGAAGATTACAAATTGAGTTTTGCTTTATCCACGGGTATGCTTCAGTTTGCGATTGATGGAAGCAAGATTGATTTGGATCAAGCGAATGATATTGCATTGAGCAGTGGTTTGATGTCCTTGTGGTCATTAGACTTTGGTTCGGGTGTGCGTTTCTCTGCTAAGAATTGGCATGCTGGTATTTATGTACCTCAAATTGCAGGATTGAAAGCACAGTTTTTCAATGACTACTCTGAGACGGAAAGCGTGTTAGCGCGTCACTATTATATCAATGGAGGTTATCGATATGACTTTGATGATACATGGGCCATTGATGCGAACTTCTTAGGTAAGATTGTGGGTTCAATTGATATTTACGATACGCAGGTAAGAGGAATCTACAAAGACATGGTTTGGTTAGGTTCATCCATTCGATATGCTTTTGTATCCGGAGCTTCGGTGCAAGCAATAGGATTCATGACAGGATATCAGTTTGAGAACAACTTAAGTATAGGATATGCATACGACTTGAATGTTGGAAAAATTGGAGCAGCCACTTCTGGCTCACATGAGATAGTGCTGGGAATAAGGTTTAATAAACCGAATAAAGCACCGCTAATTCCTGCAGAATAAAACAAACCCCGCTCATGCGGGGTTTTTACTTTATACTTTTGCCGTTACCAAACTTAAAGGTTATGTACATAGAACAGCTTTACACCGGTTGCTTAGCTGAAGCAGCATACTATATAGAGTCTAATGGCGAAGCAGCCATCATAGATCCGTTAAGAGAAACGGAGCCTTACTTACAAAAAGCGCAAGAGCGCGGAGCAAAAATCAAATACATATTCGAAACACATTTTCATGCTGACTTCGTAAGTGGTCATTTAGACCTAGCTGCTAAAACTGGAGCGCCAATCGTTTACGGACCAACGGCTGAAACAGATTTTGTTATTATTAAAGCGACAGATGGTCAAATCTTCGAGCTCGGATCACTCAAAATAAAGCTGCTTCATACACCAGGACATACTCCAGAATCGAGTTGCTATTTGTTGTTTGATCAAAACGGAAAAGAACATTCTATCTATACCGGTGACACACTCTTTATAGGTGATGTTGGAAGACCAGATTTAGCCCAAAAAGGTGGCGAGATGACTGCTGAAGACATGGCGGCAACACTTTATGATTCGTTGCACAATAAGATCATGACCTTGCCAGATGATATTACTGTGTATCCAGCGCATGGTGCAGGATCAGCGTGTGGAAAAAACATGTCTAGCGAAACTTCGGCTTTACTCGGAGATCAGAAACAAACCAATTATGCATTGGGTAATTTGACCAAAGAAGAGTTTGTGAAGGAATTGACTACAGGAATATTACCTGCGCCTCAATACTTTGCTAAAGCAGCAGCTCAGAATAAGAAAGGCTACAAATCCATTGATGATGTTTTTGAAAGTTCAATGAATGCCATGTCAATAGAGCAGATGCTTGAAGCTCAGAACAAAGGAGTGATGGTGCTCGATACGCGTAAAGAAGGCGAGTTTAGCGATGGCCATATTCCGAATGCGTGGTACATCGGATTGCATGGGCAGTTTGCACCGTGGGCAGGAGCATTGATTGTGGATATGCATCAACCCATAGTTATTGTTGCGGAAGAAGGTAAAGAACAAGAAGCCATTATGCGTTTAGCCCGTGTGGGTTATGATAATGTGATTGGATATCTTGAAGGTGGTTATGCAGCTTATGCAGCTTCTGGAAAAGCAGTGAGTGTGGTTCCATCCATTACGCCAGAAGAGTTTAAAGCCAATGCACCAGAAGGTCAAGTGTTGGATGTGCGCAAGCCATCAGAATATGACAATTGCCATATAGAGAATGCACAGCTGTTGACACTCGATTACCTCAATGAGCATTTAGATGAGGTCAACAAAGACAAACCATACGTCATTCATTGTAAAGGAGGATATCGTTCTGTCATAGCTTGGAGTATTCTCGCTTCTAAGGGCTTTAAGAATATTACAGATATCAAGAAAGGCTTTGATGGATTAAAGGCTGCTGGCGTGCCTTATGTGCAGCCTGAGATGGCTTAAAGTTGAATAGGCTCCATGCAGAAGCCTTTATCACGATAAAATGCTAGACTTAATCTCAAGGCCTCGATGATTCGGGGCTTTGCTTTTTCATTGTCATGAAAAACAATGATGCTTCCTGCTTTTACTTTTTTGGTGGCGAACGCAAAGCACTGCTCACTTGAATAGCTGGCATCAAAGTCGGCACTTAGATCGCTCCACATGATGAGTTTATATTCCTTTTTCAAGGCTTTTGCCTGCGACAAAGTGATTTCACCATAAGGCGGCCGCAATAGGTTAGAGCTAATAACCTCTGCGGATGCTTTAATATCTGCGAAATACACTTCATCTTTTGTTTTCCATCCGCTTATATGAGAATTGCTGTGCAATCCAATGGCGTGACCAGCATTTGTAATTCGCTCTACAATGTCTGGATATCTACGCACGTTTTCGCCCACCAAAAAGAATGTAGCCTTTGCTTCATATTCATCTAAAAGGTCCAACACCTCTAAGGTGATCTCAGGATGCGGCCCATCATCAAACGTGAGATAGATGGCATTTCGATCATTGGGAAGATCAAAAATGAAATCCTTGGCTAAGGGCTTTACAACAGAAGGGATATGTTTTAAATACAAAAGATAAATTGGTTGGCTGCAAAAATGAAATCTTTTTTACATTTGCGCTCCTTTTAATAGGATGCCCCATCGTCTAATTGGCAGGACAGCGGTTTTTGGTACCGTCAGTCAAGGTTCGAGTCCTTGTGGGGCAACTTTTAAGCATATTAAACCCTTAACTATTAACTAGTTAAGGGTTTTTCTTTTTATTTAGTTCAGTTTTTTGACCAGTTTTTTGCTTTTTGGCATTTATAATGTTCCACAAGAACAGTTATCTTTCAATCCTCAATCCTCAATCCTCAATGGTCAAACTTTGCAAGGGGCGACCGCTCTTTTTTTGTTTAAGGACTTTACTTTTTGGTTTTGTTTCATAGGCATATTTTGAATTATAGGTTGTGCGTTGGATAAAAATAAATGTGTGCCGATGCAGTCGGCACTCTTTTGTTTGTGTGTTGGGTTTTGATCATTTCCTCGGGTTTGTAGTCTCTCAAAATTAGAGTGTTGTCTCTCCGTGACCTAGAGAAAATGTTGAATTTAACGTTAAGGTTTTTATTTTTCATAGCAGATAACGTTCCTGGCTATGAACGTTACTGGCTATGGCTAGTACGGCATTTTGAAAACGTTTCCGCCCGCCAACTGGTGGGTGGTTATTGAAAGTACAAAATATTATTTTTTACTTTCAAACCGGCATTAGCTAAAGCCGCTGTTGTGCACCGTATTTATTATTATTTCAAGTGATAAGTTGTCAATCTTTTATCGCCTGATTTTGAGAATAACCCTTTTTCAATTCCAGTTTTTAAGTCTCTACTGGCTGAAGCACTGCTT